>Ga0114922_10002720_pt1 | contig 16510 bp, 19 predicted proteins | sample AartaG_FD_100975 | JGI IMG/M metagenome (GOLD analysis project Ga0114922, IMG submission 100975) | Deep subsurface microbial communities from Aarhus Bay to uncover new lineages of life (NeLLi) - Aarhus_00045 metaG | ecosystem: Environmental > Aquatic > Marine > Oceanic > Sediment | place...
GTGGGGGGATGGCGGGGGGCGGGGAGTTTTTGGGATGGGTGGGGTGGCTGCCGCTGCCAGGGGTGGGGGGGGGCGTGGATGAGTGCGAGGCCTGGGGCCGAGCAGGACGAGGAGCGGGTGGCGGCGGCGATGCGGGTGGCGGACGCGGCGCTGCTGACGCGGGTGGCAGAGCTGGGGCGGCGGCTGAAGGGGGAGGGTGGGTTGAGCGGGGAGGAATGGCGGGAGCTCCAGCAACTGCGTCGGCTGCTGGAGCAGCAGCGTGCGTCGACGGCGGCGTCGGCGCATCGGGACGCGGGTGTGGTGGCGACGCAGAAGGCGGCGGCGTCGGTGCTGGGGGTGAGCGCGCGGACGCTGCGAACGTGGAAACACGAGCGTGGGTTTCCGGGCCGCGGGGACGGGGCCTATGACGTCGAGGCGATCAGGGCGTGGCAGGCGGAGCGGGCGGCGGGTCGCTCGGGGGCAGGGGCGGGCGAGGACTGGAAGCAGCAGGAGACGAAGTGGAAGGCACGCTGCCGGGAGTTGGAGGCGGAGCTGAAGACATTGGACTTGCGTGTGCGGCACGGCGAGCTGATCGAGCGCAGTGCGGTGGTGCGGAAGAACGTCGGTCAGATCGTGGCGATGAAGCGGGTGCTGCTGGGGATGGGTCGGAAGCTGGGCGCTCGGCTCGCGGGCCAGCCGGCCCTGGTGATACAGCGGGGCGTGAATGAGGAGGTGCGGCACGCGATCGGGCTATTGCAGGGGCCTCAGGTGTCGGACGCGGTGCTCGAGGCGATCCTGGACGGCGAGTGGGAGCGGTTGGCGGAGCTGATGACGGCAGAGCAGGCGGAGCAGGAATGACAGAGCTGGCGGTATGGGACGCGGCGGAGTGGGAGGCGGTGCGGGCGCTGCCGAAGGCGTGGACGCCCGACGAGTGGGCGGAGCGACGGCTGGTGCTGCCTGCGGCCGACCATGCGGAGCCCGGGCCGTATCGTGCGAGCCGGACGCCGTACGTGCGGGGGCCGCTGACGGCGTTCGTCGACCCCGTAGTGGAGTTCGTGACGATATGCACGGCGCCGCAGGTCGCGAAGACGATGATGCTGATGATGATCGCGGGGTACACGACGGATCAGGAGCCGAGCCCCGTGCTGGTGGTGGAGCCGACGCGGATGATGCTGGACAAGCTCAACGTGCGGTTCGACCGTCTAATGCTAGCCTCACCGGGCTTCGCGGAGAACCTGGCGGGCGACAAGAATGCGGTGAAGGGGTATCAGAAGCAGTTTCGGCGGAACACGATCTACGAGGCGTGGGCGGGATCGGACGCGAACCTGGCGGGCACCCCGATTCGGATCGTGCTGCTGGACGAGGTGGACAAGTACCCGCAGTCACAGGCAGGGCACGGGACGCCGAGCCTGCAGGCGATCGAGCGGACGAACAACTTCCCCGGCAGGAAGATCGTGCGGACGTGCACGCCGTCGACCGACTATGGCGAGATCTGGGTGGAACTGCAGGCGAGCCTGGTGCACGTGTTCGTCGTCCCATGCCCCGAGTGCCTGGGCTACCAGCTGCTCGTGTTCCGGGGCGACCGCGAGGGACGATATGGCGTATGCGGGACGGAGGCCCGGGAGCGGGGTGCGGCGGTGGCGTCGGCGGCGGGCAGGACGCTGGGGCCGACGTACGGGGTGGAGTGGCCGGAGGGCGAGCGCGACTGGCGGAAGATCCACACGCAGCACCTGGCGTGGTATGGGTGCCGGTGGTGTGGTGCGCGGATCGAGACGTGGCAGAAGCCGGGTCTGCTGGCGCGCGGGGTATGGCTGGCCGGTGAGTTCCTGTCAGGCGAGGAGGCGAGCGGCGGGGTGGTGCTGACGGAGGCGAGCGAGCGGTTCCTCGAGGATTTCGGGCCCGTGCTGCGAGCGGCGGGCGGGTCGGAGCAGGCGGAGGAGCTGCTGGGCGGTCGGCTGGCTCGAGACGTGGCGCCGCGGCTGCTGGCGTGGCTGGACGGGCTGGACGAGGCGGAGCGCGAGAGGATACTCGATGAGCGGGAAGCGGCGGAGCGTCTGGAGCGGATGCGGGAGTGGCGAGCGGAGTGGTCGAGCCACGTGGGGTTCTGGCTGCCGGGGCTGTATAGTCCGTTCCACGCGCGGTCGTGGCACTCTTTCGCGGCGACGTTCCTGCGGTACAAGGACAACGCGGAGCAGCTGAAGACGTTCCGCCAGGACTGGCAAGGCCTGCCGTGGACGGAGGATCGGATCAAGACGACGATCGAGGGGCTGCGCGCGCGGTGTCGGGAGCTGCCTCGCGGTCAGGTGCCGCGCTGGGCGCAGGTGCTGACGGCGGGGGTGGACGTGCACAAGGGACGGTACAACGTGCTCATCGAGGCGTGGGGGCCGCTGGGCCAGAGTGCGGCGATACTGATCGGCGAGTACGAGAGTGCGGAGGCGGCGAAACAGGTGCTATTCGGGACGCGGTATCCGTACGTGCACAGCCCCGAGGTATCGCTGTCGGTGGTGATGGGCTTCTGGGACAGCAGCTGGGAGACGGACGCGCAGTATGAGGAGTGCAGGCTGGAGCCGGACCGGCTGCGTCCAATCAAGGGCGAGCCTGGCACGCGGATGGGTGGCCGCCCGTGGTCGGTGAGCGTGCTCGACCGCAACCCGCGGACGGGGAAGGCGTATCCTGGCGGCCTGGCGCTGGTGCGGGTGAACACAGATTACTACAAGGACGCGGTCGTGCTGCGTCGGTTCATTACGCCGGCGGGCGATCCCGGCGACTTCAGCTTCTACGCGGACTGCCCGGATCGGTTCCTCGAGGAGCTGACGGCGGAGGAGAAGCGCAGGGAGCGGGTGCGTCGGACGGGTCGCCTGATCGAGGAGTGGGTGGTGGTGGACGGGAAGCCGAACCACACTTTGGATGCGAAAGTCTACAGCGAGGCGGCGGCTGACTACATCGGGGCGCGGATGCTGCCGGCGCTGCCCGTGCCGAGCCCTGAGGGTGCGGGCGCGGAGCGTCATGGTCGTGCGGCGGTGCCCGACGGCCGCGCGACGGGTGGGTGGCAACGTCGGCGGCAGAGCAGATGGTGAGAGTGTGAGGAGGTAGGATGAATGGCCTGGCTGTATGTGCCGGCATCGACGGCATCGAGCTCGGACTGCGAACGGCCATCGGACCCGCTTACCGCACAGTCTGTTACATCGAGAGGGAGGCGCATGTCGCCGGGCTATTGGTCGCGCGCATGGCGGACGGTGCGGTGGATGAGGCTCCTATCTGGAGCGACCTCACCAGTTTCGACGGTCGGTTCTGGCGTGGAGCGGTGGATATCGTCAGTGCGGGCATCCCGTGCCAGCCGTTCAGTTCTGCGGGGAAGCGTCGGGGGGTCGCGGACGAGCGGCACCTGTGGCCGTACCTCTGGCGATGCGTTCGCGACGTGGGCGCGTGGTGCCTGTTGCTGGAGAACGTGCCCGGCATTATTCCCACTGCCCTTCCCCTCATCCTCGGCGACCTGGCCGCGAGCGGGTGGGATGCGGAGTGGGACGTGTTCTCGGCGGCGGGCGTGGGGGCGCCACACCTACGCAAGCGGCTGTTCCTCCTTGCCCACGCCGGCGGCGCGGGAACCGGGCTGGAAGAATCGCACGCCGCTGGACAGGGATGGCAACCCGCCGGAACATCCCAACCAGCGATTCTACGATGCCGAGACGGGGCGGGTGATGCAGAAGGGCCTGACGCAGGTGGCGCGGATGTGGCCGACGCCGCAGGGCTACAGTTTCGCGGACAGCCACCAGCCGGGGATCACCAGGCTCGACCAGGCCGTCCGCTGGCCGACGCCGCGAGTCGCCAACGCCGCACAGCAGAGCCTGGAGAGTCACGGCACACAGGTAACTGGTGGGCAACTGAACCCGCAGTGGGTTGCGTGGCTGATGGGGTTCCCTATCGGGTGGACCGACTTCGCGCCCTTGGCAACGCAGTCGTTCCGCTCGTGGCAGCGGTCGCTTTCCGTGTCCTTGCGGAGCGTCTTGGCGAGTGATGGTGAGAGGGGGAAAGGAGGCTGAGATGGGGACGATGGCGGTGCTGTTGCCGACGGTGGGTGAGACGTGGCTGATGCAGGAGGAGTGCTGCTGGCAGCTTCGGAGCGTCTATGCGCCGGCGCTACCGCTGCGGCTGGCGAGCAATCAACTGCACGCCGCGTCGCTGGAGCCCGTGGCGCTCGGGCTGGATGACTATGCGGACGCGGTGCCGTGGGCGGACAACTACGGGCTGGTGTACACGTGGCGGTTCGGCGCGCAGCTCGAGCCGATCCTTCGGGAGCTGATCGCCCGGGGGCGCAGCACGGCGCGGGTCTGGACGCTGCTGGTGGCGAACCCCGCGAGCACGGCGGAGGCACTGAGGGAGCGTGTGGATCGGCTCGGCGGCAAGGACGTGGTGCAGGTGACGACGCCGGCCGAGCAGTTCAGGCGTCAGGACCCGCTGCGGCTGGAGCTGCTCGACGATCCGTATGTGCGAGAGCGGTGTCTGCAGGTGGTGTATGCGCTGAGCACGGGCTGCCCGTGGACGTGCCGGTTCTGCCACTGGGCGGGGCAGCGGCGGCAGGTGCGGGATCTGTACGTGGCGGTGGCCGAGATGCGGGCGCTGCTGGAACTCGTGCCGACCGCGCGGTCGGATCCCAGCGGCTACGGCCTGTCGGTGCTCTGCAACGAGGTCACGGGCAACGAGGCGTGGCTGGAGCGGTTCTGCCTGCGCATGGCGGGCCTGGGGGTCGCGTGGCGTACGGACGCGAACGTGCGGACGCTGACGCGCCGGCAGGCGGAGCTGCTGCGGCTCGGCGGCTGCGTGGACGTCACGCTCGGGGTGGAGTTCCTCGAGGACGAGATGCTGGAGCGCCTGGGCAAGGGGCACACGGTCGACCAGGCGCTGGCGGCGTTCGGGTGGCTGGAGGAGATGGGGATCCGCTACCACTTCTCGCTGCGGTCGGGCGTGGGCGAGACGGCCGTGCACCTGGAGCGGCTGCTCGCCAACATCCGGCGCCTGCGTGCCGAAGGCCACACGCCCGAGTGGGTGCGGATGGGCTCGATGGTGGAGTGGCCTGGTCGGCCGTGGCTGGACGAGCTGGCGCCGGATGCGGAGCGGCAGCAGGTGTGGGCGACGGGTTGGTATCCGCAGTGGGAGGCGGTGCTGACGGCGGAGCAGCGTGTGGGCTGGGCGCCCGTGCTGGAGGAGCTGAAGGTGGCGGACTGGTGGAAAAAGTAGCTGGCGGCGCGAAACGCGAACGACATGGAGAGGAGCGAACGATGGGCGAGAAGGCGATGGACGTGGAGATGGCGGTGCGCGAGCTGAAGGCGGAGCTGGCGGCCTCGGAGGCCCGACTGAAGGAGGCGAACGAGCAACTGACGGAGCAGGCGGACGCAATCGCGATGCTGACGGCCGACGTCGATCGGCACGAACAGCTACAGGCCTGCGGCGAGGGGACGCTGCTGCAAATGGGCTTCCCGCCACTGCTCGAGGACGAGCGACTGCCCGAGGGGTACGCGTACAACCAGAGCCACGTGGACGTGTCCCTCGACGCGGAGCGTCAGCGGACCGTGGCGGCGATCCTGCGCGGGATGATCGAAAGCGGTGTGACGGTCCGGCGGTACGCGCGCGGCGGCTCAGGCGGCCGCGCCTACCCCGTGCGCACGCCCCAGGACGCGCTGTGCGCGATGCTCGACCTGGTCGAGTTCACGGGCTAGTTTCCGAGGTTCTGAAACAGGGATTTCAGCCCTGAACGGGTCGTTGATGTGCTAAACTGAGTGCGAGTGGGGACGGCGGCTGCGACCGTTGTCCGAGGATCGGAGCGAGAGGCCGTGCGGGGCCGCACACCCGGCGCGGCCTCTCGCTGTTTTGACGGAGCGACGCGGATGGCGTGGACGGCGGCAAACTGCACGGCGGTGGAAGAGGCGATTGTGAACATCATCGCGAGTGGCGGGGCGCAGACGCTGGAGCTGAACGGGAAGCGGGTGACGTTCTACAGTCTGGAGTCGCTGCGGGAGATGTTGGCGGAGATGCGTCGGGAGGTGCATGGCGACGAGCAGGTGACGCTGGCGGATCTGCGGGATATGGGCGTGCATTAGTCGGAGCGGGTGCGTGACGGACGTGGCACAGGCACAGAGCAGGGCGCGTCGGCAGCGTCGTCATGATCGGCTGGCGGCCGGATTGGATCACCTGGTCGGGTTCGCGTTCCCGGGCTGGGCGGTAAAGAGGGCGGCGGCGCGGGAGCAGCTGCGGTTCCTGTCGGCGTATCGCGACACGAAGACGAGTCGCGGGCACCGCAGTCGTCGCAACCTAGGGGGCACGGCGAACCGCCACCTATCGGATTCGACGCTGTGGACGCAGCGCGAGCGCGTGCGGAGCCTGGTGCGCGAGAACACGCTGGCGATGGGCCTACACCAGACGGACACGGACAACGTGGTGTGGACGGGGTTCGTGCCGCAGCCGAAGACGGCGGACACGACGTGGAACGAGAAGGCGAAGATTTACTGGCAGGAGGAGCTGGAGCTCGATCTGCGTAGCGAGCTGGCGAACTTCGAGTTCGAGCGGGCGGTCTACGAGAGCGTGCGCCGCGACGGCGACATGCTGCTGATCCAGGTAGCCGGGCGGCTACAGGCGATCGAGGCTGACCGTGTGGCGACGCCGCAGCGCGAGCGGGGCAAAGGGAGCGACGAGGCGGTCAGCACGGTCGTGCACGGGCGGCGATTCAACGGTCTGGGCGAGTGCACGGGCTACTTTGTGGCCGACGAACACCCGACGTCGGCGTATGTGACGAAGGCGGACGAGAAGAGAGCGGAAGACTGCATCTGGGTGTGCTCGCCACACCGGATCACGGCGAGCCGCGGACGCCCTGTGCTCTTCCCGATCATCGACGACCTGGACCGGATTGAGGACGCGACGGAGGCGACGGTCTGGGCCTACATCATGGCGGCCTGCTTCGGTCTGATCCACAAGACGCGCAGGGCGCTGACGGATCCGACGGGGTCGAACCGCGTCACGAGCCAGACGAACCCCTCGACGGGCCTGAGCGAGTACTGGGAACAGCTCGAGCCCGGGATGATCGTGCGTGCGGGCCTGGAGGACACCTTCGATCAGATCAAGCCAAACTTCCCGGGCGCACAGTTCGGCGAGCTGATCAAGGTGCTGAGCCGCTTCTGCGGCCGACATCTGGGTCTGCCGTTGGAGCTGGTGTGGCTGGACTTCACGGCGAACAACTACAGCAACACAAGGACGGCGCTGCTGCAGGCGTATCGGACGTTCCAGCGCCTGCAGATGTGGTTCGAGTGGCGGTTCTACCGGCCCGCGTGGCAGTACTGCATCGGGTGGGCGATGGAGCACGGGCGCCTGCCCAAAAACAGCGAGTATCGGCACGTGCGGTGGCAGAAGCCAGGCTGGTCGTGGGTGGACATCCTGGATCAGGCGAAGGCTCGGAAGCTGCTGGTGGACAACGGTCTGATGAGCCGCCAGGACGCGGTAGCGGACACGGGGAGCGACTGGTTCGAGACGGCCCGGGAGCTGCACGCCGAGGAGGAGGAGATCGAGACGCAAAAGCTCAAGCGGCTGGTGGACCCGAAGGCGGGGAAGGCCGAGAGCGCCGAGGTACAGGAGGATCACTGACATGCCGCTGCCGACGCCAGGCGAGGGCGAGAGCCACGACGAGTTCGTGAGCCGCTGCATGGGCGACGCCACGATGGTCGAGGAGTTCGATGAGTCAGACCAGCGCGCGGCGGTCTGCGAGCGGCAGTGGTCGGAGGGTTCGTCGGTCGGCGGGTCGGGTGTCAGAGCGGGTCTGTCGGCTCGCTCGCGCTTCTACGGCCAGCCGTGGCGGATGGAGCGTCGCAGGCTGCTGGGCCTGGTATCGCAGGTGCTGCGTCCCGTGCAGGTGGATGCCGCGTCGGTGCGAGCGGTCGCCGCGGAGGCGGCGGAGGCCGCCGAGGCGGAGCCACTGTATGAGGTGGTGGCTGGTGTGGCGACGATCGCGATCGTGGGCCCGATGATCAAGGGCCGCGACCCGGTCTACGACTGGTTTGGCATCCAGTACACGGACACGCAGCGAACGTCGGCGGCGGTGGCGGCGGCGATGCGGGATCCTGCGGTGAAGAGCTTGCTGCTGTGGATCGACAGCGGCGGCGGGATGACGGCGGGCCTCGACGAGCTGACGGACTGGGTGACGGCCGCGGCTTCGGCGAAGCCTGTGGTGGCGCACGTGTCGGACTGGGGCGCCAGCGCGGCGTACGAGGTCGCGGCCTGTGCGACGTTCATCAGTGCGAACGAGGGTGCGGCGGTGGGCAGCATCGGCACCTGCGCGGTGGTGTGGGACGACAGCGAGCGGTATGCGAAGGCGGGGGTGAAGGCGCACCTGATCTCGAGCGGGGGGGTGAAGGGCCAGGACGTCTATGGCGGGGTGCCTGTGAGCGAGGCCTATCTGGCGGAGCTGCAGCGGCTGGTGGACGGCCTGACCGAGCAGTTCATCGGTCGCGTGGGGTCGGGCAGGGGCATGAGCGTGGAGTCGGTGCGTAAGCTGGCGACGGGCGAGATGTGGCTGGCGGCGGCGGCGAAGGAGCGGGGGCTGATCGATCACGTGGGCAGCGGCGACGCTGCGATAGCGCGGGCGGTGGTGCTCGGCGCGAGGTCCGAAGGAAGAGCAGTAGAGGAGAGTGACATGGCGGACGCAAAGACGGCGGCCGACCTGCTCGCCGAGCATCCCGAGGCGAGCAAGGCGCTGGCGGACAGGGCGGCGCAGGAGGCGCAGGACGCGGAGCGCGAGTCGCTGAAGGCGATGCTCGAGGCCTTCCCGGGCCGCGAGGCCTTCGCGGCACAGTGCGCGGCGGAGGGCCTGACGGCCGAGCAGGCGAAGGCGCGGCTGGCCGACGTGCTGCTCGAGGAGAACGCGGCGAAGGACAAGGAGATCGCCGAGCTCGCGGAGCAGGCGGCCGAGGCGGACAAGGCCGCCCGGGGAGCCATCACGGACGGCGACGACGAGGACACGGACGACGGCGACGACGCCGACGAGCCGACGACCTACGCGGAGGCGAAGGCGGTGGTCGAGGCGGAGCTCGGCACGGACGCGACGGTGAGCGACGTGGTGCGGGCCGTGCGCGACCGCTGGCCGACGCTCTGCGAGGGCGAGCCGCGGGCGCACAAGGTGCGGCGACCGCGGGGCTGACGGCGAGGACACAAGGGCCGGGGAGAGAGATGGGGGTAACTGGGGCGTGGATGCACTTTTTGTCTATGCGCGGCCGAAGTTTCACAGCACAGGCCTGCGCAACAACACGGAGCAGTGTGCGACGGTGCTGCGCGAGGCCGGCGTGGACGCGATGAGTCTGCCGCTGGACACGATCTCGCTGGACGGCAACAACACGGTCGAGATGTGGGAGCCGTTCATTCGCACGAACCAGCCGCGGATGGTCGTGATCGCGGCGACAAGCGTGCCGGCCGCGTATCAGGAGCAGTTGTGCATCGAGTACCCAGACGTGCTGTGGGTGCGGAGAATCCACAGCAACCTCGCGTGGCTGTTCATCTCGCCGACGCAGTTCCAGGACTGCTTGCGGATCCTGGAGCTGGCCAGGCACCATCGGAACCTGCGGTACACGGTGGTGAGCCCCGAGGACGCGGCGCGCCTGTGTGCGGGCGGCCTGGACGTGCTGGCGATGCCGAACGTGCTGGCTGGCGACATCGCGTCGGAGCCCAGGACGCAGCCGGTGAGCATCGATGCCTGGCTGCGGGTGTCGGCGATATTCGCGATCCGACTGCTCAAGCACCCGAGCGGGCATCTGCTGACGGGTGCCGTCCTGAACGCGCGTGGCCGTCGGACGAAGGTGTACATCCAGGGCGAGCGCACGGACAGCCCCGCGTACGTGGAGAGCCTGAAGCGCTGGGCTAACACGTTGAATCTGCGGCTGCCGGTCGAGCCGTATCGGACGCACGAGGAGTTTGTGCGGTGGCTCAGCGAGACGATCGACATCGGGCTCCAACTCTCGGCGACGGAGTCGTTCAACTACGTGGCGGCGGAGCACCTGGGGCTGGGGATTCCCGTCGTCGCAAGCCACGCGGTGCCCTGGTGCCCGTGGCGCGTGCGCTACGAGGACGTCGAGGCGGCGGCCGACACGGTGGAGTCAATCCTGGAGGACTATACGTCGGCGTCGGCGCGTGCCATCGAGGCAGCACGGCAGGTGCAGGCGCGGCACAAAGAGCAGTTCCTGTCGGTGTGCAGAACTCTTCTGGAGGACACGTAACATGAGTGCGACGCAGCAGGTCAGCCCGTTCCGGATCGAGATCGGCGATCAGGTCTACCTGTATCGGCTGGTCAAGGCCAGCGCGGCGACGATCGTGCACAACACGGCGACGGCCACGGACGTGCCGCTGGGCACGGTGGCGGGGATGGACAACACGGGCGCGAGCGGCGAGACGGGGAGCGTGCGGTGCATCAAGCAGGGCGGGACGCACAAGGTGGTGGCGGCAGGCGCGATCACGGCCGGCGCGGACATCTACGCGGCCGACGACGGCAAGGTGCAGGCCCTGCCGGCCACGTCGGGGACGTACCGCCGGCTCGGCTTCGCGCTGCAGGCGGCGAGTGCCGACGGCTCGATCATCGAGGCGTGGCTGACGCCCGAGGGCGGCACGGACACGGTGACGGGCAGCTAAGGGGAGGACGAGCGTAGCGGACAAGCGAGCTCGCCGAGGGCCTTTGGCCGGGCCCGAAGCGGCGGCCCTATCCGCCGCCGGCGAGGACACCGATAGGGCGGTGTCGGGGTGCGAGCCCCGACCCGCCTTATTTTTTCAGGAGGACGAACGATGCCGACGCGAAGGGTGGGCCAGACGGCCCTGAGGCACGACCTGAGCGACGTCGTGACGGAGTGGGTGATGGGTCGGAACTACATCGGGCAGAAGCTCTACCCGGTGCAGACGACACCGACGTTCGCGGGGCGCTATCCCGTGATCCCCGTCGAGGCGCTGCTGAAGCTGCCGGCGAGCATCCACCGCGCGCCGAACGGCACGTACCCGCGTGGTGCGTACGAGTACGAGACGGGCTCGTTCACCTGCGAGGAGTACGGCTACGAGGAGCCCGTGGACGAGGTCGAGGCCGGCAAGGTGGCGGCGTACTGGGACGCGGAGGTCTTCGCGGCGCAGCGCGCGGCGGACATCGTGATGCGGATGTACGAGCAGCGGATCCTCACGCGCCTGCAGGCGCTCGGCGTGTCGCGCAACGTCACGAACGAGTGGAACGACACCGCGAACGCGACGCCGATCTCGGACGTGAAGCTCGCGCGCCGGACGGTGCGCAACGCCTGCGGCGTGGACCCCGACACGCTGGTCATCAGCTACAGGACCTTCGAGGCCCTGCCGCTGGTGGCGGAGATCACGGACCGGATCAAGTACGTGCACAGCGGCATGGAGGACACGACGTTCACGCAGGGCCTCCTCGCGCGGCTGTTCAACGTCAGGCAGGTGCTCGTCGCCGACATGCCGTACGACAGTGCGGACGAGGGCCAGACGGCCGAGGTGACGAACCTGTGGAGCGACGAGTACGCGCTGCTGGTGAAGGTCGCGCAGGGCTCAACGCTGCGGCAGCCGTGCATCGGCTGGACGTTCCTGTGGACAGAGGACAGCCCCAACATCCTCGTGACGGAGGAGTACGAGGAGCCGCAGACGCGGAGCGACATCAAGCGTGCGCGCCAGCACGTGGACGAGGCGGACGTGTTCACCGCCTGCGCGTACCTGCTCGGCAACATCACCGACGCCGCGATCGCGGCGCCGTAACACGCTGACGGCAGCTCCCCGCCAGGGGTGGGCAGTCTGGCAGGCCCTTCTGCCCCTTCGGCCTGCCAGGCCCCACCCCACGGGGGTGCGATGAGTCAGGAGACATGACGGTGGCAGATCTGCGGCTGAACCTCGGGAGCGGGAACGCGCCGCGGCCCGGGTGGGTGAATGTGGACATCGACGGGACGAAGTCGCCGGACGTGGTGGCCGACGTGCGCGCACTGCCTGCGGAGCTGACGGACGCCGACGAGGCGATGGCGATCCACGTGGTCGAGCACTTCGCGACGGCCGAGCTGATACCGCTGCTCACCCACTGGCACAGGCGCCTACGGCGCGGGGCGCGGCTGGTAGTCGAGTGCCCCGACCTGGCGGGCTACGCCGCGGCATACGCGGCGGGCACGATCGGTGCGGCGGATTTCAACAAGATGGCGTACGAGCGCGTGGGGGTGGGCGAGGCACGGCACAAGGCCCTGATCGACGGGCCGCTGTTGCGGTCGGCGTTGCTGGTGGCGGGTTTCCACGGCATCGTCGAGCGCACGGCGCAGACGCACGGTCGACGCGCGGAGCTGAACCTGCGGATGGAGGCGTTCGCGTGAAGATCACGGTCGCGCCGGGTATCGAGTTCGAGATCATCCAGACGCCCGAGGACGTGCGGGTCGCGACCGCGATGCTGACCGAGGTGCAGCCGGCTCGCGTGGTGGAGCTCGGGACGCGCCACTACGGCTACTGCGCGCTGTGCCACGCGACGGTGCAGGCAGCGGAGATATGGACGTACGACCTGCTGGTGCGGCCGCTGACGGCGGCGCAAGCGGGCTGGATGGGCCAGGGCCTGCACGCGGTGTGTGCGGACGTGCACAACGAGCCGTGGAAGATCGCGGACGTGCTGCGTTGGCGCGTGGACGGGCCGACGGTGCTGTGGTGCGACGCGGGCCGGCGGCTGCTGCTGGCGCAGCAGTACGCCCGGTGGCTGCGCGTCGGCGACGTCCTGGGGGTGCACGACTGGGGCGGGTGGCGTCTGGGACCCGCGAGCATGGAGTATGTGCTGAACGGTTTCGAGCCGCTGGCGGCTGCGGGCGAGGATGGCAGTGCGCGGTATTGGCGTCGCGTGGAGATCGCACAGGAGCAGAGCCCGTGATGGACGCGGCGACATACAGGACAGAGGCCGGTCTGGCGCGGTACTGGCGGGCGCGCCGGGCGCGGTCGCTGCGGAATGGCCGGCCGATCTTGTCCTGGACGCCGACGGTGCACGCCCTCGCGCGGCGCGCGCTATCGGAGCTGGGGCCGCGTGAGTGGGCCCTGGACTATGGCTGCGGCGCGGGCTTCTGGCTGCCCGCGCTGCTCGAGACGAGTGCGCGCGTATGTGCCGCGGACCTGTCGCCGGCGGCGCTGCGGTCGGTCGAGAGCGTGTACGGGGTCGGGGGGCGCGTGGAGACGGCAGAGGTGGGCCCGCTCGGCGACGGGCTGCGGGATATGGCGTTCGACCTGTTCTGGCTGCACAGCGTGGTGCTGCACTGGCCGGACGCCCTGGCACGTGAGATTTTCGGCACGCTGCGCGCGCACGCCTCGGCGGGTGCCCTGTGGGTGGTCGGGGATCCGCCGTCGATGGTGGATATGCGGCTGGCGGAGCCGGAGAGTGCTCGTCCGTGGTGGATATACCCGCGGACGGTATTCGAGATCGAGGACCTGAGCGGACTGCGGACGCGCGTGCTGTATCCGAGCAGGGAGATCTGCTACGCGGTGCTGGAGGCGGGCGAATGAACGTGCTGCTGCTCCAGACGTATGCGGTGGAGCCGAGCCGTGTGGTGGTCGAAACGCTCGGGCACACATGCGAGGCGGTGAACTACCGCGCGGACGGGCTGTCGGAGGATCTGTTCCTCGAGGACTGGGACGCGGTGTACCTGCACCAGGGCGACTTCAGGGGCGGCGACTGTCTGAGCGAGCAGGTCGTGCGGCGGTTCCAACGGCGCGGGGCGACGGTCGTCTGGTGGACCTACGACCCGCCCGTGACGAAGCGCGATATCTACGGGCACCTGGCGCTGGCGGCCGACGTCGCGGTCGTGTGCACGCAGAGCGATCGGGAGTGGCTGCTCACCGCGCAGGACGGCCCGCGTGCCGTGGCCATCGACCACGCGGGCATCGACCCCGCGTTCTGGCGCCCGAGCGAGCTGAGCTACCGGGAGCGCGAATGCTGGGGCGACCGGGCGGCGTGTGCGGTGACGGGCAACCTGTATCCCGAACGGCAGGCGGCGATCGCGGCGCTGAGGGCCGCAGGCCTGAAGGTGGCGGTGTGGGGCCGCGGGCTGCCTGGCGTGCAGTGGCTGGACACCGAGCGGATGCGTTACGTCTACCAGGCCGTCCCGGTGAACGTGGTGCAGCCGATCGCGTGGGGCGGTCGGCTCGACGCGGAGTATCTGATCTGCCGCCACTTCGAGATCCCGGCGACTGGCGGGTTCATGGTCTGTGCGGAGAACGCGGCGGTCCGCCGTGAGTTCCCCGGGGTGCCGACGTATCGCGATCTGGACGAGCTGGTATCGCTGGTCGCGTGGTGGTCGGGCCAGCCGAGCGAGCGGGCGCGGCTGGCGAAGATCGCGCGGGCGCGGGTGTTGGCGAAGTGGACGATAGCGCGTTTCTGGGAGCGAATGCTGGCGAGGGTGTGAGCGATGGCCGACGACAGCGGATGGGCGGCGGCGTGGGCGGGCGCGGCGTTGCCCGCGTTGATCGGCGAGAGCGGGTTCTTCGCCGAGATGGTGAGATACACGCCCGACGGCGGGACGGCGAGCGATATCCAGGCGGGTGTCGAACTGGAGCCGGAGGCGGTGGACGAGGACGAGATGGGGCTACAGAAGGTCGTGGGCGCGACGATCGCCCTATGCACCGACGACGTGAGCGACCCGGGCTGGGGCGACCAGGTGGTGGTGCGTGACACGACGCTATTCGTGGTCGAGGTCGTGGAGCGTGAGGGGACGATGGCGACGGTGCGGGCGGTCAGCCCGAGCCGGTTCGAGGAATCGCGCGGCGGGTTCCGCGCGAGCGTGCGGGGGTAGAGCGATGCGGAAGCTGATGGCAGCGGCGATGTGCCTGGCGGTCTGCGGCTGCACGCTGTGGCAGCCAGGGCACCTGACGGTGCACGTGGTGGATGGCGAGCCGTCAGCACAGGCGCAGGCTGATAGTGGCGGCAACACGCGAGCGGCGCTGTCGGCGTCGGCCGACATCGCGAAGACGGCGATCCCCGTGCTGGCCGGCTGCCCGTGGTGCCTGGTGCTCGAGCGTGCGATGGGAGTACTCCAGACGGCGGCGGGCGTGACGGCGGACGCGGTGGAGGGCCAGGACGTGGTGGTGACGCGTGTGGCTCTGCCGCTCGACGGCCGCGGCGCAGTGGTGCAGGTGCCGACGCGTCGGGGCACGATCGTGGTGATCGTGCTCGCGCGTCAGGCCACGGAACCCGCGCCGCCGGCAGGACAGCTCGCGGAGCCGTGGATCGTGCCGTGGGGGATCGCCGAATGAGCCGATATAGGTGCGGCACGACAGGGCACGCGGTGGAGCTGCGGACGGCGGACGTGCTGGTCTACCGCGGCCGCCTGCTGTCGGGCAGTTTTCCGTTCGTTCACCCGATCGGTGCGGGCATCGCGGCCTTCACCGGCGGCTGGTGGGTCCACGCGGGGACGGTGCTGTGCGGCCGCCTCGAGCACAGTGGGGAGATGCGGCACCTGGTCACGGATGCGACGGCATCGGGGATCGACGTGCGCCCCGTGAGTGCGGATCTGCGCCTCGGTCGCAGGATAGGCGTCTTGCGGGTGCCTGCGTCGGTCACGGTGGATGGGGGGGGGCTGGCGGGGTTTGTGTGGCCGCGATGGGGCATCAGCCCCTATGCGAAAGGCAAACTGCTGGCGCACGGCTGGGTGGAGGTCTGGGGCGGCAGCGACGCGCCAGACCCCAGGGCGATCCCCAACAGTTGGATATGCTCGGAGTGGTCGAGCCTGCTGCTGCGTCGGTTCGCTCGCGTGGACGGCCACGGGCTCGACCCCTGCCCGTTCTACGCGGACCGCTATACGTCGCCGATGGACCTGGCCAGGCGCTCGCTGCTGCGGTGGGTGACGCAACGCCTGGAGCTCGCAGAGGAGCCCGCGTGATGGATGCGCCCAAGGGCAACGGGAGCAGGAACGGGAACGGCCGGCGGCTGGTCGATTACGTGGTGGCCACCGTGCTGCGGAACCCGGTGGGCGCGCTGGTGCTCGTGCTGCTGCTCGCGTGGGCAGGTGTGGACGTGCGCGGCCTGCTGGGCACGCGTGCGGAGGGTGGGCAGCCGCGGATCCTGGCGCTCGAGCGGGCGCTGGCGGCTCAAGTCGAATGGCAGCGGCAGATGGAGCAGAACCTGAACAATATCCATCGGCAGCTCGAGCGTGTGAACGAGAAGCTGGACGACCTGCGGGGCTGGTGAACGGGGGTGCGAGATGCGCAGAGCGGTGACGGCGGTAGCGGTGGTGGCGGTGGCGGCCGTGCTGTCGGGCTGCGGGCTGCCGGAGATCGACCCTGCGGAGACGGTGTGGGACGTCATCCAGGCGCAGCAGGCGGTGATCGGGAACATCCCCGAGGCGGAGCTGACGCGTGCGCGTGCGGCCATCACGACCTGGCGCACGAGTGCGGAGCCCCGCGAACGCTGGCGCGCGCTCGGCGTGCTGGTCGAGATAAAGACAAAGTGGTGTCCCCTGCGGGACGAGCGTAGCGAAGGTGAGGAGAAGTGAGATGCGACGACTGGCGA
>Ga0114922_10002721_pt1 | contig 16510 bp, 12 predicted proteins | sample AartaG_FD_100975 | JGI IMG/M metagenome (GOLD analysis project Ga0114922, IMG submission 100975) | Deep subsurface microbial communities from Aarhus Bay to uncover new lineages of life (NeLLi) - Aarhus_00045 metaG | ecosystem: Environmental > Aquatic > Marine > Oceanic > Sediment | place...
ACAACAATTCACTCATACACTACAGATCAACGATTACTTGATTTACCTCATAGTGATCTTCGCAGAGGGAGAGCAGCTGCATTATCTATGATACCTACTTCTACAGGTGCTGCTAAAGCTGTTGGTAAGGTTTTACCACATCTTGAAGGAAAACTAAAAGCTATGTCAGTGAGAGTTCCAACTCCGAATGTTTCTTTAATCGACGCAATTTATACTTTTGAGAAAGAAGTATCGGCTGAAGAAATTAATGAGAGATTTACAGAAGTATCCAAGGGTGACTTAAAGAATATTCTTGCAGTGTCTGATGAACCTCTAGTATCTATTGATTACAACGGCAGCAAATATTCCGCAACTGTAGACCTATCACTTACTCAATGCATAGGAAACCAAGCTAAAATTATTGCTTGGTACGACAACGAAAGTGGATATTCTAGTAGAATGGTAGATTTAGCGAAATATATCTCAGGTTTAGAAATTTAGAGATGTGATTTACATCTCATCTAGACTTTTTATTAGAGCTACTAAAGCTTTGTAGAGGCAGTCTGAACAGTCCTTAGCATCAGGATCCATGAAAAGTAAAGTCTCTCTTGTATTTTCATAGACTTTCTTTGGAATAGGCCTATCTCTAATTTCAATTCTCTTTTGCTTTGTTGGACAAAAAATACAGTCATCTTCATCTACAATGACGGCGTTTAAGCAAAATGTGGAATTTGCAAATTCATTCAAGTCAGCAGAAAGAAGTTCATCTGGATCATAAAAAGAGATTAGTAAGATCATTTCGAGCTCATCTTCAAGAATGCAATAAGTAGTATATTCAATCTCTCTATGCATCGGACAAGGTTGCATTATCCACATTAGTATCTACGCCTTTGATATAGACATCTAGTAATGATAAATAAAAATCTTACATAAGAGTCCATGTAAATGAATCAAAGCAAAAGAAAAGAAAAAAGAAAGAGACTATTTCCTCAATGGTGCTCTACTTCTGTAATCGTAATAGATCTTTGTTATTTCCCTTACCATCTCTTCATTAAAAGAAACAATAAGTAGAGGAACTCCACTTGGAGCTTTGTGTCCTAAGAAACCTTCTTCAATTCCGTCTCTTGTAGCCATCATTACTGTTAGGTTTGGATCATCTTTTACAACAACATTTCCCATTCCAAGCAATTTACTAAGAATTGCTTTATCTTCATCTGTATGAGCTGTTGTATTTGTAACAAGTTCTAGTTTTCTAGCAAAAGTATCAATGAACTCTGAATCTATCCAGTTTATTCTTGGACAAATGATAGTTGCAGAAGATTTAGTATTTCTTAAGAGAGACATCATAGTTCCATCTACTTGTTCTTGACCAGTAACAATCCACATATCCTCTATCGGATTGGGCTCTATTCCTGAACCAAGAGTTAAGACATTCTTGATTAATTTCATTGATTCTCCAGTCGCATCTAATGCACCACTAATTTTATTTGGAATTGAACTTAAAGTCCCTGAAACACTAGTATCAACATTTTCGACTTCTTGTTGGGTGCTTTTAATAACGTCTTCTTTGAAGTTCATTAATTTCGAGCTGTAATTATCTTTCTCAGCATCAACAATTTTTGAATCTTCCTGAATAGAACCTAGTTTTTCAGTTAGAGAATTTAGATAGGAATCAAAAAGATCATTCAAAGTTTTCTCTAAATTACTAAGATCTGTATTAACAGCATCATTCCCAGAAGTTATTGCTTCAGTAAGGGCATCCTTAGTTCCCTGAATATTAGTAACTAGAGCTGACGAGTTCGAATCTGAATTAGTGATAAAACTGTTGACTTGATGAGTCATATTGAGTTCATAGTCATTTTTCTCCTTTTCAAACTCATTTTGTATGTCTGTAACATTATTTGCAAAGTCTGTTGACATCCTCTCATATGATTTTTCTAAATCATTTTGGACGCCAGTAAACATTGAATCTATTTCTGTTTGTGCACTTCCTTGAAATTCTTTTATTGTAGATCCTAGTTTATTTGCAAACGCATCTGAATCTGTTTTTACCCATTTTTGATAATTAGAACCAAGTGTTTGAAGTTCACCTTTAGTAGAAGCTAGTGCTTCATCAAGTAATGATGATTTCTCAGGAGACACATTCAATTCTGCTAGAACACCTTCTGTGCCCTCAATAAATTGTTGAACCTCTTTTTCTATTAAATCGTTAATTTCTGTATCCACCTTTGATGTCTGAACACTATAATTCTCAGCAGCTTCATCTAAAGTAACAGAAACATCTGTATCTAGAGCTTTCTTAGCAGACTCAAACTCACTCTGCAAAGATTTCATTGTTCCATCCATTGAAGAAGTTGTTTTTGTTACTAGTTGAGAATGTTCATCAATATTTGTTTTAAGTGTATCTTGAAGATTAGTTGTTACTTCTGCGTTATTTTTCTTCATTAAGTCTAGAATCTCTTGTTTGGTTGTTTGAAGAGCATTTAGACCATCTTGGATTGTTAGATGAATTTCTGTTTGACTCTCTTCACCTTCCTCTGAATCAGGAGGTTGGAGAAGCTCTTCTAATGATCCACGAATTGACTTTGTAACATCAGAAAATGCACTTGATTCAGCACCAACCACATCAGATAAAGCTTTAGTACTTGTTCCTTGCAATTCATTGAATTGCTCATCATAGCTAGAGTAAGAGTCTTCAACTGTTTTCTTCATATCATTCAAGGAGGTTGTAAATTGACTACTAATTTGGTTTCTTGAACCTTCGAAGGATTGAGCAGTTGTTTGAAGAGTTGTTGATGTAAAACTAGTAAGTTCTTCTAACCTCGCATTCATCTTCTCAAATATTTCTGTTGATAAAGTATTCATAGAATTAGTAAATGTTTGAATCATCTCTCCCATTTTACTTCCAACGTTTTCTTTTACTAATTCGATATCTCTTCGCATACTTCCAATTAATTGAGCCATTCTTGGACCTTCATCTTTTCCAAAAACTCTTTGAAGCTGCTTTTCCTCTAATCCCTGAAAGGCTTGGTTAATTACTTCAATTTTAGCAATTGCAGATTTGAGTTGATCATCTAATTCGTTTAATCTCTCAAGACTTGCTTGATAATTGATCTGAACTACATTAGGCACTTCATCTCTAACATCTCTTCCTCTTTTTGCAAAATCATCAGAGAAAATTTCTACTTCGGTTTTGAACTTAGTTTCGATTTCAGTAACCTTACTTTTAATAGATTCATCGTTGTCTTTGACATTTTGTTCTATGTTAGAAACTACAGTAGATTTTAACTCATTTATATGAGAAGTAAAGTTCTCTTTAAATTCATCATGAGTAGTTGTAAAGGTTTCTTTTCTAGTTTTGAGATTCTTCTCATACTTGCTTGTTGTTTTAGATAATTTCTCAAGATAAGCATTTGTCGATTCTCTGAATGCAGACATTATATCATCAACAAATAGTTTAATCTGATCACTCACATTTTGAATTGATGAAGATAGATTTTCTTCAAACAAATTGAAACCATTTTCTATTCCTGAGTTAAGTAGAGAGAGTAAATTATCACTATTCTTTTTGAAATCTTTAAGATAAGAAGTTAAATGGTTGCTAAGTTTTACCTTCATTTCTTCAGTTTTTGCTTCAGTCTGTGTAATTAAATCACCTAATTTTTCTACTGAATCAACTTTTGTTTTATTCAACAGATTTACAAACTGATTTTCATTTTCCTTCAGAATATTAACTGCAGTTTCTTTAGATTTGTCAATAGAAGTTCTTATTCTATCAGTGGTTGCTTCTTCAAGTTTTTTCAGCTCATCATTGAGAGAAATGAGTATTTCCTGTACTTTCTCTTGATATTCATCCAGTTTTGTTTCGTAATTTGCTACAATTTTGTTTACTGTATCTGAAAGTTTCTTAGAAGAATCTCTAGCAACTACATTTGAATCTGCTAGGGCTTTCTTAACAGCTTCATCGGTAACCTTTGAAATAGTGTTTTTTCGTTTTTCTGCAGCTGCTGTGAATTCTTGAAGCTGAACCGACAAGTTTTCTTTTATTCCTTCAACTTTCTCAAGAATTGCATCAAGTTGTAATTGTGTTCTATCATCATGTTCCTGCTGTAGGAATCCTAATCTTTCTTCCACTTTTACTTTGAAAGCTTCATGATGTTCTCCAATTTTATGGATGGTAGAATCAAAAGAATTCAGAACGTTCTCTTTAACTCTCTGTGCAGTTTTTCCAATAGCATCACTATTTGTAGCAGAGATATTGGAAGTTTCAGTTTTTAGTCTCTCAAACATATCAGCTGTTTCAGCTTTTCCAGTAGAAACTACTTCTGTCAATGATTCAATAAATTTGGTAGTTGTTGAGGTAACTTCAGATGCATGACCATCAACATTTTCTGTAATTTTACTGTGAAAAGTTGATAACTGTGATCTGAAATTATTCATTGTTTTATTCCAGTCTTCTTTCACGTCATCACTTAATGCTTTCAATTCGTTTTCTAAACGAATGGATACATCTTCAGTCAGCTTAATCTGTGGTGGTAGAGGAATGAAATATGGTGTGCCTTCTTGATTTTTTGCCTTAATTTCTCTAATATATCCTTTGCCAACTAGACTGTTTAAAGCACTCCTGATTTTATCTGCAGGTTGTTTATAATAGGTTTGAATTTGACCGATTGTTCTATATCCAAATTGAACAATTGTTGAATATACTTGAACTTCATCCTTTGATAAACCAATTTTATCTAATGTTCCTTCCATTTTTATCACTATCTTATAATTGATCTTTAATTGTTTCAAGGTTTCTCTCTAGTCTTTCTAGACGACCAATGAGATCTTTTCTTAATTTTTCAGCTTGTTCTGCTTTCTTGATATTGTCCTTTACTTCTATTTCAAGATTAGAAATAGTTGAATCTTGTGTTTCCACAATCTTACTTTTCGCATTTGAAGACATAGTTGAAACATCTGCAATTGTATCTCTTTGAACTGAATCCACTCTAGAAGTAATTTGCTGGCTTGTTCTCTCTAAGGATGATTTAATATCAACAATTTCATTTTCAAGAACTGAAATCCTTTCATCTGCTGTTGATTTAGCACCAGTTTTTAGACTCTCTGATTTTTCAACGACTGTATCTAATATACCATCTAAATGACTTTTTACATCTTCTTGTTCTGAAGTCACAAAAGATTTTATTTCTTGCTTAACTGAATCGGATTGTTCAGAGAGAGTTGCTAAAATCCCATCTACTTTACCAGTAAAATCACTCTCAAATTCCTTGAGCTCTGTATCGTGTGTATCATATTGTTTGCTTGTCAAACCTTCATATGAACTCAACATCGATTCCTTTGAAGTGTTGAAATTTGACATAGCAACTTCATTGACATCAATCATACCAGTCTCATACTCAGCTAAAACATCTTGCACTTTTGCTATTTCATCAACAAGATATTTATCCATTGAATCTGTGACATCTGATAATTCTGCCTGTATTCTTTGAACTGCATTATTCACAAGCTGTCCTAATTCACTCTTTATCCTGTTAAAGCTTTCAAAAACAGATTCCATGTTTTCTGTTAATTTATCGCCATACTCTGCTCTTAAATGCTCTATGGATTCCTTCATGATGTTTTGTGCAATATTGATGTTAGATTCAAGTTGATTTCTCATATCATCTGAATTCTTCTTGAATGTTGAGAGATTATGATCTTTTACAGAACTAACGTCTTCCTTTACACCTGTAATTGCTTTTCTGAATGCATTTACTTGATTGTTTGCTAGACGCTCTAAGTCTTGTTCATGGCTTGTTAGAGTAATGCTAATTTTCTCTCCAAAGGAGGATGAATATTCTTCAAAGTTCACTTTTCCTTCTTCAAGAATAGCAGAAACAGAATCTTGTAATTTTACTAATTGTTCCTTAGTATTATTTAACTTTGCAACTACTGATTCTGTTTGTTTTGATGTCCATTCGTTAATCAATTTCTTTTCTTCATCAACGTTAGAAGCTACTAATTCATTCAACGAGTCTTTATTTGATTCTATTAAACTACGTAAAGTTTCATTCAAGCCGATAAATTTGTTTTGAACTAAAGTCGCAAGAATCTGATAAAATTGATGTAACTCTTGCAAATTCTCTAGTGATTCTTTGAAATTTACAATTTCACTATCTAAATTTTCAATTTCTCTTTTTAATTTTTCTAAATCTTTTGTTATTCTTTCTGACATCCTACTCACCTAAAAATCCAGTTCTTTCTCTATGTTTTCAATAGAAATTTCTTCTACTTCCTTTGGCTTTGGATCTTCTTCGGGAACTATTACTTCCTCTTCTTTATTGTATATCATGTTTGTAAAATAATCATGATGTATGCTCTCTTTATCAAACATCTCAATTGCCTTTTTCCTCAACCTTTCAAAGTTGCTTTTATCTCCCATATTTTTATAGCAATCAAGACTTGATTTCAAATATCCTCTAACAGCGTATTCACTCTTCTCTACCGGGAGAGTTACTGATAGTTTTTCAAACTGATCTGCAGCACGAGCATATGATCTATTTGCTTTGAGATCCTCTTCTACTGCATTGTAATAAGAAGCAGATTTCAAATAAAGTCTAGCTGCGAAATAGAAGTTCTTCTCTTCAAATTCTCTTGCGATTCTTTCACAAAAAGCTCCTGCTTGTTCTAGTTCTTTAATCTGCTCAAACTGCTTTGTATTAATCAAAGTTAGGTCATATGCTTTTTGATACATTTTTCTTTCTATGCAGATATTAGCTATTTTTTGAATCTTCGATGCAACTGCAAAATCAGCAAGTCTATCTCTTATCTTCTCTGATAGTTTTCCAACTTTTTCTATTACTTTGTCTGTTGGTGAAATTTGCTTATCCAGATTTTCTAGTATTGTATCAAGAGATACCATTAAAGATGTTAGAGGGCTGAATAAACGCATTCTAAATTTCATCGCTGTTAATAGCGATTCTTGAACTAACCTTGTATGTGTAGACCCTACCCACAAAAATCCCTTTTCTTCAAGTGACTTAATTGCAGTTAGTGGAACATATGCAGTTATTTGTTCAATAGGAAACAGGTTCTCATTATATGAAGCCATTTCAGCTAAAACTGATTCTTCTTCCTCAGATAAACCAAATATTTTTGGTATATTTCGTTCAACAAAATCATCCATTTCATATCCAGATTGTACGAAGAAATTACCTAGATTTAGATCAAAGAAAGTTCTTTGACTGTTATTAACAAGTTCTAAGATTCCCTTAGTAACAAGTTGTGGAGCTATTCTTCTTAGGTAAATCTCAGTTTCTGAAACAGATAAAGGATTTATGTTAAATATTTTAGAATTTTCTGTCAAATTCTTCTCGTAATCAAAATCAAAAAGATATTGATTAGTAAAAGCTGAGATGACTATCATTCTATACCCTCTAATGGTTATTTCTTTGATTATTGTTGAAAAGATGGGATAGAATTCCTGTATATCCATCAATTTGAACAAATGAACATTGTCTATAAAGAAATACAAGGTTGATTGTGTTTCCATTAGTTTTTGATTGACTTTATCCAAGCTTTCTAAGAATAGATTAACGTAAGTTTCTGTATATGTTTGAGAAGCTTGTTTTTTGATCTTTTCTCTTAGAGCAGGAAGATCATCTCCAAGTTTTTTCTTTCCTACTTTTTCAAGTACTGATCGCCATTCTGGAGATAATTCATCAATCATGTTTTTCCATTCTTTGAAAAAGCTGAGAAGATTCTCTTCTTCAGGAACTAATTCAAATAGATGAGAAGCATCTTTCCTAACAGGAATGTAAGTTGATAATTTTTTCAATAGAGAGCTTTTTCCAGTTCCTTCACCACCAATTACAAGTATAGAATGAGTTTTTTCTCCTTCTTTACTCATTTCTTCAGTAATTTTTGTAAAATCACCTATTAAATCTCTTGATCCGTAAAAGTCATCAGGAATGCAAGGCTGGAAAAGATTCGAATCTTGAGTACTCATTTGACCTCACTTTTAATTCTATTTTGATAATATTAACCGTATCTTATAAAATCTATGAATGTTCATAATATTCACTAATATAATAGATTCTACTAGACTAGAAGAAACTCTGTTGTAATTCATTCTTAAAGTATATCTTACTTGTAAGTAGAAAAAATTAAAAGTGTTAATGTAAAATGTATTACAACTCAAAAGTAGAGGTGCAAAGATATGATAGGTGAACGTTTTGTTAAATCCCGCAAAGCTGGAAGGCTTGGACTATTCAGAAGAAGGGATAGCCTTTGCTCTCGAGAGGATAAAGAAGCTTGAAAAAGACAACTTATTTTTGTTTGATTTACTTAATCAAAGTTTAATCATACTGTTTGATCAGTTAAATGACAAACAAAAAGATATTTTCTTTGAAGGTTATAGATTTCTAGAAAGAAGAAAAACATCTCTAAACAGATTAGCTGAGATAATCTCAGCTCAATTGGATATTTCATTCTCTACAACTAAATGGAATATTACTAAACTGAGAGATCTAGGTTTCTTTGAAACTATAGGTACAAGAGGAAATACAAAGACAACTCTGATATCAACGATAATAGGTGATACACTTTATTACACTCTAGGGCAGCAAATTAAAAACAAAAATCGGTAAAAACACAAATAATAAATGATAGACATTTGTTTAGAAGCTAACAAGGTAGAGAAACAATGATAGAAATGTTCGAGAAATACGAAAAATCAGGACAAATCCTAGCTAAGACTCTCGAATATGCAGAAAGCATAATTAAACCAGGGACAAAGCTTTTGGATATTGCAGAAAAAACTGAAGAATATATTCGAAGACATTCAGCAACTCCAGCTTTCCCTCTAAATATTTCTATTAATGAAATCGCAGCACATTACTCTCCAACAATTGAAGATAAAAGTGTTATTCCAGAAAAGTGTATTGTGAAAATTGATGGTGGCGTTTCAGTAGAAGGTTATCTAACTGATGCTGCAAGAACAATAATATTTGATGAAAAGTGGCAACCAATGAAGGATTTAGCTAGAAAAGCTCTGAATAACGCTTTAGACGTAGTAAAAGCAAATGGAAGTGTTTTTAGAGTAGGTGAAATCATTCAAAAAACAATTGAGAAAGATGGTTATAAACCAATTGTAAACCTTAGTGGTCATTCATTATCACATTATTCACTACATGATGGTATTTCAATTCCAAATTATGGAGTTTCTAAAGAAGCAAGAGATTCGTCTCATGTTTTCAAAGCTGGGCATGCTTATGCTATTGAGCCATTTGTAACATCAGGTATTGGAAGAGTAGTTGACAAAGAACAAGAAGTTATTTTTAGACATTACAGACAGATTGATGCATCAACACTCCCTAGCCAATTTAGAGAGATTTACAGTTATATTGATGAAAACCTCCATGGATTACCTTTTAGTTGGAGATGGGTTTACAATGCTGGATTTTCAAAAGAAAAGATACATAAAACAAAATCTGAACTCCTGAGAAGAAGAATTATTCACGGTTATCCTGTTTTAGTAGAAGCAACTGATTCTCCAGTAACACAAGAAGAGGAAACTATTTACATCAATGAAGAGAAGATAACCATCTTAACGAAAAGAAAATAGAAAGGGAAGATTTAGATTATTAAATCTTCAAGATCTCTTGGATAAGGAGTTATTAATTCTGATCCATCTTCAGTAATGATGACAGTGTCAGAATGTCGAAATCCACCAAACTTATACTCATATATTCCAGGTTCGCATGTGAAAACCATTCCTGGTTTCATTATCTCATCAACACCTATATCTAAGAAAGGTGCTTCATGTCCTTCAAGTCCTATAGCATGACCAGTGTGGTGCTGAGCAAGATGATAGACACCTTCATCTTTGAGTACTTTTATCGCTGCATTATCAACCTCACTACATGGAACATGTGGTTTAAATGCATCTAAAGCCGCGTCTTGAGATTTTTTCATAGCATCAAAGTATTTCTTCTGTTTCTCATCAGGTGGCCCAATAAACATTGTCCTTTCCAGCTCTGAATGATAACCTGAAACATTTGCTGATGCACCAGTTACTAGTATATCTCCCTCCTTGAAAACAGTTTTTTGAATTACTGAATGAGGAATAGCTGACCATTTACCTATTTGTCCTCTATATCCAGCTCCTGCAGGAAGTAGTCCCCTAGGAATGAAACCTTCTAAATCATTAAGCATCTTTTCGGATGCTTCTTTACATGCTTGTAGGGAAACCTCTACCTCATTCTTACCTTCAGCTGTATATTCTTGTAATAATCTATGTGCCAAATCTCCATATTTAGCTGAGATTTTGATCAGTCGCAGCTCTTCTTCATCTTTGATTTTTCTCATTTCTCGAATTAGCGTTGGGTACAACTCAGTTTTAGACTTACCTTCAAGTAAATCTGTTAGTTTAGGTCCATCATATCCCCAATAGCTAGAGAATGATGGCGATTCCATACCAATTTTAGCACCTGTAATTTTCCTTTCATCTAGTCTATCAATGAAAATGTTCGCTGGATGTTTCTTATCAGGGTATTCAAAATATATCTCTCTTTCAACCCAAGGAATTTTCTCAATTAGATGTTCTTGTTCTAATCGAGGAACATAAAACCAAGGTTCTTTAGATCTGGGTAAAACAAGGCACACTGGTCTTTCTGTAGCTATAAAATGATAGCCAGTTAGATAGTATATAGATAAAGGACTAAAGAAAACCATAGAACCTAGTTCTTCCTTATCCATAAAATTTCTAACTTTCTCGATTCTTTTAAGATGATTATCTTTCGATATTGCATACTTATTCATGATAATCCTTTTTCTTTGTGAAGTTAAAATCTTTTCTCCAAAATTTTAACCATACAATGAAATGAAAAATATCAATTTATGAGAAACCAATCACGGTACTTGTGGGGAGTTTTTTTCTTAATGTTATCAAATCTGGTTTGTAAAGGTAAACTTCTTTTGAAGATGGATGTTCTTCCAACCAGTTTTTCCAGGTTGTACTAATCTTATCTATCGCTTTCAGAACAATGTATTGTTCTATTAATTCACCTGAAATAATATAGGTTCCTCTTCCTATATCCCTTCTTCTTACAATTAATATAGGTAAAAGAATGGAGGAAGTTTTCTCCTCTGGACACAAAGAACGAATAAGTTCTACTTCCTTGTTGTCAATGTAAAGCTTGTTGTTTTCTCTACTCACGTAAAAATTGTACCCCTTCAAAGCTGATTCTAAAGATACTCTTTTTTTAGGAAGATGCATATTTATTGAATCTATTTCATGTTTGAGGAAACTGGAGAATTTGTCATCAAAACCCAAGAATCACACCACGGATTAATCTGTATATTTACTTCTGAAGAATATTTTGTCTATATTTTTGAAGAAAAGAAAAGACCCAGATATCATTGGAATAAAGAGAGTTATTACAAGTGTTACAACAAATATGAATACAGCACCTGTTATCCAAGTAAAGAGTATATCCTTTTCATCCAAAGCATTTGTGATGAAGACAAGAACAACTGCGTATACAATGTTAAGAACAACATCCAAAGCATAAGCAATAGCAATCCATATTCTAGTACTTTTCTTGTCACTTGTGTATTTTCTAACTATTTTCCCTAGAACATATCCAACTAAAATAGCAAATGGAATACAGAGTAATAATGAAACACTACGGATTTGCAAATAATCCATTAGGTTCACTGGAAGGGGAATGATCTCTAAATTCTGATCAATTATTTCTATGGAAGCTAAAGCTATAAGGAAGTTGATTGAATAGTGAAGGATCGATACTATTAGTGTGAAAAATGAAATAAACAGAAGTTTAGAAATAAAACTGTGTTCTTTGCTACCAACATCTGAAATTGAAATATCTTTTACTGTTCTCTTTTCTTTCTTTTCTTCAGTTTTTTCGATTTTATCAAAATCAGGTAATTTAGGAGATGTTAGTACTTCTTCTACTTCTTCTGGAATTTGAGTACTGACTTCAGGTATTTCAACTGGTTGAGATTCCGCAATTTCAGGAGGAGCTTCAACCTCATGAGTTACTACTTCAGCTTCTGTAACATCAGTATCACAGAAAACACATTTTGATGTTCCTTTAATATTTAAATTTCCACATTCTGGACATCTAACAAATTCTTCACTCATTAGTAAATAATAGAAGAATAGAAATTAAAAAAGTATCTACAAAGGGAACGACTAGTAATCTACTTTGTTTTCTTTAGCCTCTTTTATGAGCTCATCAAAGAGTTTAGATTGCTTTGAAGGCATTTTCATAACTTCGTTTAATTCTGTTAATTTAGTCTTCTCTTCCTCAGATATTCTCTCAGGAACTGAATAATGTACTACTATTAAGAAATCTCCATAATTCATTCCATATTGTGTTTTTCTTTGAATGCCTTTTCTCTGCAATCGGAGAATGCTACCTTCTTTTGTTTTTTTAGGTATTTTTACTTTTTCTGAACCATAAGGTGTAGGAACAACAAGTTCTCCACCAAGAATTGCTAAAGGAAATGGAATTTCTAATTCAACAACGATATTATCTGCTTGTCTTTTGTAAAATGAATGAGGTTCAACTAGTAATCGTATTTGAAGATCACCTCTTGGCCCTCCTAATCTCCCTTCTTCTCCTTTATTTCGGATTCTCAAACGGAATCCTGAATCAACACCTGGAGGAATTTCAAGCTTCATTTTCTCATTTTCTTTTGATCTTCCAGAACCTTTACAATTCTTACATGGTTTATCAACAATCTCTCCAGAACCTTGACATTTGCTACAACCTTGTTGTGAGATGTATCTTGTAAAACCCATTTCTCTAGTTACAGTTTCTACTCCAGAACCTTGACATCTGTCACATTGCTTCGGTTGTGTTCCTTCATGAGCCCCAGTTCCTTTACATGTTTCACATTCTTTCTTAATAGGAACTTCTACAACTTTTTTAGTTCCATATAGAGCTTCTATGAAGGTAATTTGATAATTCATAAGAAGGTCTGAACCTCTTTGTGGTCCAGATTGTCTGGATCTACGTCTTCCACCAAAAAATTGACTAAAGAGATCATCACCCACAAAATCATCTCTAAAGAGGGATGAAAACAAATCAGATATGGTTGAAAAGTCACGTGAATTTACTGAAGAGAAATCTGAATGAACCCCTGCAAATCCAAATCTATCATATGAATTTCGTTTTTCAGAGTTAGAAAGAATATCATAAGCTTCTGTAGCCTCTTTGAATTTCTCAGCAGCTTCTGGATTATCTGGATTTCTGTCTGGATGATATTCCATGGCTAGTTTTCGAAAAGCTTTTTTGATTTCAGTTTCTGATGCATCTTTTGATACACCAAGTACTTCGTAATAATCTCGTTTTTGGGACATGTTTTGACCTCTTCTATTTTAGAAGCAAACAAAATAAAAAATAAAAAGAGAATAAAAATGTTATCGATTAAAGTGATGAATTTATTCATCATCCTCTACGGGTTCATAATCCACATCGATAACTTGTTCTTCATCAATATCATGTTGAGTTGGAGCACCAGGAGAATCCGAGGGACCAGGACCATATTGACCTTCAGGCTGTTCTGCACCTGGAGCTTGACCTGTTTCTTGATAGATTCTCTGAGAAATCTGCATTATAACTTGCATTAGATCATCTGTTTTTGCTTTGATTTTTTCAGCATCTTCAGTTTCTGCTTCTTTCTTCAATTCTTCCATCTTTTCTTCTAGTGATTGCTTCTCTTCATCAGATATTTTATCTCCAAGATCTATGATTGTTTTCTCAGTTGTATAAACTGCTTGTTCTGCAGTATTTTTAGCTTCGATGATTGCTTTTCGTTGCTCATCTTCTTCCTTATATTTTTCTGAATCGTTTTTCATTTTATCAATGTCATTATCAGATAAGTGTGAGGATTGAATTACTACACTCTGTTCTTTGCCAGTTCCTAAGTCTTTAGCTGAAACTTGCAAGATACCATTAGCATCAAGATCAAATGCAACTTCTATCTGAGGTATTCCGCGACGGGCTGGAGGTATTCCAACTAATTGAAATTGTCCAAGAGTTATATTATCAGAGGCCATTGTTCGTTCTCCTTGAAGAACATGTATTTCAACAGATGTTTGGCTGTCACCAGCTGTAGTGAAAACCTTTTTCTTTGTAACTGGAATGGTTGTATTTCTATCAATTAGAGGTGTCATCACTTGACCTAAAGTTTCAACACCCAAGGTCAGAGGAGTTACATCTAGAAGTAAAATATCTTTAACTTCTCCAGCTAGAACAGCTGCTTGAACAGCAGCACCTAATGCAACTACTTCTTCTGGAGCTACTCCTTTGTGTGGTTCTTTTCCAAACAATTCCTTAGACATCTCTCTAATCATGGGCATTCGTGTAGCACCACCAACTAAGATTACTTTGTCAAGATCTTCAGCTTTGAAATTACCATCTTTCATTGCTTGTCTTGAAGGACCAGCACATTTTTCTACTAAATCCTTAGTCATGTCCTCAAATTTAGCTCTTGATAGTTCCATTTCTAGATGCTTTGGACCTGAAGCGTCAGCTGTAATGTAAGGAAGACTGATTTTTGTACTTAGTTTTGAAGTTAATTCAATTTTAGCTTCTTCTGCAGCATCTTTTAATCGTTGAACTACTTTAGAATCTTTAGCTAAATCTATACCTTCTTTCTTCTTGAATTCTTCAGTTATCCAATCAATAATCCTTTGATCCCAGTCATCTCCTCCCAGAAGATTGTTACCAGAAGTAGCAACTACTCTAAATAATCCTTCATCAAGTTCTAGTATTGAAACATCAAAGGTTCCACCTCCAAGGTCAAATACAAGAACTCTTTCAGCACCTACTTTATCTAGACCATAGGCAAGAGCACTAGCAGTTGGTTCATTTACAATTCTTAATACTTCTAAACCAGCGATTTCTCCAGCATCTTTTGTAGCTTGTCTCTGAGAATCACTGAAATAAGCTGGAACAGTTATTACAGCTTTCTCAATTTTTTGATTAAGATAAGCTTCAGCATCTTCTTTTAATTTAGTTAGGATCATAGCAGACATTTCTTCAGGACGAAGATCTTTCCCATCTACTGTAAATGTAAAATCAGTACCCATTTTTCGTTTAATACTTCTAATAGTTCGATCAGGCATGGCTATAGCTTGTCTTTTTGCTTGTATACCTACTGATCGAGTTCCATCTTCATTGAAGGTTATAACACTAGGTGTGATTCTTCCACCCTCAATGTTTGGGATTATCTCTGGTTTACCAGCAACCATGTATGCGATACCTGAGTTTGTTGTTCCTAAGTCAATTCCAACAACAAGTTCTTTTTTTGTTTCTTTGTTCATTTTATCACCATCAAGGTACATTTTTTTGTGAAATATTAGCTATTTCATAAACTTGCTTTTTGAATTAGATGTCAAATAGTGATATATATATCTTACCATTGACAAAAAATAAAAAATTATCCAAAGGAAGGTTTTCCTTTGGAATCATAACGTGTTCGTTTCTTCTTATGTTCTTTATAATATGGTGATTTACTCAGTAAAATACCTCTTACTGTTGGCTTAAACAGTTTTACTATAAATCTCTTAAAGCCAATTTTCTTCTTAAAAACTCTTAGGAAATCTTCAAAAGAATATCTTTGGAACTTTAGTAATCTTTGTGCTTCATCTGTGTTCATCCAATCACAATGATAGTAATCATCAATACTTTTTACAGGTTTAAATGCTTCTTTAGGCAACATCCCTATTCCTAGTGCTTCAAGCATTTTTGAAACATAATCTAATTGATATAACTGATTTCCATTTCCTCCACCTATGAAAAGAATCTTGCCAGCGGTATCAACTTCAACAGCATTTGCACATGCCAATCCCACATCTCTTGTATCGGCCACTTCAATTCGTTGTTCAAGCGGAATTTCATACATTATATCAGGAACATTCCATCCCATTTCAAAAGGCGTTATTGCAGCAAATCGAAGTATTGTCCAAGGTATTTTGCTTTTAGTTATCTTCTTTTCCATTTCCATCTTATGTTTTGCATAATTATCATAATCAAGAGGAATCATAGGATCTGAAGTCCTTGTAGGAGGTTCATATTCCATCCTATTGCCATGTACTGCAATAGATGATGCATAAATCAATTTTGGAGGGGTTTTCATGCGTTCTGCTGCACGTAATATGTTTGTGGCACCTCCAACATTAACATCGTATGCTAAATCAGGTATTTCGTATGCTAAAGGAGGAATTATTGCAGCTAGATGTATGATAACGTCAATTTCCTTAACTAGACTATCAGATATACTTGGGTCTCTAATGTCTCCCCAGATGATTTCAAATTCTCCTAGTTTTTTCATCTTCTTTTCTGCTTTCAGATTCCGTGGATTCTTCAAGTCAAAACATCGTACAGAGTACCCTTTTCTAAGTAAAACCTCTAAGGTACTTTGTCCCACATTTCCAAATGCCCCAGTGAGTAAGACTCTCATAAGTTAAATAGCACACCGGCAGTTATATACAGTTCAGTGAAACGGATTTATA
>Ga0114922_10002722_pt1 | contig 16509 bp, 9 predicted proteins | sample AartaG_FD_100975 | JGI IMG/M metagenome (GOLD analysis project Ga0114922, IMG submission 100975) | Deep subsurface microbial communities from Aarhus Bay to uncover new lineages of life (NeLLi) - Aarhus_00045 metaG | ecosystem: Environmental > Aquatic > Marine > Oceanic > Sediment | place: Aarhus...
CATTTTCTGGCGTTGCAGGGATTCGGAAAACTGCTTCAGACCGTGGACCTGGTGAGCAAGAGAATCAACCCCGGCTTGAAGGTCATGGGGATTTTGCTGTGCATGTTCGACAGCCGGGCGTCGCTTCCAAACGAGGTCAAGGCGGATATCGAGCAGTTTCTCGAGAGCGCACGGGGCACCAATAGTGCCTGGGCGCAGGCCCGTGTTCTGCCTGTTCATATCCGGAGAAACATCAAACTTGCTGAGGCCCCCGGTTACGGCAAAACGATTTTCGAGTATGAGCCGACCTGTCACGGCGCCGAAGACTACAGGAAGGCCGCGGAATTCCTCTGGCCCGAAATTCGGCGGTCGGGCGGGCCTGATATCCAAGAGGTGGTTGCCGAAGACGACAAGAAGCAGCCTCCGATAGAAATCAAGCCGATACCAGAATCCGACTCGCACAAGCAGGACTCAGCACAGGCACCGGTTTCTCAGGACGAGCCTAACCAGACATAATCGCGTCATACCGACTCGATACAGCAGAATAAGACGCATATCAACCCTTCGTTGCCTGTAATACGCCCAATCGCTGAAGCCATACTCTTAGGGTGCCGGCGTGCGGCCGACACGGCCGCGCGTGGCTGGGGGCTTTTGCGCCGCGGCTTTTTCGGCCTCGACCAATCTGTCGGATTTGACTATTCTGTCGGCATTGTTTTCTTTGATTTCTTCGAGCAGGGACTTGACTGCTTTTGCCCCTTCCGAACGCTGCAACCGTCCCCTGAGGTAAGCTTCTACTTCTTCGAAGGGCTTCGGCTGCGGCTTGACGTCCAACTCTTTGCGGGCCACTTCATAGGCATCGTCAGTCTCAACAGGCCCAATCAGCTCGTCCTGCTTGGCCGCCTCGAGCTTTTCAAAGAAGTCGCTGCCGTACAATTCTTTTATCCTCCGGTAGGTGGACCTTCTGAGCTTTCCACCTTTGTCGGCATCATCGGCAACAGATAATTTCTTGGCAAGGGCATTGATATCCTCTCCGGCTTTTATTCTTGTTAGCACGGACTCGGCCTGTTCGAGGGTTTTAGTTTTGACGTGCGAAAAACCGGCAAAGCCGGCGCTCGCCAGCCTGACGTCCTTATCTTTGTTCTGCTCGTAGTAAGTCCGAACCATCTCGTCAGTGATTTGGACGGACTGGGCCACCTGTGTCTTGAGTTGCTTTGCAATTGAACCTTTTTTTTGCATCTCGGCCAGGAAGCTCACTTTCGGGTCATCGAGAAGACCGCGTTTTTGGGCCTCCTGGTACAGAAGCTCCATCTCAATCCAGGACTCACCCAGCGCCGCAATCTGCTGGTCAGTTGGGTTGGGCACTCGCCAGCGTATGTGCTGCATTGTCAGCTTCTTATCGCCGAACTGAGCTATCATTTCCGAGGCGGCGATGTTTGCATCCTGCGGCTGGACCTGCTGTTTTTGCCCTTCCTGCGGCGGAACATCCTGCGGCGGAACAAGTGGCGGAACAGGCACAGTTGGAACGCGGTCCTGTTGGCCCGGTGTTTGGGGCGTGGCGGTCTCCGGTCCCTGGCAGGCAGTAACCGTCAATAACAGTGCACAAAACCCATACATAAAGGCAACTCTGTAAAACATCGGTAATCTCCTTTCCAAATAAGCAACCTGTCAAAAACTTCCCCTTACGGGGCAATTGTACTAAGGCCGCGGTCGGCAGACAAGTAATTATTGCGCTGATACAGGGATATCGGCCGGGATGTGCCGCTGCTTAAACGTACAGGGCTTTTCAAGCCGGTCCGAGCACGCCTGAGGCGAACACGAGTCTGTCGAGTCTTGAGGTCAAACAATGGCCATAGGGTCCTGTAATTGTTGCACTATGAAGTTCAGAAACTCGGCTGCGCAGGGGCCATCTATTATTCTGCTGTCAACAGACAGCGTCAGGCTCACCATTTTGCGTTCGGCAGGTTTGCCGTTATGGGCGGCGATGGTCCTTACTGCGTTGCCCACGGCGAGAATCGCACTGGTTGCGGGAGGCACTATCGCTATGAACGATTCCATGTCGTATGCGCCAAGGTTGCTCAAGGCTATGGTTTCCGCCTCCATCTCGTCAAGTGTGAGCTTATTGTCACGCGCCTTTTCGGTTAACGTTTTTTCGAGCCGGGCGATTTCGGCCAATGTCTTCTTGTCGGCAGACTTCAGCACCGGCACGACAAGTCCCTGCGGGGCGGTGACGGCGAAACCTACATTGACGGAGCCGGCTATGGTGATTGTATCGGCGCCGCTGTCGAGGGTTGCGAGCACAAGAGGATACTTTGCCGCAGCCAGCGCAAGGGCCCGTATGTAGAAGGCATTGGTGGTGACTTTAATCCCCAGCGATTTTCTAAGGCCGGGTCTTAGCGCCATCAGCTCGGTGACGTCCGCTTTTGCTTCGATGTAGAAACAGGGTTTGGTCCGCCTGGATTGCGACATCCTGCGGCCTATAAGCCTCTGGATTCTGGTTAACGGGATTTTTTTCTGAGGAGGCATACTACCGCTCGGCCTTCTTTTCAGAGGCAGGATGATTGTTTGAACTCTTGCAGACGAAAATGAAGGCCGACGGGGGATTCTCCGGCACAAATCTCATCGTGACATCCGAGAAATGACCCTTCATCTTTTTTTTCAGCAATGGGGTGTATTGTAATATGAAACTCACTGCCATTATCCTGCGGCTCCCAAGAAGTTTTCCAGATATAGCGCGGCTCATAATAAACCAGGATACCGCATCTGTCAAAATCGTTTTGAAAGACTAAGAACAGCCGCGGACCGGTTTTTTGAGCGGGTATCAGCCTTGCAAGGTCAGCGAAAGCATTGCGCACTCGGCCGGGCTGACAAGCAGCGGCCAGAATACCGATTCGGAGCTATTGGCCGAAAACCGCAAAAATCGTGAATCCATAAGGTTTGTAATATCAAAGACTTAAAAAATATGCAAAAAATGATGAACGTATTGAACATCCGATACTTATATCCATGCATTCTTTTGAATTACAAGAATTTGAATTTCACTATTGCTCTATAGGCCATCGGAGCATTGCTATATAGATCCATCGGCAATCGCTCAATATACTTGGAAGAAATAAGTTCTTGTAGTGTATTAGGAAATATCCCTTTATCTGCTTTATATCTAAAAAGGGCAAGTGCTGTTATCAATCCCTTTGTCTCAGCCATGCTGCGATGAGACATTTGCAAACATCGGTCAATTGCAGGTATTAATAATAGTATAAATGGGTTATCATTTGTCATTTCTGCTATAGTGTTTTGCAGATTTATCCCTTCGTTGTGTAATTGGGCTGGTGTTTTATGCCTCACTGAATTCAAATATTCAAAGACGTTATCAACGTGTTCCGCAGTCTCTCGCCTCCTCAATTTTGCCCAACCTTTTTTTGATAACATTGCGGCTGGGATGGGGGATAAACAGCCCCTATAGAGATGAGGTTAATTTTACTGCAACGGTTGGTTGCTTTTAATAGATGGCATTGTTATCATGATAACAATGGGATACCCAGCAGTGCTACCTAAGTTGTAGGCAGAACCTCTCAGTTGACATAAATGGCAAAGCCCAGAGAGTAAAAATTGTTATGAAGTACAAAAAGACTGTTACCTTGGCTTATGTTGGCTTGCTGTTGATTTTAGGATGCCTGTTTTTCTCTCGTGAAGCAGAATGTGCAAAAACCAAACCAGGCGACCCGCCGGCACACTGGAAAGTCGGTTCTAAACTTAAGAAAGAATGGAAAAACCGAAAACTCCTGATCCCATCAGAACAGTTCTCCGGATTCCCATCAAAAGCATTCGTAGTCCTGGCCTATATGGGGAAAAGCCAATGGGGAACATCTGCCAGATACCCAAGAGTTGCTTTTGCGATAGGGGATGGTACGCTCATACTTACTGCCGCACATTGTGTAGCCGATTTTAATCAGGGAGGCGTTCAGGCAAACTCACCGCATACAGTCGTCATCAGTCCGTATTACGGCGATGTTTTTGACTTTAAAATTCTGGTGATAGACAAAGAAGCCGACTTAGCTATCCTCAAAGCACCATGGCCCACGCACCCCGCTCTTACCCTCGGAAGCCAGGAAGAACTAAAGAGGGCAAAGCACCTCTTCGCCGTTGGCTATCCTCCATCAAGAGTAATAAATCCTCAAGAAACGGTAGAGCCCCCATTCGATCTCTTGCATGAGATAAAGGCTGAGAAACTGGCCGTTTCTTTTGAAAATGATAAAAGGCCCCATCAAGCCATAATATTAGAAAAAACTAGATTTCTCGGTAACGGTTGGAGCGGCTCGGCAATGGTTCTGCCCGAAACAGGCAAAGTCGTTGGTATAGTTTGTAACTTGACGTTAGAAGTAGGTACCGAAGTAACTAAGATATTCGGATTGCCAATAAGACGGCAGAAAAATGTCCTTGTCCACAGGACTGCCTTTGGCTGTAGTGTGCTGTCAGTAAACACTCTACTGAAACAACATGACCTGGAATCAGCCGCCGCCGGGAAAATTCCTGAATTGAAACCCATCAAGAACGCAGACCACTCATTTACATTGGCTATTGAGTATATAGAAGCCTATTTGAACAAAGAGTTTGACAGAACACTTTTGGTTGCACAGAAACTCACAGAGTTGCGCCCTGGATCTGTCCAGGCTCATTTGTTTCTCGCAAACAGTGCTTTTGATACCTATACGCAGGATTCTTCAAAAAAAGACATCCTTGCCTTGGCTGAATCAGGTTTCACAAAGGCCCTGCGTTTAGATCCAAACAGCACCCATGCTCACACTTACTATGCCAATTTTCTGACACATACAAAACGATACGAACAAGCCTTAGCTGAGACCGAAGCCGCTTTAGCGATCGATTCCGACAATCAATTGGCGATGGTTAACCAAATGCATATTCTAACCACTACCGATCCTGCAAAGGCTGAAAACCTCGGCCAGAAACTTACAGCGATATATCCAAACAACGCTCATTATTGGTTCTCGTATAGTGGGGTGCTCAGTTCTCTGGACAAAAATGAAGAAGCTCTTAAAGCCGCACAAAAAGCCGTGGACTTAGAACCAAAGGGTCTCTTTGGCGGCATGCTTGCACAAGCATTGGAGAAAGTAGGCCGATTGGATGAAGCCGAAGAAAGCTACCGAAAAATGACAGAGAATTGCGGATGTCAAAACTGCTGGTTCCAATATAGCAAATTTTTAATTGACCATCGCCCCGAAAAATTAACAGAAGCTGAAAACGCCCTCAATATTGCTGCCAAATCCAAAAAGATCAGACGTGTCTCTAAGAAAAACTTCACTAACCTTCGGTACAACCTCATTCATGCAAAATTCGAGTATGCAGAAAAACAATCACCCGAAAAAGCTGAAACGTTAGCAAGAGAGTTGCTTAAGAAATCACCCAAAAATGCCCAGTATTGGTTTGAATTGGCTGGCATATTGCGAACTCTTGGCAAATATCAGGAAGCGCTACAAGCAGCACAAAATGCTGTCAATTTGGCGCCTGAACAATCCTATCGCCCACGTCTGGCAAATATACTGGCAAAAGCAGGCCAGTTGGACACTGCCGAACAAACATACAAAGAGATGTTACATGACCATCCGGAAAGACCAAAGTATTGGTTCTGGTATGCCAAGTTCCTCAATGAATACTACCCAGACCGGATAGCTGATGTACAGGAAGCTTTGTCGAAAGCACAACCATCTGACAAATCCTGGTCAGTTCCAGCCGATGAATTGCGCCAACTGTACGAAAAACTCTCTTTGAAAACCTCCAGTATCGTGGACTGCAATGAATTGAACTCCACCGCCGAAAAACCCCATTGATTGAACCACACAACTGCAATTGCTTTCTCCCCTTGACCCCATGGTAAACATTGGCATTCTCGAACCACCTCGGCTGGATTTGGTTTCCCCTTATGACTTTACGGCTGTAAAAAAGTGGGGAAAATCCGTACAACCTTACTACAACCAAAAGGCCAGTTGGCTCATAAAATCACAAAAATCGTAAATCCATAAGGTTTGTAATATCAAAGACTTAAAAAATATGCAAAAAATGATGAACGTATTGAACATCCGATTGACACTGGATTGAATGTCCTACCTCACCGGTCGATGATGGGTATATCCTTGAAGGTCAATTCGAATGGCACAATTTCAATAGCCGCAGGTTCTCTTATGAACAGAGAAGTAGTAGCTGGGTCAAAGGCACCAATATCGGGGTGAGGTACAATTTTTGCATGATTGCCCGATGAAAAAGAGCCACTACTGCCAAATCGCCGTTTTTTGCCGTCGTTGGTAACAAAATAGACTTCATTCTTTAATTCGGTTATTCCTTCTGCATCCAATTTGATGTTCTCTCTTCGAATATCGATTGGAATCTGCCAGCAAGGTTTTGTTCCCCATTTGATTTCTTTAATCGGTTCAATCTGAATTCTCACACCGCCTTTTTCTACAACAATTGGTTCACTGTGGTCCAGTCGGTCAATGTTAAATGTTACCCACTCTGTACCTATTGCCACAGCAGTCTTAACTCGCAACTTCTTTATACTCTTAGCAGATCGCTTTTGCTTGCCAAGTTGTATCTCAATTTGAGTTGAATAATCCCAACGAGTTGCAACTTCGGGTATGGGTATCTTTCTTCCTCTGCCGTCAATGGCTTCCAGCACGTCAAACGACGACTGAATCGAGACCACCTGCCGCTTCAGACCTGGCTCAAATATCATTCGGCCCAGTGCCCAGATATGCTCCCGGTCAGCACGCCGGTTAAACGCTTCAAACTTGCACAGCACCCCACCTTTGCCTGCGTAGCTGAGTTTCCTGCTCTTGTCACCGTTTTCATAAAACGCCCAATATCCATCCTGCGTAAGCCCCATAGGTATGTTAGTCCCATCAATCGCTTCAGCCAGCACTTCAAATGCAGAACCATTTTCTTTAGCAAGGCGAGGTGGTTTTCTCCGTTGGCCATATCTGCCCATAAATGACTGAGTAGCAATAGTATCGGCTTGATAAGCCAGCTGTTCAAGAAAATCTGCAAAGCTACGACAATCTTTCGGGACTTGGACTCTGTGCCCTTCTTTTAACAAAGATATTATATCAGTGCCGCTAGTTTTGCTCACTTGATCTGCCGGGTGCGTTGCTAAATACGCCTTCACTGCACCGCAGAAACGTTTGTAATGACGCAATGGCATTTCATCTTTTATATCTTTCAAAAACGGGCTCAGTAAATTATATCCATCAACATGATAACGTGCGGCTTCCACAAGCTGCTCGGCCTCTCTGATTATATTGTGTCCCTTTGGGTTTTTTCTTAGTCTTAAACGACAAATCTCCAGCGTTTTATCGAATTGCCCTACCTTGGCATAAAGACGCATAAGCAACTCACCCATCCAATTATTGCGGTCGGGATCGTTTTCATAATCAGCAATAGGTAAAACAGCCAACGCTTCATCAAATTTCCCAAGCCTTTCAAAGCCTTTAGCCAATTGAATCGCATGACTTGTATTTCCGATATTACCCTGTCCGTCTGTCAACTCAATTATTAGTTGCTCCAGTATCTCACAGGCTCTCGAAGTCTCTGTTCTATCAAAATAATGATGTACCAAATAAAAACGTATCTTTAAGTTTTTCGGAGTTTGTTCTAGTTGCTCCAGCAGGTGCTTGTGAAATTCCTCAAACTCTTCGTGGTTCTTAAGTCGGCCTCTAATCTCATTGTAATTGCCGCGAGGGGTCAAAGTAAAGAGCTTGATCTGCTTTTTAATATCCTTGTTCTGACGATAAATCCGTTCTAAATTGGAGTCTGCTCCATAATACGAGCTACCAATCGCCCATTTGCGTATATCTTTGTCAAATGCTACTTTTTCATACAAAGCCGTTGCTTCTTTGATTTTGCCAAGCCCTTCATACGCCTCACCTAAACGAACCATACTTTCGATATCTGTAGGTGCTTTGTCTAGTATCTGTTCATATAGTTCTGCTGCTCCGCCATAGTTCTTGTTCTGACCCAGCAATGACTCGGCTTGTGAACGCATCGCTTCGGAATCTTCAACTGGCTCAGCGGTCGTAATATCAACTTCGCCCATACCTTCTTTGCCATCAGTCGCCTTAAGAAGACCACGTTGATATTGTTGATGTTCTGTCTCAGAAGTATCGCAACTTATCGCTTTGCGATAAAACTCAGCAGCTTTTTCTTTGTCGCCAAGCTTAAGATGCATTCTCGCAATCAAACCAAGTCTGTTTGCATAGTCTCTGCTACCTTTTTTAAACCTGCGTAGATTTCGCGTATATGCCTCCAATGCCAAATCATATCGTTTAATTCTACGCTCGAATAATTGTCCCAGATCGTGGTGTATCCTATCTGCCTCAGGGACGTCTTTCAAAAGTTTGGTGTATATTCTTATAGCGTCGTCCCAGCGGTTTTCTGCAAGTAAGATATCGCCGAGAATAAACCGGCCCCAATAATCATTTGGGTCGCTTTTTGTCTCCTGTTGCAGTTCTGTTATGAATGGTTCGACTGAATCCGTATATCTAAAGCAATTCTGGATAGTGCGTCTGCTGCGATCCTTCATCTCCTTGCGGTACTCCAGACACAAATCAACAATACCGTCGTACTCGCGCTTTCCCTCAAGTATCTCTACCATATCTCTAAGGATTCTCTCTTTTACATACGGCTCCGGCCTCCATCTGCTCTCAGGCGAATCTAGCAGTCCAAGCACATCATCATAGATTTCCAGCAGCTTATCTTTTTCACCGACACGCTTGCAATACTTAGCTAAGCTGTGCAAAACTCGCCAAGGTTCAGTTTCATCACCGCCTTTGCCCCTGCGAAACTGGCCCCTTTCCCTTTTTAAGCCCACATACAACACATTCTCATATTCGGCAATGGCTTTTTGCTTTTGCTTATTCTCAGCTAATGCCTCTGCAAGTTTTAGCCGAACAGGCAGATTCGTCGGAGATAGCTTAACTGCTTGGGCGTATTGTTCTATCGCCATGTCTGGTTTTCCTGCTTTCAAAAGAGTATTGGCATAATTACACCGCAACTCCACATCGCACGGATCATCTGCAACTTTGCTCTTCAGCTCCTCGATAAACACATTTTCCTTCCCCATACTCTCCCAAATTTTAGCCAAGTTCGCCTGAGCTCTTTCTTTGCTCCGGCCCGATTGCAAATCGACAATTTCTTTGAAACATGACTCAGCGTCGGCCCAGCGATTTTTCTTCATATAAAGATTACCCAGTGTCTCAAGGATACGAGCCTTGAACCTCGCCTTCCAATGTCCATCCGAAGCGGCCATTTGAGATCTCATGGACTCGGTTCGTACTTCCTGAGCTGTTACTTCTGTATCACGAGCTATTTCATAAAACTCGATTGCTTCATCAATCATCCCGGCTTTTCTGCAAAGGTTTCCGACCCATTGATAATCTGAAACTAAAACGTTGTCCATGACTGCTAAATACTTCCCAAGTTCGCTTAGTCCCTCTTCGTATCGCTTCATCTTGAAAAGTAAATATCCAAAATTGCGATGTAATCTGTAATTCTCGGGGCGCTCGACAATTATGCTGTTAAACTGCTCAATAAGTGACTCGCCCTGGCCTAACGACACTAACTCATCGATAATACTGCCACCTAAACCCTTATCTTCGTGTCGTACAGAACTATGATCGTCCACATCACGATACCCGGAAAACAAGTAATCCTCATACAACTCCAGCATTTCAAAGCCGCGGCCTTGACGTTTAAGCCACTCACCTAATTGCACCAAATGATCATAATTTGGATAATTTCTATAGATGGCTAAGGCGTCATCAAACCAACTTTTTTTCATGAGCTTGCGCCATAAAACACGATTCACTGCTTTTTGCCATTCATCTGTAGGTGGTAAAATCAAGTCAAACGCTGCCAGATAATACTTCCTCGCCTTGACAACATCCTTAACCCTATTTTCAATATCACCGAGCATCAGTTGAGTAATAATTATCATGCGTGGTTTTGTATTTGCGTCCTCAAATTTTGCAAGGTAATGTTCCCGAGCAAGTTCAATACCATCAGTCTTGCCAAGGGTGCCAAGAATCTTGCCCGCACCAGCTTTTTCCCACAATCTAAGAAGCCTGTCACCCTGATCTTGGAAATGCACACCCCTTGTTAAATACCCATCCCCACTTGCCAGAAACTTCTCACCAAATACGATGGCCTCATTAATATGCCCACTATTCTCATATAATTCTGAAATCCAAAGAAGTACCAGGTGTTTTTCAGTATTATCAGCATAATATATCAAGTACTGCTCTACTGCCTCATCAATATTGCCTTGCTCACCAAGAGACCTGGCATGCGCCAATCGATATTGAGAAGCGTTTATCCCTGGCTCAGCTGAGTGGACGGTGGAAATGAACATGCTTAGAAGCATTGAACAAAACATGAAGACCGAGATTGTTTTCATGGCTCTCATACTTCAGTTCCCTAAAAAATATCTTATATTATTCTCAAGGTTTTAAGGAGTATAAACAAGTAAAATGTTTGTAAAAAACGGCCCATATTCAGGGAAGTTCAATACTTCTGACGCTACAACCTTACTACAACCAAAAGGCCAGTTGGCTCATAAAATCACAAAAATCGTAAATCCATAAGGCTTTTAATACGCCTGGCAGTTCGACAGCGGGGCGAAAAGACTGGAAAAGCGCGAGAGAACCCGTTACAATCGTCAGGAACTTAACGGCTGCGAAGAAACTTGTGCGTGCGTAAAAGTTGACTCTTTTGAATGCCAGGATGCAGAAAACGAGCGAGAAAAAGCCCAGCAGTCTGTTATTGGTCTCGAACAGGCTGCCGATAAGCGTGACCAAACACCCGAAGGGTCTGCACTTTCGACCGAGCGTTGGCGGGTTGGCCACAGGTCTGCGTTCACTTGGTCAATCGCACGAGTGTCAGTGGATTGGCTGGCCCGGCATCGCCGCCGACAAGGTCTCGAACCAGCAGCAGGGGCAGATTGCCGAGACATTATCGCAGCAGGGCTGTCGTCCGGTTTTTCTGTCAAATGATGACATTGAGGATTTCTACCTCGGTTTTTGCAACAAGACCATTTGGCCCCTTTTTCATTATTTTCCTGCGCATACGGTTTACGAGCAGAGGTACTGGCAGGCATACCAGCGGATAAACGGTGCGTTCTGTGACGCAGTTATGAAAATCGCCTCACCGGATGACTATATCTGGGTTCACGATTACCAACTGATGCTGCTTCCGCAGCTTATACGCCAACGGCTGCCCGAAGCCAAAGTCGGTTTCTTTCTGCACATACCTTTTCCGTCATTTGAGCTGTTCCGGCTGCTGCCCTGGCGTGAGGAGATTCTGGACGGGCTGCTGGGAGCAGGCCTGGTGGGTTTCCATACCTACGATTACGTGCGGCACTTTGTCAGCAGTGTCGCCCGGATAAGGGGCATTGAGCGTTCTATGGGCTCACTGGCCGTTGATGACAGGATGGTCAAGGTCGACGCATTCCCTATGGGGATTGATTACCAGAGATATTGCGGCGCGGTTGATACTCCCAAGGTAAAGGAAAACGTCAGCGCAATCCGAAAAGAAGTGGGCCGCCGCAAAATAATCATTTCCGTTGACAGGCTGGACTACACCAAGGGCATTGTACAGAGGCTGGGGGCGTTCGACCTGTTTCTGGCAGAAAACCCGCAATACAAGGAAAAGGTTACGCTGATACTGCTTGCGGTGCCTTCGCGGACAGGCATGAGAGACTATATAGAGTTGAGGCGACAGCTTGAACACCTGATTGGCAGGATAAACGGGGAGCACGGGGTGATAGGCTGGGTGCCTGTCTGGTACCTTTACCGGGCGGTGCCATTCGAGAGGCTGGTGGCCTTATACAACATTGCAGATGTGGCGCTGCTGACGCCTTTGCGAGACGGGATGAACCTGATAGCAAAGGAATTTATAGCAGCAAAAACCGACGGCAAAGGGGTACTGATTTTAAGTGAAATGGCGGGGGCCGCAAGCGAGCTGGGCGAGGCTGTGATTGTGAATGCGAACAATAAGGCGGCCATAATTGCAGCTATAAAGAAGGCGCTGGAGATGCCGGCAGAAGAGCAGATTGAGCGCAACAGATTAATGCAAGACAGGCTGCGCCGGTATAACATCACGAGGTGGGCTCACGACTTTATGGACGCTCTGGCTGATACCAAACGAACCCAAGAAAGGCTTTCGGTCAGCAGGCTCAGCAGCGCAAGCAGGCAAAATCTGCTGGCCGACTATCAAAACGCCCAAAAACGCTTATTCCTGCTCGATTATGACGGGACGCTCCTGGGTTTTGTGGGCCGGCCGGACAAGGCAAGCCCCGACGAAAAGCTGCTGGCCCTTCTGAGAGACCTTGCAAAAGAGCCGCGTAACGAATTAGTAATAATCAGCGGGCGGGACCGTCAGACCCTGAGCCGCTGGCTCGGCGAGCTTGATGTCTCTCTGGTTGCCGAACACGGGGCCCGAATCAAAGCAAAAGACGGCGACTGGCGCACGATAGAGCCGCTGGAGAACAAATGGAAAGACACAATAAGGCCAATTCTTGAATTGTATGCCGACAGGACGCCAGGGTCATCCATCGAAGAAAAAGACTTTTCTCTGGTCTGGCATTTTCGCCGTTCCGACCCTGAGCTTGCTTATCTCAGGAGCCAGGAGCTGAAAGGCGCCGTGCTTAATCTGACGGCCAATCTCGACGTGGGCGTTTTTGAAGGCAGTAAAATCCTTGAGGTGAAAAACATTAGTGTAAGCAAGGGTCAGGCGGCAAAGGTCTGGCTTAAGAAGCAGCAGTGGGATTTCATTCTTGCCGTCGGCGACGATTATACCGACGAGGACCTGTTCTCGGCTTTGCCCGATAAAGCATATTCGATTAAAATAGGCCCCGGCGTTTCAAAGGCAAGGTTTAACCTTGATACCGTCAATAACTTCAGAGATTTGCTGGGGGAAATGGCTGAGCGATGCGATATGTAAGGAGATGGGATGTTAAGGCTTGAGCAGTTTCGGCACATTGTGCCCGATGAGAAGATTGCGGAAATTTACAAAAGGGCTAGAGGACTCTACGGTAAGCACGTCATGCATATTAACGCCACTTATCAGGGCGGCGGCGTGGCTGAAATGCTCTATCCTCTTGTCCTGCTGATGAACGACGTCGGTATAAACGCCGGATGGCGAATACTGCACGGTAGCCAGGAATTCTTCGAGGTTACCAAGAGCTTCCATAACGCCTTGCAAGGGGGAAAACTGAAGCTGACTGAAAAAAAGAAGGAGCTGTACCTTAAGGTCAACGATAATTTCTCCAAGTTCACGCATCTGCATCATGACTATGTGATAGTGCACGACCCGCAGCCGTTATCGCTTATACGCTCGTACAGAAAGACCCAGCCGTGGATTTGGCGGTGCCATATTGACCTGACCGAGCCGCATAAGGAACTGTGGGATTTCCTGACGGGCTATTTGCTGAAATACGACCAGATTGCGGTATCGAGCGAGAAATACTTCAAAGACGACCTGCCGGTGGACCAAAGGCTGATGTTTCCGGCAATTAATCCGCTCAGCCCGAAGAACACCCCGATAGACGAAAGGACTATGCTCGAGCAGATTAAAAAGGCCGGGATTCCGACGGACAAACCCGTAATAACGCAAGTATCGAGGCTTGACCCCTGGAAAGACCCGGAAGGGGTTATAGACATATTTAAGCGCGTCAAAGAACAGGCCGACTGCAGGCTGGTTTTTTGCTACAACGTCGCCAGTGACGACCCGGAAGGCCTGAGGATATTCAATAAGGTCAGGCACAAAGCAGGAAGGTTCCTTAAGAGCGGCGATATCATATTTGTTGTCGGCAACCGGGAGCTTCTTGTCAACGCCATACAGAAATTCTCCGACGTGATAATTCAAAAATCCACACGGGAGGGCTTCTGCCTTTCGGTTACCGAAGCCCTCTGGAAAGGCACAGCGGTAGTTGCTTCGAACGTCGGCGGCATACCCATTCAAATCGAGAACGGCAAGAACGGTTTTCTTCTGGAGCCCGATGACACGCAGGGTTTTGCCGACAGGATTGTGCATCTGCTTAAGGACCCCGACGAAGCCAAGCATCTGGGCCAAAACGGTCGAGAGACTGTCAGGCGGAAATTCCTGATTACCCGACTGCTGTCCGACTATCTGTATATGCTGAACGCGGTGATGGGTGCGCGGGATTAACTTTGTCGATATCTGATGGTTGAGGCGTTTGCGGGAAAATGATTATAGCGGTAATTCTGGAAAACTGGCGAAGGCTCGCATGGCTCCTGGGTGCGGCAGTGCTGGTCGGTCTGGTCAATCACCACGCGGTCCGGGCCATACTTGCAGCACTTACCAGGCGCACAAAGAACATGCTCGACAACTCGCTGGTCAGGCATTGCTTTGGTCCCCTGCAGTGGGCGGTCATTTGGGCGGTTGTTCTTTTCCTGCTTCCGGCGCTGCAGTTGTCCGACGGACTGGAGGGCACTGCCGGGCACATCGTGAGTCTAATTCTGATAGGGTGCGTCTCGTGGCTGCTGATTAAACTTACGTATGTTCTGGATGACTACGTCATCGAACGCTTTGACGTGGGCCAAAAAGACAACCTGGCAGCCAGGAAAATCCATACGCAATTGCGGGTGCTCAAGCGGATTGCAATAGAGATTGTGGGCGTCTTGGCACTGGGAACGATGGTGATGACCTTTGAGAGAGTCCGACAGCTTGGCACGACGATTCTGGCATCGGCGGGCATTATCGGTATCGTCGTGGGTATGGCCGCACAGAGAACGATAGGAACCTTCATTGCCGGGCTGCAGATAGCCTTTACGCAGCCCATCCGCGTAGATGACGTGGTGATAGTGGAAAACGAATGGGGACGTATCGAAGAGATAACGCTGAGCTACGTTGTAGTAAAAATCTGGGACTTGAGACGGCTTATTGTGCCTATCACCTACTTCATTGAAAAGCCCTTCCAGAACTGGACGCGCCGGACATCGGAGCTGTTGGGCACGGTATACATCTATGTCGATTACACGGTGGCCGTTGAGGTTGTAAGAGAGCAACTCCAGCGTATTCTGAAGGATTCGGAACTCTGGGACGGCAAGGTCTGCGTGCTGCAGGTTACCAACACCTCCGAGCGGACGATTGAACTTAGGGCCCTTATGAGCGCCGAGGACGCCTCAAAGGCGTGGTCTTTGCGCTGCGAGGTGCGTGAAAAATTAGTCGAATTTCTTCGCGAAAAGTATCCGCAGGGCCTGCCAAAACTAAGAGCCGAACTCGAACAACTGCCCAGGGAATTGTAACTGATCCGCCCCTGAGTGCAAGCCACAACTTAGAGGCTTTTTCTGAGGATTGCGGTTAATTCTTCCTGCGTCAATTCAACGGGGTTGCCCTTCATACTGCTTGACTTTTGCGCCTTCGCCACCGCCGCCGGCACGTCCTGCTGTTTCAGTCCCAGCTCGGCAAGCGACGGCACGTTGAGCTTGGCGCAAAGCTGCCGTACCCATTCAAGCCCTTCGGCCGCTCGCGCCCGAGCGTTTCCGGTCAGGATTTGAGCTATCTCGTCGTACCGCGCCAAAGCCGGTGAATCGGCGGCTCGGTTTTGAAGTGCCTGTATGTTGGTCTCCATCACGTAAGGCAAAAGCCGCGCGCAGAGCGCCCCGTGCGCCGCGGCGAACATACCGCCCAAAGGCCCGGCAAAGCCGTGCACGGCACCTAATTTCGCGTTGGCAAGCGCCAAGCCGCCGAACAGACTCGCAAGTGACATATCTTCGCGCGCCTGTCTGTCGGCGCCGTCGGCGTATGCTTTTTGCAGGGAGCGCGCCGCCCGGAACAGACCTTCTCTGCAGAGGCCGTCGGTCAGGGGATTTGCCTTATTGGAGACATACGCTTCCATAAGCTGCGTAAGGGCGTCCAGGCCGGTGCTCGCGGTGACCGGCGGCGGCATCGAGCAGGTCAGCTCAGGGTCGACCAGGGCTACTCTCGGCAGCATCAAGCCGCTGCGCATACTCACCTTAACGTTGTGTTCGGGTACACGAAGCACGGCGTTGCGGGTGACTTCGGCGCCTGTGCCGGCCGTAGTGGGCACGGCAATATAAGGCACGGCAGGTTCGGTCTGCTTTTTGCCGAGACCAACAACCTCAAGGTAGTCCTCCAGTTGGCCCGGGTTGCTCAGCATAACGGCGACGGCCTTGCCGGTATCGATGACGCTTCCACCTCCTACGCCGATTACGACATCGCATTTAGGCCGGCGGGCCTGCTCAACAGCCTGGTTCACTGAAGTCGTGGAAGGCTCGCTCGCAACGTCGAAGACGACGGAACTTACGCCGTTTTCTCTGAGATATTGGACAATGGGCTCATGCAGTCCAATATTTTCGTCGGCGACGACGAATGCAGAACTGCCCATCTCGGCTGCGAGCTTTCCGATTCCTTTTGCTGCTCCGCCGCCGAATATAATCCGGCTGGCTGTTGCAAATTCAAATCTCATTTTTTCCTCCGTGTCGTCAG
>Ga0114922_10002723_pt1 | contig 16506 bp, 14 predicted proteins | sample AartaG_FD_100975 | JGI IMG/M metagenome (GOLD analysis project Ga0114922, IMG submission 100975) | Deep subsurface microbial communities from Aarhus Bay to uncover new lineages of life (NeLLi) - Aarhus_00045 metaG | ecosystem: Environmental > Aquatic > Marine > Oceanic > Sediment | place...
ATATATTTAGTGGCTGTTCCTGACGGGAATAAAGTTGCTAATACCCGTCTTGCTTCAGTTGGGCCAATCTTACGGTATAACTGATTACGAATGTTGACGTCTTCTGCAGTTGTTGACAATGCCCACAGTTCTACGGGACCTAAAGTGACAGTTAATAATTGGGTATTCATGCCTTCTTTGGTAGCGAATTGCGCTAAGAAAGTAGCACCACCTTCACGGGGCCCGTGCACATAATTACGTAAGGCATGTTGCGCAGTTTCCGACAATCCAAAAATCTTGGTAGTTTTACGGATAGCTTGTTCGGGACCCGCATCCATTATAAAAATCGAAGTGGCAAATTCAATCATTACTTCATCGAAGTCTTCGATCGATTGCGAAATTAAGGCGATTTGTACATTCCACTTACGGCCTTCACGCATGTCAACAATTACCTGATCGCGTACTGCGCTGGTGTGAGCAGTGCGATGGAATTCATCAAATACGATTCGTTTAGGATCTTCTTTAATTTCTGCGATTCTTTTTTCATGGTAATTACGATAAGACTTGGGTACATCGGCTAGATTTTCCTCGGTAAGGTAATAGTGCCGTGCCAGAACATAGCGCGCCAGCATATACATGACTGCAGTCTGGCGGTTAGCTGCGTCTCCACCGCTCTTTGCTACTTCATCTAGATCTAACGCTACAACTCGAGCTTCACCTAAATCAAAACGGGTGGCTTTTGATAATATCGGGTATTCACGAACTGCTGCAGATATCATTCTTGCAAAAGCATCGATTAAGGTTTCCTTTGTAGGTACGGTGATTTTGCCGTATAAATCCTCAACTGCAGGAGAACGGCAGATAGAAGCGGCGTCAGCTAGAAGCGGCATGGCATGGCGTTGCGCTAAAGAAGCTTGGTGTGAAAAGCCTGCTACGAACAATGCATCGGTTACTTCCCACCAGGTTGTTTTTGAGTCCACTACGAATCCGATTTCTTCTAGAATACCATCAATGATTTCCTCTGCACCAGAAGTGTAAATATTTGGTTTACCCTCGTCAGCTGTTTGTTTATACAATTCATCTACAACTAAACCTGCCATGTCAGGAATACCGTCATAAGGTTTATCGGTGCCTATTGGTGTGGATAATAAAGTGATAAAGTTAACTAAAAAACTTCTTTCTTGTGGAGTAGGGTGGCGGGCGCCTAATTGGGTATCGAATGGGTTAATAGAGAATTCTGGAGTCATACGCATACGATGATAAGCAGCAAGATGTTTACTTTCATAAGGTAAGGCTTCTTGTAGTAAAGATATTAATCCGCTACTGGAAGGGCCGATATCGATAATCGCAATACGTGGCAAGCGTTGAATGCCGCTAGATAGGCAAAGCGCAAGGTTAATAGCATTGGATAAAACTGATTTTCCTGAACCCGGCCGTGCGTAAAATAAATCGATCCATGTAGTCTGTTGTCTGGAACCTGGCTGGTATGGCCATGGTTTCCCATCTGGGGAACGGAACAAAATAGCGCCGTGTGCCCATGGTGATGAAGGCCTAAATAAAGGTAACATATAGAGCACGTCAGATAACGGGGCCACTGAAGCAGGAGCAACACTTGAACACGATGCCCCTAACATAGTTGAAGCAACTCCGGCGAAAGTGTCACCTGATACTTCTGACACATCACAAGATCCCCAAGCTTCGATAGCTTTTGCTAATTGTGAAACACGGGTGCGTAATAATCTAATGTCATCTTCTGGTGCCCAAGTACTAGCTGCTACCCGTAGTTTTACCACTGCGTCATCTGTATTTAGCTCGATATATTTCAGTAAATTGGTAGCGTCGTTGATTAAGCGATTTTGCGCAGAACTCCAGCTCATAACCGAAGTAAGTGCTGATTTTATTCTTAACGATGAAAGCCCAGCGCTTTCAACTAGAAACGAAATTCGCCATGGGATACCAGTTGGCAGAATCTGGTTAAACAAGCTGATGAATTTCTGAATTTCTTTAGGGAACAAGTCAATAAATACACAAGCGTAGATGCGATCACCTAGTCTTGCAGTACGTAGATTTAAGTTATATCCATCTCTAGGGAATAATTGTCTAGTTAGTGATGGCCAGAGTACGTCTGAGATATCTCCAGTTAATTTTTTCGCTTCTTTTATAGTAATTTTATCACCAGGTAGTAATGGCCGCCACGCTTGATCGGTAAAGTCTGGATCGATACTGCGTCTTACCTGGTATAAAGCTTCATGTGCTTCTAATAATCTAGTTACTATGCCTAAGGCATTCATTTCATTGACTGCTGAACGTACAAATGAATCATGTTCATCACGTAATTCTGGAATTGCAGCAATTAAGTTTTGAGTAAAGCGAAATGGTGGAATTTTTTTCTCTTTAATTAATTTTTGTTTGTCTTTGAGAGAACGTTTGTATTGCTCTTTAGTTAAAGCGCTGGGACGAGTCCATAGTGCTATATGTAGTTCTTCATGGGCACAATATTTAGAAAGATAGCTAATCCGTTCTGCAAATAAATCGTCTAAATCTAGTTCTAAACGTTTTGAAGTATCTTGCGCTGGATGCAAAATGTGAGCAATTTCTTCACTGATTTCATCTTTGTTATAACTAAAATATACTTGCATGGCATGTCCCGGTCGAGACATTGTAGTTTGCAAATTGTGTAATAGTCCGTTCTGAATCGCGGCGAATTCTTCTAAACCAATTAGTTGTTTAACACCACTGATTTGCAAAATAGAAACCAGTGATCCGTCGTTGGCAACTAAAACGGTTGGACTATCAGCGGTTTGTAACTCGCAATAAGATTCAGTGGTTTTTTTTAGTGCTGTATCGAACCATGCTAAAAAAGCATCTTTCACATCAATTATTGTTTCGAAAAATTTTAACATTTAATTTCCTTGATCAGATGATTCTTCTAAAGCAGCAGTTGCCCAAACTTTAATTTGTTCACTAAATTTTTCGTGGGAAGGCAATAAGCGTAAATTTTTTAATATTTCATTGCTGGTTTTTTCACGGTCGCTGATATGGCTATCAATTAGCATTTGCCCTAATAAAGTCGGATTGTGCATACCTTCGCCTAAATTTTGTTCTACGATTTTAGAACGCGATTTTAAAGTTCTATAAATATTTTGGGCGTCTGTTTGATAACCAGTAGCGTTTGCTATTGCACAAAATAGTACATGACAAAAACCATTGAGTTCATTTTGGCTTATTTCTGGCAAGTAAATCAGAGTGCCACCGCCGTATTCGTTCTTGCCCACAGCTTCTAGAAAGAAGCATTGAGTGCAAAAACAACATGCAGTAACTAGATTAGTAGCTTTGTTATTAAGATAGTTATGATCTAGGTTTACTATTTCTTGATACTGTTTTGCTTGAAATTCGCAAAACTGACAAGTGTATTTATCACGCTCTAATATCTTATTAGCAAAATCAAGGAAGGCGGGATCCGCCTTCCTGATCGCAAATAGTCGCCACATTCCTGATGTGGCTGATAATTGGATGGGGTGCAACATTTTTAAATAATTTATCCATTATTTCATCTGTGATGCACCAGATCCACTAAAGCCTCCTGCTACCGGGTTCATACCCTTAAACGCTGTTTGTTTTGAAGATGAAACTAACGTTGGCATAAAGATTAAAGCAATCCCAATTAATACCATGGCAATTGGAGTGCCCATTGGAATTTGAGTTGGGTTATCTTTATGCTGTTTGAACTTAAAAATGCCTGCAATAACAAAACCGAAACCACCTATGTATGCAACTGCAACCATAAGCTTACCGATGTTTGAAAAAGAATCTGTTATATTGCCAGCAATTTTTCCAAGTCCATTGCTGTCATCTGCAAAAGCATGTCCTGCATAAAAACAGGCAGCGGCCATTAACAGAAACAAACCAGCTTTTGTTAATGTGACCCAGTTAATTTTACGTATCATTGCTTTCATTATTTTTCCTCTCCTAAGTTTATAACTTGTTACTCTTATTTTAGCACATTTAAATAATTTTTATTCCTAAAGTTGCACTAACAGTTGTAAGCGTGCCCCAGATATTTATTGCCATAATTCCACCAACAAGATGTACCAGTCCTTTAGTAAAGGTACCCGGTTGAGCTCCTTGGTTTGATGACCTGGCCATGAGTATTAAACCTCGAACTACAGCAATAACTCCGAATAGTTTAATTACAGTAAAAATAGCTGCTTCTATTGAAGCACTCCAACCGCTACCGCCAGGGTATTCTAAAATATGGTCATGCCACAATGAATATACTGAAAGATTGATAACAGTTGGCAGAAATAATAGTAAAATCCCGACCATGAATTTTAGTGCTGGACCCGCCATTTGCGCATTTGACGGCATCATGGTTCGTACTTCTCCGTATGCTCTTAGTTTATACATAGCAGAAACGATGCATGCGAAACCAATCAAATATGCAGAAGCTACGGCTAATTTTATTAATGGCTCACAATTATCTGCCAAATTTTGTAGCATTTCTTGAATACCACCACTTGGTAATTCAACTCTGCTACAACCAGCTAAAGTGACCAATGCGAATAATATAAATATAGATGCTAATTTTTTATTAATTTTCATAACTTTTTAAATATCATTTATACCGTGCTTAATTACAAATCCTAAATCAGTTTTTACTATACCTTCACGTGCATCTATTTTTGTAACTGTGCCATAATCGTTAAGTTTACTTCCTGGCCTTACTGTTACCGTAGTACCATCTCCAGCTTCTAACCAAGCTCGGCCTGATACTATAGCCCTAACGTGGTAAGTTATCTTAGGTTTAATCTTCCTAATCTTAGTTATCTCTACTGCTTTTCGCTCTAAAGTGAGCTGTTGAACAGTTTTTGATAACTCACCCACCATCGTATTTAAATTATTTACAACTCCGTCTGTCTTAGACGCAAGCGACTGTATTCTATTCAATTCGTCCTCTATGTTGGTAATTTTAGCACTATTTTGGTTAAATTTTTGAGTTAATTCGGATAGTTGTTGTGTTACAGAAGTCTGAAAATCTTCAGGGCTTAGAGCTAATTCTTTCGTTGGTTTAGGTCTGATAAATTGGTAAATAATAAATAAAATAATAATAATAGCTATAACAAATAATAATTTTTTATTAATTGGAAATTTTATTTTAGGAATTCGTTTCATGAACTCAGGGCCTGTAGACTGTTCTGGTTCTTTAGATTCCTCAGGGGCTGAAGGTTCTGCACCATATTCTTCTTCTTTTAATTTGTATTCTTGTTCCGGATTTTGATAATTTTTTGTGTCTACCATTTTGTTATCCTTGCGGAATTGTTAAATCTGACATTAATAATAAACCAATACCACTACCAGTTTTTACTCTAACTGTTGGCGGCATATCGATATCTTTTTTTAATACATCGCTGAATTTTTGGCCTACTTCACCTAGTGCTGAAAAAATCTTCTCGGTAACATTTAAGTCGGAAAACTGTTGCGTAGTTCCTCCCCATACATTTGTTGTAATCGTCGATTTGGAATTTTGAATTGCCTCACCTAATCCGCCTATAAAAGAGGCCGCAAAGTAAGTGCCATAACGATACATATAATGACTATCTACACTTGAGGCCATAGCTATTCTACCTATTTCCGGATCTATTCCATAAGCATTAATAGAGATGGAATGATCTAAATGTGGTGCACTCAGCACTGAAAATTGTAGCACAACCTTTTTTTCTACTCGTTTAAATTCACCTAATACTTTTGAGCCCTTAAGTTTACCCTCGGTAACTGTCGCCATGATCGGACCTGGTTCATCGCTGTTAATACCAGTATCTAAAACAGCAAAAATAATTGATCCTGCTTTCATAATCTTGCCGCTTACCGCTTGCTGCTGGCCAGGTATGCCTGTAGTTTTGGTTGCAACCGTTGTCTGTTGAGCAGTCTTATCAGTTACTCCTTCGACATATTCTTGCTTAGGTAGCGGTGTCCATGAGGTAAATAAGTCACCGGCTTGAGCTTCCATATTTTGTTGAAGCTCTCGCATTTTATCTTCCCATTCTTGTTTTGATAATTGAGCAGCTTGTTGTTCGCGAATCCGAGCTAATTCAGTTTGTATACCAGCTTCCGGTGTAGGAGCTAATGTTATCTGTGATGGTGGTATTATAGATGGTGCTGCAACAGGTGGTTTTTCAAGAGCAATTTCTTCTGCACTGTAACCTGCTCTAATTAAATCACCATCGGTAAAACCTTCATCTTTGAGTTCTTTAGCACTAAACCCAGCGTTTTTTAGGTCTTCTGCACTGAATCCAGCATCTTTTAGCTGTTTAGCAGTGAAACCTGCGTCTTTAAGGTCTTCTGCACTAAATCCAGCAGCTCGTAGTTCACCCGCGGTAAAACCTGCGTCTTTAAGTTCTTTAGCAGTATACCCTGCAGCTTTTAATGCTGCTGCACCACAGTATTTAAGTTCGGCAGCTGAAATTCCATTGGCTCGTGCTTTACTCAAAGCTTCAACACTACAGTTCTTTTCTAAAGCTTTCTTGGCTATTTCTGCTGCGCTAAATCCAGCTGCTTGTAAATCAGCATCACTAAATCCTGCTTTTTTTAATTCTTGAGCACTAAAGCCTGCATCTTTTAATTCTTGTGCCGTAAAGCCTGCATCTTTGAGGTCTTGTACGCTGAAACCAGCAGCTTTTAATTGTGCTGCGGTAAATCCGGCAGCTTTTAATTGCGCTGCGGTAAATCCAGCATCTCTTAGTTCACCTGCAGTATATCCTGCTGCTTTTAATGCCGCTGCATCACAACCGCGACATCTAAGCTCAAAAGCTGAAACTCCAGCTTTTCTAGCTCGTCGTAATTCTTCGACACTGCAACCTGGGATCGGTGGCTCACCAGGTTTAGCGGTAGGAATGAGAAATTGTTCATCGCCGATGTAAGTGGGACGTATCGGTGTTGGCAATGCTACACCTTTTTCACGTAGCGCTCTTTCTGCTTCTTCTCTAGCCTTTTGTTGCTGTAATCTTATATATTCTCTAGTGGGTGGAGCTCCAACTCCAGGGATAGCTCGAATTTCTGGTGGTCTAGCTATTTCAGTAACGGCACCGACCTCTTCTTTCGTAGCACGCCTGTAGCTTATATAACCAATGATAACAACTACTATTAAAATAGTTATGATGATAACAAGTACACTTCGAGTTTTGGTATCAGCAAACCCTTTGTGCATTTTTTTCATTTTTTCTACCATGTTACTCTAATCCCTCAATAATTAGTTTTAATTCCCTATCTTTACCACGACGCAATGCTAATATTACTGCAGTTGGTTGCAGTTCATATGCGTGGGTACCATCTACACTGGTCATTATAGATTGCCAAGCCGGGGAGATAATATCCAAAGAAGTCCTTAAATAAAGTTTGTTATTTATTAACCAAGCTTGAGAATCTCTATTACCTAATACTTTTAAAGTTTTTGCACTTTTTGGTGGAACGCCATTTAACACGTCTAATAGAATTGGATCAGCGGAACTGGGTAAATACTGTTTGCTATAAATAGCATTTGGTCCTGCGCCTGGAATTCTTAAATCTACCCTATAATCAACAGCACCTTGTCCAGCTAATAAAGTTAACATTACTGGAGTATCTAATCCATCTAGAAGAACGGCTAAATTACTGCGCTTGAAAAAAGCACTAGCCTGAACTAATAGCGTATTACTTTTCTTGTCCCACTGAATATCGAAAGAAGTTGGGTCGCCGACGCTGTATGCTCTAATAGGCCATGGTTGTCCGGTAGAATCTATAAATACCAGTGAGGAAATATATCCGGCGCCCAAGCGGATAACCGGTGGTGCTGCTCTAGGTGATAAGTTAACTGAAACACTGCTAGTAGTAGGCCGAGCCGGAATTTCTGCAGGAGTTGCAGCGGCACGTCGTGCTACTTCGAAAGCTTCACGCAATTTAGCGATTTGTTCAGAAGTCATCGGTAGTTGTTTACCTACAACTCCGGCAAAAGCCTGATTAGATATATCACCTCGTTGTGCTTGATCCTGCTGATCTTGTTGCGGTGTAGGTGTAGGTTGCGTTTGCGTTACTTGCTGTTCGTCTTCTTGGATAGCGGGTGGAGTTCCGTCTTGGGCAAGAGAATATATTGGGAAGTAACCCGATAAAATTATCGTTAAGATAAAGATTAATTTTTTCATAATTCCTTCAATGCTCCTTCCTTATATATTAAAAATTATTGTGTAGGAAGTCTACTTTCTGCAGCAACAAAACTTACAATCGCGATTCCATCTGGATAATTAATTGGCGATACTCGACTAACTATCATCGTTATTACCATTGGATGTTGAGTAAGTTCGCTCGGGCTTTCATAAGTAACTAGTAAAGGCATATTTACTTTCCAAACGTAATATCCGCCAACGACTCCCTGATCTATAATTACTGTAGCTCCAGTAGCAACTGCAGAAACTACTAGTTTTTTGGCGATTATTGTTTCGAGCATTCTAGATGCTTGTAATGCCTTCTCAAAATTTTTCCATCCATCTGGAGTAAATTTATTTTGTAAATCCTGTAATGCCTGTCTGTAGTTCACAAAGTTGTAAGAGTATGCAGTAACAGCAGCTCTATTTGCCCATTGTAGTAATACAGATGGAGCAATAACCGGTTGGTTCAATGGCTGTAGTTTCATAATTTTACCGTCGCTAGTTGTAGCAAAATATTGTGGAGTAGGGCGATGGGTAAGTTGATAATAAACAATACCAATTAAAGCAATATTAATTACTATCATGATTAACAACGCCAACATTACTCGACGGTAATTGTCACGATAAAATTCGTTACGCAATTTTATTATTTCAGCTGCTTCTTCGACCATAAACTTTATTTTTCCTCGGAATTAATTAAATATACCTATATTATAGCGCAAAATCCAAAGAAAATCATTGGGCTATGTTAATGTTTTTCACAATTTCATCAATATTTCGTTCCAGATCTTCTATGTGTGAAACAGTAATTTCGAACCTAGGCTTTAAAAATGAACACCTTATTTCTTGTCCTTCAAGCCTTTGAGCGGCTGCACAAACGTCTTCTACTTGAAATTCATCAAAAGAATAGATGTTTTTTTCTTTCTTCATTTGCCTATGCGGTTGGATTCTCGCACCTTCTTTTAATGCTTCTTTAAATTCCCGTACTCTTGATTTCTCCATTGCTTTTAATTCTTTATTTATCGCCTGCATAAAGGCTTTGGCTTCAGAATCTTGGCAGGTTATCGTATACATGGAAGGTGCCATTTCTTGTTGGGCAGCAATATATTTAATTTCGTATTTCATGATTTTTTAACTCCGTATTTTTCTCGATAAACTTTAATTTTCTCGAGATATTTTTTGAATAGAGCAGATTTTCTTACATAACTAATCAGATCATCTAGAGTAATTATGCTAATAACTTTTATCTTATATTTTTGTTTAATTTCTTGAATAGCAGATAAGTTGCTTTTACCTTTTTCTTGCCTATTTAAAGCTATACAAACTCCACAAAGTTTTGCGTTATTAGAGCGAATAATTTTTGCCGCTTCATTAATAGCAGTTCCGGCTGTAATTACGTCATCGATAATTAACACTTTTCCTTTTAAAGCTGCACCAACTAAATTTCCACCCTCACCATGACCTTTAACTATTTTGCGATTGAAACAAAACGGTTTATCTATATTATATTTTTCAGCGAGTGCTATTGCTGTAGTAACTACTAGAGGAATTCCTTTATATGCCAGACCAAATGCTATATCAAAGTTTATTGCCGAATTTTTTATTGCTTGAGCATAGAATTCGCCTAATTTGGAAATAGTTTGACCGCTATTAAATAATCCTGCATCGAAAAAGTACGGGCTAGTACGGCCAGATTTGAGAGTGAACTTACCAAAGCGGATGACTTTATTCTGAATACAGAATTCGATGAATTGTTTTTGGTATGAATGCATCGGAAATATTATACATGATGTTTAGTAACTGTGAAGGATAAATTTGATCGAAAATGATTGTTTGGTAATAATTAGTAATATTTAAAATTCTTTTGAATTTCTAAGATGATTTAAGGGTATATCTAGAAATAAAAAAAATGTCATCCTCGCGGAAGCGCATAGGCGTCAACTCTGGCCATGGATTGACCAGAATCCAGTAACAAGGATGTTTATTACACTGCGCCGCGCGGGCACTGGATCCCGCGGTCAAGCCGCGGGATGACGAGGAGGGTCGTCGGGATGACGAGGAGGGTCGTCGGGATGACGAGGAGGGTTGCGGGTATGACGTAAATTCATCTAAGATTTTCTTAAGAATAACCTGCTAAAATGTGAAAATATTATATTGCTAGATATTTTAAATGAGTTATACCAATGCCAAAAGACTATAATACTTTGTATGCTAAATTGAGAACAGGATTTCCAGAACAAATATCGCAAGATGTAGATAATGTTATCCAACAGGTTTGCCATATTTGTGTCTATTTAGACGATTTAGATTCAAAGGGTCTAACAATTAATTTACCTTTTTGGAGAGAAGCAAAAATTATGGGATCGACTACTTTTCCTCATAAATTGTCTCATTTTAAGAGAATTTTATCAGGGTTGATGAGGAATCATTATTCGAATTTTTGCGACAGACCCCAGTCTACAGAATTTAATGCTGTTGTAACAGGTGGTAGTAGTTTTAAAGTTTCTAAGCAATATAAGCAATTGGTTATTAAGTTAATTGATGCTGTTGATAGATTAAAAAATAATGAAAAAGAAAATTGCTCGCAAAAATGCAAGGACTTTGTAGATCAACAATTTCCTGATATATCTATAGATTCTAAGTATCTTAATTATCCAGTTTAACAATTATAAAATTTGGGTAACATGCATAGTCAGATATGTTAATATATCTTCATGCAAATTTCTATTATTGCAGCCATGACAGACGAGCGGTTAATTGGAGTTGGTAATAAATTGCCATGGCATTTGTCTGCTGACTTTCGGCGTTTTAAAGCTATTACCATGGGCAAACCAATAATTATGGGACGCAAAACCCATGAGTCGATAGGTAGACCTTTACCAGGACGGCGTAATATTGTTATTTCGCACAGTAAAGAACTTCGATACGAAGAATGTGAAGTTTATCATTCACTACACGAAGCATTTGAAGCATTGAAAGATTGTGCAGAGATAATGATCATCGGTGGTGCTGAGATCTATAAGCAAGCATTGCCTTTAGCGAATAAAATGTACTTAACATTTGTTCACCATCATTTTGAAGGTGATAAATATTTTCCTAAGTGGAAAGCCGAAGAGTGGCAGGAAATTGAGCACACAGATTATGCTGCTGATGAGAAAAACCCTTATCCTTATAGTTTTGTAGTCTTGGAGCGTAAAAATAGCCGTGAATGAAACTTTTGATTTTTCCCGAATGAGCCGTAAAAAAATTGCGGCGCTACTTAAAGAATATAATATCGTTCTTAGTGTAGATGAGGCGTTAGCAATTCAAAAGAAAATGCTAAAGAGGCCGTCGACACTAACCGAATGCATATTATGGTCGATTCAGTGCTCTGAACATTGTTCTTATAAAAGTACCCGACAGTACCTTAAACAGTTGCCAACAGAGGGATTCGATGTAATTCTTGGGCCTAAGGAGGATGCTGGAATTGTAAGTGTCGCGAAGGATAATCAAGGGCATCGTTATGGAATAGTCGTCAGCCATGAATCGCATAATCATCCTTCGCAGATTGTGCCGTTTGAAGGAGCTGCTACTGGAGTAGGTGGCAATGTCCGCGATGTTTGTTGTATGGGTGCCGAAGTAATAGCTGTATCCGATAGCTTACGTTTTGGTGATATCGAGAGCCACAAAAGCAAATGGATTCATGAAAATGTAGTAGCTGGTATTGCAAGTTATGCTAATTCCCTCGGCATTCCAAATATTTGCGGCGATTTGTATTACGATTCCGGCTATAACGATAATTGTCTAGTAACTGTGGTTACTTTGGGAATTGTGCGTGAAGATCATATTATTCATTCTTATGCCCCTAAAAATGCAGTTGGTTATGACTTAATTTTAGTTGGTAAAGCTACTGATGATACCGGTTTTGCTGGCGCTAGTTTTGCATCACTTGAGTTGGAAGAAGAAAAAAAGGAACAGAGCCGCGGGGCTGTACAAGAACCAAATGCTTTTTTAGAAAGGCATTTATTGAAAGCAAGTTATGCATTATTTGATTATTTAAGGGAAAAGAATTTATTGGACAAGGTGGCATGCAAAGATTTGGGGGCTGGCGGCATTGCTTGTGCCAGCGTCGAATTGGCAGAAGGAGGCGGTTACGGTGCTGAAATTGATATCGAAGCAATTCCAACCAGTAAGGATAACTTGCACCCTTCAGTTATCCTATGTTCTGAAACCCAAGAACGGTTTATGTGGGTCGCGCATCCTGATATTACTCCGTTAATTATCAGACATTATAATGAGACTTTTGCCTTGCCGAGCATCGCAGAAAATGCCCAGGCCAAAGTCATCGGTAAAATTACTGCCGGCCACAATTACTTAGTACGCTATCAGGATAGCAAAATCGTTGATGCAGATGCGCGGGATATAACCAAAGGCCTTGCTTACAATCGTCCATGCAAAATTAAACGAATTAGCCATGTCGAACCAAAACTTCCAAGTGTAGAAAATCATAACCAAACTCTTTTAGATTTGCTTGCTAATGAAAATATTGCCAGTCGCAAACCGGTGTTTGAGACTTACGATAAACAGGTTCAGGGCAGAACCATTATCGAAAGAGGCCAAGCCGATGCTGGGGTTATGCAGCCATTTAATAGTGAGGAATTTCCAAATGAAATTAATAATGTTGCAATAGCGTTAAGCAGTGCACAGAATCCGCGTTACAATAAAATTGATTCTTATTGGGGGGCGGTAAACGCAGTTGCAAAGTGTATCCGTAATATCGCTGCAGTTGGTGCATTACCTGTAGCCATCACTGATTGTTTATGTTATGGCAATCCTGAAAAGCCCGAGCAAATGGCGGAATTTGCCGAAGGCATAAGAGGTATTGCTGATATTTGTAATGCGTTTAATATTCCAGTTATTTCAGGCAATGTTTCTTTATATAATGAATCCAAGAGGGGAGCTATTCCACCTAGTCCAATTATTAGTTGTTTAGGTAAATTGGATGATGTTGCTAAGGCGATTAATTTGCAGTTTAAAAAACCTAACTCTTTGTTAGTCTTAGTTGGTAAACGTAACAATGAATGTGGCGGTAGCTGTTATTATGCATTGCATAATCAGTTTGGAGCCAATGTTCCTAAACCGGATTTTAAGGAACTTAAAGCTCAAATCGCAGCATTAAATAATGCTATTAGCGAAGGTTTAATCTTATCCGCGCACGATATTTCTAATGGAGGCATAGCAGTTGCTCTCTCGGAGATGAGTTTCGCTAATGAGATTGGTTTGGAGATAAATATTGTTGGCGATTTGTCGAATGAAATAAAATTATTTAGCGAAACTGGAGGTTTTGTTTTAGAGGTAGATAAAACTAACATAGTTGCCCTAAACAACATTTTCCATAAATATAATGTTGCTGCCAAAATAATTGGTCATACTATTGGGCAAACTGAATTACGCATGCAAACTTGTATTACGGTTTCTTTGAATGATGCCAAACAAGCTTGGTGTGAAGGATTGAGGAATAAATTATTGTGAACAAAATATCGTATAAAACAGCAGGAGTTGATATTGCTGCGGGCAGTGAAGTAGTTAGGCGTATTAAAGATAAAGTCAAATCTACTTTTGCCCCTTATGTTTTAAGTGACTTGAGTGGCTTTGCAGCATTAATCGATCTTAAAGAAATTCTGCAAAAGTATAAACATCCGGTCTTGGTACAGAGTGTCGATGGTGTTGGTACCAAATCAATCATCGCACGCATGATGAATAAGTATGATACATTAGGTATCGATTTATTGAGTGCAAGCTGTAATGATGTTTTAACAGTCGGTGCTAAACCGTTAACACTTCTTGATTATATTGCCTGCGATCATCTTAACCCTGACATAATTGATAAACTTGTAAGTGGTATGGTCAAAGCCTGTCGCGAAAATGGTGTTTCACTAGTTGGTGGTGAAACTGCTGAAATGCCGAATATTTATTTGCCGAATGAGCATGATTTAGTTGGTATTGTTACCGGTGTAGTTGAAAAAGATAAAATTATTACTGGCAAAGAAATTCAATACGGTGATAAAGTTTTAGGATTTATGTCTAGTGGGTTGCATACCAATGGTTATTCGTTAGCGCGAAAACTATTTTTCGATGTAGCAAATTTAACTGTTGATTCAAAACTACCAGAATTAGATAAGCCTCTAGGTGAAATATTACTGGTTCCCCATTTGAATTACTCTAAACCGGTACTGGATATTTTAGATAACAATGTTCCCATAAAAGGCATGGTACATATAACAGGTGGCGGATTACTAGGAAATATTCCACGAATATTGCCAAATAATTGCGCAGTGAAAATTAACAAAAATAGTTGGCAGATTCCTGCGATTTTTAAAGTAATGCAAACCATCGGTAAACTGAATGAACCAGAAATGTACCGGACTTTTAATATGGGAATTGGATATGTATTAATATCTGCTCAAGAAAACGTCAATGCGATAATGGATAAAGTAAAAATATATTCTGATTTTAAATTATTAGAAATTGGAGAAGTGATTTCTGGTCATAGAGAAGTCATATTAGCTGAGATTTAAATCTAAATGAACATAGCAATTATTCAATTTCCTGGTTCCAACTGTGAACGCGAAACTATACTCGTGGTGAAGCGAGCGAAAATGCAACCGGTACCATTTTTATGGAATGAGCCAAGTGAAAAGCTTGAAGCTTGTGATGGTTGCATTATTGTTGGCGGATTTGCCTATGAAGACCGAGGCCGAGCTGGAATCATTGCTTCGTTAGATCCAATTATGCAGACGGTTCGGCAGATTGCTATGCAGGGAAAACCGGTATTGGGAATTTGTAATGGTGCGCAAATTTTAGTTGAGAGCGGATTAGTGCCCGGCATCGTTGGCAATAAAGTCGGCATGACTTTGGCAATGAATAAGCGCATTAAAAATCAACATGTATTGGGTGTTGGTTATTATAATGATTGGATTTATGTGAAACTAACTAAACAATATCTGAATAATGCTTTTTTGCGTCATTTGAATCCGGAACAACCTATATGTATTCCTACCGCTCATGCTGAAGGACGTTTTATTCTTGCACCGGGCTTGCTGAAAAAATTGCAGAGTAAAAATGTCGCAGTGTTGCAATACTGTGATGCTAACGGCCAAATTAAAAATGAATTTCCAACCAATCCAAATGGTTCTGAATATAATTTGGCTGCGGTATGTAATAGGGCAGGCAACGTAATGGCTATCATGCCGCATCCAGAGCGCACTACTAGTGGTGATGCAATATTTAACTCGATGCGGGATTACATTGCTGAACAAAAAAGTGTTCATGTGCAACCATTATTCTTTGCTCTGCCTAAAGCTGAACTTTTATCCTATAAGCCAGCAGAAGATGCTTTTGAATTAATTGTTGAATTAATTATTACTGATAATACTGCAGTTTCTATACAAAAAGCGTTACACAATTTGAATCTCGATGTGAAAATCAGACGGCAAACGCATTGGGAAATTAAGTATAAAGGTCAGCCACAGCAATTAAAACAAGAGTTAGTCAAAAGTTTTGAGTTATTTAATCCCAATAAAGAACAATTAATTTCTGAACAGGATTTACCGCAAACAAATACTTTTTCAATTTTAGTGCGCAACAAAGACGATTTAATTGGCCAGCATAAATGTGAAATTTTAAGTAAAAGTTTTGGTATTGAAAATATAGAGGAGATTAAACAAGGAACTTTGTGGCATATAACTGTACCAAAAGAAACCGATATGCAAAGTATCGCCGATGTGATTGTAGACAAACATATTTTATTTAATCCTTATGCTCATGATGGTTATGTTTATTCATAATTTTCCCAAATAAGGTCATCCTCGCAAATGCGCATAGGCGTCAACTTAAGGATTTAATTCCGTCATTCTGGCCATGGATTGGCCAGAATCCAGCGACAAGGATGTTTATTACATGCGCCGCGCGGGCACTGGATCCCACGGTCAAGCCGCGGGAAGACGAAAAGAGTTGCGGGATGACTTTCCTTATATTTAACAAGTACGCTATCTTACTGAACCGAGAATGGAATTCATTCGTTTGCAAAATCACTATTTCACGCTATGCTTTGTTATATTAGCTCCTGTATTAATAGTTGCATTCTGATAGATATTAATTTCTGGTGCTTCGAGAGTAATTGTTTTACCGCTTAAATTTAAATTTCCGTCTTTAGTTACGGTTATACCTTTATCGCCATTACCTATAGACATATCTGCGTTTCCTGATCCTTGTATGGAAAAATTTTTGTTGCTATGTAGATTTATATTATTTTTTACAGCCTGAATTTGTAAATCATTTTGTTGCACTTCTAAATCTAAATTCCCATCAG
>Ga0114922_10002724_pt1 | contig 16506 bp, 15 predicted proteins | sample AartaG_FD_100975 | JGI IMG/M metagenome (GOLD analysis project Ga0114922, IMG submission 100975) | Deep subsurface microbial communities from Aarhus Bay to uncover new lineages of life (NeLLi) - Aarhus_00045 metaG | ecosystem: Environmental > Aquatic > Marine > Oceanic > Sediment | place...
CCTGCCGCGCGCACCCGCCGATTCGTTCCTCGTGCCATGATGGCTGAGCGGCCCGACACACGTCACTTGAAGCGGGCGAGCAGCGGGTCTCCGCACCCGCCGCCCATAGCCATCTCTGCGAGCAGCGGGTCTCCGCACCCGCCGCGTATAGCCATCTCTGTGCGCGGCGGGTCTCCGCACCCGCCGCGTATACGCATCTCTGCGCGCGGTGGGTCTGGAGACCCGCCGCGCGAGGCCTGTGGCGGACCGCGCGGGTTCACGCTCCTGGAACTGCTCGTGGTCATCAGCATCGTGGCCGTCCTGGCAGCGCTGCTGACGCCGGTCATCTTCGATGCGGTGGGGCTGGCGTACATGCTCCAGTGCCAGGTGAACCTGCGGACCATCGCCGCCGCCTACGAGCGATACATGACCGACTCGGGCGGCGTGTGGCCGCCCATCCTGATCAATGAGCCGCCGGAGAAACTGTTCCGGCAGATTGAGGCCAAGACGGGTCTGGCCATGGCCCCGCAACGGCCGGCCGACGGATGGGGCCAGCCCGGACCCCACTGGAGCATCATCCTGTGGCCGTACGTCCAGTCGATCGAGGTGTACACCTGCCCGGCCGACCCCAAGGCGGACCTGCGCGGGGCCGACGTGCTGCCGCCCGGCGGCCGGCACGGCGCGGCGCTGCTCGACGCCCCGCCCGAGAGTTACGCCCTGAACGTCATTCTCTTCCGCACGGCGGGTGACATGCGGCGGCAGGCGGGATGCGAGTGGGGCACGGGCGGCGACGGTGACTTCAACGGCCTTCAGTCGTGCACGACGGTGGCGGAACAGCGGAGGCAGTTTCCCCAGTGGCCCGGCGTCATCCTGTTCTTCTGCGGCGCGGCCGGACAGACCGTCGGCAGCCAGTTCAACATCCCCTTCCGCCAGGGCGGTCTCGCTGAGCGGTGGGAGTGGCACCCGCGCCGGGCATCCGCACCGTTTGTCGACGAACCCGGCAAAGGCGCCAACTACCTCTACGCCGACGGCCACGTCCAATACCAGGACGAACTCCCCGCCAAACGCGAGTGGGGGTACGACGTGGGGACCTCGCGCTGACGCGACGGAGCGTCCCGTCCCGGTCGGCACGCCCAACGCAGGGCGCCGCGGCACGCGCGAGGGCAAGGCGAGTTTGTGCTCGGCCTTAATCGAAGGGCGAGAGAAGTTCCGGCGAGAAATCGCTCCTGAAAACAACGGTGACGGTCACGTGTTTGTCCTCGTCGTTGCCGGCGGCTCGGCGGATGTCGCCCATGAGTTTGATGACGCGCCGTCGTGGCCCTCCCTTGTAAGGACGAGGTACGCTGAATTCAACCCAACACGGCTGATCTTCGCGCAACTCGAGCCTCCGCTCGCCAACGACCCGGATTCCGCCCGTCGAGACGTCGCACGCCTGCCCCTGCACAAGCACCCTTCCCGAACTGCCCAACAGCCTGACCGAACAGTCCAGAGGCGTACGCTGATGTCGCCGGAGTTCCTGAACACGAACCACAGATGACCCTCCCTGCACGCTGCGACGCGACGGAGGCAAGCCCGGCACGGACCCACGCTGGCCGTGACGCCATCGTCCCCACGCGACGAACCCTACCCCGCATCCCGGCGCCTTTCGGTTCCACTGAGACCATACGCATGGAACGGGCAAAGTCAAACCGAACCGGCGCCGCCGGGCCATCGCGGCCACAGCGTTCACCTAAGTGCTTGCTACACAAAGAGATACGGAAGCCCCGCCGTAGTCCGGTTTCCAGTCTCTTCCCCAACATCCTGCAAATCGCGCAGAAAAACCGCTCGAAAAACATCGCCAACTCCGTGGCACCGGGCCCCGGCCCGACGGACGCGCCGCCGGCAAAAAACCGGCACACACCTGAGCCGGACGAGGACACACCGGACCATCCTTGACCGGGCGGCCGCCCTCGCCTACGATGCCGCCGCACCAGAGGCGGGACGAACCGGACGATGCCACGCAAGGAACAGGGCCGCGTTCCCAAACGAATCCTGCGCGGGAAGATGCCGCGCGAGTCGTTCGAGTTGGCCGGTCGCACCTGGCGCCTCGATAAAACGCTCAAGCAGGATTTCTTCGCCGCCACCGGCCGGTACGTCTCGGACGACGGCCGCCGCGTCTGCCTGAAACATTATCACACCGAACCGTTCCTCGGGTGTCCGCTGGAATGGGCCGGGCGGCTGATGGCCGACCGCGAGGTCCGCCACTACCGCCTCCTCCAGGACACCGGCGGCGCGCCGCGACTCGTCGGACGCATCGGCCCCAGCGCCTTCGTCCACGAATGGGTCGCGGGAAACGATCTCTTGGACTGCCGGTCGCCCCCACCCGACGATTTCTTCGACCGGCTCGAAGCGCTTGTCGCGTCGCTGCACGCGCGCGGCATGGCATACGTTGACATGAACAAGCCGGATAACGTCATCGTGGCCGACGACGGGCGGCCGGTGCTCATCGATTTTCAGATCTCGTGGGCCCCGCGGCCGTCGTGGGGACCGTTGGGCAAGGCCAAGCGACGGGTGCTCGCGATGCTCCAGGAGGCGGACCATTACCACGTGCGGAAACTCAAGCGCCTCTACCGCGGCGACCTGATGACGCCCGAGGAACGGGACGCCAGCAAACAGCCCCCGTGGTTCCTGCGGCTTCACCGCGTGTTCGGCGCGCCGCTCAGGGACCTCCGGCGCAAGTTCCTCGAATGGGTCGGGGTAAGGTAGCCTTGGTGTAATTCGAGCCGCCGGCTGGGGCTCGTCACGGTGGCTTGTGCGTTGTGCGCGGCGGGTACGGAGACCCGCCGCGCACAGCGGGTTCGCGCCCTTGGCACCCGAGACGGTGTGCAGCACCCCGACGTGCAGACAGGACCGCCATGCATTGGGGGGCGTAGGCGCGGTGGGTCAGGAGACCCACCGCGCGGGAGATAGAACACAGAGAGAGGCCGCATGATCTCGTTCATCGCACTCTGCCTCGTCCTGTACGCCGGGTACCTTCTGCGGAGCAAGGTGCGGCTGCTGCAGTGGCTGTACCTGCCGTCGCCGGTCATCGGGGGGCTCGTGGCGTTGGCGGCCATCCAGATCACTCAGCGGACGGGTCATCCGCTGCCCGAGGAGTGGACGGCCGGGTGGAGCAGCCTGCCGGGCCTCTTGATCAACATCGTCTTCGCCTGCCTGTTCCTCGGTCACCCGCTGCCCAAGGTGAGAACGCTGTGGAAGCGGGCCGGGCCCCAACTGGCGTACGGACAGGTCGTGGCGTGGGGACAGTACGTCGTCGGCATCGGGCTGGTGCTCGCGCTGCTGGGACCCGTGTTCGGCGTGGACCCGATGTTCGGCGGCATCATCCCGGTCGGGTTCGAGGGCGGTCACGGGACGGCGGGCGGTCTGGCCGAGACGTTCGCCGACCGCGGATGGGCCGAAGGCAAGGACCTGGCGCTGGCGAGCGCCACGGCCGGCGTCACCAGCGCCATCGTCGTCGGGATGATCCTCATCAACTGGGCCGCACGGAGCGGGCATCTGGCAGGCGGACGCCGGACCCAGACCCTCTCGACCCTCGAACGGGCCGGCATCATCCCGCGCGAGAAGCGGCCGAGCGCCGGGCGGCTGACCGTCTCGTCCGACGCCATCGGGTCGCTGACCCTGCACCTCGTCGTCATCGGCGTGGCGGTGCTCTTCGGGTACCTCATCAAGGAAGGCGCCTGGCTGGTCGAAGGCTGGGCCAGCGCGGGCCTCGACGACGCGGCACGCAAGGGGTCGGCCCTGTACATCGTGATCAAGAGTTTCCCGCTCTTTCCGCTGTGCATGATCGGCGGGCTGGTGGTCCAGTTCATCGAGGACCGCTTCGACAAGCACGATCTGATCGACCCCGGCCTGACGCGGCGGGTCCAGAACGCGGCGCTCGATTTCCTGGTGGTGGCCGCCATCGCGACGATCCGCCTGGAGGCGGTGACCGCGCTGCTCGTGCCGTTCGGCATCGTGGTGGCGACCAGCATCGGGTGGAACGTCTTCTGCGTGACGGTGCTCGCGCGGCGGATGCTGCCCGACGCGTGGTTCGAGCGGTCGATTGCCGAGATGGGTCAGTCGATGGGCGTGACGGCCACGGGGTTGCTGCTCTTGCGGGTCGTGGACCCCGACTACGAGACGCCGGCCGCCGACGCCTTCGCCTCGAAACAACTGCTGCACGAACCGTTCATGGGCGGCGGCCTGTGGACGAGCACGGCGATTCCGCTGCTGGCGATCTGGGGCAGCCTGCCGGTCTTCCTCATCGCCTGCGCCGCCGTCGCCGCTTGGATGCTCATCGTCTTCGTGCCGCGCGCCATCACGAGAACACCAACCCGCGAGTAGGCCGGTGGCACGGCAGCGGCGCAGCCGCGGCCGTGGGCACCCGGTGTCCAACACGGCCGCCCTTCGGGCTGCCGTGCCACCCGTTACCCCCGCACGAACTCGCGGCGGCCTGGGAAGGCCGCCGCGCGGAACGCAGCGTAGTCGTATTATAGCACGTCACGGTTGAATGTAGCGGATTCCCGCGCGGTGGCTCTCCTGAGCCACCGCGCGAAATAACGTGGAAGCGCGGCGGGTCGGGAGACCCGCCGCGCGGGAAGCTGCTACGATCGACCCTGAACTGCTCTACCTGCTATCCGAGAACGCATCCGGCGCAAAGAAATGGTGCGCGGGACAGGACTTGAACCTGCAAGGCCGTTTGTATGGCCACCAGCACCTCAAGCTGGCGTGTCTGCCAATTCCACCACCCGCGCACGCCACATGGAAGCATAGACGCGCCGGCGGCAGGTGTCAAGCGCTTCTCGCCGTCGGCGGAAACGCTTGCAAGCCCTCGCGGCGCGGCCTAGAATCGCGGCGACGCGATCACCTCCCGTCTGGGGAGACCCCGAGATGGCCGAAGCCCACGCCGGGTTCGACCGCATCCAGTTCTACGGCCGGTACGAGCCCAAACCGTTCGACGCCGACACCCGCCGCGGCCCGAAGGGGAGCCCGTTGCTGCCTGCGCCGGCCAGTACCGAATAACACGGAGGTACATTCGTCATGACACCCGACCAGCGGTTGCACGACATGGGCCTCGCGCTGCCGCCCGCACCCAAGCCTGTTGGCGTCTACATCCCGTCCGTGCGAACGGGGGACCTCGTGTTCGTCAGCGGCCAGTTGCCCATGAAGGACGGCCAGTTGATGGCCACAGGCCACGTGGGGGCGGAGGTCTCGCTCGAAGAGGCGCAAGGCTGCGCGCGGCAGGCGGCGCTGAACGCCCTAGCGGTGGTGGCGGCCGAGATCGGCGGCCTCGAAAACGTGGCACGCATCGTCCGTCTGACGGGGCACGTGGCCGGCGCGGCGGGCTTCACGGACCAGGCTCTGGTGATGAACGCGGCCAGTGAACTGGTTGGCGACGTCTTCGGCGACGCCGGCCGCCACAGCCGCGCCGCCCTCGGTGCCGCCGAATTGCCACTGGGCGCACCCGTCGAACTCGAGATGATCGTCGAAGTCAAAGGCTAACGCGTTTCACGGCTGCGCGGCGGGTGCGGTCGCCACGGCGCCCAGCCAGGGAGGACACCCGCCGCGCATGCGCTTGTCGGACCCGAGAGGTGCCACCATGCGAATCGTCGTCCTCGACGGCTACACGTTGAATCCCGGCGACCTGAGTTGGGACGATCTGGCGGCGCTGGGCGAGTGCGAGGTCCACGACCGCACGCCGCCGAATGAGACGGTGCCGCGATGCGCCGGGGCCGAGATCGTTCTGACGAACAAGGTTGTCCTCGACCGCGCCCGCCTCGAGCGGCTGCCGGACCTCAGATACATCGGCGTGACGGCCACGGGCTGCAACATCGTGGACGCCCGGTCCGCGCGCGGGCGGGGTGTCGTCGTTACGAACGTGCCGGACTACGCCACGCCGGCGGTGGTTCAGACCGTGTTCGCTCATCTGCTGGAACTCACGCACCACGTGGGGCATCACGCGCAGACGGTCCGCGACGGCCGGTGGTCCGAGAGCCCGGACTTCGCCTACTGGGACTATCCGCTCGTGGAACTGAAGGGCCTCGTGATGGGCATCGTGGGCCTGGGGCGCATCGGCACGGCCGTGGCCGAGGTGGCCCGCGCGTTCGGGATGACGGTCCTCGCGTGCACCAAGTCGCAGCAGCCGCCGCGAGAGGGCGTCGAGTTCGTCGAACTCGAACGCCTCTTCCGCGCAAGCGACGTCGTGAGCCTGCACTGCCCGCTGACGCCCGAGACCGAAGGACTCGTGAGCGCCGAGCGGCTGGCGCTGATGAAGCCGTCGGCCTTCCTCATCAACACGGGCCGCGGGCCACTGGTTGATGAGGCGGCGCTCGCCGGTGCCCTGAACGCGGGCCGGCTGGCCGGCGCGGGGCTCGACGTGCTGTCGTGGGAGCCGCCGCCGCCCGACCATCCGCTCCTTGCGGCCACGAACTGCCTCATCACGCCGCACTTTGCGTGGGCGGCGCGCGCGGCCCGCGTGCGGTTGATGAGGACGGTCGTCGAGAACGTGAAAGCCTTCCTCACCGGCCGGCCACAGAACGTCGTCACGTAGGGCCGGTCCTGCAGGCCGCGCCGGGACCGGTTCAAAGGAGACGTCTTCGATGCGATTCGCTGCTGTCTTCGTGCCGGCATTGCCCGCGCTTGTTCTGACGGTCGCGTGTGCCGCGGCATCCGATTCGGCGAAGGCGAACCGTGCCACGGGCAAGCAACAGGCGGAAGCAGAGACGAGTGCGGGCTGGGTGAAGGCTCCCGAGAGCCCCGTCCTGGGCGGCGAGTTGGGCACGTGTTTCGACGTGACCCTCCTGAAAGAGGGCGAACGGTTCCGCATGTGGTTCTCGTGGCGGCCGAAGCAGAGCGTCGCCCTCGTCGAGAGCACCGATGGCATCACCTGGGGCAAACCCGTCATCGTTCTCGGTCCGAACAGGGACACGGATTGGGAGGGCCGAATCAACCGCCCTGCCGTTGTCAGGCGGCCCGATGGCTATCACCTTTGGTACACGGCGCAGACCAAGGCCAAATCCTTCATCGGGCACGCCATCAGTTTCGACGGCGTGACGTGGAAGCGCACGGGCACAAAGCCCGTCCTTTCACCCGAGGCGCCGTGGGAGAAGGTGGCCGTCATGTGCCCGCACGTCATCTGGGACGAGGGGGTGCGACGCTTCCGCATGTGGTACTCCGGAGGCGAGCAGTACGAGCCGAATGCCATCGGCTACGCCACCAGCCCAGACGGCCGCACGTGGACCAGGCATGAGAGAAACCCCGTCTTCCGTGCCGATCCCACGAGCGAGTGGGAGAAGCACAAGGTCACGGCGTGCCAGGTTGTGCGTCGCGGCGGGTGGCATGTCATGTTCTACATCGGATTCCGCGATGAGCACCACGCCCGGATCGGCCTGGCCCGTTCGCGCGACGGTCTGGCCGGCTGGCAGCGTCATCCGGCCAACCCCATCATCCGCCCCGGACAGGGCAAGTGGGACGCTGACGCCTGCTACAAGCCCTTCGCCATGTTCGGCGGCGGCCGGTGGATGCTCTGGTACAACGGCCGGCAGAAGCGCGTCGAGCAGATCGGCCTGGCTATTCACGAGGGCGAGGACCTGGGGTTTCCGGCGGCGGTGGCGCCGGAACCGTGACCGCACGCGAGCAACGGTTGGCGCGCATGCTAAGCGAAACATCCGACCGCGTGGCCCGCGGGGGCGCTTCACCTCCGACCCTTTGGCCTTGAGCGGTCGTCTCCCGGCTCCTATCATAATGCTCCGGTCGAGACCACCGGCAGGGAGCGCGGTCCCATGGCAAAGACGCTCGTCACCAAGATCCTCGAAGACCATCTCGTCGAAGGCGACCTGGTGGCGGGCGAGCCGATCGGCATCCGCATCGACCAGACGCTGACCCAGGACATCACCGGCACGATGGCGATGATGGAGTACGAGGCGATGGGCGCTCCCCCGCCGGCCACCGACCTCAGCATCAACTATGTCGACCACAACATGATGCAACTGGGGTTCGAGAACGCCGACGACCACGAGTTCCTCCGCACGTTCTCGGCCGCCCGCGGCATGATCTTCTCAAAGCCCGGCAACGGCATCTGCCACCAGGTCCACCTGGAACGGTTCAGCATGCCCGGCAAGACTCTCCTGGGTGCCGACAGCCACACGCCGACCTCGGGCGGAGCGGCGATGATCGCCATCGGCGCGGGCGGACTCGACGTGGCCTGCGCCATCGCCGGAATGCCGTTTCACCTGACGTGCCCCAAGGTCCTCCAGGTGCGCCTCTCGGGCCGCCTGCAACCGTTCGTCGCCGCCAAGGACGTTATCCTGCAACTGCTCTCGATCCTCTCGACCAAGGGCAACGTGGGCTGGATGGTCGAGTACACCGGGCCGGGCGCGGGCACGCTCAGCGTGCCGCAGCGTGCGACCCTCACGAACATGGGGGCCGAACTGGGCGTCACATCGAGCGTGTTTCCGTCGGACGAGGTCACGCGGCGCTTCTTCGCGTGGCAGGGCCGCGAGGACGACTGGCGGCCGCTGAAGGCCGACCGCGGCGCTGCCTACGACCGCTCCATCGAGATCGACCTCGCCCGCGTCGAGCCGATGGTCGCCTGCCCGCACTCGCCCGGCAACGTGAAGACGGTCCGCGAGATCGCGGGCCTGCCGGTCAACCAGGTCTGCATCGGCAGTTGCACGAACGCCGGCGTGCGCGACCTGCTGACGGTGGCGGCCATGCTCAAAGGACGCCGGGCCCGGCCGGAGGTCGGCCTGGTGGTGGCGCCGGGGTCGCGGCAGGTGCTTCAGACGATCGCGCGGACCGACGCGTTGGAGGTCCTGGTCGCGGCCGGTGCGCGGATCGACGAGGCGGCCTGCGGATTCTGCATCGGCGCCGCCCAGGCGCCGCACACCGACGCCGTGAGCGTCCGCACGTCGAACCGCAACTTCGAAGGGCGAAGCGGCACGATATCCGCACAGGTTTACCTGACGAGTCCCGAGACGGCCGTCGCGTGCGCGGTGACCGGCCGGTTGACCGACCCGCGCGACCTCGGCGTCGCCTGCCCCAAGGTCCGCCTGCCGCGCCACCTCGCGCTCGACGACTCGCTGGTCCTGCGGCCCGCCGAGAACCCGGACGAGGTCGAGGTGTTCCGCGGTCCGAACCTGGTGGGCCCGCCGCCCATGGAGGCCCTGCCCGACCGTCTGGCCGGGCCGGTCGCCCTGGCGGTGGGCGATTATGTCACGACCGACCACATCATGCCCGCGGGCAAACTGACCATCTACCGGAGCAACGTGCCGAAGTACGCCGAGTTCGTCTTCAGCCGGGTCGACGACGGGTTCGCGTCGCGATGCGCCGAGGCGCGCGACGCCGGGAAGGCGAACGTCATCGTCGCGGGCGCCAGTTACGGCCAGGGGTCCAGCCGCGAGCACGCCGCCCTGTGCCCCCGGTTCCTCGGTGTCCGGGCGGTTCTGGCCAAGAGCATCGAGCGAATCCACCAGGCGAACCTCGTCAACTTCGGCATCCTGCCGCTCGTCTTCGCCGACCCCGCAGACGCCGAGAAGGTCCGACAGGGCGACGAACTGGAACTCGCCGACCTGAGAACGGCCGTCGCCGAACACGACACCGTGACGGTCCGCAACGTGACGCGGGGCACCGAGTTCGAGGTGCGGCTGAACGCCTCGCCGCGCCAGCGTCGGATCCTACTGGCCGGCGGCGTCCTGAACCTGGCGGGAGCCGACGCGGACGGGTAATGCCACAACGCCATGTCGGTCTTCTGCGCGGTGGGTCTGGATCGGCGACCGCGCAGAAAGTCGCGATCGGGTGCCCTGGGGACCTCTTCACGCGGCGGCTGCGGAGACCCGCCGCCCAACGCGCTGCTGTCCCCCAACGCGGACCGCTTCAGGGCGAGCGCGGTTTGTCCTTGCCCCGGTTGCTGCAACGCCGTATTGTATGTGCTGCGTACGCCGATATGTTTGGCCAGGTTCGTCATGCGCGATTGGCCCGAGGAGTGCCTGCTCGTTTGAGAGGGGCTGAAAGGGGGCGACGGTGAGAAGACACATTTCGCCCGCGTCATGGGTGGGCTGCATCGTTTCTGTGATGACTCTCCTTTCTGCCCCGTGCGACCGCGGGCCGCTGTTGGCGGAAGAAGCCGCCTCGGAAGTCACCAACTACATGCCGATCCCGATCGTCGGCCACCTTGGCGACGAAGTCGTTCCGAAAGGCATCGAGACGTGCCTGAGGGAGGCGGCGCGGAACCCGCGGATCAAGCACATCGTCTTCCGAATCAAAAGCCGCGCGGGCAACTTCGAGGCCGCAGAGAGCATCAGGAGCATCGTCCAGAAGTACGACGACCGCTTCCAGTACCACGCGCTGGTCGAGGACGCAATCGGACCGGCTGTATGCCTGGTCGTCTGCTGCGACACGATACACATGACCGAAGGGTCCAGCGTGGGCGGGGAAGACGCACAATCTGGTAGCCGGATAAGCAGCGCCCTCGCGGTCTCCGTCGGCTCAGTGGCCCGGAAGAAGAAGCGCGATTTCACCTTGGTGCGCGCCATGCTGATGCCCGAAGCGCAGGCCCATGTGTGGGAGGACAAGGCCGGGAAGGTCCACATCGATCCGCTTCCGCCGCAGGGGGCTTCGCCGGACAAGATGATCCTGCGCGTCGGCCGGTCGGCCTTGCTGACCCTGCCGCGGGACTACGCGGTTAAGGTCGGCTTTGCCAGAGCCGGAGTTGAGAAGGCCGAGGGTCTGGGCCCCGCGCTCGGGCTCTCGGGATGGCGCGCGGTCATGAGCCACTGGGCCGCAGGCGTCATGAACCGACTGAGGAGCCAGAAGAAGAAGGAGGCCGAACAAGACAAGGAGCGCCTCAAAAAACTCGAAGCCAACACCGAGACGCGAAACGGCCTGCGCCAATACATCGAGCAGAAGCAGAAGGAAGCCGTTGAGAACGACCCGGGGCGATTCCTTTACAAGTATCAGGACCCGGACGACCCCATCGTTCAGCCCGAGATGACCCCCGCGTCCCGGCGCCGCTGGCGCGAGCGCACGAAGGAGTGCATACACACCTGGGAGGACGTTATCCAGAAGGCCCTGCAACTTGAGGCATTCGAGCAGGAAGCCGTGCAACTCGGCGGCAAGCGTCTTATGTCCAAACTCGTCCTGAAGACCATCTGTGAACGCGCCACGGACGAGATCCAACGCCTGGAGGAGCAACGTACGCGGTGTGAGCCATGAGGCCGTTATCTCGGCGGCTCGTTGGAGCAGGCTCCCGTCAGCAGGCAAGAGACAGCACGCCGGCAGGCCCCATGCGGCATACGCATCGTCTTGGTACCGTCTTGTATCTTGACCCGCAGCCCCAAACGGTCGGCCCACGCCAGTTCCAGATGAACTAAAAAAAGGGCCTCCCGGTCACGCCGTACCGGGAGGCTCCTCCCTCGCTCGCGCGGATTCCTGGCTTAAGCCTCCTCAGCAAAGCGCCAGGTACGTCGCGAGCGTCAGAACAACCAGTTTGATCCGTCGGATGAGTTCCTCGTTTGTCATGGCATCAAACTCCGTTGCGGGTCTTTACTAAACTATACGCAAAAAGGGGGAGAAAGCAAGCGCCGTCCCCAAGATGTAACCCTAGGCAAAATAGGGGGTTAGGGGCGATGCCCATCACGCCACCCATGGCCCATTTTCGCAGGTAGAAGGTAGACATCGGGTCGGCCGGGAGTATAATTCACGTTCTACGGTGACAGCCGGGCCGCAACGGGCGGCCGCGCACCGAACCGTTGACTCGGGGAGGAATGCCCAATGCGAGAGAAGGTCGAAGCGATCATCAACGAAATCCGCCCGATGCTTCAGGCCGACGGCGGCGACATCGAACTGGTGGACGTCGAAGACGGCGTTGTCAAAGTGCGGCTGCGCGGGGCCTGTGCCGGCTGTCCCGGCGCCCAAACCACGTTGAAGGTGGCCGTCGAACGTCGTCTGAAAGACCAGATCCCCGAAGTCCTGCGCGTCGAACCCGTCACCGACGCGATGCCTTAGCGAACCGACCCGCGAGTCTTTCGATACCTGAAAGGAGCAAGACGTGGCGTACAAGATCACCGACGACTGTGTTTCGTGTGGGGCGTGCGAGGCGGAATGCCCGGTTGACGCCATCAGCGAGGGCGAAGACAAGTACGTCATCGACGCCGAGAAATGCACCGACTGCGGCTCGTGCGCCGAGGTGTGTCCGAACGATGCGATCGTGCAGGCGTAGCGCGAACCGGTAACGACCGTGCGGGGCCACCCGATGCCCAGCCGCGTCGGGCGACCCCGTGTCGTTGAGGCGCACCGTCACCAACCCACCACGAGGCGACGTCACGATGCCTTCCCCCGCCGACTATCAAGCGGCCGCTGAGGCGCTGCGCCGCGCGCCGTCCGTCGTGCTGACAACGCACGTCAAGCCCGACGCCGACGGACTCGGCTCGGCCGCAGCCCTGCGCCGCTGGCTCCTCGGCGAGGGAAAGACCGCCGACATCATCATCCCCACACCCGCTCCGGCCAAGTACGCCTTCATGGACCCCGACAAGGCCGTGCGAGTGGCCGGCCGCGACGTGGACCTCTCGGCCCTCGTCGCCCCCGCCCTCGTCGTGATCGTGGACACGGCCTCGTGGCAGCAACTGGAGGGCATGGCCCCCCTGGTGGCGGACTCGGGCGCGCCGGTACTGGTCATCGACCACCACGGGACGGTCGATCCCCTGGCCGACCTGGCGCTCGTCGATGCCGAAGCCCCCGCCGCCGTCGTCATCGTCCACCGCCTGCTCATCGAGGCCGGCGCATCGATCGACCCGACCACGGCCGGCTACCTGTTCGCCGGGCTGGTCGGCGACACGGACTGGTTCCGGCTGCCGAACGTCACGCCCGAAACGTTCCGGCTGGCGGCGTCGCTGGTCGAGGCCGGCGCGAGCCCGACCGAGGTCCACGCTCACCTGCACCTCAGCGACGGCCTGCCGAAACTGCAACTCTGGGCCCGCGCCGTCGAGACGCTGCACCCCGCCCTCGACGGATCCGTCATGGTCATGCACCTGACCCGGACCATGTTCCGAGAGACCGGCGCCGACGTCGGCGACACCGAGAACCTCATCAACGAGTGCATGCGGGTCCGCGGCACCCGGGTCGGCCTCATGCTGGTCGAGACCGAGGGCGACCTGGTCCGCGTCAGCCTGCGGTGCACGCCGGGCGTCAACATCCTGAAGGTTGCCGAGCAGTTCGGCGGGGGCGGGCACATACGGGCCGCCGGGGCACGGGCGAACGGACCGCTCGACCGGGTCGAGGCCGACCTGCTTGCGGCCGTCGATGAGGCGCTGAGCGAGGCCGACAAGTCAGAAAAGCCTTGACAGTTGCCCCCTGTGCCTGTATCGTTCGCCGTTCGCACGGCTCCATGGAGAGGGTGTGCGCGCCGCATAGGAGAGGAGAGGTTCTGTTGGCGAAGCTTCAGGTACAGGAGTTGATCGACGCGGGTATCCATTTCGGCCATCCGGCCAGGCGATGGAACCCGAAAATGGCGCCGTACATCTACGGCCGCCGCAACTTCATCCACATCATCGATCTCAAGGAAACCGTCAGGGGCCTCGTCCGGGCCGGGAAATTCCTGACCCGCCTCGTCGCCGAAGGCAAGGACGCCGTCTTCGTCGGCACGAAGCGCCAGGCCCGCGCCGCCATCGAACAGGAAGCCCAGCGTTGCCTGATGCCGTACGTCAATCATCGGTGGCTGGGCGGCACGCTGACGAATTTCCGCACGATCCGCTCGCGGCTGGGCCGCCTCGAGGAACTCGACCAACTGACCGAATCCGGCGACATCAGCCGGTACTCCAAGAAAATGACCGCCGCCCTCCAGCGCGAACATCGCAAGATGAAGCGGAACCTCGACGGCATCCGCAAGATGGAACGCCTGCCCGGCGCCCTGGTCGTCATCGACCCGGTCCGCGAGAAGAACGCCGTCCGCGAAGCCATTAAACTGGACATCCCGGTCGTGGCCCTGGCCGACACCGAGGCCAACCCCGACGACCTGACCGTGGTCATCCCGGGCAATGACGACGCGATGCGGGCCATCGAGGTCGTGGTCAAGCACCTCGCCGACGCGTGTGTCGAAGGCCTCGCGAACCGCGTCGCACGAGCAGCGGTCGAAGGCGAAGGCCAGGCCCTCACCCGCGGGCCCAGCCGGCCCCGCGCCCGGGGCGAGCCTCACCGGCCGCCCGGCGAGCGACCGGTTCCGGAGATGCCGCTGCCGACACCTCACCCGGCGATGCTCGCGGCGCAGGACGGCGCCACGCCACCCGCCGACGCCGAACCGCCCGCTCCCGACGCCGAGCAGCCGGCCGAGGCCCCGCCGGCCCCGCCGGCCGCGCCCGACGCCGCAGGGCCCGCTCCCGAGAACGACGCCGCAGCCTCCGCTTCAGCCGAGCCGTTGTAAGACCCGACCTGGGCCGGGTCCGTCGGCGCGCCCGCCGCCGCCCGGCGCCGGTGCAGACGATTCTTGATTCCCTGCAGGCGGTCGCGTCCGACGCCCCTGCGGGCGGCAAACGAACACGTTGACTCTTGGTGCGAGGAGCCAAATCGATGTCCATCAGTGCAGCAGAAGTCAAGGCGCTCCGCGAACGGACCGGACAGGGCATGATGGAGTGCAAACGCGCCCTGGAGGAGGCCGGCGGCGATGCCGACAAGGCCGTCGAGGTCCTCCGCAAGAAGGGCCTTGCGACGGCCGAGAAGAAGGCCGGACGCGCCGCCGCCCAGGGACGCATCCATTCCTACATCCACCACAACGGCCGCCTCGGCGTCCTGCTCGAGGTCAATTGCGAGACCGATTTCGCCGCCAACAACGAGCAGTTCCTCGCGTTCCTGAACAACCTGTGCCTGCAAATCTGTGCCGCAGCCCCGCTGGCCGTCACCCGCGAGGGCGTCCCGGAAGACCTCGTCGAGACCGAGAAACACATCGCCCGCGATCAGGTCGAAGGCACAAAACCGGACCATATCATCGAAAAAATCGTCGAGGGCAAACTGAACAAGTGGTACGCCCAACGCGTCCTGCTCGAGCAGCCTTACGTCAAGGACGACCAACGCACCGTGCAGGACCTCCTGACGGAACAGATCGCGACAATCGGCGAGAACGTCATCATCCAGCGCTTTGCACGCTTCGAGGTCGGCGAGACCGAGGCCGACTGAGCCGGGAATGCCTATGGCCGCGAACGCCTATCGGCGGGTCCTGCTGAAAGTCAGCGGCGAAGGATTCTGCAAACCCGGCGGGTCCGGCATGGACCCTGACGAAGTCCGGACGGTCGCCCGCCAGATTGGGGAAGTGGCCGGCACCGGGTGCGAACTCGCCGTCGTGGTGGGCGGCGGGAACTTCCTCCGCGGCGCCGGGTTCTCCCAAGAGGCCAACGTCAACCGGGCAACGGCCGACTACATGGGCATGATCGCGACCGTCATCAACGGCCTCGCCCTGCAGGACTGCCTCGAAGGCCTCGGCGTCGACACCCGCGTCCAGTCGGCCATCGAAATGCACGACGTGGCCGAAGCGTTCATACGGCGGCGATGCATCCGCCACCTCGAAAAGAAACGCGTCGTCATCCTCGCCGGCGGAACCGGGAACCCCTTCTTCACCACCGACACCACGGCCGCTCTCCGCGCCAGCGAGATCCAGGCCGAGGTCCTCCTCAAGGCCACCAAGGTCGACGCCGTCTACTCCGACGACCCCAACGCCAACCCCGACGCCACGCGCTTCGACCACCTGACCTACAGCGACGTCATGCAGCGGGACCTGAAGATCATCGACCTTGCGGCTATCAGCCTCTGCCGGGACAACACGATCCCCATCATCGTCTTCAATCTCAAACGCGAAGGAAACATCCGCAAGGTCATTGCGGGTGAACCCATCGGAACACGTATTGGAGACTAGATACCGTGCCTGTTGACGATATTCTTCTGGAAACCGAAAGCAAAATGGGCAAGGCCGTCGAGCACCTCAAAGGCAGCCTGCGGACACTGCGCACCGGGCGGGCCTCCGCCGGACTCGTCGAGCACCTCAAGGTCGATTACTACGGCAGCCCGACGGAACTGCGGCAGTTGGCCACCATCACCGTGCCCGACCCGCTCATGATCCTCATCAAGCCGTACGATCCCAGCAGCGTCGGCGACATCGCCAAGGGCATCCAGGCATCCGACCTGGGAATCACCCCCGCGGTCGACGGCAAGGTCATCCGTCTGTCGATACCCCCCCTGTCACAGGAGCGGCGGCAGCAACTCGTCCACCAGATCAAGGAACAGGGCGAAGAGGCCAAGATCACGCTGCGCAACCTCCGCCGCGACGCCATCAAGCACATCGACACCGAGGAAAAGGCCAAGGCCCTCGGCGAGGACGGCGCCCGCAAGGCACGCGACGACGCCACCGACCTCGTCCACCGCCACGAGAACCAGGTGGACGAGGCCCTCCACCTCAAGACCGACGAAATCATGGAGGTCTAATACGACCGCGCCACTTCGTGCGCGGCGGGTCTCCGTACCCGCCGCGCA
>Ga0114922_10002725_pt1 | contig 16500 bp, 15 predicted proteins | sample AartaG_FD_100975 | JGI IMG/M metagenome (GOLD analysis project Ga0114922, IMG submission 100975) | Deep subsurface microbial communities from Aarhus Bay to uncover new lineages of life (NeLLi) - Aarhus_00045 metaG | ecosystem: Environmental > Aquatic > Marine > Oceanic > Sediment | place...
TCCCTCTCAAATTCAATGGATAACGTAAGCAGGTCCTTAATCTGCTCTATTTTGGAAAAATCGGCATCCTTGAGTGAAAAGGTCTCGTCTCCCAGGGCGCCGAGTAAAATGCTCTTACCGATTCCACAGGGCACTGAGATCATGTCTTTTTGCTTGACGATTTTTCCTGAAACGCTTATTTATGTGGTAAAATTAGACATTACGGTTTTAAACACCAGATAGGAAATGTAGCGCCCATGGCATCGGGTAAGACCAGAAAAAAGAAGCTCAATATCGGCATTGTGGGCGGGGGGGGACGGTGTAAGACGATCCTTGAGATGTCCCAGCGCGAGCGCCCCCCCAAGGTGAACGCTTCGGTGGTCATCGTATTCGACCCAGATCCCAAGTCTCCAGGCTACCAGTATGCCCGCGAGCTGGGCCTTGAGACCACGACCGATCTCGAGGCCTTTAGCGAACGAAAAGACCTTAACTTTATACTGAATCTGGCCGGCGACAGGGAGACTTTGATCCGTTTGCTGGTCCGGAAAAGTTCCAGGGTTCCGGTCCTTGACGAAGTGACCTCTAATCTCCTTTACGACATGTTCAACATTCAAAAAGAATTGATCGACACCCGGAGATCCTTGAGGCAAACCAAGACGTTTTTGGAACGCGTCATCAACAGTATTCAGGAGGAGATCCTCGTAATCGATACGAATTTCAAGATTGTTGATGCCAATGATGCGGCACTAAGGGCCACGCGACTCCTAAAAGAACAGGTCGTTGGCAAATACTGCTATCAAATATCTTATCAATCTCAAACCCCGTGTAATTCCAGGGATCATCCCTGTCCCATGCAGGATGTTCTCAGGACCGGTAACTATTCTCAAGCTACTCACAAACGCTATAAGTCGGACGGAGAGGTCCGATACTATGATCTTGTCCTTTACCCCCTAAAGGACGAAAACGGCAGTGTGGCACAGGTTATTGAAATAGGCCGCGACATATCAGACGAATTGGAAAAACGGGTAGCCAGGCGGGCTAAGGAACTCAAAGAGGATTATGCCCGGCTCGTTCAGGAAGACAAGATGATCTCTTTGGGAAAACTCATGTCCAGTGTCGCTCACGAGATCAACAACCCCCTGTCAGGAATCATTAGCCTGAGCAAATTGGTACTGCGCAATCTGGAGGAAGGGGCAACGGATGAAAAGTCCTTGGAGACCATGAAACAGTACCTCAGCCTGGTGACCTCGGAGACCACTCGCACCAGCAAAATTGTCTCCAACCTCCTTTCCTTTTCCCGGCAGGTTAGGGTGGAAGTACAGGACATTGACGTGAACGAGGTCATTCACCGGGTGTTCAGCATTGTAGGCCATAAGGCCAAGCTTCAAAATGTGGCAGTCCAATTCAAGCTGGATGAAGCGCTTCCCACGGTTAGAGGAAATTTCGGGCAACTCGAGCAGTCAATCATGAATATTGTCTTTAACGCCATTGAGGCCATGCCTGACGGCGGGGAGTTGACCATTTCCACACAGCGCGATGGCGCTGACAAGCATGAGGTGGTGGTTATCGTTCAAGACACCGGACACGGGATCTCACAGAAAAACCTTCCTTATATCTTTGAGCCTTTTTTCTCCACCAAAGGGGAGGCCAAAGGGGTTGGGCTGGGACTTTCGGTGGTTTACGGAATCATACGGGATCACCAGGGGGAGATTACTGTCAAAAGTGAGGTAGGAAAGGGAACCTGTTTTACCATCAGGCTCCCGGCATGTGACTCCGAAACGAGCATTGGTAGGGACGGGGTTTATCCCCGCCCGTAAACGTTTGTGGGCGGGGATAAATCCCGCCCCTACCAATGCCTCCCGGGGAGAAAAAGCAGGGTTAGGGGGACCAATCCTCGGTCGGCGGACCCACAATTTATTGAGAAATTGCATTTCCAAGGCGTCTATCGGCAGGTGAGAACGGGATGGTATCAAAATTAAACATCATGGTTGTAGACGATGAGCTCATTGTACGGGAATCTTTGAAGGGCTGACTTGAAAAGTTTGGCTATGGAGTCGATACGGCCGAAGATGCTGGGGAGGCCCTGGAAAAGCTTGAGAGGGGGGCCTACTGTCTCCTTTTTATAGATATTAAAATGCCCGGCATGGACGGCATTGAACTGCTGAAGAGGGTGAAAGAGGATCAGCCGGATGTGATCGTGGTCATGATCACAGCCCATGGCTCCATCGAGTCGGCCATTGAGGCCATGAAAGCCGGTGCCAGCGATTATCTCATGAAGCCTTTTGATCCGGAGGACCTTGAGCTTTTAATCGAAAAACTGGCTCACACCAAAAAACTTATGGATGAAAACAGGAGGCTGAGAGATTCTTACGAAGGCTCCTCCCGGTTTCAAGATCTCATTGGACAGTCCGGAGCTATGCAAAAGTTGTTTCAACTTATCGAGGACGTGGCCCCAAGTGACACTGCGGTCCTTATCGTAGGGGAGACCGGCACGGGAAAGGAGCTGGTGGCAAAGGCGATCCACGCATTGAGCCCGCGGCGTTATGCCCCTTTCGTGGCCGTAAACTGTGGCGCTTTTACAGAAACCCTGCTCGAGAGCACTCTCTTTGGCCACGAGAAGGGGGCGTTCACAGGTGCCCACCACATGCAGAAGGGTCGCCTCGAGATGGCCAATGGGGGCACACTCTTTCTGGATGAGGTCGGCGAAATCAGCCCGAAGATGCAGGTGGATCTTTTGAGGGTGCTCGAAGAAAAGAAGTTCCACCGGCTGGGCAATCCTAAGTCCATAACCGTCGATTTTCGGCTCGTCTCTGCGACCCATCGTGATCTTGAGGATGCTGTTCAGAAAAGAGTCTTTCGGCAGGACTTTTACTATAGGATCAATGTGATCACAATCGCCGTGCCCCCTTTAAGGGAGAGGAAGGAGGACATAGAGCTTCTGGCCCACCAGTTCCTGGGACGATACAGCCAGGAATTGAACAAGAATGTTGCTGGAATCAGCAAGGAGGCCCTGGATATTCTCACCAAATATGAGTGGCCCGGCAACGTACGGGAGCTTGAAAATGTGATCGAGCGTGCTGTCGTGATTGGGAAGAAACGGAAGATCACTCCTGCGGACCTTCCTTTTCAAGATGCCAGCATTCCCCGAAAACCGATAGCGGGCTCTCTGGGAGAGGTGGAAAAAGATCACATATCAGATATGCTTACGGCCTGCGAGTGGAATATTGCCCGTACCGCCAGCTTGCTGGGCATCAACCGCACCACGCTTTATAAGAAGATTAAGAAATACGGGCTCAAACAGCCAGCCTCTTAAAGGGATGGTACCCTCGTTTACAACCCAGAAAAATTCCTCAAATCCTGTCGATCCTGTCTAAGATAAATGACATCCGAAAAGAAGATCATCGCTGTCCAGCCCCTTGGTCGTGCTAGAAGAGATGTACTTGAAGTCATCGCTGCAAACCTTCAAGCCTTCTTTCAAATCCGAACCGAAGTTTTTCTGGACCAGCCCATCCCCGACGGGGCATACAACTCTCAGCGTGGCCAATATAATTGTTACCCCATCCTAGAATCCCTGCGAATATCAAAACCACATCATGCAATCAAGATTATCGGTGTGACAGAAGTGGATCTATTCATACCTATTCTGACCTACGTGTTCGGGGAGGCGGAGCTGGGAGGCAATGCAGCCGTGGTCTCCACATACCGGTTGGCTAGAGACAAAGACCGGGAACCCGTTTCCTCAAGACGCCTTTTTGAAAGGGCTGCAAAAATTGCTGTTCATGAGATGGGCCATACCTTTCGTCTCCCCCACTGCAAGCAAGATCGATGCATTATGAGCAGCTTCCCGGTCCTGAGCCCCATCGATGAAAAACCCATATACTTCTGTCGCTACTGCACCACGTTTTTGAGAGATGAGTACGAAAAATTGGGCCTTGCTTAGGGATGGGGAGAAAATGACTTCCCCAAAATGATCTATAAAAGACAATCACGAAAACACGAAAGATTGAAAGCACGAAATAAAATAACATTCAGGCTTTCGTGTCTTCGTACTTTCGTGTTTTCGTGATAGATTTATCTTTTTTTTGGTTCCGGGTTGTCCGGGTTAGGGTTAGGTTATGTGAACAGAAATTCATGCACAAGTCTTTCCCAGGCGATTTCCGGTAGATTTCCGTAAATATCGTCCACTGGAAAACCACCGGCCGAGGCCGTGGCACCATATTCTTCGGCCACCAGATTCCTGAGACGTGTGGCCTCGTTTTCCATCCACTCTATACTTTCTTGTCCGCCCATAAGATCTTTCAGGTTTTTCTTCATCTTTGTAGGTTCCACCATAAAAAGCCATCCCATTTCGTAGGGGTGTTTATGGACAAGCTCCGGAGTATCTGAGACCTTTTGATTCACAGCAGTCACAACGCCCTGAATAGGCGAGAGCATCTCCGCCCGATGGTTGTTTCGCTTCAGTACCCAGCCGGTCTCATTTTGGACCACTTCGTCGCCCAGAGAAGGGAGTTCCAGCTTCTTGTTGGGTCCAAACAGCCTGGTTGCAAAATCGTCTAGCCCTACCCGGATGCGTGCCCCATAGTCGATCATGGCCCAGCTATGGCCGCGATGGTAGTAATGCCCCTCGGCCAGGGAGTAGCCTGAGATATTGGTCAGGGTCACTGGTGAAATCGGGTCAAGAGCGGTCACTTCATTTTCAATGAGTTCATCAAATTCGCACTTGTGGCACTCGAAGGCATTGGGGCAAATCTTATAGGCTACGCGACCGGACAACATATGACGGCACTGGCGCTGGCCGGCATCCAACTCGTTGAAATGTTCTCGCCAGCTTCTTATGCGATCCTTCTTGCTCTTCAGACCTAAGCCTGCACTCCGTCTTTGCCGATTCTCTGAGACAATTTTAGCCATGGATTTGTCAAAGCTGCAATTAATGCAGTCATAATTTTGGTCGCACAGCTTGAAGTTCAGAACCCCTGCTTTCATCCAGATGCATTCATCCTGTGCAATCTTCAGGCCTTTTATTTTTGATTTCTTGGTGGCAGCCATCATGATTTCCTCCTGTTTTTTGGCATCCTTCATTCCTCGGTTTACACTTTTCAAGAATGCGGGCCTTCGCCGCGCCGCAGCGGCTACGGCCGCGCAGGCGGGCGCCAAGAGATAAATTCTTTTGTTCGTACTTGTTGGTGTCAGGTGTACTTGTTGGTGTCGGGTGTCAGGTGCAAGAAACACTGAAACCTGAACACCTGCCCGCCATTGCCAGACATGCCGGCATATAAGCTGAATGCTGTCTCAGGCGTTGGCAGGCGGGCTGAAACCTGAAACCCCAAACCTGGAGTGGTGAAAAAAAGTGTAAACTACTTTGTGGCGAAAATGAAGGATGCCTGTTTTTTTATAATAAGTTCCGCAACAAGCGTGCCACAAGAACGCATATTTTCTATCTTATTGTAATAATTGACGATTAAATCGATAGGGGCGCAACATGAAAAGAATAGGGTCTCGTTTTTTTGAGGCAAAAATAGACACACAAAAAGATACTAAAGCATTTGGCAATAATTTCATAGGGTTATACGCTGCGAGAAAAGAGGCACGATTGTCTAAATTATAAACACTTACAAAGGAGTGTGCTTGTGTCTAAAAAATAGACAGCCGACCTGTAGTACTTCGGATCGTGCATTTCGGTTGCAGATTATTTCGATGGAATTCAGTTGGCTCAGCTCACAAGAAGAAAGAGGATTAGCAGTCATCATGACATGCGACAGAGCCCCTCCCAACCTCCAAATCTTTTGCCCCTATTGCACTCAGATTATCGAAGCGTGAGCCCCCACATGTAGCCACTGGAGCAGGGCCCTCTTTTGAGTTGGGGCTTGATTTTCTTTAGATTTGGTTATAGTCAAGAGCCTCACTCACTTGGCCAGGAGCTAAGATGAATCCTGAACAGACCAGCAAGCGTGTTGCCGCAGTCATGTTTGTGCGGAGCGGTATTGCAGGGATGCAAGAAGGGTCTCTATCGGAATAGGAGGAACCTTCATGGAAGAAGAAATGCAAAAAGATAAGATTGGGGCAGTACTGGTTGTCGGGGGTGGTATCGGTGGGATGCAGGCAGCGCTGGATCTTGCAGATTCTGGCTTTTATGTATACCTGGTTGAGAAATCACCTGCCATTGGTGGCAGAATGGCACAGTTAGATAAGACGTTCCCTACGAATGATTGTTCCATGTGTATCATGGGGCCAAAGCTGGTGGAATGCGGTCGGCATCTGAACATCGAAATAATCACTTATGCTGATATTGAATCCATCGAAGGATTTGCTGGAAATTTCAAAGTAAAGGTCAAAAAACGTGCACGCGGTATCAACACGGACATTTGTACTGGCTGTGGCAGTTGCGTTGCAAACTGTCCGGTGACAAATCAACCAGTTATCACATTCCACCATTCTCCGCACCAGGCGGACGGAGTGAAGCGGAGCAAAGCCCAAAGCCCTACGATAGCTTTCAAGCTTAATGGCAAAGAAGTGCAGGGAGAAGAAGGACAATACATCCTTCAGATTGCTGAGGAATATGGGGTTGAGATCCCTACGCTATGCTACCATAAAGCCCTTGAGCCTGCCGGGATGTGCCGTCTATGTATCGTAGAACTCCGTGATGGCCGTAGAACCCATTTTGTCACGGCATGCAACTACCCGATACGGGAAGGGATGGAGGTCTATACGGACACCGAGGCGGTTCACGAATACCGTAAGCTTATCGTGGAATTGTTGCTTGCCGGTTGTCCGAATGTGGCTATTATCAAGGAATTGGCAGCAAAATACGGGATCAAAGAGCCACGGTTTGAAAAAGAAGACAACGATTGTATTCTCTGCGGGCTTTGCGTACGTATGTGCGAGAGGATGGGAAACAGTGCTATCAGCCTGACCGGACGCGGTGTGGAGATGAAAGTAGATACTCCCTTTCATATCCAGAGCGATGTCTGTATGGCCTGTGGGGCCTGTGCCTTTGTTTGTCCTACTGGGCATATCAAGCTGAAAGATATTACCAAACACGCTATTAAACCTATCCCCTCCGAGTATCAGATGGGGCTCACAGGCCGAAAACCAATCTATGTGCCATATGCTCAGGCCGTACCCAATACGCCAGTCATCGACCGTACCAGGTGTATGCATTTTGCGACCGGTGGGTGTAAGACATGTGCCGAATTCTGTGGTGTTGGGGCGATTGACTTCTCCCAACAAGATGAAACTGTCGAACTAAACGTTGGGTCGGTCATTCTCGCACCTGGTTTTGAACCATACGACCCGAAACTTTATAATACGTATCAATATGGCCGTTTCCCTGATGTTGTTACCAGCCTGGAATTTGAGCGCATCCTGAGCGCATCTGGCCCTTATGAGGGACACCTTGTAAGGCCATCTGATCAAAAGGAACCGAAAAAGATTGCCTGGATCCAGTGTGTGGGTTCAAGGAATACCCAGAGAGGTGGTAAAGGTTATTGCTCGGCTGTGTGTTGCACCTATGCCATAAAACAGGCGATGATAGCTAAAGAGCACTCCTCCGAACCATTAGACACTGCTATCTTCTACATAGATATGCGCACCTATGGCAAGGACTTCGAGCGATACTATAATCGGGCCAAAGAGGAAATGGGGATTCGTTTTGTAAAATCGAGGATAAATAATGTATTGCCTGGTGATGCGCCCGGAGACCTCAAGATCAGGTATACAGACGAGGCAGGAAGAATGGTCCAAGAAGAATTTGACATAGTAGTCTTATCTGTAGGAGTCAATATAGCCCAGGAATCCATCGAGTTGGCAAAAAAAATGGGCGTTGAGCTGGACCATTACAATTTTGTGAAAACCAGTAGTTTTAAACCTGTTAAGACATCAAGACCGGGCGTCTATGTATGTGGCGTCTTTGAGGCTCCCAAGGCTATCCCCCATACCGTTGCTCAGGCAAGTGCGGCTGCAGCCTCGGCTACCTCAGCCCTCGCAGAAGTGAGAGGGACCAGGATTAAGATAAAGGAGTATCCGCCCGAACGGGATGTCAGTAAAGAACCGATAAGGATCGGTGTCTTTGTCTGTCATTGTGGTATAAACATAGGCGGGGTAGCTAACGTTCCGGAGATCGTAGAATATGCCAAAACCCTTCCGTATGTGGATTATGCAGAAAACAATCTCTTCACCTGTTCTGAAGATACCCAGGCAAAGATGAAAGAGGTCATCACAGAAAGGCAGTTAAATAGGATGGTGGTAGCCTCATGCACACCGAGAACACATCAGCCATTATTCAGAGAGACATGCAGGGAAGCTGGCCTTAATCAGTATCTGTTTGAGATGGCAAATATCCGGGATCAATGCACGTGGGTTCACATGCAAGATCCGGAAAAGGCTACGGAAAAGGCGAAGGATCTGGTGCGTATGGCAGTAGCAAGGGCGGCCACCTTGGAGCAGCTTCATGAAATCCCGCAGCGGATCTGTCAAGAGGCTCTGGTAGTCGGGGGTGGTGTCGCCGGGATGACAGCAGCCCTGGGATTGGCTGAACAAGGATTTAAGGCCTATCTGATAGAGAGGGAGAATAGGTTGGGCGGCTATGCCCTTAGATTACATACCACATGGAAGGATGAAAGGGTACAGCCTTATGTCGAAGAAATGGTTAAAGAAATTAATGAACATACTCTGATTGATGTGCATTTGCAGACCGAGATCAAGGAGGTAAATGGCATTGTAGGAAATTTTAGATCCAAATTGGTCGATCGCCAGGGCAAAGAGACAGAGGTGGGTCACGGTGTAGCTATTATAGCCAATGGGGCAGAGAGTTACGAGCCTGAAGAGTATCTATATGGAGAAGATCCCAATATCTTTCTATCTCTCGGGCTCGATCAGGAAATTATGCAAAATGCTGACAGGCTGAAGCATGTAAATACCGCTGTTTTTATCCAGTGTGTTGGCTCCAGGGAGCCAGACAGGCCTTATTGCAGCAAGGTGTGCTGCAACCGTTCTGTCCACAGGTCATTGACCCTAAAGGAACTAAACCCCAATATGGATATCTACATAATCTACAGGGATATAAGAACCTTCGGAGTAAGAGAGGATTTATATAGAGAGGCACGATCCAGGGGTGTCAAATTTATCCGTTATAAGATGGATGATAAACCCAAGGTTGAAAAAAGGGATGGCAGACTCAGGGTGACCGTTACCGATCAGGCAATTAAGATCCCTGTGGAGATAGATACCGATATTATAACCCTGGCTTCGGCTATTGTGCCTCGGGACGATAATGCTGTACTTTCCAAGCTCTTTAAGGTGGCTATAAATCAGGATGGCTTTTTCATGGAGGCTCACGCAAAGCTGAGGCCTGTGGATTTTGCCTGTGCCGGCATATTTGTCTGTGGATTGGCCCATGGACCCAAACCCGTCGATGAATGCATCTCCCAGGCAAAGGCAACGGTCTCCAGGGCGTGTACCATTCTCTCACACAAAGAGAGGATGGTGGGTGGAGTTGTTGCTCAGGTAGACCCTAATCTTTGTGCTATTTGTTTGACCTGTGTCAGGGTATGTCCTTTTGGAGTGCCCGAGCTCGATTATGAAAACGGAGTAGCAAAGATCGACCCGGCAGCCTGCCAGGGATGTGGTATTTGCGCTTCAGCATGTCCCAGGAACGCAATCCAGGTAATGCATTATAAGGACGACCAGCAAATTGCTAAATTGATGGCAGTGTTTTGAGGGAAACAAGAAATGGTGGATTATGAACCAAGAATAGTGGCCATGCTCTGCAATTACTGCGCCTACAGTGCTGCTGATTTAGCAGGTGTTGCAAGGATTCAGTACCCCCCTAATGTTCGTGTAGTCTTCTTTCTATGTACGGGCAAGGTGGAAATTATCCATATCTTGAAGACGTTTGAGGCTGGGGCAGACGCCATATTCGTAGGCGGATGAGAGCCTGGCACATGTAATTTCCTGGAAGGAAATTTGAGGGCCCTGAGCAAGGTTACATATACAAAGAAGCTGCTAGACGAGATCGGGTTAGGGAGTGAGCGGCTTGAGTTTTTTCATATCGCAGCTTCTGAAGCACCGTTGTTTGCAGAAATCGCAAAGAAGATGACAGAACGTGCCAAAAAGCTGGGGCCCAACCCCTTGAGAAGCAAGACCGAAGTGGTCAGTAGTCAGTGGTTATTAGAAAAAAGGTCGTCCACCTTGTACCATATCCCATAGATTCACGTCTCGGAATTCCTAGCTCCAACCCGCCTGCCTCGCCTGAGCGAGAGCGACATTTCATCTATTCCCTTCACCATCACGCGGTCGAAGGAGAACGACTGTAAGACCAGATGAATAAATTTCTTGACAAAACGACCTCACACACTTAAAAATAAAAATTTCCGGGTGAAAATCCCCGTAAATCCAGAACATTGGCCAACGTTCAGTAACAGATCTCTGGGCCTCACCAATGGCCAGATCACCAGACTTTCAGAGGTGTTTCGCGGAAATGGCAAAAGAGACCATAAAGGTGGATCCTACCTTTTCCAACCAGGTAGAAAAACTAACCAGTCTTAATTTGACCGCCTGTTTTCAGTGCAGGAAATGCACAAATGGTTGTCCGGTGACCTTTGCCATGGATATCTATCCGGACCAGGTGATCCGTCTGGTGAATTTGGGTCAAAAAGAACGAGTTTTGAGGTGTAGCACCATCTGGATCTGTTCGGCCTGCGAGACCTGCACTACACGCTGTCCCAATGAAGTGGACATTGCAGCCACCATGGATGCCTTAAAAGAGATGGCCGTAAGAGAAGGCGTTCAAATCCCCGAGCCCAAGACCTACGCCTTTCACAGGGCCTTTGTTGAAGATATCAGAAGGCGGGGGCGGATGTTTGAAGGAAGGCTGATGCAGTCATACCTCCTCAAGAGCGGCGAACTTTTCAGAAAGCTTGCAGATGGTACGATCAGGGAGGAAATCAGCCTCGGCTTGAATATGTTCAAGAAGGGGCGCCTTCCCCTCCTTCCCAAGGGAATCAAGGACAAAAAAGAGATTGAGGAAATCTTGAGATAAGGCTTGTTAGATGAAAATCAGCTATTACCCCGGTTGCTCTCTGGAGGCCTCAGCAAGAGATTATGAGGAGTCCATCCAGGGGGTGTGCAGGCGGCTTAAAATAGAACTTGAGGAGCTTGAAGACTGGAACTGCTGTGGGGCCACAGCAGTCCACAGTCTTCACCATCGTGCCTCCATTGAACTGCCCGCTCGAAACCTGGTCATTGCCGAAAAAGCGGGAAAGGACTTAGTGGCTCCTTGCCCCTTGTGTTTCAACCGCCTCAAGACAGCCGAAAAGGCCCTTTTGAACGGACGCCCGAGCCCCTACAGGTACACTATTGAAGGAAAGGTGAGAATTTGGGACCTGGCCGACTTCATGGCCCAGGAAAAGGTCCTTGAGCTGATTGAACCAAAGGTCACCAATCCCTTAGAAGGGATCAGGGCCGTCTGCTATTATGGGTGCATGTCGAGCCGGCCTCCCAGGATCACGGATGCCGAAAATTGCGAAAACCCCATGAGCATGGACAAAATTCTAAAACGGCTGGGGGCAGAGGCTATAGACTGGCCTTACAAGACAGACTGTTGCGGCGCAAGCCATGTGGTAGACCGGCCGGACATGGTTTTTCAGATGGTGGGGAAACTCTACGAGCGAGCCCTGGATGTTGGTGCTAACTGCATCGTGGTTTCCTGTCAGATGTGCCAGGCCAATCTGGATATCTATCAGGATAAGATCAGCAGACAATTGGGGATGAAGGTTGATCTGCCAATTATCTATTTTACAGAGCTCATGGGGCTTGCCATGAAAGAACGGGAAGTGGAAAACTGGCTATCCCGCCATTTTGTGAACCCATTAGAACTCTTGAGCAGGCAAAAGCTGCTTGCAGAACTTCGGGCATAAACCATGGAAACAGGAAATACGACACAGATGGAAATAGCTACCGGACCTGATGACAAGGTAGGGGCAGTCGTGATCGTAGGCGGTGGGATTTCCGGCATGCAGGCGGCCCTTGATGTGGCCAACTCCGGGTTCAAGGTTTATCTGGTGGAAAAGAATCCGAGCATCGGTGGAAACATGGCTCAGCTCGACAAGACCTTTCCCACCAATGACTGTTCCACGTGTATGATATCACCGAAACTGATTGAGGTGGCCAAGCACCCCAACATTGAGATCCTGTCGTATTCAGAGGTGGAAGACATTACCGGCACGCCCGGCAATTTTAAAGTGAAAATCAAGAGAAAGGCCAGATACGTGGATGAATCAATTTGCACAGGATGCGGGATTTGCATCCAGAATTGCCCGGTTCAATACAGGCCCTATTTTGAACCGGGGGCGAACACAAACGCGGAACCAGAAGTTGAAGGAAAAGAGGGAGTAAGGGATACAAATGAAAAATGCGATTGATGTTAACCTTGCAGAAATCGATAACCTAATCGAAGGGAAATACCGTAATAACAAAGAAGCCCTGGTAATGATCTTACAAGACATCACTGGGTTGTATAATTACATCCCTCCACAAGTCCTTCCCCATGTGGCCAGAAAGCTGGGTGTCCCTCCGAGCAAGGTTTTCAGTGTCGCCACTTTTTATAGGGCCTTTCATCTTGAACCGAGGGGCAAACACATTATCAGTCAATGCCTGGGTACGGCATGTCACGTCAGGGGAGCTATCAGGATTAAAGATAAGATTGGAAGCCTTCTTTCGATCAACGCTGGGGAGACGACAGAAGATATGAGATACACTTTCGAATCGGTCAGATGTCTCGGTTGTTGCAGTCTGGGACCCGTGGTCAAAGTAGACGAGGATGTCTACAGTAATGTCGAAAAGGATCAGGTAGACAAGATTCTGGAAGAATATCAGTAGACGAATGCCATGAAAATGAGATCTCTCCAAGATTTGGAGGACATAAAGAATAAGACTTTACCTAGCTTATACCATCCCGACGGGATAAAAGTTAACTTTGGGATGGCTGCCTGTGGCATTGCAGCCGGTACAAAAAAAGCTATGGCAAGGGCTCAAGAGGAGTGGCCGGCCAGCAGCAACGGGCTGTGCTTTGCTCAAACTGGCTGTCTCGGGCTGTGCCAGGAAGAACCGCTTGTGGAAATCTTAGAGCCTGGCGCCCCTCGAATCGTCTATAAACATATCACCGAGGAAAAAATTGTCGAACTGATCAATGCCCGACTAAAGGGGGATCTCAAAGAGAAATGGGCACTGGGGCAATTCCGCGACCCCCGTTCTGTTCTGGAGGAAGAGACTCCAAATCCTATACCTGAAAGCCTTTTTGCCAAGAACGTTCCGATCCTGGAAGAAATCCCCTTTTATAGCAAACAGCTGAAAGTGGCTCTTAGAAATTGCGGCTACCTGGATCCTGACAATATTGAAGAGTACATAGCAAGGGGCGGTTTTTTTGCCCTGCACAGGTGTCTCGTCGAGCTGGAACCATCTCAAATTATAGAAATAATCAAGGCATCTGGCCTGCGAGGTCGCGGCGGGGGCGGATTTCCCACAGGAATCAAGTGGGAAAGCTGCAGCAAGGCCCATGGGGAGGAAAAATACGTCATCTGTAATGCCGATGAAGGGGACCCCGGGGCTTACATGGACAGGAGCATACTTGAAGGTGACCCTTTCAGCGTCATCGAGGGGATGATCATAGGGGCGTACGCCATCGGATCTCATGAAGGCTATGTATATGTTAGAAGCGAATACCCTCTTGCTGTCAGAAGGCTGATCGGCGCTATCCAAAAAGCCGAGGCTTGCGGACTCCTGGGTCCAGATATCATGGGTTCAGGGTTCGGTTTTTCTATTAAGATCAGCACGGGGGCCGGGGCGTTTGTCTGCGGAGAATCCACAGCTCTCATGTCCTCACTGGAAGGCAAGGTCGGAAGGCCGCGTGCCAAATATGTCCACACTGTAGAAAAAGGCTTTCGGGACAGTCCGTCCACCTTGAACAATGTGGAAACATGGGCCAACGTGCCGGTCATCATTGCCAAGGGTGCGGATTGGTATGCGAGCCTGGGAACGGAGCGGAGCAAAGGAACAAAGGTCTTCTCCCTGGTGGGAAAGGTCCGTAACAGTGGTCTTGTGGAAGTTCCCATGGGGACCAGCCTGCGAAGCATCATCTATGAGATTGGAGGCGGTATCCCGCGTAGAAAGAAGTTTAAGGCCGTGCAGACAGGCGGGCCTTCGGGAGGGTGTATCCCTGAGAGGCTCCTTGACCTCCCGGTGGATTATGAACGGCTCACTGAAGCCGGTTCCATAATGGGTTCGGGCGGGATGATTGTTATGGATGAGAGGAGCTGTATGGTCGATCTTGCTCGATATTTTGTGGAATTTCTGGTGGAAGAGTCCTGCGGCCAGTGCGTGCCCTGTCGGGAGGGCCTGAAACGGCTGCTTGAGGTACTGACGGATATCTGTGAAGGAAATGGCCGGGAGGAAGACCTCAATCTCTTGGAAGAGCTTTCCGAGACCTTAAGGGATTTTTCCCTCTGTGGTCTGGGGAAAACCGCACCTAACCCAGTCATGTCCACCCTGAGGTATTTTCGGGAAGAATATGAAGCCCACATTAGGGAAAAAAGGTGTCCTGCGGGGGTTTGTAAAGGACTCTTTTGTTATGAAATTGATGAATCCCTTTGCACTGGCTGTCGCCTCTGTGCCTTGAAATGCCCCAGTGAAGCGATCTCAGGGGAAAAGAAAAAACCGCACGTTATCGACCAGGAAAAATGTATCCAGTGTGGAATCTGTTACGAGCGTTGTAAATTCGATGCGGTGCTGATCAAATGAAATACCACTTATTCCTTCTCAATGCTTTCAAGAAACCCGCGCGCCCTTCCATGGGATTGATCAATTTTCAAAATCTTGTGGAGTAGTTCTCTGGCTTTTTGCAGATTTCCCATATCGGTGTAAAGCATGCTCAGGTATAATATGGCGTCCAGATGTCCTGGATCGATCTTTATGGCCTTCAAGAATTCCTCTTCTGCCAGTCTGTCCACAGAGTTTCTTTGATAGGCCATGGCCAGCCCGAAGTGGTTGTCAGCACTATCGGGATCGATATCGAGGGCCTTTTTGAAGGCACGAATAGACTTCTCCCCTTGATTTAACTCTCCGTATGCCATGCCCAGGTTAAAGAAGATACGGTCTTCTCTAAATCCGAGGGCAATGACCTTCTGATAATGAAATACTTCCTTCAGGTGGTCCCCTATCTGGCCGTATGCATATCCAAGGTGGTACAAAGCAAGCGCGTTATCAGGTTCCTTTTCCAGAAACCGTTGATGAAGAAGAATGCCAGCGCGATATGCTCGTTGCTGCATGGCGTCGTCCGCCTCTTCGTTGCAAGTCCACGTTTTGTCAATATCAGTGCTTCTTCCAGAGAGGCGTTTCGAACACCCTGCGGATAGAAGTAGACCAGCCAGGCAGAATGCGAGGCCTGAAAGGCATGTAAGTTTAACGGTTGTTATCGTAACATAGCATAAACAAGGAGACATCTTCGTGAAAGAACGAACCAAGTTACTACTCATCGTGCTGACCTTCCTGGCCTGCTACTACGTACCATGGAACAATGCCACCATCCGGCAATCGGGGCTTGAGGCGTTTATGATGCTTCAAGAATATGCCCACGAGCACGTTTTGACCTGCCTTATCCCTGCCTTTTTCATCGCTGGAGCCATAGCGGTCTTTGTATCCCAGGCTTCGGTTTTAAAATACTTCGGGGCCACGGCGTTATGGGAGTCAAAAAGACGGCCACGTTTTGTGTCATTATTGTGATCCTGTCCACCATAGCCGGGATGAGCTATGGCTGGTTGGCGGGTTAAAGGAGGAATGGCTATGCCCCAAGAGGATTTGACGAAGATAACAATCAACAAACAATCAATCAGTATTCTCGGCCTGAAGCATGTCATGGAAGAGATGGCAGAGGAATATGTAGAGAAGTCAGATGATAAGGTGCAGGCTGAGCTCATAAAGAGGGTTTCCAGGAAAAACTACATCCCGGACCACGCGAAGGACGAGTATAGCAGGGCCCTTTTACGGGAATTCAAGAAATTTCTCGGGAAGCCGTATGAGGAAGAGATTTCAGAAGGACTGGAGATCAAGGTTTTGGGTCCGGGATGCGCCCGGTGCAACGGGCTGGAGAAAGAGATCATGGAGGTCATGGCCGAGATGAATCTTGCCGCGGCCATAGAACATGTCACCGATGTCAAGGAAATCGGCACCTATGGCGTGATGGGAACCCCCACCCTGATTATCAATGGAAAGGTCATGTCAGTCGGCACGGTTCCGCCTAAAGCAAAGATCAAAGAATGGCTCAGTGCATTTGTGTGATTTTTCGAATTTTATGTTGCATTTTGGAAATATCCTACTATATGCCAGATTTCATAAGTGACACATTCTTTGGCCCGATCGTAAAGTGTATCATCATCAAGACAATCCACCAAAGACCAGGAGCCTTCCAGGGCCTGGACAATATCATGCAATGAAATTTTACGAGGTTCTTTAGCCAGGACATACCCCCCACGA
>Ga0114922_10002726_pt1 | contig 16499 bp, 8 predicted proteins | sample AartaG_FD_100975 | JGI IMG/M metagenome (GOLD analysis project Ga0114922, IMG submission 100975) | Deep subsurface microbial communities from Aarhus Bay to uncover new lineages of life (NeLLi) - Aarhus_00045 metaG | ecosystem: Environmental > Aquatic > Marine > Oceanic > Sediment | place: Aarhus...
CGGGTAAACCCGGCCAGGGTTACGTCTTTGGGATATGCCCGGGCCAGATCCATGGCTGCCATGGCCCAGGCGCCGCCTGATTCGAATGCGGTCACCCTGCCGGTGAAATCAGCGTCGAACATCTGCCCGTGCCCGTTGACCATGACCGTGCTGTGGAACCTGCCGTCCCGCCCGCCGAACGCCGGGGGAGTGATAGGAAACCAGCCGTCGGCCCAGAGGTAGATTGCTCCGGCATTCTGGTGAGTGTGGGCCAACCCGCCGGGCAGTTGCCTGTAACCGGCTTTCCAGGCCTGCGTGCCTGCTCTTCCCAGAAGGTGGCCGCCGCTAAAGGCCAGAACCGGATCCTCAGCTCCCCACCCGGCCCGGAATATGGCGGTCTCCCAGTTCGGATAGAACACGTCCACTGGCAGATCATCCGGCCCAACGGGTTTCACTGACGGATCGTACCAGAGGAACTGCCAGGCCAGGCCGTGGCGCTCCCTGTCAGTGACCGCCACTGCAGTGCCGTACGAGTAGGGATTTTCCAAAGAGTTCTCCGGCGGCGCGGTCGAGTCGATCTCCGCCTCCCGTAAGGCCAGCCACTGGGCGTGCCCATCGCGGTAGCACGCGGCAAGCCGCATCAGAAGATGCGCACTCACCGAGCCTAGAACCCCGTAGCGCCCGGAGGAGAAACTGTCCCCGATGTACATGAACCTGTCATCCGGCAGCCAGTGAACCAGCCGCGCGCGGGCAGTGTTGCGCATCCAGGCGTTTTCATAGAAATCCGGCCCGCCGGCGTGTTTCAGTGCATCGAAAAACATCATCGAGGGCGCCATGCCGTAAACCCAGTCGGCCACGCCCTCAGGCCAGTAGCCCTGATCCCCGAGCAAATCCATGGCCTTGCCGAGTTCATCTGCAGCATACTGCACTATCGAATCCGCGCCCGCATATTCTCCTTTCAGGCAAACGGCGGCAACTCCCATGAAAGCCACGGGAATCCAGAAATCGTGATGGGTGTAGATACCGCCCCACCAGGTGTGGGAGGCGCCGTAGCGGGTTTCCTCGAGCACCGCGATAAGCTTTTCTTTCAGCCTGCTCCTGAATTCGGGTGAAAGATCGTTGTAAAAAAGGTCGTACCCGTGGGCCAGCGAGGCTGAAAACGTGCCCATGTGAAATTCTCCCTGGCCGTCGCTGGGCGTGTTGATCAGAGCCTCGATCCAGCGTTTGCCGGCATCCAGATATTTCCGCTCACCGGTAATCTGGAAGAGCAGCCCGTAGTTGGTAATTACCGAGAAACATGACTCGTGGTGCCTTTCCTGACTGCCGATGTCCGCTGGGGGGGCCTCCTGAAGGTGGGTGTCACCCCAGTGCTGGAGGCGGGAGAACTGAAACGCCTTTGGGCCTCTGGCCTGGCGGCGAAGTGAGGAAAGATCGCTTTTGGAAAAGTAAAGACCCGGGTGCTCGGCGGCCCAGACTACAGAGGCTGAGAGCAAAACAAACAAGAGGGTGATTCGAGATGCTTTGCAGGATGCGGTCAGCATGGTAGCCTCCCATTTTTCTGGTGAATGGAACTCCCGCCAAAGCTTGAAATGTTTTATCCGTGCTTTATTCGAAAAGGCTAGTACGGAATTTCAATCTGGTAAGTGACACCTTCCAGAGTAACCCGAAGCAGGCCCGGGCCTCTTTGAAGGCCGATTTGCGGCACTGCCGGAACCCGGTCGCGGGCGCCGGCAACATAGGCCACGACAACCGAGTTCGGAGGCACCGCAGAGCCACTGACCCAGTACGGGAAAGCTCCCTTGCCGCCGAATAAATGTGCGTGGCTCCAGCCCTCGCGCGGCTCGAGTTGTTCTACTTTCAGCTCTCCGGCCGGCGCCTGAAGCATCCTGATCGCCGAATGGTACCTGTCCGCATGAATGGATAACAGGTCAGTGTCATGCGTGTACCTGGCCGCTTGCTCACCGTGAGGTACGCTGATACCGTAGCCGCCGAGCCACAGGTACAGCGGCCGGGCGCTGTTGTGCCAGAAGATATGCACCTCGCCGCTCTCACCGATCAGGGTATGGGTAATAACCTGGCCGAAATCCTCCAGCTCTCTCTCAGGCGTTTTAAGGAAAAAGTCGTAGGTGCTGATACAGTGAAAGGGATCGACTTTTATGGGCCGGGGATTTGTGCGGTAAAACCAGCTTTTGCCGTTGTGGGAGACACCGGTGCGGCCAGCACCCAGATCCGGGCCTCTATCACCGAGAGCGCACCAGCCGAGGTAGCTTGAATATGAGTGCTGGAAATACTTGATTCCTCTCTGCCACTGTCCGACATGCCTCACCGGCTCACCCATGATATAGGCCTTAGCCTCACCGTCAACAGGGCTCACCCGGAGTACCATCTCGGCTCCAGGCAGAGCGAGCCTTCCCCCTGCTCCGTCGGCAGGCATGGGCCTTTCTACCTCACGCCAGAACGGGTTGTCCTCCGGGATGGCGAGACAGATCATTCCCTGCGCGGCCCAGTAGGGAGCACCCCTGTCTATATAGCTTTCCGCCACCACCGAGTTGGGATCGTGGAATCCCGGTTCGAGAAGGCCGTTTTCGCTCATGCAGCCGTTTTCCCAGAAATATTTCAGGCAGCCCGAGGCGATCCTTCTGGCCTGCCCGGCGGGGAGTGTATTCGTGCCGTTAAGCACAGCCCAGCCAACAGCCGAGAGGCTGGCGAAGCGGTAGGCGAGAGACCGCCCCCAGGGAATCGGCCCCCCGTCCTGTCCGAACAGGCAAGGGAATGTTTCCAGGAACCGGGCAGTGGTTTCTTTCACCCTTTCCCCGTAGAGATCGCTCCATTTCTTGTCGAAATAACAGAGGGCATTGTTGTAAAGCTGAAAGCCCCAGAGATTGTAGTAGTCGAACGTGTAGTTACCCCCGTCGATAAACCAGCCGCCGCCGCGGTACCAGCTAAGCAGCCGGTCGAAAATCATGCTCAGGTATTCGCGGTTGGACTCCACCCTGTTTGCATCCAGCACCGGCACTGCCATCAGGTGGAAATACCAGTGGTTGCAGTCATAGGCGATTGTATGGGCCAGCACTCTGAAAAATTCCAGCAGGTTCTTTTTCTGTGGCTCGGTCAACGGTTCCCAGAAAAATTCGGGGCTGAGCAGCACTGCCAGGGCTATATTAGTGCCGAAAGCCTCATAAATCTCTCTTTCGCCCCAGTAGGTCGGATCACCAGGATCGGTTCCTCTGATTATACCCTTGAGATAGGGCGCTGTGATCGAGCCCTTGTAGCCTGGAACCCTGTCACGGCCTGTTGCCGCAGTGTAGCTGGCCACCAGCATCAGGCTGCGCTCGAAAGCCTCTTTCTTGCCCCCGATGAATTCCCGCTGAAGTTCGAAATGGCCTGTTTCCCCGGGCACGCCTTTAAGCTCCGGCAGCCCGGTTTCCTGGTCGAAATACGGAAGGATTCCGGCGATCAGCTTCTCGCAGATCTCTAACCAATGTTCCCTGGTATAACCTGTGTATGGGCTTAGATCACGGTTTTCCGGGATTTTCAACACCGCCTCGGGCCTCATTTTGCTCACCCGGCTGCCGGCCATGCCTGCAGCCGGAGAAAGAGCCAAAAATGCCACGCAAAGCAGACCTGCCGTGATAACAGCATTCAATCGAAAAACCATCCCTGATCCGGTTTTCATCTGCAAGCCTCCTTTCGAGTACGAACAATATTTAGTAATATTATTGAATAATTGTTAAAATTATTCTTCATTAGCAGAATCCGCTGTTAATTTTTTAAGTTTAACTATCTCGATAAAGCCTTACAAGAATTTTCTCGCAAGCCGAAGATTGAAATTGCCGGATCGGATAAATCAACTTATATCACTTTTCAGCCAGTTTTTTTCATTCAGCTTGTCTGGACAGATTTGAAGCTTTAGATTGCTTTCATAATTAGTTTTTTGGATTTATACTCCCGGGTTGGCTGTAAGATGAATCGGCATAGATATATAAACTTATATATTGGATTTGCTGTTACAGCGAGCCTTCCCTACACTGTTTCGGCAGGAGGCGAGCAGATTTCTTTCGAGAAATTCAATCTTGAGTATATATTAATTTTAGTACCACCAAACTTAGAGGGAACGCTAAAATGCGAAAAATACTGTTTGCATGCCCCTTGATTTTCACACTTTTGATTAGTCAAAGCTGCAGGAAAGAAGAAGCGGGAATCGAGGAATTCACGGAGATTCAGAAACCGCTGGAGTATGTTGAAATGACCGCTGCGGAGCTGGAGGACAAGATTCGAGGCGGCCTTCTGGCGCAGATTATCGGCAACCTGAACGGCATCCCGCACGAGTTCGAGTATTTCGCCGAGCCTGGTGCAGTTGAGGATTACACCCCGGCTCTTCCTGAAGGGGCGAGAACCGATGACGATACGGACCTCGAGTGGGTCTATATCACAGAGATGCAAAAAACCGGCGAGGTTTTCATTCCGCCTGAACGGATTTCAGAGCTGTGGAAAACGCATATCAACCGCAGTATCTGGTGCGCCAATGCGTACGCACGCAAGATGATGGACCTCGGAATCGACCCGCCTCTCACTGGAAGAGTAGCGTTGAACCCGTGGTCTGTTTTCAACATTTCGGGCCAGTTTATCTGTGAATCTTTCGGGCTGATCGCCCCGGCCATGCCGCAGACAGCATCAATGATCGGCACGCATTTCACGCATGTGACAATCGACGGCGAGCCGGCCCAGGCCACCCAGCTTTTCACCACGATGATCGCCACAGCTTTTATCGAGAGCGACATGGATAAAATCCTCGATGCTGGCCTTGAAGCAATAGACCCGGCAAGCACGCATTATGAACTGGTAAACCATGTGCGCGCCTGGCACCGGGAAAACCCTGCTGACTGGCGCGCTACACGGATAAAGATCAAGGAGAAATACGCACGTTTCGGAGACAGGGACGGCAAAGAAACCCGCGACGGAAACGGCTACGAACTGAACAGCGCCTCCACAATCGCCGCTCTTCTGTACGGCGGCGGCGACCTGGCCCAAACCCTGAGGATCGCATTTAATTTCGGCTGGGACGCAGACAACAACGCGGCCACCTCGGCCACAATCGTGGGCGTGATCAAGGGGCTGGCCTGGATCGAGTCGCAGGGCTGGGATATCAAGGATGTATACCGCAACACCACGCGGGACCACATGCCCGAGGATGAAACTATCACCGGTTTCGGCAACCGGCTGGTGGAGGTGGCAAGCACGGTGATTCTCACCAACCGCGGAGAAGAGATCACAGTGGGAGGCGAAAAGGGCTACCGTATCAAGGTTCAGAGACCGGCAAACGTGGAGCCTTATCCTGAGCCCCTGGATCGGCTGCCGGTACTTATCGAGCAACTGGCCCCTGAAATTGAAAGCGGCTTGAGCGGGTCAGAGCAGGATAGAGCCAGGGCCGCTTATTTCGCAATCTGCCTCGGCCAGGCCGAACGGCTGCGCTCCGAACGCCCTGCAGAATGGAAACAGGCGCTGAAAGCGCTGAGCGGCTATCCCGAGCTGGTGAAAATGATGTTCGATGCCCCGAAACACACCCACGAGCAGATCAGCGTGCGGGCCTCAGCAGCAGGCCTGAAAAAGCCGGGATAAGTGGCGGCTGGAAAATCTTTTGACAGTAATAACTTGTTTCGTCACAGTCTGTTTGCTATAATGTTATCATAGTCAAGAAAAAAGCATATCATTCCTTCCTGATAAGCATTACGGCATATTCACATCCTTCCCAGGTGGCCGCCGATGGGTAAGCCGGGTTCATCTCTGGGCACTTTCTTCAGGGAACTAAGACGGCGCAAGTTGTTCCAGGTTGCAGTGGTTTATGCTGTTGTGGGCTGGCTTATCATCCAGGTAGTCGAGACGATATTTCCTCGCCTGCACCTGCCCGATTGGACTCCGACCTTTATTCTGGTAATTATTATCATCGGCTTCCCGATAGCATTGATAGTTGCCTGGGCTTTAGAGCTCACCCCGGAGGGCGTTAAACGCACAGAAGCCCGGGATTTGTTTGGGAAAACCTGTTGGTCAGGCCTTGATTTTCCAGTTCTCCAGGTCATCGCTCCAGGCCAGCCCGAGGGCTGCGGGGCTGTTGTGCCTCTCCCCGTGAAAGGCCATCAGCCACTTGCCGCACAGATCACGCAGGTCGAGCACCATGGCCGCGGTCGCTCCCCCCGGCGCCCAGGACAAATCCGGGAAGTCCAGGTAATGGATATCCCGCCAGTCAATGAGATTGCGTGACCTGGCCACGCCGATACCCCTTCCCTCCCCTACACGGGCAAAAAAGAGGATGAACTCTCCCCTGTCCCACACCACGCAAGGGTTCTCCACTGTGGCTCCGTCCGGTGTCTGGTCCCGGCCAACAACGGGGTGATCCGGCACGGCTTCATCCCAGATTCTCAGGTCATCGGAAACAAGTATTCCGAGACAGCCGCTAGTCTTGTAAAAACACCAGTACATACCGTTGTGCATCACGAGGTAGGGGTCGATCTGGCGGTGCGAGTGTGTCCAGGTGCCCTGGCAGCCCTCTGGTTTGATCGGCCTGGGATCCCTCCAGTTCACCAGGTCCGGACTTTCCATGAGCCAGAGACGGCTGGCCTCGCTGCCGTAACGTTCGCCTGGCAGGGTCGGGTAGCTCTGCACGCACAGAACCCACCTGCCGCCGGCCCAGATAATATTGCCCGGACTGGAGAAATTCAGCTCCGAGGTTGTCAGGCGCACCGGTACGCTCCATTGGATCAGGTCTCTGCTCTGGGTAAGACCCAGATAGAGGCGTCTGCCCTTTTCCACTGCGGTGAAAAAGCAGCGGAATACGCCGTTGTGGTAAATCAACGCAGGGTCCCTGGATGCCACTTCCGGCGCTCTATCCAGAAACGGGCATTTGATCTTTCTCCAGTTCAGTTTCAGCTTGCCTCTCTCCGGCGGGCTTTCCTCTTTGCCGCAGCCGCCGAATGGAGCGGATAGGGCGGTACCGCCCAACAGCTTTAAAAAGGTGGCTCGATCCATAATTCCTCCACTATGCGCTGCCTGGATGACGAACTAATAGATCAGGCACGGCACGCCGCGCCTATGAAAAACCAGTCGAAAAATAATCCTATAATCCATTAAGCCGGCTTTTTATCCAGGTAGGGCTAATCAGTTATATTCAGTTTTTTATCAGCCACCGAGGGAGGGGGCGGCGGCTGTGCGACCCAAGTCGCACAGACCGTTGCGCTTTTGCACAACGGCGCGCATTTCATGCGCCCGCCGCCCCCCAGGCCCCGGGGAAACATAACATCTTACTAATTTATGAATAATCCAGGTTAAAATAAATTGAAAATAGTTACCAGAAAGAAAATGTATAACAGAACCGCGATCCAGCCTTCTTTCCTTGTAACCTCTCTGTCATGAACTAGATAAATATAGAAAAAAGTTGCAATGACCATGGCCGGCAGGCCAACCCGGACTATGCTCGCCGGCACAGCCAGAGCGCCGAAAAGGGCCGGGATCCCCATTACTCCAAGGGTATTGAATATGTTCGAGCCAATTACATTACCTACCGCAACCTCAGTTTTCCCTTTTCTCACCGCGGAAATACTGACAGCCAGCTCCGGCAGGGATGTTCCCAGAGCCACCGCGCTGGCGGCGATCACTTCCCTGCCCAAGGACAGAATAGCTGAAAGTTCAATAACCGATTCGACAGTGTATTTCGCGCTGAAGTAGATTATAATTGAACTGGCAAACAGTATTATACAATATTTTATAGTACCGTCTTTCAACTGGACCTTTTCACGCAGTTTCAGCTCATTCTGTTCTCCTCCTCCTAGCGAACCTGTTTTTCCCTTCCCGATCTTTATACAATAAATTATATAGCCGGTTTGCACGATTAAGCAAATCAGGGCTTCCGGCAAGCTGAAAACACCATTCCAGATCATCACCGCAAACAGGCCCGTGGAGCCGAGCAGGAACAGTAGATCCTTGGTGACATCCTGCTCCTTGAATCGCATTCCCCGGCCGACAATAGCCGAGATACCGATCACCAGGAAGATGTTGGCGATGTTCGAGCCGACAACATTGCCGGTTACTATCTCCGAAACACCCCGCAATACCGCGATGATCGAGGAGCCGAGCTCAGGCAGCGAGGTACCGACCGAGACAATGGTGACTCCCACGACAAAAGCGGACAACCGGAAAGCAAGGCCGATTTTCAATGCGGAAAGAGTGAAATAATCGGAGGCCTTGATCAGGACGTAGAGGCTGACAACGAAAACTATGGCCCAGATCGTAAAATCCAGCATAACAGTGGTTTCCCATCAGGAAGAGGTATAAGAATTTTCCGGCACCCGCCCACAATCAGCCCGGCCGGGCCAGACAGTCCAGGTTGCCCTACACTGTCCGAATCAGGCTCTCCTCTGTATATGGACCGAGACGAAAGGTGCGCGAATTTCTGCAATCGGGATCGAGATTTATACAGTTGTAGCCGATTCTCATCCCTTGTAATTCCTCATCAAAGAAAACAGCAAAACAAAATAAAAACTCATGATGCCTCGCTTTGCCCGCGCCTGCGAAAATTGTTGTATAGATGCAGCAGGATTGACACGGCCAGGGCAATAATCAGGGGTTCAACCGGCTGCTTGTATCTGGCATTCTCTCCGTATTCAATCAGCGCCTGAAGGGGTGCGGCTGCAAACACGATAGCATAAATCGTGAAAATTTCAAATTTGCCCCTGGAATATTCCCTGATCCTCCTGCTAAAGGCAAAAAGAAAAGGGAAGATTATAAAAGTGAGCATGCAGGATATATGGATCACCCCGTAAAAGATGAGAAACGGTCTCTGGGCCGGTTCCGTGCCGTGCCTGACAACCGCCAGCCACCCCCCCCTGCCTGCGTACCAGGTGGGAAGCCAGAAAATTACGAAACTTTTTGCAGCGCTTCTCAAGTACCTGGCCGGGTGGTGACAGACCAGATAAATGGACATATCCATGAACCGGCGGGACAATTCGGCAAAGGAGAGGCCTGTGCGGGCCTGGAGATCATCCAGCGCTTTCCAGATTGTCATGGAACTGGTGCCGGTTTCCTTCAGGACAAGCCTGCGGTGTTCGAGATAGATTTCCCTGATCTGCGCATATTCCCCGGGCGCAAATTCGATAAATGCACCGGTATGGTTGGAAAGGTTGAAACCTGTCAGGGTGGTTACTGCGAAAGATCCGGTTCTTTCGTAGTTGAAAAGACTCCACCCGCCCAGGATCACCAACGCCGGCAGGATCACCAGCGAAAACCTGGTTAAGGCTCCGAAAAGCCTCCGTTCGACATTGAAATAGTAAAAACAGGCTACCAGCAGGGAAAACAACAGAGGCAAAAACTGAAACAGGGGCTTGACCAGTGCGGCCAGGGAACCCAGGGTTCCAACGACCAGGGCCAGCCGTAGGCTGCCGGCCTTTCTAAGGCCAACGATAAAGGCGAAAAATGAAAAACTGATCAGAGCTGTCGTAACTGTTTCAGTGAGCAGGGCGTATTCGAAGACAATCTGCGAGGGGTTGAGAGCATAACTGAGAGCTGCGGCGAAACCGATCGTGCTGCTGGCGAAAATACGCTTGAACGACTGGTAAATTACCAGGGTTATCAGCAGGCCGAGGCAGAACTGGAAAATCACCACTGCGTGAACATTGAAATCAAACAACAAGATAACGAGGGGATAGAGGGGTGTTCTGGCACCATTGTACCCGGAATAGTCCCCCGAGCCGATAATTTGGGCCAGTTGAAGGTAGTCGTGAGAATCCCTGAAAATAAAGGGATCGAATATGAGCGCGAAAGCCAGACGGGCCACAAAGGCAGCAACCAGAAGCCAGATTATTTTATTGCGCTCGCCTGACACATTAATCTCCAATGTCGACTTAAAAGTTTTCATCTTTGCTGAATTCGGGTAATAATACAACAAAATACGGCGTGGTTGTCAATCCTGGCGTAATTATCTCCTTCACAGAAACCTGATGTTTGCATATTTTATAAAGTTCAGCGAACAGAATATACCATTTTTTTGCCTCCTGGATAAGCGTCATTACTGTTCAGTAATAATCCGGATTAACGCGATAAAATAATTCAGCCTTCACAGGAAGTTCGATGAGATTGATCGGCAGGCTCGAGGGAGGCGGACTGGGAGCAGTTCTGGCGCGTGGCACCGCGGGAATCTTTGCGGTGAAAACTGCCGGGCTGGGCCTGGCCCTGGCTGCGGAGATAGTCTTGACCAGGCTGCTGGGTGCGGAGAGTTACGGTGTTTACGTTCAAGTAATCGCCTGGCTCGCTGTGCTGGTGGTGGCCGCCAAAATGGGTCAGGATGCAGCTCTTGTGCGTTACGTATCAGCCTACTATGCCGGGAGAGAATGGGGTTATCTCAGGGGTGTTATTCGCCACGCTAACAGACTGGTTACAGCGCTAAGCCTTTCGCTGAGCCTGATTCTCGCCCTGGCTGTCCATGCCCTCGGGAACATTCTGGACCACGAACTGAAAAACGCTTTCCTGGCCGGATGTTTTCTTCTTCCGCTCATGTCGCTTCTCACCCTGCGCGAAGCCTCAATCCAGGCGCTCAAGCGGTTTGTCCTGGCCCAGGTCTCCTCCAGAATCCTGAATCATATCCTTGTGGCACTCACGGCCATCACCGCTTTCACGATGCTTTCCGGCCGGTTCGACGGCGCAGTTGCCGTTTGGTGCGTCGTGTTCGCCCACTCAATTTCAGTCTCCACCAGTTCGTTCTGGCTCAGGCGATCTCTTCCAGCGCAAGCCAGGACAAGCCGGCCGGCTTATCTTTCCCGCCAGTGGCTGGCCACCGGTGTCGGCCTGCTCATAGTATCAGGCCAGTATTTAATTATGAACCGGATAGATATCCTGATGCTCGGTCCAATGGCTGGCAAAGCTGTTACGGGAATTTACGGCGCGGCTGTCCGCCTCTCCTGGCTGGTAAGCTTTTTCCTTCAGACTGTAAGCGTGATCGCCGCACCCCTGATCTCCGAATTGTATACCAGCGGCCGCAAAGAAGAACTCCAGAGACTGGTGCGCCTGGTGTTGCATGCCTCCGCGCTTTGCTCGGCTACCGTATTCGGGGTACTCGTTCTCGGCGGGAAATTCGCTCTGGGAATTTTCGGGCCGGAATTCACCGCGGGTTATGCTGCGCTGACCATTCTGGCGGTAGCCCAACTGATCAACTCACTAACCGGCCCATCGGGGTTCCTGCTCTCGATGACAGGCCACGAGCGGCACTACGGTGTAATCCTTTTCTTATCCCTGCTGTTAAACGCTTTCCTCAATTATATTCTGATCCCGCGCTACGGCATGATCGGGGCCGCGGCAGCCACTGCAGTGGCTAATATCCTGATGAACGGCTTGAGTGTTGTGCTGATCTACCGCTTGCTCGGAATATATTCGGTTTTCGGGCTGAGCAGGGGGAAAAAATAGGATTGTTTCAAAATGAAAGGGCCTTTCCTTTCCCGCAGAAGACAGGTGTGGAGAGGCCCTTCTTTCCTGAAATCAACTCTTTTATGATTATCTTTTATATGCCTTCCCTCTCAAGGTACATTGATCATGGAGGAGCAGAGCACTATTTTCGGCTCCGCAGCGCTTACCACCTCCACAGTATAGGTCCCGGAGCTCAGGCCGGTAATTTCACCGAAGACCGTATAATCGCAGATACAGCGGCAGGGATTTGCAGTATATTCGGTTTCGATGATACGAAGATGATTCTCAGCCACCATTTCAAGCATGACCGAGATACTATCCATGCAGCAGTTGTAGGTGGCTCCGCTATGGGTGAACGACACCTTGCCGCCCTCTGCTTCCAGTTCCAGCTTACACCCGGTGAGCGAACGCACACCCTCTCCCTGGCAGGGACCTAATGCGGTCATCCGCGCTTCCGGCTTTGATTGGCTACTCAAAATCCGCAGCAGATCGATCAGGTCGAACACGTCGCCCCTGCTGTCGCCGTTGATATCCGGGGCTTCTCCTCTGGCAAGCCGACGGAGCAGTTCGATCAGGTCGGTGATTTCAGTGCGGCCGTTGTTGTTCAGGTCTGTGGCTGCAGCAGCCGCCAGGGCGAGTTCGAAAAAGGTGCTTCCGCCGCTCTGTCCATCCCGGATGAGTTCTGCGCGCACCACCCCGGCGGGCCAGCCTGATGTGGAAACAATGGCGCTGTGAACATCGCCGCCGGACGGATCAAGGCTGAGGCCGGTTTCGGCAATCAGGTTGTCGCCCGTCCAGAAACGGACGCTCAAGGATTCGCCACCGTGTGTTTCAACCCTGAGTTCCAGCTCGTCTCCAGGGCGAATGGTCCCGGTGGGAAGATCGAGTCTCGGGCTGACAGACTGGTCCCTGCAAGGGAAACTCGAATATTCCACAGGCCCCTGTTCCCCGAGCGAGAGGAAATCGCCGAGCCATTCGGCTGGCTCGGGGGCGCTGTCTATGCGAAGCATTTCCTGCCAGGCCTCGTCAGTCAGGCGATCCGAGATTGGGTGCGTGAACTCGTAGTATGAGAACATGCCGCCCACAGTCATTACCGGCCCGGAAGCTGTGGGAACAATAACATAGAGCACCAGCGGGTAACCCACTCCCACCTCGAGGGCGCTGAGAGTATTCGGGTCGGTGTGGACATCGGCAATAACAGCCATTTCCTCGTCGGTTTCGCTCTGGATTTCCGCACTTACCTCCTCTGCGGGGAATGAAACCAGGTGCTCGAGTGTCTTGCCGATAGTGCGGATCACCCCGGCATCGGCTTCATTCAAGTCCTGGGCTTCAAGCTCCTTTTCGGCAATCTGCTTGAGGCTCAGGGCGAGGCTTTCGAACTGCGCCAGGCGCCAGGAAATCTCATCCGGAAGAATACCTCGCTCTGCCAGGGAACGGCGCATGTAGCGAGCAAGCGCCGAGAGGCGGGCGAAAACTTCTGGTTCGGGTTCCACGTAACCAGCCAGTTCCTCTCCAGGCACCGGGATCGAGGTTTCAAAAGTGTAGCTCTGCTTGGCGTAAAGGATGGTATCGTGGCGCAGTTGGGCCCAGCTGCCAAGGGCGGTGCCCAGTTCCTTGCGCCGCCAGGCCTCGGCCCGCATGAACGTGGGATAACCCACCCCCTTAGCGGCAAAAAGCGGCCTGAGGCAGTAGAGCCAGTTCCAGTAAAGGTTCTCAGCCCAGGTGGCGGCGGGGAATGCGGCGAACTCCTGTTTGAGGCTGTCAAGCATTACACCGTAATCCGGATTGGCAAACTCGCGGTAGGTTTCATCCAGCAGGCGTTCGGCTTCCTGCGAGCCGAGAACCGCCATCACGTCCAGCCCTCTCGGCATCAGACGACCGTAGACATTGGGATACACCAGCTTCCACAATACGTAGGAGTCCGGGATAAAACGCTGTCCCATGACCCTGAATCCCTTGGTCACGACTGAGGCATCCCCTTCGATCAGGAGCGAGGAGTTGATTCTCGGCGGCCGGAGTTCCATTGCCTGGTCGATAAAATTCTGCAACAGGACGCTTTCGGCGATTTCCTCCGGGGTGAGAAGCTCCACAGCCTTGCCGTAGACCTCACCAGCCAGTTCTGCGTACTCACTTGCAGTGAGATCGTCCGCCGAGCCGACAAAAAACACCGTGGGCCTGTAGATCCTCTCCCAGACCTCGAGCGCAGGCTCACCCTCGACATCCAATCCGGAGAGGCTTGCCACAACATTGAGCGCCATGCGGGTTTCGCTGCGTCCCTTCTCGATCTCCTCAGGCCTGTCGCCAGGCCGCAGCCGGAAACCCAGCCTGCCGTACCACATCATCGCCCTGAAATAGTTCTCCAGCGCCCGGCTTCTGGTATAGTGTCCGCGCGGAACGTACTGGCTGTAATCCTCGCGGTATCCGAGAATGGGTGAGACTTCCGGCCCTTCGTGAGCCTGGATCAGGGCCATTTCAGCAGCCACCAGATCGGCGGCCTCCTCGAATACATCACTCTCGGGCCGGGCCAGTTTGCGCGCCACGGCTGCGAAAGCCACCACACGGCGAAGCTCCTCGGCCAGCGCAGGGTCTGGGGACGTGCGCAGGCGCAGATCGGCCAGCAGGGCCTCGTTCAGGCTCATCAGGTCGTGCTGGAAACGCTCGGTTTCGAGAATCCGCAGCGCGTAGTCGTAGATGATGTGAAACGTGTGCAGCAGGCAGTCCGTGGTTACGAACCTGGGCAGGTCGGCCTCCTCGGCCCAGTTGTAGAGATCGTGAATCTGCTTGTAGCGCCCCGGCACAGCCACGAAATGGTTGCGCGCCAGAATTTCGAGCGCCTCGCTGTCAAAAGAGGAACTGAAATTCTCGAAAAAGGCGACATTGGAAAAGTCCTCGGCCACAGTTACATCGCCCACTGCAGGCTCGACATCCACTGCCACCGGCTCGTACACTCCGAACTCTGTGGTGACCGTCTCGTGGATCTCGGGCAGATCGTAAGCCCTGAGGCTGACAACGGCTATGGCCAGTGTGGAGAACAGCCAGATAAAAAGCCTTCGGATAAACATCACTGTTGCCTGTCCTTTTCTGTCTGAAGTGAAGTGATTGATATTTAAAATAATATATCTTGACCAATTTTTCTAATTATTCAGCATTCCGTAAGCCGCAAGTCCCTGATTCCAACCGCGGCGCCAGCGCGGGATATTCGCTTTTTTCCTTTCCAAACATTCATTCTGCTGATAGTGCTGGGGCGAGGCATGCCCCGCCCCAGCACTTATTATCGTAACTGAGTTAGTTAATTAACACTTCAACCGAGCAGAATATCTCTTCACTGTCCATCAAGGGACATATTTCCAGGGTGTAGGTTCCTGGCTCGAGGTCCAGGATCTCACCGTAAATCATGTATTCGCACACGCAAAAGCAGGGCTGCCCGGTGTGTTCCGTCTCCACCACGCGGATTACGTTGCCGCGAGTTTCCATCTCCAAGGAAACACTGTCCATGCAGCAGTTGAACAGTGCGCCGGAATGGATAAAGCTAACCTTTCCATCCTCCACGGTTGCAATAAGTTCATCGTTTCTGTCCGAGGCTGCCAACGTCGTGTACTGCGGGTTCTCGCAGTCTCCCAGGGCGCTCAGGCGCACGGCAGCGTTTTCTCCCCCATTGGACGACGGGTTGATTATTGATGAATTGTTTTCGCAGCCTGCAAATACGATTCCCCCCAAAACGAGTGCGCTCAAAAATTTCGCTGCCTTTCTCAACATCTTTGGTTCCTCCTACCGTTGAAGTTAACAAAACAGTTACAGAGTATTTGGGGGGTGGTTTTTTAAAAGAATATTTAACCTCAAGTGAATGGGGGGAGAAAATCGTGATGCAAACCTTATTTTTAGCGGCCGCCCGGGGCATGGCCGGCGCCCCGGACAGCCATAAAAGCCGGGATCCCCCCACAGTCCCGGTCTTTTATTTATTTCAGCAGAACCATCTTCCGTATCACCGAGTAATCCCCGGCTTCCATGCGGTAGAAATAGACTCCCGAAGCTAGCGGCCTGCCGCTTGAATCGGTTCCGTCCCACTGGATGTGGTATATTCCCGGGGCGTGCAAGCGGTCCACCAGGGTAACCACGCACCGTCCGCGGATAGTAAAAACTGTCAGTCGAATATCACTCGGCTGGTCAACTGTATAGCTGATCGTGGTCGATGGGTTGAACGGGTTCGGGTAGTTTCCGCCGAGCAGGTAAGCCTTGTAAAGGCCTCTCAAAAGAACCTTCTCTCCGTACTCGTCAAGGAGCCCTTCACCCAGGCGGACGTTCAGGTCACGGTTGCTGTCAATCTCCACAAGGGCTGTCACTCCCGATTTCCCGGAGAACTCGCCGTTGGAGACATAAATCTCATAGGTTCCTTTTGCCAGCTCGAGTTCGAACTCTCCGCTTTCATTCGTGTAAGATGACACGTGGCTGCCTGTATCCGGGTCCAGGAGGCTGACCAGCGCACCGGACACGGGCCTGCCCTCCTCGTCCTCGACCCTGCCGTTGACCACGATTTCGGCTTCCTCCAGAGTCAGGTTGATCTCCTTCTCTCTGGTGCAGTCAACAGCCGAAACAAAAATTTTGTTGTAGTCCGACCGGATCGAATAGGCATAGATATCGTAGACATTGGCTTTCACTACGACTTCCCAGTAGCCGCTATCGTCGGTCCAGGCGTAGAAATCGTAGGCGCCCTGTACAGGCAGGATTCTATCGGGCGGCATGGGTTCGAGGCCGATATCCGAGCCATCGGCCTGGATAACATCCCCGGCCGGTTCTTTTTTGACCGGCTCCTCAAAGATCGTGGGGTCAAGGGGCAGGAACCAAATTACGCTGTCCTGGCCGGTATCGTAATGGGGCACCAGGTGCACCATCACATCGCCGAGCCCGCGTCCGGCGTTGTCTGTAACCCGTCCGTAAACTCTCACTCCCGGGTGCAGCACAACATCGAGAGTCTGGTCGCCGGCCAACGTAACGGCCAGGCTGGCCGAATCCGGGAAAAATCCCCTGACCGGCGAAACAGCAGCAATATAGTCGCCGGCGATCAACCGTATTGAGAA
>Ga0114922_10002727_pt1 | contig 16495 bp, 10 predicted proteins | sample AartaG_FD_100975 | JGI IMG/M metagenome (GOLD analysis project Ga0114922, IMG submission 100975) | Deep subsurface microbial communities from Aarhus Bay to uncover new lineages of life (NeLLi) - Aarhus_00045 metaG | ecosystem: Environmental > Aquatic > Marine > Oceanic > Sediment | place...
ACGATGGGAAGCATGTCCACCGCGTCGGGCAATTACATCCCTGCGCTTTCTGCGGTTAAGCCATTGCTCCTCAGAAGCGGAATCCCGAACTTATATGGAAGCGCACGTCGCCCTCCAGGTCGTAGGCTATGTCGACTTTAGCGCCGATGATGGCGGCGAAAAGGAATCCGCCAGCTCCGATGCCGTAGTGGAAATCGGCGTCGCCGAGTTCCTGACCGTTGTCGAAGACCGCGCCGGAGTCGACAAAGAAGTGGATGCCGGCACGCCAGCGATCAAGGACTTTGGAAAGCGGTAAACGTATCTCTGCTGCGGCGAGCGCGATGTTGTCGCCGACGAAGTCGCCCGGCCCGTACCCTCGCAGCGTCGCGCTGCCGCCGAGGAACGGCTTGAGGTATGGTGCGAGAGCCCGGTCGGCCTCCTGATAGTAGAGTTGGAATGCAAACAAGACCTGCCCGAAGAGCCGCTTGAAGGCTCGCGCGTCAATGTTGAAGATGTTGGTGTTATCGCGTGAGCCGAGGTCGATTATCGCGGGCTCGAGATCGCCCAAAATAATCGGACCGTAACCCTCATAAGAAATCAACCGCCAGCCTACGCCGACGTAGACGGCATCCCCGGGTAGGTTTGCATCCCTTCGGGTGTCGAGGGCGAAATCTATCCCGAAGTCGGTGAACTCCTCGTCAAGTCCGCCGAACTTGACATCCGTCCATCCACCGCCGGCCCCAAGGGTGAAGAACCTCAGGCGCGTGGCAAATCGCGCGTTGAACTCGAGGCGATCGTCGGCGATTTCATAGTGAGGATTCTCCCTGCGTATCCTCCCGGCGTAGACATTGAGGCGGTTAACCATACGACCCAGATCGAACTGGCCGAGATTGAACTCCGCCTCGATGCCGGCCTGCCGTGTCCCGCCCCAACTCAGCGGGAAGTAGGCCTTGCTCAGCGGCAGGATATTAGAGTCGGCAAGGCCGAGGGGATCGATAATGGCTACACGTACGCCATAGGTAAGGCCGTACTCATCGCTTAGTCCAAGGATTGGGCCGAACATGAATTTGCTCGGCAGCGACACCTTCTCCTTGACGACAATGACGAGGGCCACGTCCCCGATCTCGCCCAGCGATAGATAGCGCACGCGTACCTCGACTGACTCAAATCGCCCGCTGCGGCGCAACCTCTTTTCTATCTCAGCCACGGTGGAATCGGTAAATGGATCGCCCAGCGCGATACCGGCGAGCTCGACCAGACGTTTGTCGGGGGTTTCGTAATTGCCCAACGTGCGGATGGTAGCGATCTTCTGCTCTGCGAAGGCGAAACAAGAGAGGGCAAAGAATGCGAAAGAAACCAATATAAGAAGGGTGGGGATTCTCATCACTTACCCTCCTTGCGCGGCTCGAAGCGGAACTTAACCTTCACCTCGGCCTCTTTGTAATCGTAGAACCGTCGTGTGTAACGGATATAGAGGTCGCCATAGGCTGTGGTTGCCTGGCCGACGATCGCGATCTCCTCCGACAGCCAGACCTCACCGTATTGCTTGGCCATCTTCATTACACCACCGATCTCGCCGATCCGCACCATCCACTTGCCGGGCAGGAATCCGAAATCGAGGTTGTTCAGTGTCATCCGAACGATCTGGTGCTCCTCAGGGATGATCAACAGCGTGGCAGTCATCGACTTCTCAAGGCCGCGTTCGATCCTTTTATCCAGATCGTCATCGTCGTCATCCGTGCCTTCGTTGAACATTCCTTCCGGGTAGAACTCGATCACAACAACCTCACGGCTTTCATATTCCTGAGTGCCAGCGTAAACGAACTCACCCTTTTTGAAATCGAAACCGAAAAACTTGTCGCGATCGACGCCCTCGCCTGATTTCCTGCCTTTCTCCAAGGATTTGATGAATTTCTTCTCCTCTCTCTCTCGTTCGTCGTCAGGCACGGGAGCGCCATTGACCGAGACCGGGCTGCGCACGAGGTAGCCCTCCTTTACGTACCAGACGAACTCGCTGGTAAAGCCCTGCAACGGCGCGGCGCTGAAAGTGCCGCCGAACTCGAGCGTTTCCCGCTCGCTGAATATGTAATTGTACTGGTCATTCCAGTTGACGATGCGCTTGCGCAGGACCTTCTCCATAAATGATTTAAGGTCTTCCTCGCCCGTGGTGGAGTTCCCCTGTTGATAAGCTTCCTCCGTCGCTCCAGGAGCTGACAGGGCCAGGAAGGGTATCGCAACTAAGGAAAACAAGATTCCCATCACAATAATCCTTCTCTAATTGTTTAATTGGATGCGCTTCCCCCGATCGTTGTATACGAACAACGGTCGTCGCTGGTTCGGTTAAGAGATAATACGGTGCGTCGCGACTCAATCTCCCCCGCTATGATTTGCATTTTATTGGACGGCCATCGGACGCAATTGGTTTTCCAGTGGAGAGTACAGAATAAGGGCCCAGGCAACCCTGCGGCACAGGCTAGGCCTTCCCTACCGCTGCTTCCTTCCGGACCTGACGGGGTTCAGGAGGCGTCCTTGCACAGGACCCGGGCCGTCATAGAGTTTAATGCAAAGAAAAGGGATTGCCAATCGGATCGTGCGCTCGGCTTGTCCTGCGCTATTCCTCTTCGTCGAGCTGATAGCGTCGATTACGGATGCGTGTGAGCTCGCGGTGGACCAGATCGATTTTCTCGTCGCCGAGTAACGGGAAGAAAACACGCGCTCGGCGCACCTGCTCCGGATCTATCTCGGCCACAAGCAGCTCTTCTTCCTGGTGGTCCGCGCGCGCGATCACACCTCCGGTCGGGCTGATTACACGGCTCCTGCCCGAGAAGGCGATGCCATCCTCGTAACCGACCCGGTTAGCGTAGATCGTGTAAACGCCGTATAGCTGGGATGAGATCCTGGCCATACGCTCGGAAATGTCGGCTGATGTGATTTCGTCCGGCAGCGTCATGCCGCGAAGCGGCGTATTGCTCATGTAGGCGTGGACGACCGCGCCATCCTGCGCGGCGAGATAGACGCTGGATGGGTGCCAGTAGTCTTCGCATAAAAGAACTGCCATGCGTCCGTTTTTCGTGTCGAACGCCCTGAAGCTCGAGCCCGGGCTGAAGTACCTCTCTTCATCAAACATACCGTAGGTGGGCAGGTATACCTTGCGGTGGACGGATTTTAATTCCCCTGACTCGAAGTAACCCGCGGAGTTGTAATAGATATAATTGTCACCCTCCTCCACGAATCCTGCCAGAATCGCTATCCTCTCACTGGCCCGCTCCAACTCCCTTAGAATTTCCGACCCCCCCACCCTCTGTGCAACATCCGCCGTAAGGTCCTTAAGCAAATATCCTGTCAGGCTCAACTCCGGAAATACAATTAGCGAAGCACCAAGCTCAACCGCGTAATCCACGCCTCTTAAATGAAGCTTCAGATTGCTTTTTAACTCTCCCAACTTCGGCGAGATCTGTGCTATCGAGACCAGCGGTTTGCTTTTCGCCATCCGTTTCCTCCTCCATCAAGAGGGTGCTTGAGATTATAGCATAGCTACTGATTTAACCTCCGTGCTGGAACTTTACAATCGCACCACATTTTGTATGCTGTGATTGGCATTTTTCTCTTGCCCTGCAAACTCCTCCATGCTAGCTTTTACTATTGGCTCTGGTTTTATTTGGCAGGTTGTATGGGGGGGTAAATTTTGACACTTCCTTCCCCCAGCCGTGATGACTGAGTTTTCCACAGCTGTTGATACAATTGTGGAAAACTCATTATGATGTAACGGCTGTCGACGGTAACTTATTTAATCTCAATAGATTAAAACCATCACTGCCGTGGAAAACCTTTTTGGCAACGATGCCAGTAACGTCTCGTTTTTTCAGCACTTTGGCTGCGAAGCGGTGATAATTTTTTCACTGAATTGGTAAATTTAGCATGAATCCATGGGACTCTGTACTATTACAATTAGAAAATAATCTCCCGCCTGAGGAGTACGGCACTTGGTTTCAACCCGCTACGTACGTTCGACATACAAGCGACTGCCTGACGATCAAAGTCCCCAATAAATTGTTCTCGAGCGTCATCCGCGAACGATATTACGACGACATCATTACAGCGCTCAGCGATATCGGCTACGAACGTACCGCCATCGAAATACTTGACAGCGACGAGAGCTGTGCGGATGGTAAAAATCCCCAGAAGCAATCCGTTGAAAAGCCCGCTTTGAATCCTCGCTATACTTTCAGCAGTTTCGTTGTGGGTAACAGCAATGAGTTCGCTCATGCCGCAACCGCGGCGGTCTCCGAGAACCCCGGCAAGCGCTACAACCCACTTTTCATCTACGGCGGCGTCGGACTCGGCAAGACACACCTGATGCAGGCGGTCGGCAATGACATCATAAACAGCAAGCCGGGTCTGCGAGTTGCCTACATGAGCTGTGAGTATTTCGTCAACGACCTGATAAGCTCGATTCGCTTCGATAGGACTTACCAATTTCGCAGTCGCTACCGTAACATCGATGTACTGATGATCGACGACATACAGTTCCTCGCCGGCAAGGAACGCACGCAAGAGGAGTTTTTCCACACGTTTAATGCGCTGCACGATGCTCATAAGCAGATCATCATTTCGTCCGACAGGCCTCCGCGGGAAATTCCAACTTTAGAGGAACGCCTCCGTAGCCGCTTCGAGTGGGGACTCATCGCCGACATCCAGCCTCCCGAGTTAGAGACCAAGATCGCCATACTGCACCGCAAGGCCGAAGAAGAAGGAGCTTATCTCCCGGAGGATGTAGCAGCACTCATCGCCAGGCGAGTGCGCAGCAACATCAGGGAGCTTGAGGGATGCCTGATACGGCTGGTCTTCTACAGTTCTCTGACCAACAGGGAAATAACTCTTGCAATGGCGGAAGAGGCTCTCGCCGATCTGCTCGAACCTAGCGATAGAGTCATCACGATCGACGAGATTCAGAAGAAAGTTGCTGAATACTACAGTATTTCGACCCGTGAGCTTACCGGCAACACCCGAACAAAAAACCTGACTCGTCCCCGTCAGGTTGCGATGTACCTGTGCAAGCAGTTGACATCGCACTCCCTGCCGGAAATCGGCGGTCGATTCGGCGGCAAGCACCACAGCACCGTGATCCACTCCTTGCGCAAGATCGAGGACCTCCGCAAGAATGACGACTCACTGAACTCCGCGATTAACAGCCTCGTAAACGTTCTTTCCTAGAAGCGGCGTTACTGCTAGCTACTTCACGGCAACGGTTGAAAAACCCGGCCGCTTTCTGTTGATAACCTGTTCACAACACGCTAATTCAACAAATATCTGATGAAAAACTGTTGAAACTGCTGTGGAAACTGTTGAAAAACCACATGTCCAAAACCCTGTTAACAAGCTGTTGGTGGACCCGGTCACAACTGTTGAGCGATGTTACAAAGAAACTGTGTTTCTTGCGCTCGACAATCCATCCACGGTAATATACACAGGTATTTAACAGCAGCTCGGTTTCTCCTGGTTAAATCAGAGCGGACTGAAACCGCCGCTGCAGAACATGATAGGAAGAAATGGATTGATGTACTGTCTTCCAATCCACAATTCCACAGTCGCTACTACTACTACTGGATTGTACCCGTTGCATAAAAAAAGGGTTTATCAGCAGTAGCGGCTTTAGTCATCTTGTAAGGGGTGTGCCGAAATGCAGTTTGTTGCCAAGAAACAAAAAATCCTGGACGAGATCTCCCTGATTCAGGGAATCGTTGAGAAGCGGAGTACTCGTCCGATTCTGGCAAACACGCTTCTTGAGACTGACGATACCAGCGTCAAGGTCTATGCAACCGACCTTGAAGTTGGGCTCAGCTCTCGTTTTGAGGCTGGAATCGGCACAGCCGGCTCAATCACGGCTCCTGCGCGGAAGCTTGCCGATATCGTGAGGCTTATGCCCGAGGATGCCGACATCAGCGTAGAGATGACTGAGAATAACTATCTCCGGATAACGTGCGGCAAGATCGAGTACAAGCTTGCCGGTGCTCCAAAAGCTGATTTCCCGGCCGTTCCCAAGTACGACTTTGCCGATGGGGTGAAGATACCCGCGCAGACTCTCAAGGAAATGATTAACAGAACGATTTTCGCCATCACTACCGAGGAGACCCGCTATGCGCTTAATGGAGCGCAGCTGTCGTTAGAAGCCGGAAAAATAAGGATGGTCTCCACCGATGCGCACAGGTTGTCTTTCGTTGAGCACCCGTTTGCAGAGTACGATGGCGAGGCGATGGATATCCTGGTGCCGCGCAAAACCGTAGCCGAGCTGCGCATGCTGATCGGTGAAAAGCCAGAGAGTGTGGAATTTGGCCACAGCGAGAACCACCTGTTCTTTCGAGTCGGAGGCCGCACGCTCGACAGCCGCATGCTGGAAGGACAGTTTCCGAATTACGAAAAAGTCATCCCGAAAGAAAACGACAAGAGCATAACAATTAATCGTGAAGTCCTTGCAGAGGCGATCAACCGCGTGGCTCTTCTCAGCCACGAGACGTCGAAGGCAGTCCGCCTCCACTTCATGCCGGGAGGCATGATTCTCTCCTCGTCGAACCCTGAGATGGGCGAGGCGAAAGAGGAGATAGATGCGAAATATGACGGACCGGAAATGCGCATAGGCTTCAACTCGAAGTACCTGAGCGACTTTATTGCATCGCTTGATACCGATGAAGTGATCATGGAATTGCGAGATGAGGCGGGCGCCGGTTTGATGCTTCCTGCCGGAGATGATTCCGGTGTTTACAAATATGTCATCATGCCTATGCGTATATGAAAGAGGTAGCATTTAGTTTTAATACAGTTCATCCGAACGAGCTTTTTTGGCTTGATGTTCACATCATATCTTGCACCAGGTTAGTTATTGCGGACTACCGGGTTGGGCGGCGATGCTCTGAAGCTCATGGTCCCGCGCCCTTTCGCGGGAGCGCAGTCTGTAATAAAATAGCGTGGCTGTTTACACGTTGAGATAAGGCATCATGTGCGCAAAAAAGAAAAAAGCTGAAACAGAGTACACAGGCCAAAGCATCCAGATTCTTAAGGGTCTCAGCGCCGTACGCAAGAGGCCCGCGATGTACATCGGCTCGACCGGGTCGATGGGCCTTCACCAGCTGGTCTACGAGGTTGTCGACAACAGCGTTGACGAGGCGATGGCAGGTTCTTGCGACGAAATCGGGGTGGTGATTCATATCGACAACTCGGTGACAGTAAGGGACAACGGACGTGGGATACCCGTCGACATGCACGCCACCGAGAAGATACCGGCAGCTACGGTGGTGATGACTTACCTCCACGCAGGCGGCAAGTTCGACAATAAAAGTTACAAGGTGTCCGGTGGACTGCACGGCGTTGGCGTCAGCGTCGTCAACGCGCTGAGCGAATGGCTCGATATGGAGATCCGACGCGACGGCGCGGTCTGGCACCAGCGGTTCGAGCGAGGCGAGCCGGTTGTCAAGCTGACGAAAACCGGCAAAATGAAAAAAGCCGGTCGCGCGGGCACCGTAATCACATTCAAGCCTGACAGCGATATCTTCGGAGAGATCGAATACTCGTTCGAGACGCTGAGCGAGCGATTACGCGAGATGAGCTTCCTCAACTCAGGGCTCAAGATAAAGATTACTGACGATCGCCAGGAGGGCAAGGAGAACGAGTTCCAGTACAAGGGCGGAATCGCCAGCTTCGTCAGCCACCTCAGCCGTAACAAGAGAGTGCTTCATAAAAAGCCGATCTACCTGTCCAAGGAAGTTGACGGCGTAATTGTTGAATGCGCCATTCAGTACAATGAAGGCTACCAGGAATTAGTTTTCTCCTTCGCCAACAACATCAACACCAAGGATGGGGGCAGCCATCTGGCGGGTTTCCGCTCGGCACTGACGCGCACGATAAACAACTACGGAAAGAGTTCGGGCCTGTTCAACAAGGCCAAGGCGTTACCCAGCGGCGACGATGTTCGCGAAGGGGTCATGGCGGTGGTTTCGGTGAAGCTGCCTAATCCGCAGTTCGAGGGCCAAACAAAGACGAAGCTTAATAATGATATCAAGGGTCTCGTAGAGGCTGCGATAAACGACGGCGTAGGCACATATTTCGAAGAAAATCCTTCGGTAGCACGCAGGATTGTATCCAAGAGTCTTGAGAGCGCCAGGGCACGAGAAGCCGCACGTAAAGCGCGTGATCTGACGCGTCGGAAGGGATTGCTGGAGGTAAGCGCACTGCCAGGTAAACTTGCCGACTGCCAAGAGAGGGATGCGACGGCTGCCGAGATATTCCTGGTTGAAGGAGACAGCGCCGGAGGCAGCGCCAAGCAGGGACGCGACCGTCGCTTCCAGGCAATCCTGCCGTTGCGCGGCAAGATCATCAACGTTGAGAAAGCACGCTTCGATAAGATTCTCGCTCACGAGGAGATTCGCACAATAATAACAGCGCTAGGCGCGGGTGTTGGCAAGGATGACTTCGACGCGAGTAAGCTGCGCTATCACAAGGTGATCATCATGACCGACGCAGATGTGGACGGCTCCCACATCCGCACGCTGCTGCTTACGTTCTTCTTCAGGCAGATGCCCGAGCTAATAGAGAGCGGTTATATCTACATAGCCCAACCACCGCTATTCCGTGTCAAACGTGGAAAGAAAGTCGAATACATAGAAAACGAGGTGAAGCTCGAGGGCTTCCTGATGGACATCGCCGCCGACGAGATAACTGTTACGATTGAGGGAACCGGCGAGGAGATCCGCGGAGCGATGCTGAGGCGGAAACTGGAGAAGCTGAGCGAGTATCGCCGCCTGTTCGACCGCGCGATGATGCGCGGCGTCCATCCGCGAGCGATCAAGCTATTGCTTAAGGGGGATGTGCGGTACAAGACAACGTTTGCCGATGCTGATAAAGCGAAAGAACTGAGCGACATGCTTGGTGCTGATTCCGAGCTTCGTCTGATCGAGACGCGCTTCGATGAGGAGCATGGGCTGCACGAGCTCGTGATGACCGAATCTCTCAACGGCAAGAGGCCGTTCGTGATTAACTTCGAGTTCGTAGGAGCGGCGGAATACCAAGCGTTGTTAAAGGTCTACAAGGAGACCGAGGAGTTCGACAATCCGCCTTATTTAGTGACCGATGGCAAAACGATCCTGCGCAGCGAAAGCAAGGCCGACCTGCTCAATCACGTGTTCGAGTTGGCGAAAAAGGGGATGGTTATCCAGCGATATAAAGGACTCGGCGAGATGAATCCTGGTCAGCTGTGGGAAACGACGATGAACCCGGAGATCAGGACGCTGTTACAGGTGAATATCGACGACGCGGTCGGCGCCGACGAGATATTCACAATTCTGATGGGCGATGAGGTCGAGCCGCGACGTGGGTTTATCGTCAAGAACGCGCTTTATACTTCAAATATAGACATCTGATTCCGTCAGCGGGCGTCATTCACTGGAGACGATATCCTTGTCCCTCTTAACGTTTTTTAGTGGCCGAGCGACCAGTCCGCTACGGCTGAATTTGTCAATCAATTCTTCGTTGCGAATGACTATCTGAAGCAGCGCTTCGAAGACATCAGGCGCGAACCAGTTGATATCGGTGGACATCTCGATCAGCGCTGGTATCGACTTTTTCATTTTGCCGTAATTGCGGTCGGAAGTGATGGCATCGTAGATCTCGGCGGCCGCGGCAATGCGCGCGAACGGATGGATCTCTTCACCCTTCAGTCCGTCGGGGTAGCCGCCTCCGTCGAAGCGCTCGTGATGTCCCCTGACGATTAGCTGTACCTCTTCGGGCAGGCCGTGCTTGCGCACGAGTTCGCAACCGAGCATTGGGTGCGCCTGAACGGCTTCGTATTCGCTATTGGTTAGAGGGCCCTTTCTGTTTACCAGCTCAGAATCGATCAGCGTCAGGCCTATGTCATGCAGCAAGCCGCCGAGGCCCAGCAGAAACAACTTCTCACGATCCTTTCCCAAGAGTTTTTCACCGAGCAGCAGGCAGAAGGTAGCGACATTGATACCGTGAGAGAAGGTATAGGTATCGGTGGACGAGATAGCGAAGAGGCAGCTGGCGGCGCTGGTCGAGTTGAGAATGAGGTCAGTGTGCGACTGGACAAAAGACTTGGAATGCTTGATGGCTTCGCCGCTGCGGGGGTCGTTCAGAAGTAGGCTGATTACACGTTTGCCGATTCCGTGGATTATCTTGGCCTTCTCGTCACTGGAGATACTGAAATTTGTAATGATGCGATCGATGCGCTCGAAGGTGTAATCGTAGTAGCTGTCCATATCATCGCTACTGATGTAGAAGACCCTGTTGGTTCCCTGAAGCAGCTTCTTATGGTGTTCGGTGAGCTCGAAGCCAGCGCGACAGAAGAGCACAAGACGGTCATTCCTATCTGTTGCATAGAGGTCGAACGGCACCAACCCTGTTTCGATTGAAGCGGCGGAGATGGTTCTTGCATATCTCTTGGGCACACGGATACCTCATGAGAAGCGATGTAACACAATGCTACGCCCGCATAACAAATATAATATATTTCAAGCGGGATTTCAGGATGAGGGGCCACTTTCCCGGCTTGTTGGGCTGTGGGTTGGTCAGCGATAGATAACGACCGGCGCTTATGCTGGATGGAAGCTGCCAGCCAGTTTGTTCGCTTGGAAATCGTGAACCAGGTCCATGTTGCGCAAGACGCTTTGCAGCAGCGCGTTGAAAGCTCCTTGGTCGATGTGCGGTTCAGTGGCTGCGATCTCATGGAGTGCTTCAAGCGGCGTCATCTTAGATTTATAAGGTCTGTCTGACGTCAGTGCATCGTAGATGTCGGCAACGGAGACGATGCGTGCCGTCGGATGGATCCGCCAGCCCTTGAGGCCGTCGGGGTAGCCGCTGCCGTCGAGGCGCTCGTGATGGTGACGCCCCGCATCGGCAATCGGCTTTGGCAGGGAGTGTTCACGGATGATTTCATAGCTGAAGAGTGTGTGACGCTTCATTACCTCCCACTCCTCAGCGTCAAGGCAGGTTTCCTTCTCCAGGATATTTTGATCTATGCGCGACTTGCCCACATCGTGCAGAAGGCCTGACATCCCGAGCTCCCACAGCTTTTGCTTGTCGTCACCGAAGAGCTTTTCGCCGAGCATGATGCAGAATGTGCAGACGTTAATGCTGTGGGAGAAGGTATAGGAATCGAAGGCAGAGAGTTCGAACATATTGGCGGCGGCCTCAGGCGAGGAGAAAATAAGCGCAACCTGGCTCTCCACGAGGCGGCGCGAACTGTTCATCACAGAGCCGCTGCGCGGATCTTCCATCAGGCGCTTGACGGTACGCTTGCCGACGCCATAGACGATCATAGCTTTGTCGCTCACCCGGATTTCCGGATTGTTGACAATATTTTCGATTCTATCGGAGGCGTATTCGAGATATCTGTCCTTGTCGTCGGAGGTGATATAGAAAACCCTCTCCAACTCCTTGAGAATGCCTTTGCGCTTGGGGGTGTAGATGAGTCCCTTGCGCAGGTAGAGAGTGGCGCGACCGTCGTCGCCTTTGGTGTATAGGTTGAACGGCACCAGCCCCGGTTCGATCGAGGCTGCTGTGATTGCGGTAAATCGCTGTTTAGCCATCGGTTCAACCAAAGCGCTTTGCTGGGCAACGAGCAACAGTTTCCGGCGGAACATCCTCAACGTGTTGTCAGCACCGTGTGATCATTGCTATCCGCCGACATTCTCCTTTTTTGGGCACCCGGTTGTGAACCTGATATTTATTACCCCTGTGTTGGCCGAGCCGCAGGCTTTTCCGGCGGCGGCACCGAGCTGCCTTCTTGCTTAATTGCTAGCAATGCTGCGGTAATTTTTCCGCCGTCGGGAAGCTCTTCCCCGTTTTTTACGGAGGCGGCGCGCTTGGAGGCTTCGTATACCTCCTGGCGGAAGCCTCGTGGAATGTGCTGGTCGCAGAACGTGCTTATCAACTGATCATTCCGAAGCACGATATCCAATAGTGCACCGAACACTTCGAGATCGTAGGCTTGGATCTCCTTTGCAATCGTTGTTAGGGCGTGCAGATGTGAGGATTGTTTTCTGTATATTCTGTCGCTGGTGAGAGCGTCGTAGACGTCAGAGATGGCCGCAATGCGGGCGAAGGGGTGTATCTCATCGCCCTTGAGGCCATCGGGGTAGCCGCTGCCGTCGAGGCGCTCGTGATGGCTGCGGCAGATTGCCAGGATCGGCTCCGGCATCCCTATCTCGTTGACAATTTCATAGCCGTAGATGGTGTGTTTTCTGATCTGCTCGAGTTCCCTGTCCGTAAGCTTTGCGGGCTTGAAGAGGATTCGAGGGTCAATCTTCGACTTGCCGATATCCAGCAGAAGCCCACCCATACCAAGCAGTGAGAGCACCTCGTCTTCCGCTCCGACGAGCTTCTCACCCAGCAGCAAGCAGAAGATGCTGGTGTTGATGCTGTGAGAGAAGGTGTACGGATCGAGCGACGAGAAGGAGAACAGGTTGCTGGCCGCCTCGGTCGAGAAGAGGATGAGGTCCCGGAAGGTGTCGACGACCCTCTCTGATTCCTGCAGGCTAACTGCGCTGGCGGGATTGTCGAGAAGGTTACGGACAGTGCGCTTGGCGATGCCGTGTGTGATGTTGGCTTTGTCGCTGATACGGATTTCGGGGTCGCTGATGATGTTATCGAGACGCTTGTGGGCATAGTCGAGGTATGCTTCGTAGTCGTCGCCTCCGATGTAAAATCCCCGGTCGCGGTTTTTGAGCACCCCTATGTGTTTCTCGGTAATCGGGTAGCCCGCTTTACAGAAGAGGACAAGGCGGCCTTTGTGATCGGGAGCATAAAGATTAAAGGGGATGGTACCCAGCTCGATTGAACCTGCCGCAATCGTCGTCATGAACTGTTTATACACTACGTTTTCCCTGGCCGAATGTTGGGCTACCGGCTTTGAGTGCAACGAAAAGCAAAATTTATCGTTAGTATGGCCCAATTATAAGTAATTTATGCACATTTCTCAACCGTTTCGAACCAACTGATGGACAATCATTGAGCGATCTTGCCCCGTAGAGAGCATAAGATCAAGATAAAAAGCTGTTATTGTGAGGGGAGCAGGCTATTAGAAACCGGTTCTTTGGGCTGCCAAACTGGAATTGATGTGCCGCGTGGCAGCCGCGATATCTTGCGTCTTTATCCGTTTCGCCAGGAAGCCCTCAATCAGCCTGTCATCCCTCAGGACGATGCGCAGGAGCGCGTGGAAAACTTTGGTGTCGTAACGCTTGATTTTCTGAGCCATGATTGACAGGGCCTGCAAGTGCGGCATTTTTGCGTGCTGCTCGCGATCCGAGGTCATGACATCGTAGGCATTTGCGACAGAAGCGATACGAGCAAAGGGGTGTATCGCATCGCCGCTGAGGCCGTCGGGGTAGCCCGTCCCATCCGACATCTCATGATGGCTGCGTGCGATCGCAACGACCGATCGTGGCATCTTGTGTCCCCCCATAAGATCGGCACTGAGAGCGGGATGGCGCCTGATCTCAGTGGCCTCTTTCTCCGTGAGAGGCGTCCGCTTGAGTAGCAGGCGAGCGTCGAGCTGTGTCTTCCCGAGGTCGTGCAGGAGACCACCAAGTCCGAGCTGGTGCAACTCCTCCTTGGATTCTCCAAACAACTGCCGCCCAAGGAGGATGCAGAAAGTACTAACATTGATGCTGTGGGAAAGGGCATAGGGATCGGCAGCCGAGAGGGCAAAAAGATGTACGGCAGCATCAGGTGAGCCCAGGATTAGTTCGATCTGGGAATCGATGAAGCGCCCGGAGCGATTTACAGACTCGCCGCTGCGCGGGTCGTCGAGCAGCTTCCTTACTATGCGTTTACCTACTCCGCGTACTATTCTCGCTTTCTCTCCCGGCAGAATTGTCTCGCTTACGATGATCTCCTCGATTCGATCGAAGGCGTAGTCGAGATAGGAGTCGATGTCGGCGCTGCTTATATAGAAAATGCGGTCGCTGCGCGCCAGCGCTTCCATGTGCCTTGGAGAGATTGCAAAGCCTGAGCGGCAGAACAGCACCATGCCTCCCGTGCTGCTCTTGGCATAGAGGTCGAACGGTATGTTCCCGAGCTCGATCGAGCCTCCGGCTATTGTGGTAAGGACTATTTTTGACAAAACAAAGCGACCCCGGCCCTTTGGTCATGGCGTTCAAGATAGATTATTACAACAATTACCGGACGTTTTCGTGCGCTTTTTCACTTTGATTGACATAAATGGACACGCTCCCGCTGAGGCGAAAGAGGAGCGTCGACGGCATAGTCAAGCGGGTGCTGAAGAGGCTATAATGTGCGGATCGAAGGATGGGAGAATATGCCGGAATACATGCAGGGCACCAAGATGCCAGTCAACATCGAAGATGAGATGCGCAAGTCCTATATGGACTATGCGATGAGCGTGATTATCGGTCGCGCGCTACCCGACGTGCGCGACGGCCTCAAGCCCGTCCACCGGCGCGTGCTTTACTCGATGCAGGAATCGGGCGTTACCTATAACCGCCCCTTCCGCAAAAGCGCACGCATCGTGGGCGACGTGATGGGGCGCTATCACCCCCATGGCAACGATGCCATCTATGACGCGGTAGTCAGGTTGGCGCAGGATTTCTCAATGCGCTACCCGCTGATTGACGGGCAGGGAAACTTCGGGAGCATCGACGGCGACGAGGCGGCGGCAATGCGCTACACCGAAGTCCGGATGCAACGCCTCGCCGGCGAACTGCTGAATGACATCGACAAGGACACCGTCAGCTTCACGCCGAACTATGATGACAGCCTTTTAGAACCTACCGTCCTGCCATCGTCTCTCCCGAACCTGTTGTGTAATGGGTCCAGCGGAATCGCTGTCGGGATGGCCACCAACATACCGCCCCACAACCTCAACGAGATTATCAACGCGCTGGTCGCGCTGGCGAACAATCACGAGATCACTATCGAAGAGCTTATCAAAATCGTCCCCGGACCGGACTTTCCCACTAGCGGATTCATCTGCGGCTCCGAGGGAATCAGGTCGGCATACAGGACCGGCAGGGGCACGATTCAGATCAGAGCGCGCGCCGCGATCGAGAAGGATGCCAAGCGCGACCGCACGCGCATCTTAGTCACCGAGCTGCCGTATCAGGTCAACAAGGCGCGCTTGCTGGAGCGCATAGCCGAGCTGGTGCGCAGCAAGAAGATAGAGGGAATATCAGACCTGCGCGATGAGAGCGACCGCGACGGCATGCGCGTCGTCATCGAGCTGAAGCGTGGCGAGGTGCCGGAGGTTATCCTCAACCAGCTCTATAAGCACACGCAACTGCAAGTTTCTTTCGGCATCATTCTGCTCGCAATCGACGGCAGGCAGCCGAGAGTGTTCAACCTCAAGACGGCGCTGGAGGCCTTCCTCGGCCACAGGCGCGAGGTGATCATCCGCCGAACCCTGTTTGAGCTTCGCAAGGCCGAGGAAAGGCTGCACATCCTCGAGGGCCTGATGGTTGCGGTCGACAACATCGACGAGGTGATCGAGTTGATCCGGAGTTCTGCCGATCCCAGCGAGGCGCGGACGGGACTTATGGAGCGCTTCGAGCTCAGCGAGAAGCAGGCCCAGGCGATCCTCGACATGCGGTTGCAACGCCTTACGGGCCTGGAACGCGAAAAGATCGCGGCCGACTACCACGAGACGAAACAACTTATTGCCACCCTCGAGGAGTTGCTGGCCAGCGAAGAGAAGCAGCGCGAAATGATCATAGGCGAACTACAAGATCTGACAAAGCGCTATGGTGATCCCCGCCGGACAGAAATCGTAGGCGCAGCCAGCGATCTGAACGTAGAAGACCTGATCAAGGAAGAGCCGATGGTTATCACCATCACCAACAGCGATTACATCAAGCGCACAGCGGTGACAACATATCGCAAGCAACGCCGCGGCGGCAAGGGTCGCATCGGCATGCTGACCAAGGGCGAGGACTGGGTGAAGCACCTCTTCATTGCCTCGACCCATGATTACATCCTGATTTTCACGCAGCAGGGCCAGGTGTACTGGCTCAAGGTCCATGAGCTCCCCGAGGTGGGTGCGGCCGGCAAGGGCAAGCCGATAATAAATCTCATACAGATCGACAACAGAGACAACGTTGCCTCGGTCATCAGCGTTCAGAATCTCAACGAGGGCCGCAACGTTGTGATCGTCACTCACGGCGGGCAGATCAAGAAGACCCCGCTCAGCGCCTTTTCTAATCCCCGTTCCAGCGGCATCATTGCCATCGGCCTGCGTAAGGGAGACAGCGTTCTCGATGCGAGGCTGTCCGACGGCAAGAGCTACGTCGTGCTATCCACACGGGACGGCAAGGCAATCCGTTTCAAGGAAGGCAATGTGCGGGAGATGGGCCGAACGGCTCAGGGCGTGCGTGGGATCTCTCTGCGCGGCAAGGACAAGATTGTCGGGATGCTTGTCGTCGGCGACCAGGGCGCACTGCTGACGGTATCCGAAAACGGCTTTGGCAAGCGCACGTCGATCGGGGATTACCGCATCACC
>Ga0114922_10002728_pt1 | contig 16494 bp, 8 predicted proteins | sample AartaG_FD_100975 | JGI IMG/M metagenome (GOLD analysis project Ga0114922, IMG submission 100975) | Deep subsurface microbial communities from Aarhus Bay to uncover new lineages of life (NeLLi) - Aarhus_00045 metaG | ecosystem: Environmental > Aquatic > Marine > Oceanic > Sediment | place: Aarhus...
GGGCACTCTTGCCCTTGCTGGACTTTGCCGGAGGCTTGAGCCGAACATGCCGCGTGCTTTCGGCCCCTCGCACGATCTCGCACACTACCCCGTGCGACAAAGTAATCTGAGAATATAACCAAAACAGTGGCCGCTTGTCAAGGCCTTTTTAAAAAGAAAATATCGAAATATAATAACCCGTTGGTATGTAATGACGAATGACGAAACTAGAATGACGAATCAATGACGAAATCCGAATGACGAATAAAAACAGGATGAAGCTCGGTATTACGAAGAGAAAAAGCTAAAAGGTAAAAGAAATCCAGAATTTAGCCCTTGCTTCTTGAACTCTAGAATCTGAATCTGCGAAATCTGCGAAATCTGCGGTTCCGTTTCTTTTCTTACTGTGAACCGTCAACCGTAAACTGTAAACTTTTTCTATTCTCACGCTGCGGAGCTCTTGAGTGCGGGTTCCGCCTCGCCGGATCTCCGTAATTTGGAAATCCAGGTCCCCCACAGAGTATAAATCCCCACATAAAAATACCCTACCGCAAAGACAATCAAAAACGGCAGTGAGAAAAACAGGGATAATCCTTTTTGGAAGCTCAATATGATGCAGATGGTCACATAGACTCCAAAGGCTATCTCAATAAACGGCATCAGCGAACCTTTACGGCCAAAACTACTCGCTTTGGCGCGCCAGTTCATTTTTGAATCCTTACCGTCCACCCCAAATTTGGGTGTTCGCTCGAAAGCGCTTTCTTCCCCGAATAACGCCTCTAATATCCCCCGGCTATTATTCAACGCCATCCCCACGCCGACACTCATCAAAAACGGTAAAAATTTGATTTTATCCTTCCAGGTGCGAAAAATCTCTTTTTGGCTGCACATATAGAACGTACTCGCCGAGCAGCTCGCGATCGCAAATAACGAAATGTCAAACAAAAATTGCGCCCAGAAATTCTCCTTCAGAATCGAAATCCGCAAACAGAATACCGGCAATAACATCAAAATCAACGCCGACATGAATACATACGACATTGGATTCATCATATGAAACACGGCTTCCAACTTGACCCGCAAGGGCAATTTGCTGCGCAAGACTCGTGGTAGAATCTTTTTACCCGTTTGAATCGATCCTTTGGTCCAGCGGAACTGCTGCTGTTTAAAGCCCTGAATCTCCGGAGGAAGCTCCGCCGGGACCGTAATCTCCGGCAGATAGACAAATCGCCACCCGCGTAACTGGCAGCGATAACTCAAATCCATATCTTCCGTCAGCGTATCATGCTCCCACCCGCCCCCGCTATCGATGCACTTCCGACGCCATAGTCCTGCCGTACCGTTGAAATTCATAAACCGACCCGACCGATTCCGTGCCGCGTGCTCCATCATAAAATGGCCGTCCAGCAGGATCGATTGCGTCTGCGTCAGCAGCGAATGTTTCCGATTGATATGCTCCCAGCGCGTCTGCACCATCCCCACGTTCGGATCCGAAAAATAATGGATGGTCTTCATCAGGATGTCCGGCTGCGGCACAAAGTCTGCATCGAAGATCGACACAAATTCACCCGTCGCCGTTTTTAAGCCGTTTTCCAACGCCCCCGCTTTATATCCTTTGCGATTTTCCCGATGAATAAAGACGATATTATGCCCTGCCGCCGTGTACCGCTCGACCACTTCCCTGGCAATCTCCGGTGTGTTGTCCGTCGAATCATCCAGCACCTGAATCTGCAACTTATCGGCGGGGTACTCGATCTCACAGCACTTGCTGATAATCCGCTCCGCCACGAAGGGCTCATTGTACAACGGCACCTGGATCGTCATCGTCGGCAGTTCTGTAAACGGCTTGGGGGCCTTGGGCGCGTTTTTACGGTGCTTGTAATAGAGATAGACCAGGTTCCAACGATGCAGACCGAAGATCGCCACCAGCAGCAGCATCGCCAGGTACAGACCCGTCAGCCCGCCCCGCACCACATCCACCAGCGTCTCGCTGAAGGCCGCACTATCGACTATTTGCTGTATAACTCCCATTCGGTTCCTATCAAAAAATCCAAAATAACCTAATCAAATGATTATATCATAAATCCTATCTCCTACGCCAGTCTTTATTTACGTATGTCAACGAATTTTATTTCCTGGTTATAGGAACTTTTTCACAAACCGGGTTTTTTGCCGGTGAATCGCTATAAATCCTTAATAAAACAAGAGATACAAATTTTTTCGCCCATGTCCCCAATTTCACAAACCCGTTGTGAATTCCATTTTACCCCTTATTTCTTATGCTCCGTACGCGAGAGAAACCTGAGATTGATTGAGTTTTTATGTTGCGATCATAGAACCGCAACAATATAATCCTTTGAGTCTGAACCGGCGGGAGCGGAAAAGACCCGCGGTTCTGGACGAGTTAGGCCCGCCTTGGTAAAGATTTTGTTTTCCAGGTTTTGCACTACGGAGCTTCTACCAAAAAGACGGGAGCGATAGTAAAGTTTTATGTAACAAGATGTTACCGCCAAAAGTACCAAACGACCGTAAGAACCCGATGTACAAGCCCCCGCCGCCAGGCGGGGGATCGATGCGAGATGATCGATACGAAATATCAACATAGGGTAACTTATCCCCCTCCTTGCGGAGGGGGCTTGTTTCGCGGTCGCATTGAGCTTTTGACGCTGGCATCACCTTTAGGAAAGGAGTGACTATTATGTCTGATGAGCAGGCCCCGGCGATCCCCACCTATGATGTACCGGAAGCGATTAAGGGAAAGACGGAAATTGATTTCGAACTATATCAGAATATGTATAAACAATCGATCGAGGATCCGGAAGGATTTTGGGCCGAACAAGCAGAAAATACCGTCTCATGGTATCAGAAATGGGATAAGGTGCTCCAGTGGGACTTCCACGAAGCCAAAATCGAGTGGTTCAAGGGCGGCAAGCTCAACGTCAGCTATAACTGCCTGGATCGCCATGTCGAGGACGGCCACGGCGATCAGACCGCGCTGATCTGGGAAGGCAACGATCCCACCGAGGATGCCAGGATCACGTACAATGACCTGCTGGAGCAGGTCTGCCAGTTTGCCAACGCCCTGAAGAAACTCGGCGTTCGGAAAGGCGACCGCGTCTGCATGTATATGCAGATGATTCCCCAACTGCCGATCGCAATGCTGGCTTGTGCCCGCATCGGAGCCGTACACAGCATCGTTTTTGGCGCCTTTAGCCCGGATTCCCTGGCCGAACGTATTAATGACTCTTCCTGTAAAATCCTGATCACCCAGGATACCGCCCTGCGAGGCCAGAAAAATAACATCCCCATGAAAACCAATGCCGACAAGGCGCTCGAAACCTGCCCCAGCATCGAGCATACCATTGTCGTCAAACGTACGAGCGTCGAGGTTCCCATGCAGGATGGCCGCGATCTCTGGTGGCAGGATATTGCCAGGGAGGAAGCCCCAACCTGCGAACCCGAGCAGATGGATGCTGAGGATCCCTTGTTTATCCTCTATACCTCCGGCTCCACCGGCCATCCCAAGGGCGTTCTGCATACCACCGGCGGGTATCTCGTCTTTGCCGCCATGACCCACAAATACGTCTTCGACTATCAGCCCGGCGATATCTACTGGTGCACCGCCGATATCGGCTGGGTCACCGGACACAGTTACATCGTCTATGGCCCACTCTGCAATCGGGCCATTACGGTTATGTTCGAAGGTGTGCCCAACTACCCCGATTTCGGGCGATTCTGGGACATTGTCGATAAGCACAAGATCAATATTTTCTATACCGCTCCGACCGCTCTGAGGGCACTCATGAAGGAAGGCGACTCCTGGCCCGCCAAGTACGATCTTTCCACCCTCAAGATTCTCGGTACCGTCGGCGAACCCATCAAAAGCCCCGAATGGCACTGGTACTACAAAATCGTCGGTAAGGAAAAATGCCCCATCGTCGATACCTGGTGGCAGACGGAAACCGGCGGTATTCTGATTACCCCGCTGCCCGGCGCCATCAAGACCAAACCCGGTTCTGCGACGCTGCCGTTTTTTGGCGTGCAGCCGGAACTGGTAGATGAAAACGGCAATGTACTCGAGGGCAACGGCATCAGCGGCAACCTCTGCATTAAATTCCCCTGGCCCGGTATGATGCGGACGCTCTATGGCGATCACGAACGGTTCAAACAGACCTATTTCAGCATGTATCCGGGTAAGTATTTCACCGGTGACGGCTGCCGTCGCGACGAGGACGGCTACTACTGGATCACCGGTCGCGTCGATGACGTCATCAACGTTTCCGGCCACCGGCTCGGTACCGCTGAGATCGAAGGCGCTTTGGGTAAGCACCCCTCTGTCGCCGAAGCCGCCGTTGTTGGTTTTCCCCACGACCTAAAGGGCTGGGGCATCTATGCCTACGTCACCTTGAAAACCGGTAAGGAACCATCCGACGAGATTATCAAGGAACTCGTCCAGACCGTGCGCAGGGAGATTGGTCCCCACGCCAGTCCTGATAAAATTCAGTTTACCCCGGGCCTGCCCAAGACCCGCTCCGGCAAGATCATGCGGCGGATCCTCCGCAAGATCAGCGAAGGCGCCGTCGATCAACTGGGCGACACCTCGACGCTGGCCGACCCGAAGGTCGTCGAATCCCTTATCGCCGGACGACAATAGAGGCAATTCAAGAATGCACGCTTCCAAGCCGCGACCGTAAGGGAGCGGTTCGGATAAAATGACGAACATTGTCATTCTGAGGCCGAAAGGCCGAAGAATCTAATGCACGTTTGGAGGTTGGAGATTCTTCGCTACGCTCAGAATGACAATAACAGAGTCCAAATGACGAATAAACCCAAAGCGGCAGGAATACCCAACCCTGCCGCTTTTCCTGCGCCTTTGTGTCTTTCCAGCCGGGTAGGTCAGGCCGAGCCCGCCATTTTTCTATCCGCTATCTTCTATCCGCTTACTTACGTGCGTGGCTTGGATTGTTGGGTATGGCGTATGTTATTCCTGCCCGGCTACGGCTCGCTCCGCCGTGACGAGCGCAGGCGCCGAATCCAGTATTTCGACTCTGTTGATGCAGGAAAAGTATATGGACCCCTGCCTGCGCAGGGGTGACAACCGGGTGCCAGCTACCGAGCCACGCGAGGTGGATGTCGGATGTAACACAGCCGCCCTCGGCTGTGCTTCCTTACGTAGGGGCGATCCCACGTGATCGCCCGAAAATAGCTTTTTATCACAGCTTACAGTTGAGAACTTTTTATTTGACAACTTCTTATACCTACCCCTACAATCCCTCTATGCAGCTGTGGTCGTAACAACTGGCAAGGATTGGCTTCAACATTTTAATATAGGATGTTCCGTATGATCCATCCTCAAAATCTTATCTTGCGCTGCCTCAATACGAGTGTTCCTGTTTTACTCGTATTAATGATGTTGGGCGCCGACGGACAGGACTCAAAGCCCGGAGCGGAGAAAAAGCAAGAAATCAAGCGTAAACAGCTTATGGTCGAACCTAAGGAAGACAAAGAAAAGCATCTCGGAGCGGAATCATCGAGTCCTGAAAAAGCAAAAGAGTTGACCCCAAGAAAAGCATGGGCTCTGGGGTGTGCGGCCTTATTGTTTGAAGCGAATCACGAACGTCATGATATCCTGGGAAATATACCTTCCGAATGGGGCGTAAAAGCTTGGAAGGAACGTCTTTCAGAAGGCTGGGGAATCGAAAATCGAAAAGATTTGTTATCTCAAATAAAAGTTTTGGAAGAACATGGCCATCGGGAATTATTTAATAAACAAGGACGATTAGTTTCTATGTTAAATGAAGAGGGATATGAAACATTGGTTAGCAAAATCTCTAGTGAAGAAAAACGTTGTGAGCTGGACGTGGTGCGTAATTACTATCCGGAACTTGGCAAGAAAAGTATTCTCGGATGGGATTACAGCCGTATCATTTGTTTATGTCGATGGGGATATCATGTGGGGTATATTACCAAAGAAGAAGCCTGGAAGCAGATTATGTCCACCGCGAAGGTTTTACAAAAGACCTTTGATTCCTGGGAAGATCTGGGACAAAACTACCTGATCGGAAGACAATTCTGGTCTTATCAGCACACGAAAGAAACCGGCTATAAGATGGAAGATGCCTATCAACGCTTGTTAGACATGCCTGCCAGCCCTTGGAATCTATATCCTTGGGATATGAATCTGGAAGATACCAGTACCCCAAAGAAACCTGTGGAAAAGAAGAAACGAAATATTCAAACCTTTTAATGGAACAGAATTGAAATATAGAATGGCTTGTAAAATAAAAACATTACTCTTTAGTTGGTTGATATTTGCATTTTTTGCTTTATCAACAACAGCTACTTCAACAAACTCTCAAACATTGGTAGTGCCTGACAAATTCAAGACTATTCAAGACGCTATAAATCAGGCCGAAGAGGGAAGTAAGATAGTCGTAAAAGCTGGAGAATATCAGGAGACTCTTCGGATAAATAAATCTATTTCATTGATGGGTGAAGCAAAGGATAAGACAACCATTTGGAATGTAAGTCACGACGCTTCTGTGTTGCATGTGTCTGGGTGTCAATCTGTAGAAATATCGAACCTGACATTAAAGTATCGTGAAGTGAAAGATCCCAATCATCAACTGGTTCCTATCGTATATTTTGACAATTGCATAAGCCAGATGAATGATTGTAAGGTAGTAAATTCACCAGAACGGGGGATATTGATCAACAACAAATCCGAGGTGACACTACGAAACTGCGACTCGGAATCCAATAGTACCCACGGGATTGAAGTTGATGGTGAAGGGACTATCGCCCGCTTGGAAAATAATACAGTGCGAAGTAATGGCGAATGGGGTATATATTGCCAAAATAAGGCACACATTTATCTGACGGAAAATACTTTCGAGGATAATAAATACAGTGGTATTGGTTCAAAAGGAGAAGGAACGAATGTAACGCTTCGAGGAAATATCTGTCGAAAGAATCATCATGGCGGTATATCAATTATGGATGGTTCCATGGCTGAAATCGTAGAAAATAACTGTGAAGGGAATAGCAAAGGGGGGATTAATATTAGTGGCAATAACACCCATGCTATATTACATCGAAATCAATGTTTTTCCAATACAGGAAGCGGAATAAACTTTTTTAATCAATGCACTGGAGAAGCTGTTGATAATGTATGCGAGAATAATTCGAATGCCGGTGTCCTAGTATATGGTGCTCAAACGAATGTAAATTTAACCAAAAATCAATGCCGTTCCAATCGACATGGTGGTATTATCATTCAGCAAATGGCAACGGGTGAAGCAGATAAAAATATATGTGAAAATAATCAAGAGAACGGAATGCTTTGCAGTCGAGGAGGATCAGGGAAATTTATAGATAATGTGTGCAATAAGAATAAAAAAAGCGGTATTTATGTAAGAGATAAAAATACGAAAGTTGAAGTAAGTAATAATATCTGCAATAAAAATGGTACTTATGGTATTTCGTTTTATGGTGGAGCCGAAGGTATTGTTGAAAAGAATCAGTGTGATTCAAATTATAAGATGGGAATTATGGTAGGTAATTCAAAGACAAAAGTACAGGTAAAAAATAATCGTTGCCGCTTTAGTAGATCTGCCGGAATTTATTATTATGAGAATGCCAGAGGAGTACTCGAAAACAATACCTGCGATGAGAATCGAGGGTTTGGAATATGGTTAGCAGGAGCGGGTAAGGTTGACGCACTCGATAATATCTGCACCAGGAACCAATTTGCAGGAATTGTAGTAAATAAACAAGGAGGATATGCTACTATTTTAAATAACCGGTGTGTAGGAAATGGTCGGCAGGGGATAAAATTTCAAGATGGTGCAAAAGGAAAAGTAACTGATAACCATTGTGAAATGAATTACTACAGTGGAATTGCTGTCTATGATAAAAGTACTAATGTTGATGTGATTGATAATGTATGCTTGTTGAACAAAAATGGAATATTTTTTGATGATGGTAGTGAAGGACAAATCAATAAAAATATTTGTAAAAAAAATCGGTCTGAGGGTATCAAAGTGAGGGGGAGTGGTACGAATGTAAATCTTATAGAGAATGAGTGCCGACAAAACTATCCTTCCGGAATTCTTTGCAGCCAGGGAGCGATAGGTAATATCGAAAAAAATGTCTGTGAAGCTCACCCTTGGAGTGGAATTGCTATCCGGGGAAAGGGAAGCAATCCTGTCTTAAAAGCAAACCAATGTAATAAGAATGATTGTTGGGGAATCATCTATTGGGCGGAGGCGGCGCCTACGATTGAAAAGAACAATATCACCAAAGAAAACGGAATAGAGGGTATTAAGAAAAGAGAACAAGTCGTATTAAAGAAAAACAAAACCAAACGAGAGTATTTCACTTTTTAATATAACACACGCGGTCCGCTTTTTTGTTACCAGCATTTGATACCAATATTATTTCCTTCAAAAAACATTGAACCTGGAACCTGGAACTTTGAACCCACATTCAACAGCCTGTAGCTAAATCCAAAAACCTTGTAATCCCCCGCCATCTTGTTATAGTACTATTCCAGTGAATACGAACTATAAAAACAGAAGGAATGAGGATTTACAGAATGAGACGCCATTCACGAATCAAATCAGGGATGCCGGTTCTACTAGCGGTTTGTCTGTGGATCTGTACGGCACAAGCAAACCAGAATGATTTTACCAGACAGGCCCGGGAGATTCTCGCTACTGCCGGCGTGCAGGGCGGGATGGTCGTCCACCTCGGTTGTGGCGATGGGAAATTGACCGCGGCTCTACGGATCAGTGATCGCTACACCATTCACGGACTCGATGCAAACGCCGCCAAGGTTGCCGAAGCCAGGAAACGCATACAGAACCAGGATTGTTATGGTCCTGTGTCAGTCGAACGATTTTCAGGATCGAAACTGCCGTATTCGGATAATCTAATCAACCTGGTGGTTGTTCAGGATGCGGGCAAGGTTCCTATCAACGAGATAATACGGATTCTGGCGCCCGGCGGCGTGGCCTGCGTGCAGCGCGGCGGTAAATGGCAAAAAACCGTCAAGCCCTGGCCCGACAATATTGACCAGTGGTCTCATTTCCTCCACGACGCTAGTAATAATGCTGTGGCTGACGATGATGTGGTCGGCCCGCCCCGCAGTATCCAGTGGGTGGCGCCGCCGCTGTGGCTACGCAGCCATGAGACGCCCTCCGGCATCCAGGCGTCCGTATCGGCCAACGGGCGACTCTTCTACTTCTTCGACGAAGGGATCGTCGGTATTACCGATGAGCGCCTGCCCGACCGCTGGTCGCTGCTCTGCCGTGACGCCTTCAACGGTAAATTGCTCTGGCGCAGGGAACTCGGTTCCTGGGGCTGGCGCGAGTGGGCCCTGGAACGTTTCCAGGGCAAGGATTGGACCATCTTGCGGGGAGCACGTACCGTGGTGCCGTCCGAGAACCAGCGCCGCCTCGTCGCCGACGGAGATCGACTCTACGTTACCCTGTCCTACCAGGCTCCCATGTCGATCCTCCATGCCGCCACCGGCAAGATTATCAACACCATCGAAGAAACGCGAGATACCAGTGAAATCCTGGTCAGTGACGGCATCGCCCTGGCCTATACCCAGCAGGTCATGGAAGGCCCAACCCGACCCAGAAGAGAAAGAAGTCAAACCGTGACCTTTGCCTTGGTAGCGGTTCAGGGCAGTACCGGAAAAGTCCTCTGGCAACAACCCACACCCCCGATTCAATCGCTGGCCTTGGCGATTGACAACGGACGAGTGGTCTATATCAGCGGGAAGGACCTTATCGCCCGCGGCTTGAAAGATGGCAGCCAACTATGGAAGGTGCAGCCAAAACGGACCAAACTCCGCACGCTGGTTATCTGCGACGACGTTGTGGTCCTGCACAGTGGCACGCACGTCGCCGCTCACGACGTAACCGACGGCGAACCGCTATGGGAGCAAACCGGACCGCCGATCGGCATGGGGGAAGTGGACGACCTGTTCGTCATTGACGGATTGGTCTGGCGCGGAATGATCAGTGTGGACGATGAGGGCAAACCGCTCCGCAAGAGCCCCCATTCCCTCATCATTAGCTGGGATCTCCGTACCGGCGTCGAAAAGAAACGCATCCTCGTTAAAAACCTCCGCAGTCCCGAACATCACCATCGCTGCTATCGCAACAAGGCCACCAACCGCTATCTCATCAGTTCCTACGAAGGCGCCGAGTTCCTCGATTTCCAGGCGGATAACCATTCCCAGCACAACTGGATGCGCGGCGCCTGCAAGTTCGGCATGATGCCTTGCAACGGCATGCTCTACGTGCCACCGGATCAATGTTTTTGTCAGCCCGGCGCGAAGTTACTGGGATTCCTTGCCGTTAAGGCCGAATCCTCAGTCCCCCTCCAACCCGTCCTGGATTCGGACCGCCTGCAAAAGGGCCCCGCCTATGGAAAGGCCTTGGAGCCGGAATCTCCTTCGGTAGGCAACTGGCCGACGTTCCGTCACGATCCCGCCCGCAGCGGTACTACCACTATCGGCGTCGCTCCTGACGTGTCAATCGCCTGGAAAACCGATCTAAAAGGCAGGCTGACAGCGCCTGTAGCTTGGTTTAAGCAGGTATTCGTGGCCAAACCGGATGCCCACGCCCTGTATGCGCTCGATAGAGAAAATGGCAAAATCCTCTGGCACTTCACTGCCGCCGGTCGCATTGATTCCCCGCCGACGATCCACAACGGTTTGGTCCTGTTTGGATCTATGGATGGCTATGTCTATTGCCTTCGTACCTCGGACGGTGAACTGGTATGGCGGTTCCTCACCGCCCCGATAGATCGCCGCATTGCCTCGTTCGATCAGATCGAATCCGCCTGGCCCGTCCACGGCAGCGTCCTCGTCGAGAAAAATATTGCCTATTTTACCGCTGGTCGCTCCACCTATCTCGACGGTGGTATCCGCGTCTATGGTCTCGAACCGGCTACCGGGAAAATTCTCCATCAGGGCCTGCTCAAAGGACCCTTCCCCCAGGTCCCCGACACCCGCGATTATGCCTTTTACCTTACCGGCGCCAATTCCGACATTCTGGTCAGCCAAGGCGGTTTCCTTTATATGCGCCAGAAAAAAATGACGCCAGACTTAAAGGAAGTGGATGTCGAGGTCTTATCCAGCAAAGGCGCACAGGATGTCGGCCTGCACATCTTCTCCACGTCCGGTATGTTGGACGACTCCTGGTACAACCGCACATTCTGGATGTACTCCAAACGCTGGCCCGGATTCCAATTGGCCAACCAGGCCCCCCGGACCGGACAACTGCTCGTCGTGGACGATAAGAACACCTATGCCGTCCGCGTATTCTATCGTCGCAATGTGCACAGCCCGATGTTCTTTCCCGCCACCAAAGGCTATCTGCTCTTTGCCGATGCGAATACCAACGAACCGCAGATTGTCGGTGATACCGGCTGGCGGAAACCGCTCGAGTGGCTGCCCCAATCGCACATCCCTCGCCAAGGCAATCCTGGGTTGGATAACGTCAGTCGCGGATTTGGGGCGGACAAGGGCATCGGCTATACCCGCGCCGAACCGCCGCTCTGGACGTACTGGCTGCCCGTGCGCATTCAGGCGATGGTCAAAGCCGGTGATACTCTCTTCGTAGCCGGCGCACCGGATGTGCTGGACTCAAACGATCCGTATGCCGCGTTCGAAGCACGCAAAGGCGCCAAACTCGTCGCCGTCTCCGCCGCCGATGGAAAACCACTTTCGGAGCTGCCGCTGGAGGTTCCCCCCGTTTTCGATGGACTCATCGCCGCGGGCGGACGACTCTTCGCTTCCTTGCACGATGGTAGTATTGTGTGCTTAGCGGGAAAATAAGTTTTTATAACCAATTATGATAATCAAGGCTATCCTTTTTGATCTGGGGGAAACCTTACTGCACTATGGTAAGTTGAATGTCGGTACGCTGATTCATCAGGCCGCCCGGTTGACCTATCAATTCCTCGAAGAATGTAATGCTATTAAGGAGAAAACCCAGAATTTTCGCCGCTATCATCGCCTTACCGCCTTTCATGTCAAATGGCGCTATCTATGCTCCCACGTGAGTCACCGCGAATTCAACGGCCTCACCTTGCTCAAACAGATTCTGGAAAAAATGAAAATCGATCTCTCCTCGGACCAATTGCAGGAGCTTGCCTGGCTCTGGTACAAGCCCGCTGCCGACCGGGCGACGATGGAACCCAACCTGCATCAGCACCTCCGGAAACTCCGCGATATGTCACTGGAACTGGCGATTATCTCCAACACTTTTTCGCCCGCGGCGGTCATCGACCGTCACTTACAGCAGTTGGACCTGCTCGGATTTTTCCCTCTCCGTCAGTACTCCTCCGATACCATCTTTCGCAAACCCGACCGCCGCATCTTCCAGGATACCCTGCAAAAACTCCATATCGCACCCGATCAGGCCGTCATGGTCGGCGACCGTATCCGCGAAGACATCCGCGGCGCCCAAAGACTCGGCATCAAAGCCGTTCTCAAACATGGCATCAACAACCAAAATAAAAAAAGAAACCGGAATAACGTACCCGTAATCCACGCCATCGCCGAATTGCCCGACCTGATTCGAAATTGGCCAACCTGAAACTTGAAACTTGTAACATTCGACTGTGGACTGTGGACTGGAGACTGTAAACTTTTATTTTAATTCGTTGGAATAACAAATGCCGGTTCGATTTATCCTCGGTAGAAGTGGCAGCGGTAAAACGTTCTATTGCCTGGAATCCGTACGCGCCGAGCTGCGCCGTTCCTGCCGGGGCGAGTCGTTAATTCTGCTTGTTCCCGAACAAGCCACCTTCCAGATCGAGCAATCTTTGCTCGCCGACGGCTCCCTGCCCGGCTACCATCGCGCCTACGTCGTCAGCTTTGCCCGCCTGGCCCGCCTGATCCTCCAGCAAACCACCCCTCCCGTGCTCCCGCAGTTGACCGAAACTGGTAAACAGATGATCCTTCGACGACTCCTGCAACAGCATCAAAGCGACCTGACTATCTTCGCCCGCGCCGCCGACCGCGGCGGCTTCGTCGCGCAACTGAGCCGTATGATCAGCGAATTATTCCAGTATCAAAAAACTCCCGAACAACTCCTCCGGCAGCGCGATCAACTACTTCAGCAAAACATCCCTGCTTCCACTGCCTTAATAGAAAAACTCTCCGACTTGGTCGTGATCTTTCAGGCCTATTTGCAGTACCTCGACGGCCGTTTTATCGATCCGGATGAATTCCTCAATGGTTTGAGCCGGTTCTGCTCACAGGCAAAAATCCTGCAAAACGCTCGGCTTTGGATCGATGGCTTTGCCGGCTTCACCCCCCAGCAGTTCGCCGCCTTAGAGAGCCTGTTCTCGATCGTCGATCGTACCGATATCACCCTCTGCCTCGATCCTCAAAATCCTGCCTGTCGCCGGGTCCAAACGTCCGACGCCGAGTGTGCCGCCCTCGATGATGCCGACTTGTTTCATCCTGTTTTGCAGACGTACCTGCGCCTCAATCAACTTCTTAAAAAAGAAAAGCTCTCCCAGCTTCCTCCCGTCATCGTACCGGCGTATTTAGCGGACGTCCCCTTGTTACCCCGTTTTCGCCACAGTCCTGCCCTGGCCGAGCTCGAAACACACTGGATTCGAAAACAACAATCCCCCCCCAAAAAGCAATCGTCCGCCTCGCCCTGCCAAATCACCGTCGAATCGGAGATCCCTGCCGAAAATATCGTCCTCGTCGAAACTCCGCACCGCCGCCGTGAAGTCGAAGCCGTGGCTCGCCATATACTTCGTCTCTGCCGCGACCGCAACTATCGCTTTCGCGACATCGCCGTCATCCTCCGTGATTTCGAACCGTATCGGGAATTGATCGAAGCGGTCTTTGCCGATCACGACATTAGCTATTTCCTCGACCAGCGCCGCTCCGTCCGCCATCACCCGCTCATTGAGCTGCTCCGCTCCGTCCTGGCCGTCCTCTGCACCAATTTCAAAACCGAACACGTCCTGCGCTACCTAAAAACCGACTTCGTCCCCATCCCCCGCGCCGCCGTCGATACCCTTGAAAACTTCGCCTTGGCCCATGGCATCAAAGCCCACCGCTGGTACGATCCCCAGCCGTGGCGCTTTCGACGACCCGCCGCTGCGCATCTCCCCTTTGACGCTGCGTCCGATGGGATTCTTCCCGACGATCTCTCCAGCGAGCAGTTAAATTCCTGGCGCCGCCGGGCCGTCGAACCGCTGCGACAAATGTTCGATAACTGTTTCAATGGCGACGCCGCCCGTGCCGATCAACTCCTCTCGGTTCGTCAGGTTACCGCCGAATTGTATCGCCTGCTCCAAACCCTCCAGGCGCCTCAAATACTTTCCCAATGGACCCAACAGGCTAAAGACGAAAACCTGCTCGACGCAGTTCTTACCCATCAACAAATCTATTCTCAGATTATCTCCCTGTTGGATGAGCTTGCCGAAACCCTGGGCGATATCGAAATTACCATGACCCAGTACGCCGAAATCTTCACCACCGCTCTGAGTCAGATGACCCTTGCTTTGATTCCTCCCGCTCTGGACCAGGTGCTTGTTGGCGCCATTGAGCGGTCTCGCCATCCCAATATCCGCGCCGCTTTCCTCCTCGGCGTCAACGAAGGCGTCTTCCCGAAATTCTCCCAGCCCGATACCCTCTTAACCGATCGGCAGCGGCGGCAATTATCCGACGCCGGATTTGAACTCGGTCCCACCTCCACTGAAAAACTCCTCCATGAGCAGTATCTCGCCTATATCGCCCTGACTCGTCCCAGCGAGTTCCTCTGGATCAGTTACCCCGTATCCGATGAGAAAGGGTCCGAGCTCAATCCCTCTCCGATCGTCAATACCCTCAAGGCCGTTGTCAATGAGCTTCCGGTGGTCCGATTGCTCGATCGTCATGATCCGGACCTCGATGCCGTTACTAATATTTCTCAATTAACCCAACAGTTGGCGCGCACGCTAAGCGCCCCGCCGCCGTTGGCTCTTTCGGACGCCTCCCGGCAGCTTCTGCTCTATGCCTGCTCTCGAGGCGATTGGTCCGAAACCGTACAGTCGGGCCTATCCGGCCTGACCTATGCCAATCAGGCGTCCCTGGACGAATCCACCCTCGCCGATTTGTTCTCAGCAACACTCAAGAGCAGTGTCTCACGCCTGGAAAGCTTTGCCGCCTGTCCCTTCCAGCACTATGCCCGCTACATCCTCCATCTCCAGGAGCGCCAGCGTCTCCAATTGGCCGCCGTCGATATCGGCGCCTTCTTTCATCACGCCCTCTGTGGAATCTTCCAACGCTTACAAAAAGAAAACCTTTCCTGGGCCCACAGTACCGAAGACCAGCTTAATGATATCGTCGAACAAGAAACCCAATCGATTACTAAAACCGACGAATGGTTCGCGCAACTAATCGAGCAGTCCCAGAGGAATCGCTTTCTGATCCACCATGCGATCCGGAAATTAAAACAATTTTGCCAACTTCTCCGTCAGTCCGCGCAGGCTAGCAGTTTTCGTCAGCAGGAGGCGGAGTTGGCCTTCAAAGCCGACGCCCGACTACCTGCCCTGACCCTTGAACTCAATCAAAACCGCCGGCTCGCCCTTCGCGGCGTTATCGATCGCATCGACATCGCTGAACGACCGGACGGAACTGTTGGCGTCAGTGTAATCGACTACAAAACGACCACCCGGAGGTTTTCCTTCGACCATTTTTATCACGGCCTGTCCTTGCAGTTGATCAGCTACCTCCTCGTCCTGCAAAACCACTACCGACTGCCCGACGCCTCCAGTATCCAACCGGCCGCCGCTCTCTTTCTGCCCATCCTGCCCAAACCAACTACCAAACATGAGCATCCTCCTGACGATCTGCTCGATTCGTTAACGCAAACCGAGACCGCCGAAACGCCTCATAAATCCCTCGGTGTGATTGACAGCGATTGGGTATCCGCCTTGGATAATAGCGTAACGCCCGGCTCACCGTCCCAATTTTACGACTTCCGTATCAATAAAGATGGCTCCCTCGGTAGCGCTCGCTCGAATTCTCTCTTGAGTGCCGTCGAACTGCAATCCGTATTAGACCATTGCCGCCATACCCTCACGGAACTAGCCGAACAAATCGTACACGGCAATATTTCCGTAACGCCGTACCGCCTGGGCGAAAGGGAAACTCCCTGTTCGTATTGCCCCTTTAAGGCCCTCTGCCGCTTCGATCCCGCCCGCGATCCCTATCGCCAACTACCTAAAGTAAGCAAAACCCAGGTTCTCGAAACCATAACGAAAGGAGACAATACCTGATTTCTTCTTTGCTGTGGACTGTGGACTGCTCGCCGCTGCGAAGCGCTTTGGCGTAGCAGGGAAGACTGTTGACTTAAATGTTACTTCGTAATACAATTCTTCCATTCCTTGTTTTTTTTGCGCGTTTTTTATTTTTGGCATTACTAACCCATTATGACGTAAACCTTTACAACGTTTTTACCGTAAGCGTAAGTATCAATGCGTTTA
>Ga0114922_10002729_pt1 | contig 16487 bp, 13 predicted proteins | sample AartaG_FD_100975 | JGI IMG/M metagenome (GOLD analysis project Ga0114922, IMG submission 100975) | Deep subsurface microbial communities from Aarhus Bay to uncover new lineages of life (NeLLi) - Aarhus_00045 metaG | ecosystem: Environmental > Aquatic > Marine > Oceanic > Sediment | place...
ATGACTGCGATGCCATTGTTAGTTCTCGGTTTTATCTTCTTTATAAATAGCAACGGCGCAGTATCCGACGACATAACCGCCTTTTTGACCTGTGACTTTACCCGAATTCGTACGATGGAGTAGTTTTGCCTTATTGGCCCCTAAATTTATCGCGACCATTTCTGCAACAACAACAGGACCACCGCCGCATGCCTGATAGGTTTGATCGATCAATCCGTCACATAGTTCTTCCGGATGCAATTCCAATATTTTTTCGATGGTCCTGTCGTTCGTACGCACACATTCTTTTTCAGACTCCCCATGATAGAGATCGGTGCTGGCGACGATCAGTATCTTTCTTCCTTTTACTGCATTTGTAATGGCACTGGCCAATCTTTTGCATGTATTGAGGGAATATTGACCCACACAAATCGGGACAATTTTTAAATCCTGTATCGCCACCTGGAGAAAAGGCAACTGAATTTCCAGGGAATGCTCGGCCCTGTGTCCCTCCATAGAAAAACGCATGAGTTCATCCTCCGCCACGATGGCTTTTGCCAGAGATTTGTGGACAGGGACAACCCCCAATGGTGTTTTAAATCCATCACCTGGATAAACAGAGCCCCAGTTGAACCACTCACGGTGACTGGTCGCGATGACTATCACTGCCTCGTATTGTTCTCCCATAATCTGTTTATAGCTGTTGGCGGCAGTGAAACCCGAATAATCATAACCGGCATGAGGTGAGACCAAAGCGATAATTTCGCCGTGTATGTCTGTTCTTTTCGCCCTGCCAATTAAATTGTTAATTCTAACCCGCAATTCTTTTTCCGTACCCGGATACCAGGACCCCGCAAATTGTGCTTTTCTGATATCCTGTAATGGGTTGGATGCAATCGTGATTTCCTCTCGATATTTAAAATTTCCCGAAATATAGGTGAAGGCTGTGATGATTACACCTGTAAATACCAGCAATCCAATCAGCGCCTTCTTTTGATGAGCCATACGCATCGTTTGACTCCTTTCCTGCCTAATAGATTAAAAACGACCACTGATTACACGGATTATCACAGAACTAGAAGTATATTTAATATACTCTGTGTAAATCCGTGTAATCTGTGGCTCTTTTTTTTAAAATTCAACATGGGGATTCTCACCATAAATAATTTTCACCATACGCCCCTCGTTCAAGATTGATAGTCTGGCCGCCTCGTGCACGAGCTCGTTGATATAACTGTTTGCCGGTGTGGCGATCACTCCCAGTGAATCGATCTCCTTTAAAAGTTCACGCCTTCGTGCCAGAGCATCCGTTTCAGTCATCCCTCCCACTTCTTTTTCAATGCGATGAATGGTTCGTAAATTATTGGCCACTGAGTCAAATCCATAACCTGTGGGCCGATATCCGGGTCCTTCCCATGGGACCAGACGATAAAAATCGGGATTGACAAAATGGAATCGTTTTTGACCCTGACTTTGATCATCGACATAGCAATGAGACACACCACGAAACTGATCGTTGTGCTTGACCAATCCTGTTTTTCCTTTGCCCTCAAAAAACAGGGTGAGGCATTGCTCATTGCTCCCGGCACCGTCGTCAGGATACCCGAATCCATCGATGACGGATAAGAGGGCGTCATTCTCAAATCTGACACGTCCATTGGCCCAGAGGAAGCCTTCATTACCGTTGGGAAATTTTCCCTTCACGCCACTGACAGAGACTGCCACAGGTTTGAGGTCCGTCATAAAATAGACAAGATCGACATAATGACAACCGACATAAACGAATGGATCGGTCTGGTCGGTCGTGAACCAATTCTGAAAATTGGAATGACGGTAAAAATAGGGTTCTATCATCTTCGCCTCACCCATGACGAATTCGCCAAACCGTCCCAGTGCATAATCCTTTCTAACCATGAGAGATCGCCTGTCGAAACGCTTGTGATACTCTATCCCGACAAAGAGACCCTTCTCATGGGCCCTCTTTTCAATCTCAACGGAATGGGCATACGCCAACACGAGGGGTTTCACACAGAGGACGTGTTGGTTCTGTTCCAGGGAATCCATGACCATCCGATAGTGGAGCTGGTCCGGCACTGCAATCACAACCGCCTGGCGAGGTGACATCTTCGATAAAACTTCCTTGTAAAGTTGGGGGAATGTCTTATCTGAAGGTTCAGCGACCGATGGAAAGGCCGTAAAATCCTGATCAGGAAACGCTCTTTGCAGTTCCTGGTTTTCTTTCAATGATTTCAGCGGTTCATAGGTCAAAGCGCATACGTCGATCTTCCCCACGACACCGGACCGTTGTAAATGATAGACAGACGGTAAAATCAAATCATTGGTGATCATGCCACCTCCGATGATGGTGACATCTACAGGTTTATCCATTATTCGCTCCATGGGTTTTTATAAAATATACAAATAGTTACTTTTTAAAACCAATGGTAAATTTTCATTTATTTATGAGTCTCATGCCTCAGAAGTCGAGAAATTATTTTTCATAACCATCGCGCATAATTCATCCAGAGATTTCGTTTTTTCATCCTTGACCATTTTTGAGTGATAGTGAGTCAATTGTTCGATCAAGGCAAGAAAGGTAATTTTTTGCTGAGCGCTTAAATTCCCAATCAGAATGGTCGCCACCTTTCCCATCTTTTCCAACATTTTCCGAAGAAGCTCCTCCCCTTTCGCCGTCATTTTAACCCGCTTCGATCGCTTATCATCGGGATCCGTAAAATCTTCTATCAATCCTTTTTTCAGCAATCTATTGATGACTTCAATGCCGGTTGGCATTTCCAGCATATGGGAATATATCAATTCTGATTTTTTAATACTCTCCTTATGATTCACCATGAGGAGAAAATGTAAATCCTCCACACTCACCAGTTCAGAATCAGCCAAAGCTTTCTTAATGTACAATTTTGCAAACCGGTTCAGGAATAAGATGGAGTGGAATAGCTTCCCATCCAGGCCGATATCTGCATGAAAGGCTTCCCGATGTGGGTGAGATCCAATACCATCGTGATCTTTGTGCCCGAATTTAATCATCCGTCGATTCAACCACAACGTGAAGGAGTCGATATCCGCATCCATTGAACCTTTCGATTCCAGGTAAGTTTCAATGACGGGTAAGAGATCTTTTAAGAATTGAATTGTGGTTACCATCGGTTTTTACCCTTTATTTTGTTCGTTAAAATGAGTCCTGAAATGTATAATACGTTGGTTTTTATCAAAAAATCCTTGACATTGGAACACAATGATATTATATTTAGTATCATATCATAGTGATTTAATTTATTCACTATGATAGTATAAGTAATAAGTGTTTCAAAGTCAAGAGAAAAATGCTTATCGGCTTATTTAATTTGATCTATTAAAAACGTCGCAATCTGACTCTCCAAAGAGGTTCTCTGATGGCTTACTTTTTTCGAGGCAAGTTAAAAATCCAAAACAGTTTCATTGTTTCCATCCTGATGGTTATTGTTCTCATTCTATCAAGTTGTTCGAAACGTGATAACCAACCCTCCTTCGATAATAGTCAACGTGTTTCAGTGATACGTCGTGATATCGGCTCGTCGGTCCTGGCCACTGGCATCATCAAACCCCGGGTTGGTGCAGAGGTACGTGCAGGATCTCGAGTCTCAGGTATCGTCAAACGGCTCTATGTGAACATTGGAGACAACGTCCTGAAAGGCAAGCTTTTAGCAGAATTGGACCCTACCGAGTTTCTTGCCAGGGTCAGGCAGGCATCTGCTTCTCTGGAAAATGCAAGTGCCGAATTGGAATATGCAAGACTGGATTTGAACCGAAAACAAAAGCTTACTCAAAGCGAATTCGTATCACAAGATGAATTGGAAATGGCTGAGAAGGCCTGTAAAGTCGCCGAGGCTCAGGTCAAACAAGCGACCGCCAACCTGGAGTATGCCAGGATCCAACGGGACTATACGAAGATAACGGCTCCTATCTCCGGCGTCGTGGCTTCCGTATCCACACAGGAAGGCGAGACAGTTGCCGCCAGTTTCTCAGCACCGACCTTCGTCACGATTATCGATCTGAAGCGACTGGAGGTTTGGGCATACGTCGACGAGACCGATATCGGTCGTATTCGTGAGGGACAGCATGCCGTCTTCACCGTCGATACTTATACCGATGTTGATTTCCAGGGCCGAGTAACGGCGATATACCCTAAAGCTGAGATTCAGGACAATGTAGTGAACTATGTGACCATCATTAAAATCACTGATAAGAAAGACAAAATCCTGAGACCCGAGATGACAACGACAGTGACGATTTTCCTTGAAACGCATCGAAATGTACTTGCAGTACCCAACGGGGCGATTCACCGGGAACAGGGAAAGAGATTCGTCTATGTGCTTCGAAACGAGCAACCAGAGAAGCGCTCGGTTCGAACGGGTTGGAGGGACAATACACATACGGAAATCCTCGAGGGTCTCCGGGAGGGAGACCACCTGATCCTAAATGTCAATTCCCAATGAGTCATATCGAAACCGTGGAGGAACCTGTAATGATTCAACTCCGCAACATTGAAAAAATCTACCGGAAGAATGAAAGCATGACCGTCAGGGCACTTCAGGACGTGTCCATGATCGTAAAACAGGGTGAATTCGTGGCCATTGTCGGTCCATCCGGTTCCGGCAAGTCAACGTTGATGAATATCATCGGACTCCTCGATCGGCCTACCAGGGGGTCTTATACCCTTAGCGAACGGGACGTGGGTGAGCTATCCGTCGATGAGCTTGCGAGAGTACGCAATCAACAGATCGGATTCGTATTCCAGTCGTTTCATTTACTCCCGCGGACGAATGCCCTCGAAAACGTCGAGCTTCCTTTAATCTATTCCGACCGTTCCGATTTCAGCAGTCTGGCCAAAGAGGCATTGAACACGGTGGGCCTGGAGAATCGGATACATCATTTCCCCAATGAACTCTCCGGAGGTGAGCAACAGCGTGTTGCCATCGCTCGTGCTCTCGTCAACGATCCTGAGGTCATCTTAGCCGATGAGCCCACCGGTAATTTGGATTCTCGCACAGGTCTGGAAATCATCTCTATATTCCAGAAGTTGAACCGTCAGGGAAGGACGATCGTTCTTATCACTCACGACGAAAATCTCGCCGAGCATGCCTCTCGTATCGTGAAGATCAGGGATGGGCGGTTAGTGAATGACAAAAAAGTGGCCCGTCCAAAGGATGCTGCCAGAGCCCTGAACGACGGTCCCAAAGAACCGGACAACTAAACATTATTTTCAAGGCTTAAGGAGTAATGAGCATGAAAAAGAATCGTGTGATTAAAAGTGGTATCAAAAACATGGTCCGGCATAAAATGCGTACGTTTTTCATGATGATCGGCGTGGTCATAGGGATTACCGCACTCACCCTCATCATCTCCCTGGGCAAGGGTACCGAAAAAGAAGTCATGAACAATATCGAAAGGATGTTCAGTGCTTCAAATATCCTAATCAGCGCCGGTGGTGGCCGCATGATGGGTGGGCCCCAGCCAGGCGGTCCGACCACGACCCTCACGATATCGGACATCGAGGCGCTCCAGGCATCCATCCCCAACATCGATATGTGGGACCCCATGCAAATGATTTTCGGCAGAGAAGTGAAATACAGAGAGAAAAGCACCAATCTGCGGATCTTCGGGCATTCACCGACCGCAGAAGAAGTGTGGAATCGCAGCGTCTCCTCCGGAACTTTTTTCACACAGGTCGAAATGGAAAGTTCTGCGAGAGTCGCTCTCATAGGCGAAATTGCAGTTCAGGAACTCTTCGGTGATGAGGATCCGTTGAATAAGCAAATTCGTATCGGCACTGTCCCCTTTCGGATTATTGGTGTGTTAGAACCCATGGGCACGGATCCCCACGGTATGGACAGGGACAACGAGATCCACGCTCCCATCACAACAGTCATGCGTCGTCTGATGAACGTCGATTACATTATGTCGGCCAAGCTACACCTCCGGGATCCCGAACAAATGGATGAGAATGTCGATGATATCACACGGATCCTCAGAGAGCGCCATTCTCTGGCCGAACGTGAACCCAATGATTTTTCCATCATGACTCCCGTGGAAGTCCGGGAGATGGTCTCTGCCGCCAACCGTATCTTCAATCTCTTTCTCCCCCTTGTTGCAGGAATTTCCCTGGTTGTAGGCGGCGTCATCGTAGCGACCCTGATGCTCATTTCGGTAAATGAACGAACGAATGAAATTGGATTACGGAAAGCCGTGGGCGCCCGTGCAAGAGATATTCTGCTCCAGTTCATCATAGAGACCACGGTGATCACTTTCTCAGGAGGCGTGATCGGTATACTTCTCGGCATACTTGGCGTTCTTTTCATGGCCTCCATGATGCAGATGCCTGCATTCGTATCATGGCAGGCTCTGGTCCTGGGTGTCGGATTCTCTTTTGGTGTGGGTTTGATTGCAGGAGTTGGTCCCGCTCGGCGCGCGGCAGCCCTCGATCCTGTAGAGACGTTGTGATGAAAGTTTTCCGCAACATTAAAATATCCCGTAAAGCCCTGTTCAGCCATAAACTAAGAACCTTACTCGCTCTCTGTGGTATCACCATCGGTGTTGCGGCCGTGATCGTCATGGTCGCGATCGGAAATGGTGCCCAGCGGGCAGTCCTCCGCCGGATAAAAAATATGGGCACGAATCTATTGGTGGTAAACGCCGGAAAAGTCAAAACATTTGTTGGGAGAAGACGCCAGATCGGAAACGTGATCACATTAAAACAAAAGGATTATGAAGCCATCATAACCGAATGTCCCTCAGTGGAAACGGCGGCTCCGGCTCAGGAGAAGACACTCAAAGTCAAGTATGGCAATACCACAACGATGACAAAGGTACTCGGCACTACTCCGGATTTTCAATCAATCCGAAATTTTTCGATTCGAAACGGCCGCTTTTTCAAGGCCGAAGAGAACCGGGCAAGCTTGCGTCTCGCGGTCATCGGCAGCCAGGTGCATGAGAATCTATTCTATGGAGATGATCCCATAGGTGAAATATTACGTGTCGGCAACGTCCCATTCGAGGTAATAGGCGTTCTGAAGTCAAAGGGCATCAGTCCCGAAGGTGCCAACGAGGACAACCAGATCCTCATTCCCATCAGGACCGCCCTCAGACGGGTCTTCAATCTGAATTTCCTGAATTCCATTTATGTGAGAGTCAGGAGCCAGAATTCCATGGAGCTTGCTGAATCGGAGATCCGCTCTCTTCTTCGGGAAAGGCATCGCCTTGATCGAAATAAAAAAGACGATGATTTTACCATTCAGAATCAAATGAATCTCATCAGGGCGGAAAAGGAAACGACCGACTCCTTCACATTGTTGATCGCAGGCATTGCCGGTATTTCTCTGCTGGTGGGCGGCGTTGGAATCCTTGCGGTCATGCTTCTCGCAGTGAAAGAAAGGACCAGTGAAATCGGTTTACGCATGGCCACCGGGGCCAGACCGCAAGACATACTCGTCCAGTTCCTGTCGGAAGCACTCACTCTTGGACTCTTCGGTGGTCTCACGGGAATGGTATCCGGATTGATTGCAGGATGGTTCATCGGCCTGATTACAGAATGGGAGACCGCTGCCTCTCCGGGGTTCATAGTCCTCTCTATTCTTTTTTCCCTTACGATCGGTTTATTCTTTGGCGTCTATCCAGCCAGACGAGCCGCCCGATTGGATCCTATTGTCGCGTTACGGAGTGAATAATCCAGCCTAAAACAGCGTATACTTCCCCTCATCCACCTTTTTGAGGAGGTCCTTTAATCGCCCTTCTATGTCCCGGATTTCTCCGGCAGTGAGTCCCAGTTGGATGGTGTTTCCCCTCCGGCGAACCCCTTTTTTTACATCGAGGCTTTCGGTCGCTGGTACAGGTTTCATCTGACCATTTTCGATCTCAAACTGGGCGACCACACTGAGGGCCCGGTTTAAAGCATCGGGAGTTATTTCCCGAAGCCTTTGGACGGTTTTCTCCGGAAGCTTTTTCACATGTATCTTCCGCCATTCTGTGCCCCTGTCGCTTAACTGGCTCCTAAATGCGACGCCATTGTCAACGGCAAAGACACGCGGACTCGATTTGACTTTCGAGATCAACAGGTTGCCTTTGTTACTGTCGGAGTGGTTAATGAGATAGGTCAGGATATTGACATTTGCAAAATGCCTGGCATACAGCGGATCGTTTTTTAATCTCTTCTTGTCAAATACATCATCCACAGACACTTCCTCCAGCCAATATTGAAGAAGAACGAGCACCATGTCCGGTTTACGAAAGGTCGGACCGGCACGGGGCTCCATGCCCAGATACCAGGCACGGGGAAATATCCTGCACATCGTAGGGGGCACGACGAATTCATTTTCATCCAAGAACAGTTTCTGAGTCTCATATGCCGCGATCTCGTAACGGGGATTGTTGTTAAATTCGTCGGCACCTTCACGTGCCCGCCGCCACTTCACCTGCATGTACTTTATATCCGGAAACTTGATGATCGCACGTTTTGAGATATCCCCTTCATAACGAAGGTCGGAAAAGCGAAAGAGTTCAAACTCCTCATGCAAAATCCTGCGCTCAATCTCCTCGACGGAGTGGAGAAAATTGGCATCCTGTGCATGGGTAAGGATGGGGAGAATCAAAAACAGCACTGCCCACAGAGGCAGGGATCTACCAAAACCTTTTCGTAACACTTTGTATCCTCCTACATTAAACCTTCTATCGATATAAAATCTTGAATCTGAGTTGAATTTCCCCTCAGTATAAATAGTGTTAAAGTTGATCTTGTTTCTGGTTACTGGTTTCTGGCCGCTGGCTACTGGTATCTGGTAAATAATTCAAACAGTTTATTTTTATTAATTTTACAACTTTCTAAAGTTTGGATAAAGCGATTTAGCTTCTTTCCTAAAATATTCAATCTTTTATGCAAATCATTTAAAGTCGTTCTGTGAATTTCCAATAACCAACTATTTTGCCAATTGCCATATTTCAAGATTCTTAAAACTCATATTAAATCACAATGATTTTTTTCTAACCAGCATCCAGCAACCAGTTACCAGCAACCAGAAACCAGTAGCCAGTAAAAAGTTACCATTATTTATCGGATTGAGGTGAATCTGCCAGGCGTTGTTTCGCCTGCCTGGCGGTCTCACGCAGTAAAGGATCCGGATGTTCCAGACACTCGTCGAGTTTGGCCTCCAGGGATGTCAAACCCAGGATGCCGATGGTATACACTGCACACGACTTTAACCAGGATTCAGGGTGATCGATCAAAGTGAGTAGGGCCTCTCTTGGATTCTCCATATTTATCCCGATCAGATGGTTTGCCAATTCCACCCGTTTCGTGAAACTGACGTCAGGATCCAGTACCGGAATTAGCAGATTGCGCAAATCGGGTTTTAAAATTTGCTCTAAGAATTCCAGCGCATTATCGCGGTCTTTCGGATTCTTTGACTGAATTCCAAAATACGCACTGTGGAGATCGTGGTGGGGATACATCAATTTGATCAACTGAAAGATCCGCTCCAGATCTTGCGCCATGGAATCTTGCAACGCCTTAAATATCGTGTTATTGCTTGTTAGAGCCTGCTCCAGGGATTCCTGAATCTGATACGACCGATAATGCCCTATGATTTCGGAGACCAGCAGGGTCTCGATCATCTGGAGGTCGAGATCAATATCCGGGTGGAGGCTCTGGAAGCCCGTGAGGGAGGCGATAATGTGTGAGCGGAGCTGCGTGTCGCCCGCAAACAGCCTGTCCATCAGTACATGCTTCGCCCTTGGAGTTCCGATAAGCAGGAGTACGCGGGGGATCTCCCGCAGCGTCTCGATGGGATTCGAAGGTTCTGACAGACTCTCCTGCATCAGGTCCACAACCCCATCGCCACAGCGCCCCAACGCCTCAGCAGCCATGGTCGCCAAGTTCGAATCACTCAGTCTATCGAGTACAGCACGAATGATTCGGGGGGTCGCATCGCATCCCATCGCCCGGATGGCCTGACCTGCCACATCATCATTCGTATCCCTCACCAGAATCTCCAGGTATTGTTCAAAAAGATTCGGTAACGATCCAATCAACCGGGCGGCCTCTAAGCGCGTGCGCAGTCCCTCCGGTCCCTGCTCCTGTACCATGCTGTTGAGGATCTCGCGGGCAGTGTCGATGTTATTCGTTTCACCGGACCGCGCCAGATAGGCGATTATAGCGGACCGAACGGAAAAATCGGGGAAATCCCCTAATTCTCGGATAAGTCCCAATGGATCGACATTTGTATGGTGCGCAAGATAGAGTAATGCTTCGGTACGTACACCCAGTTCCTCGTCGTCCAGCAACTTCTCCACCTGGGAAACCACCGTCGTATCTCCTCCCGCGTTCAGAATCGACACGGCTTTTTCGCGAATCTCAGCCGTGGGATGCACCAGCAGATCTCGCACCGCCGGATGTACCATTTGATGATGTTCCGGCTCGAGCAGACTCAGGGCATACAGAATCTCGTCCGAATCTTCGGTGCGCAATCTGGCGGCGATCATCTCCCTGGTAGCACGGTCCAGAGTTTGTACCGTCGTCTGTTCAGCACTGAGACGATGCTGCTGCAGCCTCTCACTTAGAGTCTCCACATACTTTCGTCGCGCGACGTAAACAACCAGGAGCCAGAGGCCCATGAGAGGGAGGATCACCCAACTGAGCTGCCGGGCGGTGAATTGAAGGACAGTGGCAAAGATGAGTACAATGAGCCCGGCCAGTCCGTCTCCCAGCCGCCAGCTCACCGTATCGATGAACATTTTAACATGCATCATCACGTGGGATGGTACGGGGAAATAGAGGGATTCGATGGCCGGTTTTTCAATGGAATACCGCAGGATTTTATCACTCCCCTTGAGCACTGTCGCCGCCCAGAGAGTTCCCCAGACCAGCACGCCAAATGTGCCGGCCACCAGGGCGATGGGCAGGATCATCAGGGCAACTCTCAAGCTGAGAGCCAGTAGTCGTGGTGCCAGCACCTGGGCGATCAGGAATCCTAAAATACTGACAAATCCGTAGAATGTCCCGAAAAAGGCTGCGAGATCATTTTTTTCTAAGAACGATTGTTCGGCCATCGCCTTGAATTGCCAGCCTGCGATGTTCGTCACGATGGAAGATAGACAGACCAGCGCAGCGATGATCTGGAGAAGTGTAGACGCCCGTACCTGCTGGATGCTTTCATGCAGGTTCCAGGTGACTGCGGAATTTCTCCTCTTTGCAGAATCATCCATCTCAGACAGAGCCGGATGCCATTGCCGCCAGATTCTTATGACCTGCGCAGCACTCGCCGCTAAAAGGACCATCATGAGGAAGAGCAGATGTTCGGCATCGAATCGCTGCACAATCGCTCTGGAGAGAAATCCGGCGATCCCGCCTGCAATACCACCGCTGGCGACTATTCCCAACAGCCGCTTGTCGCGAACACTCAGCAAATAAATAATGAGAATCCACATCTGTGCCGGTGCCACGACACCAAAAATTCCCACCCAGATATAGAGAGCGGGGTACAGCCAGGTCCATTTGAAAATATGGGTGGTCCACCAGAATAGTCCGGCAATCACTGCGAAAACGAGTAAACTACCGGTCTGCAGTGTGCGTAGACTGGTGTATCGCCCGGAGTAGATGTAACCCATGGCCACCAGCAGCACGAACGCGGCAATGGTCATATCCACGTAGGGAAGATGCACTGCCTGAAATCGATCTAAAAACAACGTATCGCGGACCACCTGCCCGACAACGAGACTCGAAATGATCAGAAAATGGTAGAAGAACAGCGGTGCAACACGGCCCAAATCCCCGCGCCGCAGTTTCAGCAGCCGTTCGATGATACGAAAATGGTCTGTTGTGCTTTCGATCTGCATGGCTATTCCTGATCCTTTAATTCTCTACATCAGAAATTAAATAGCCGGATTGTTAAATGTCAGTTTCGATAAAATATATTCTAAAGTATAAATGATTCACAGGAATAATGCAAGCAGAAAATCATCTTCACTCCAAAGAGCGGAGATTATTGAGCGCTCCAAAACGATCATGCACTTTAGTGTCTAAATTGCTCCGAACCGCTACAAATAAAAAAAGGTAACCTTTTCGGATTTCAGGAGTCTAACTTTATAGGTATCTTTCTGAATAAGAAACAAATATTAAAAAGATAAAGAATGAAGGTTTTAACAAAATTGGAAGAAAATGTATTATTGGTCATCTTAAAGCTGAGAGATAACGCCTACATAGTGACTATCAAAACCACACTGGAAAAATATCTCGAGAAGAATATATCCTTCGGGGCACTTTATTTGTCTCTAAACAGATTGATGAGAGATGGATATTTGAGAACGGAAATTGGAGAAGCGACCTCCCAACAAGGTGGAAGGGCGAAAAAATATTATAGAATAAACAAAGAAGGTGTCTTGAAATTGAATGAGATCCACTCTTTGCAACAGAAAATGTGGAAAGGCTTTCACCAACTGTCAGATGAAATACTGGAGAGAGGATGAAAGAGATCAGGACTCCTCAGTCAGGACAGAAGCTTATAAGCATTTTACTCCCTGAACCGGAAAGGAATTATTTGGTTGAAGGGATAGAAGAAATCTATGCGCTCAAACTGAAAGAAAATGGGACTGCTTTGGCAATGCTGTGGTACTGGAAGGAGATTATTTTTTCGGTTCCTTTCATCTTAACCGACAACTTAATGTGGGGTTCGATCATGCTGAAGAATTACTTAAAAACTGTATTCAGATTGATCCGGAGGAAAAAGTTGTTTTCATTTGTCAATTTATTGGGGCTGACAATCGGTCTCACCAGCAGTTTCTTGATTTTATTGTATGTTGACTTCGAGTTGGCCTACGATCATTTTCATGAGAATGTGGATAATATTTACAGGGTCTACATGCATCAGCCGGGAAATCAAGTTTTCGGCAGCAGCACGGACTTATGGGTGACGACACCGACGATTTTAAAACCCACATGGGAAGAGGAACTGCCCGAAATAGAGAAAATCGCAAACATAAGAGGAAGAAACGTCGTGTTCAAGAAGAGCGGACAGCTATTGAATGAAAGGCTTACTTTTACCGATCCCGAGTTCCTCGAAATTTTTACCTTTCCGTTAATGTCTGGAAATCAAAGGTCGGCTCTCGATGATCCTTTTTCTCTTTTGATTACTCAACGTATGGCAGTGAAATATTTCGGGGAAGAAAACCCGCTTGGAAAAACCATTTCAACCAGCGATAATCATGTTTATAAGGTGACTGGCATGCTGCAAAACGTTCCCGAGAATTCCCACCTCAAATTTGACTTTTTAGCATCATTTAATACCCTTTATTCCATATGGGATCGGGATTGGAAAAGCGACAACTGGCTGAACAATGGATTCGATACTTATCTCACGCTGCCGGCAAATACCGATCAACATCAATTCGACGAGAAGTTAAGAAAATACGACCTGGAGGGATTCGGTAATAAAATCTGGTCTTTTCATGTTCAGCCATTAAAAGACATCCATTTTAACAGGGCCACAGGCGGCGATGGAGATATCAGAACTATCTATATTTATTCGGCCATCGGGCTGTTTATTCTCATCATAGCCTGTTTTAATTTCATAAACCTTTCAACCGCCCGGTCCGCATCGAGAGCAAAAGAAGTCGGCGTGCGAAAAGTGGTTGGTGCCCATAAGAGGCAGCTCATCAGACAGTTAATGGGAGAATCGGGTTTATTCACGTTCATCGCCCTCATTTTTTCAATGATCTCGGTATTGGTCATTCTGCCTGCGTTTAGCTCCCTGATCGGAAAAGAACTGAGTGCTGATGCATTTTTAAATATGAAATTAATATTATGCATCGTAGGAATCACTTTGCTGGTCGGGATCATCTCCGGGAGTTATCCGGCATTATTTATTTCATCTTTTCAGCCGGTCAGCATCCTAAAAGGAAATTTAAAACACAATTCAAAGGGGGCCCTGTTATTTAGAAACGCTCTCGTGGTGATTCAATTCGCCATCTCCATTATCATGATTGTGAGCACCATCACTTTATACAACCAGTTAAACTACATCAGAGACCGAAAGCTCGGCTATGACAGGGACCACATCATCACTTTTAACTCGAGAGGAATAAAAATCGAAACCTTTAAGAATGAATTGTTAAATAATCCCGGAATTCTAAAAGTGTCCGGTTCTACAGGTTTGCCGACCAATATAGGATGGTCCAACATCCCCGCCTGGGAGGGTAAAAATCCCGACGACAATCCATTTTTTTACAGGTTGAATGTGGACTATGACTTTTTAGACATCTATGGATTGGAGATGGTGAAAGGCAGAAAATTCTCTCAAGAGCTCGGCGATAAGGGCAACGCTTATATTCTGAATGAAACTGCCGTAAAGAGACTGGGGTTTGATGAGCCTATCGGGCAAAGGTTCGGATTCTGGCGAATCACCGGCACGGTTATCGGAGTCATAAAAGACTTTCATTTCGAATCGCTGCATAAGCCCATCACCCCCCTCGGGATAGGCGTATATGACAGACAGGATTTTTGGATCGTTTCCGTTAAAATAAATTCACAAAACATGAGCAGCACCATTCAATATATTGAAGACACATGGGAGAAATTATTACCCGACTATCCCTTCGAGTTCTTCTTTATTGATGAACGGCTAAATGCGATGTATCAATCCGAACGAAAAATGGCAGAAAGTTTTAACTATTTTACGTTAATTGCAATATTCATTGCATGTCTCGGTTTATTCGGACTCACGTCTTTTATCGCCGAACAAAAAACCAGGGAGATCGGGATAAGGAAAGTCTTAGGGGCTTCAGTCTCAAAAATAATAGTGATGCTCTCGAAAGAATTTATTAGATGGATTATCCTTTCTGCCGTCATTGCCTTCCCTGTTTCCTGGTATGCCATGGATCGGTGGCTTCAAAACTTCGCCTATCGTACAAATCTCGGTTTTGAGGTGTTCACAGCCTCAATTGTGATTGCATTTCTCATCGCCCAACTCACAGTGAGCTATCATTCAATCAAAGCCGCCACCGCCGATCCGGTGGATTCGTTGAAATATGAATGAAAACCTGTGTCGATCCTGGAAAGTTTGTTATTCATTAGTCGTTATCTGTATACGCTATAAACATCTTCGATTATTTTCTTCTTGATTTTCTCTGAATAATGATTTATAATAAAGAGTAACAAATATTCTATCGGCACAATCGTTAGAATAAGTCGAGTTATCTTCGCACTACTACCTTCCTACCGATCAATGAGTGAGGGGAGAGGTGGACTATATTCAACAAGAAATAGAGGAATTGTCCACCTATGAACGAGAACATATTCAAAATATTCGAGAGATCATCTCAGGCAATAGAAGTACGCCCGTACCTCCATCCACCTTCAAAAGCATTCTCAACCTGTTAAGAACGACCAATCTAGACGTCGCACTACACACGCGACTCATCGATCTAATTACAGAAATGAGAGGCTGGAATGCGCCAGGGAGAGGATCCGGAGATAAATAGAGAGGAAGACGATCTACTCGATTACATCGAAATGCACCTGAATGCTCAGAATGGCCACCACCGCGGCGATCGATTCTGGACAGATCTCCGAAAACTTATTTATTATTTAATGAATCTTTATTTATAAAATAAATACTTTGTCTTATAAATTCTTCTTTGTCATAGAATGAGAGATTTATCAACATTGTATTGGGAGAATCTAAATTCATCCTTTAAATAAAGCACCATCATTAACGGGTGTTGGAATCTCAAACACAAATAATATTATTAGAAATCGAAATTTGGGCAAGAGTAAATCAAGATCTTAAATGGGCTACGTTAAAACAAAGTAAAAAGAAGAATAAGGAATATTGGCATGAATTTAATAAAAGATATTTTGCTTTTATTTATAGGTGCAGGAATAACTATATGCATAACCTTAATTATTAATAAAATTCAATCAAGAAAAGCTGACATAACTTGGCGTATTTTACCCCCTGTCACACATCTGCATATTCCGCTCCAAACCTGCCACTCATTCCGGTGAAAACTGCCACCCATTCCGGTTTAAAGTTGCCACTCATTCCGGTGAAAACTGCCACTTGTATAATCATTGCCGGAAAATGATTTTCCCTTAAAACATATCAAAAAATATTTATTAAATTGTTCCTCCATTAGTTGTAAATACTAAAGAAGAAGGAACGTTTATGCCCATGCAGAGGATTTCGATGAATAAAATCCGTGAAATCATCCGACTAAACGAACAGTGTAATCTCAGTCAACGAGCGATAGCCCGAGCGTTGAATATATCTCGTCCCATTATAAAGGAATACATCAATAAGATCCATTCATCAGGACTTGACTATGAAACAATCAATGATGTCGACGATGACACCCTTTTACAGATCGTTGAAGGTACCAGGAGGTCCAGCTCGGACCGGTATACCCTATTACGTCTGAAGTTTGAGTACTTTCTAAAAGAACTAAAGCGTACCGGTGTTACGCTC
>Ga0114922_10002730_pt1 | contig 16487 bp, 12 predicted proteins | sample AartaG_FD_100975 | JGI IMG/M metagenome (GOLD analysis project Ga0114922, IMG submission 100975) | Deep subsurface microbial communities from Aarhus Bay to uncover new lineages of life (NeLLi) - Aarhus_00045 metaG | ecosystem: Environmental > Aquatic > Marine > Oceanic > Sediment | place...
CTGCATAGTCGGTCCGTCTAAGAGGTTTTTCAGCGGCATAAGCGCCTACACTATCTGCCTGACTAACGCCTTATCGAAGGGCAATGACGCATCAGCCTTGTTGCTGCGGAACCTCTTGCCTAAATTCCTGTACCCGGGAAAGGGGCAAATCGGCAGGATAGACCATTCGCTCCAGTTTGCCTCGGGGATATTGTCATTTGATGGCATGGACTGGAACTCACCATTAAGCTGGATAAGGGCTTACCGTTTCCTAAAGCAGCAAAAGACCGATGTAGTAATAATGCAATGGTGGACTTCCTCAGTGGCGCACATGCAATTGTTCCTGGTGATTGCCAATAGACTTAAAATAAAATCCAGGCTGATACTGGAAATGCACGAAGTAGTTGACCCTTTGGAAGAAAGAATTCTGCCCATTCGCCTGTACTCCAGAATAATGGGTAGATTGCTGATGAGAAGAGCCGACGTTTTTGTTGTTCATGCAAGTTCCGTGAAAGATCAGGTAACCAAAATCTACGGTCTTAAGGAAAATAACGTGTCGGTTATACCCCATCCGCTATATGACGTGTACTACCAGGATTGCGATAAGCAGGCAGCCAGAGATAAACTGGGAATCTCTGAAGAATTTGTCATCCTCTACTTCGGGCTGATAAGGAAATACAAGGGCGTGCCCTGTCTGGTTGAGGCATTCAACAAGCTTCCGCCTGATATAGCTTTGCATTCCAGACTGGTTATTGCCGGTGAGGATTGGGGAGACGAAACCTGCTTGGGCGATATGATAAATTCCTCACCCTATAAAGAGCAAATAACCTATAAGCCTCAATTTATCCCTGATAATATGATTCCCAAGTATTTCTCGGCTGCCGATGTGGTGGTGTTGCCCTATCTCAGGACTGCTGGCAGTGGCGTAGCCAGTATAGCTACGGCTTATGGCAAGCCCATTATTATTTCCGGCCTCCCAGCTTTACGGGAATCTCTTACAAATTATGAAGGAGCGACATTCACGCCTGTTGGTGATTCCGCAGCCATAGCCGAAAGGCTCACTCAGGTCTACAATAGATGCAAATCAGGCAAGACTATGGTTTTTAACCCACCCCAGAACACCTGGGACACGGTTGCCCAACACTATCAGGTGCTAATAGGAGAACTTAATAGCAACTAACAGTGCTAGATACCAGTGAAACTTATGAAACGGGGGCAAAACGGTTAATACTATGGCAAGTACAGTAACTAATCGATACTGGTGGCTGTCTCTGATTCCTAGGATTCTCTCTTATAAATTATTCAGGGTGTTTAATGCCCCGAAGACACTGCCCATTAGCTTGACTCTAAGCCTCACCAACCGCTGCAACAGCAGATGTAAGACGTGTAATATCTGGAAACTCTATAGGGGTGAAATCGGAAACGATTTTAGAGAAGATGATGAACTCAGGCTAGAAGAGTACGACAGCATATTTAAGAGCATAGGCAAGTCGCTAATATGGTGTACTTTCAGTGGTGGCGAACCTTATTTAAGGGAAGACATTAAAGAGCTGACTGAGTTACTCCAAAATCATTGCCAGCCTAACATACTAATCATCCCCACAAACGGTCTGTTGCCAACTGTAATTGAGAATAAGACCCGCCAGATACTCAATATTCTTCCTCAAGAGACAATAGTTATCGTGAACGTTTCGCTGGATGGTGTCGCGGAAGCCCATGATGAAATAAGGGGTGTGCCCGGCAACTTTAACAAAGCAATCGATAGCTACAAGCGCCTGAAGAAATTGAAACAGGAACACAAGAATCTGGAGCTGGGAATTCATACCGTCGCTTCAAAATTCAACATTGATAAACTGCTGGGCGTGTATGAGTTCGCAGTCAAAGAGCTCGGCCCAGATTCCTACATATCGGAGATTGCCGAGCACCGTAATGAACTATTTAACACTGACGACGATATCGCTCCTGAACGTGCGCAATATGAAAAGGTAATTAGAAAGCTTCAGAAAGGAATCAAGCAGGATTACATCACTAAAGGTGGGATAGCAAGCTTGATTCAGTCCTTCCGCCTGAATTACTATGATTTTGTAGTGGAAATACTTGAGAAACACAGACAAGTTGTGCCTTGCTATGCCGGGGTTGCTTCGGGACAGATATCTGCTTATGGGGATGTATGGCCATGCTGTATATTAGCTCGAAATTCAAGCATGGGGAATCTTCGCGAGGTAGGTTATGACCTGCGAAAAATCTGGTTTTCTGAAAAAGCCCAGGCTGTCAGGAGGAGAATAAAGCAAGGTGAATGTTACTGCCCTATGGCTAACGTATACTACACAAATATGCTCCTCAGCCCCACAGTTATGTTGAAAGTACTTACTAAACTGGTGAGGAAAAGATGAAAGCGCTGGTCACCGGAGCCACAGGGTTTATCGGAAGCCACCTTGTGGAAGGCTTATTACATTCAGGGCATAAAGTAAGAGCCATGATAAGGAAACAGCCGCAAGACTATCATTTGCCGTGGCTGAGCGATGGGCGCGTTGAAATAGTGACCGGGGATATCTCCAATGCGACTGATGTGGCAAGAGCTGTAAATAACATAGATGTTGTTTTTCATCTGGCAGCTATGCTTGGCACATGGGGAATACCCGAGGAGACATACCATAAAGTTAACGTCTTAGCAACAAGAGAATTTATCAACCAGAGTCTACGCGCTGAAGTAAACCACTTCATCTATATAAGCACCGTTGGAGTGATGGGGCGGCTGAAGTCGACGCCGGCGGATATAGACCACCCCTACGCACCGGTATCCCTTTACGAGAAGTCTAAATGTGAAGCCGAATCATGGATAAGGCAGGCTGTGACTGAGGTGAACTTTCCAGCAACCATTGTTAGGCCGTCGCACGTTTACGGACCAAGAGACCGGAATACGGCTAAACTCTTCAAAACGATGAAGCTAATTCGCGTATTTCCTGTCATAGGGGGCGGATATTGTCTTTACCAGCCGGTATATGTGGATGACATGGTTCAAGCACTTATCTCCTGCATGGGTAACAAGATGGCGCTGGGTAATACTTATATCGTGGCTGGAAGCGAAGCGATAACATTCAGGGAATTCTTTGACTTATCAACTAGAATAATGGGGGATCGAATAGCGCTGGTAAGTTTTCCGGTAAGCCTGGCTCGCTTGGCAGCCGGTTTTAGTGAGAGGGTGGGGAAAATCATAGACCACGAACCGCCTCTGACATATTCACGGATAGATTTCTTCTCTTACCCACAAGCTTACAGCATCGCCAGAATTCAAGAGGACACCGGCTTCAAACCAAGGGTCGGTATTGAAGACGGACTAAAAAGGACCATCAAGTGGTATCGCAATAACGGTTGGCTCTAAACAGGCGCAGTGCAACATGGATTTGAATATATTAATGGTCACCCCCTACTATCTGCCGACGATGAGCGGCGTATCTATCTATGTCCATCACCTGGTAAAAGGTCTCATTGAGCAAGGAATTAAAGTAAGAGTACATACCACCAACTGCCAGCGGGCATCGAGCCCATTAGACCTCGGTTTGAATTCCTCCGATATCGAAGTCCACAGACACAGGTCCTTTTTGGAGCTCAAGCGCTTTTACAATCCCATATCCCTCTCCTACGTTGTCTCAGCGATGAAAGCTTGTGATGATTTTGATATAGTTCACATCCACGATTTTCCCAAGATATGCAATGAAGCTCTCATCCTGTTTATGAAGTGGTTGAAGAGAGCTAAGCCGCTGGTTCTGACTCCACATGGTGCCGGCTCACCTCAACCAACACGCAGCCTTCTATCCAAGATATACTGGTTTTCTGGAATCCCTCTAAGAGCACTTAGCGAGGTAGATAGAATAATAGCGGTAAGTCCTGTTCAGGCAGAGCTATTTGCTGACGTATGTGGCGGTGACAAAATCAGCATGATACCAGAAGCTGTGCCTGACCATTATTTCGTAGATAAGCCATCATTCTTGGACGATGGAAAGCTCAAAGTGTTGTTTATTGGCAGGATTGTTGAGGAGAAAGGGATTAACGAGTTGCTTTATGCGGCGCACAGAGCTCTGGAAGTATGTGGTAAAATGGAGTTGGTTTGCCTCGGATCTGACGGTGGTTATCTCAACAGAGCAATAGAGCTGATGAACAAATTAGCGTTAAACAATGTAGTCAAGATGGTCGGCACCGTGACAGAAGCAGAGAAGCTACAGCATCTCAATTGGTGTGATGTTTTAGTTTTGCCTTCCTATTATGAAGCCTTCGGCATACCACTGCTTGAAGCTATGGCTCATGGAAAACCGGTGATTGCCAGCAAAACAGTGGGGGGTAAATCTCTAGTGGAAGACGGTAAAACAGGCTTTCTTGTGGATATCGGTGATTGGAATGCCGTTGCTGAGTATTTAATCAAACTCACCAGGGAGCCGCATCTAAAATTTAAAATGGGAGAGAGCGGCTTACAAAGGGCCAGCGAGTTCAGCCTAAGAAAAATGCTGGAAAAGCAGATAGAAATTTACAGGAAGCTACTTCAAGCCAAACTGAGCCATCCAACAAGGGGATAACTGTATAACCAATATACAAACAGATTAAGATGACAATGTTGAGTAGCACCAAGAACAATTCTGTAAAAGAGAATGCTGTTCTGGCAAATAGGTCCCCAATACGGGGCCTTTTCCATTGTAGTTGCCGGGGCTCTAGCAGCAAAGACACCGTGCATTATGGCCAATACATCGGCATTAGCAGAATGGGTTGATAACAAGAGCTGCTTGGGCATATGCTAGCCGGTAAATCAAGAGGCGCTGGCAGAGATGATAGATAAAGTGACCGGCAAAAGGGTAGCTGACGTCAAAATATGGGACTGGGAAATAGTGGGCCTCGGGCTCGTGCTGGTGACCGGGCTCGTTATCATTGCCTGGAGTAAGCCAGCAACTATCTTTCCTTACTTTTCTTTGTCACTTGCGATGGCTGCCCTGTTAGCTTTTTCCATTATTGCCTATTACAGAGGAACAGCGCGATTCTCCACTATTTTTTTGATCTTGCTGGTACTGCTATTCCTTGGTAACCTGCCGTTTATCGCTACTCATTATCAGGCTTTAGCTCCAGGCGATGTTACCTTCGAATATGCGGTGATAAACACCTTCTCACAAGGGAGCGCGATATTCGTTATTCCAGAATCGCCTTTCTCAAATATACTCACCTGGTATTCATCATGGCCTCTCTTGCATAGCCTGTCACTAATTTTTTCCGATGTCCTGGGTATTGAAGTCTCTGTCTTGCCCTTAGTCTTACCCACCATATTCAGCTTGATCGGATTCCTTTTTGTCTATCTCTTGGCATCAAAGCTGGCATCAGCTCTAAAACTAAATGCGGTGGTTGTACCTTTATGTCTCCTGTTTTACGCCGTTTCCCCTGAGGTAATCTATTATGCCTCTAAGTTTGTACGCCAGTCTCTGAGCATAACCTTAGTCCTGATTGAATTCTATTTACTTTATAAGTATATTAGGCGCCGTGATTCCAGGATACTGGCTTTAATAGTTCTTAATGTAGTAGCCATAGTTCTTGTGCACCACTACACCTCTTTTGTATTCACGGCTTACTTGCTAGCCTTTGCTGGGCTAACATTTGTCCTGATTTTGATTTCGCGTGGAGTGAGAGTCAAGTGGCTGGCGTGGCTTTCCAAGTTCCGCAAAGAGGCTACCATTGTTGGCATCGTCGGACTTCTATCAGTCGGCAGTATATTTGTTGGGTGGACTCAAGTAGCAACGGTGATACAGCCACTGGCTGGCGGAGTTATAAGTAGAATTGTACAAGTGGTCAACCCCAGCATTGCGCCTGCTGAATCCAGTATCAAGCCCGCTGAACCCAGTATCAAGCCTGCTAAACCCAGCATCGAGCCTTATTTGCCAGAAGGGCATTATCCCAAATCGCTTACGCCACCCTGGGTGAATCTGCTCTGGGTGAGAGACTTCTTGCTATATGCACCGGTATTTTTCGGCTTTGCCTGGCTATTCAGGGAGAAGCTTAAGAAGAAGCTTCGCGATTTTAAGGGGCTAGCTAGTTTTAATTTCTTGGTCTTCTCACTCAGCATTTTTGGAGTGTTTTTCTTATTCGAGCTATTCATAAGCCATGTGGAGCCCTACCGCCTAGTCAATCTGAGCATGCCATTAATTGCTTTTTGTAGCGCCATCGCCTATGTGAAAATTTTTGCCCACAGGAAATGGCTCCAGTGGCTAGCTTATATGATATTAGTTTTCATTGTCACTGCCAGCTTTCTGGGCCTGGGGGCGCACAGATATGCTCCAATACACTTGTATTCCTCTGCTGTAAACGCCCAGGAGGTGGGCGAGCCCACACCGCTTGACGATAGACACTATGCCCTGCAGCGATTCGTTGAGGAACACGGGTTAATCGCCCAAAGTGACGTGGTATTTTCAGATGACAATAACCTGTTATATCGATTGCTACCACCTCAACAATACAAAAAAATCGGTCCCGGCGTACTCACCATTCGCGACGAATTAAATGAGGCCATTGATAGTGACAGCAGATTCCTGGTTGCGGATTTCAACACCAATTTCTATACCTACTACTGGGGTTTATGTGCATGGTGGAGCCCTGAAGTGGCTAAGGAGAAGAAAAACGAGTATCGTATTGTGCTCGAGGATAATTTAAGTATAATATACAACGATACATTCGAGGTGTGGCTGAAATAACCAGGAATCGCAGCTATTTGCTCACTTTATCTTCCCCATAAAGCGAGGGGCGAAGGAAGGCTGACCAGCTACAAATTGACCATATTCACATTGTAGGGGAGCCAGTGGGCTTCGCCCCTGGCAATGGCACGGGGGTAGGAATTAGATGTGGGTCGGTGGGGGGATGAGCTTTTTGCCGGCGAGAATATAGATTGCCACGATTGCCTGCACTCCGAGCCAGGCGTAGCCAATACCGGTTATGCCGGTCAGCGGCAGGAGGAGATAGCTTATAACCAGCACGCCTGTGCCCATAAACCCCCAGATTATCATCATCTCTGTTATCCTGCCGGTCACCCGGAGTATGCCTGTGTAAATATGGTTAACCCCAAGGGGCAGGCTGGAAAGGCAGAGAACCCAGAGCAGCGGCAGGGCGTTCAGCGAGTAGCCGTGACCGAAGACAAGAAGCAGCCACTTGCCGGCGGCGGCCAGCACTATTGCAGCGGGGACGAGCAGCAGGAAGGTGGACTTGAGTGATTTGACGACATTCTCCCTTAACCGGTCTTCAAAGTGTGAGCCTTCGGCAAGCAAGGACTGAGAGATTCCTATTGCAATGGCAAAGAGCAAATTAGCCATCATCCAGGCGATGTAAAAATAGGCGTTCTGCTCGGCGCCAAGAAGATTGACCACCATGAGCGGCAAGAGATAGGCAGGAGCGAGTAATAGCAGGTTGACCAGATAGTTGCCAGCGGAGTACCGCCATAGCTTTTTAACCAGTGTCAGGTTCAACGCTGGCATCGGTCTATAGCTGTCCTGAACCCTGGGCAGAAAAAAGAAGAGGGCAACAGCCAGAGCAACGGCAAAAGCTACGCCCCAAGAGGCGACCACACCGAATGCCTGAAAATAGAGAGCGAAGAGCACAGGCAGAGGAAGCTTGACCAAGGAGTAGATGGTGTTCTTGAATAATGTGAAGCCAGCCCGCCGTTTGGCCAGGAAAGCAGAGTCAACCACGGATGACAGCGTCCACAATATGGCGAAAAACAGAAAGGCAAGACAGAAGATAGCGTTTTCCCTGACGAAGCTCAAGGCCGGAGACCAGAAGTCCAGGCCGGCGACGAAGATGGCCGCCAGCAGCAGGCTGACGAGGCCACTCAGGGTAAAACAGGTATTTATCATTTCGCGGGGGTTGTCAGCCTGGGGCAGGAAGCGGACAAGAGATATGTCGAGGCCGACCAGGCTCAGTACAGCAAGGAGATTCAAAGCCGATATGATGGCGGAGCTGTAGCCTACCACGGCTTCCGAGTAAAAGCGGGCGACGATGAGCCAGAAGAAGAAGCCGCACAGTGACATAACGGCGGTGCTGAGCATGATATAAAGGGCGTTAGCATACAGGGGGGTGGTCAGCACCCGCCTGATTCCCTGTCTTGAGGTAGCTGCCCCTAAGACTTCTTTTATGGTGTCGAACGGCGCAAAGTCTGGCAGTTTCAATTGTTTGGAGATTATAGCGTTTTTGGTGACCGGTGACTAGTTACCATTTGTGTATCCAGCTCACTGGCAGAACCTAATGATATGTAGAGGAACTGGATAAACTCCTTACTGCCGGTGCGGGCTGCACCCTCGGCAATATTACTGGCTATCGAAATCGCCGCTCTTCGCATCTGAGAGACTAACCCAAATTGCTCTTCCCGGGGAAACCTGCTGGTTACATCATAACAAATAACCGAAAGCTCCACTGCTTCTTGCCAGACCTTCAAGTCTTTATGATTGTTCATTACCATTCACTATTCACTATTTACCAGTTACCAATCACTGCGAAATCTGCTAAGTGTGTGCCAGGTCTTCGGCACAGCCGATATCACGCCAGGTCTCGGTGAAGGTGCGGGCATGGACTTCGTCCTTCTCTATGAGGTGGGCGATGAAGCTACCCAGATTATCTTTTTTGCCTTCAGCGCAGTAGCGGGACAGCAGGGGAAAGATTCGCGGCGGAAACATATAAATACCCGTGGAGACGAGGCTGGAGTGGGGCTGTGCCGGCTTTTCCCGCAACTCAACTATGTGATTGCCGTCCAGGCTGACGACGCCGAACCGGCTGGCTTTGCTCCTATCACTGATGTCATAGACAGCTACCAGGACATTTCTGCCGTTGTAGACAGAGATGAACTCAGCCAGGTTAAACTCGAAGTAGTTATCACCGGCGATGACCAGGAGGTCTTCGGCGATGTTCTTGCTGCTAACCCAGAACTCAAGCGAGCCGACAGCTCCTTTCTTCTGCTCATGAGTCCAGATATCTTCAACGCAAAGCTCTACCTGCCGGGCAGCGCTTTTTTGCCACCGGCGGAAATCAGCTTCAAACTTCCGGTTGCACGAGACCAATGTATCAATGTCCTCCTGAACCCTGTCCATGATATGGCTCAGCAGCGGCTTGCCTTTATATTCCAGCAATGTCTTGGCTTTATAGATGGTCAGCGGATAAAGCCTGGTACCGAAACCGCCAGCCAGGATTAAGCATTTCATTTGATGCGCTCCAAAATCCTTATCTCGGAAATCAAACCATCACTTGGCATCGCTGTTTAGATTGAGATTCAAGTTCTAAATCTTAGTCTTAATTCTGCCACCTGCTCTTGGTGAATTTTACCACATTTGAGGCGATGCGGCCCGAGCTACGCGGCTAGAGAGATGGCGCACACTCTCCCCGCCCCACTGCGTAATAGCGAATGCCGACCCGCCTCACCTCCAGAGGATCAAACAGGTTGCGTCCATCCACGATTACCGGCTGGCGGAGCTGGGCCTTGAGCCAGCCAAAATCCACCGTACGGAACACTTTCCACTCAGTGCATACCACCAGAGCATCGGCGCCCACCACCGCATCTTCCCGACTGCCCACCAGGCGTAGATCCTCCCGCTGCCCGTAGATGCGTTCTGCCTCTTTCATCGCGGCAGGGTCGAACGCCTGCACCTTCGCCTCCGCTGCCCACAAGGCCTCAATCAGCGTCCGGCTGGGCGCTTCGCGCATGTCGTCCGTGTTCGGTTTGAAGGCCAGCCCCCATACCGCAATTGTCTTCCCCCGCAGCTCACCACCCAGCGCATGGCTCAGCTTCTCAAAAAGCACACGCTCCTGCCCGAGGTTCACTACCTTCACTGCACGCAACAGTGCGGCTTCGTAGCCCACCTCCTCCCCCAGTCGAACCAATGCTCGCAAGTCCTTTGGCAAGCAGGACCCACCGAATCCACAGCCTGGGTAGATGAAATCGTAGCCGATGCGAGGATCCGAGCCGATTCCTTTGCGTACCTGCTCTACATCCGCCCTCAGGCGCTCGGCGAGATTCGCCACCTCGTTCATAAAGCTGATCTTGGTCGCCAGCATAGCGTTGGCAGCGTACTTTGTCAGTTCTGCTGATCGCGCGTCCATGAAGATCATTTTGTCACGCTTGCGGTTGTAAGGAGCATAACACTCGCGCATCGTCTCACGCACCCGTTCCGAAGCGGTGCCAATCACAATGCGTGCCGCCTTGGTGAAATCCTCGGTCGCCGTGCCATCCCTCAAGAACTCTGGATTGGAGCAGACATTGAAGGGCAACTCGACACCACGCTCGACGAGGCCTTGCGTAATCACAGTTCTGACCCTATCAGTGGTGCCGACGGGCACGGTAGACTTGTTCACTATAACCTTATAGCTCCGCATATACCCGGCAATCACATTTGCCACTCCAACACATGGCTCACATCTGCCGAACTACCCTCATCAGTGGGAGTGCCCACTGTGATGAATAGCAATTGCCCAAATTCCACGCCCTCGGCCATGTGCGCGGTAAAGTGCAGACGCCCTTCCTCAAGATTCCGGCTCACCAGGGACTCGAGACCGGGCTCGTAGATGGGAGCCCGGCCCTTCTTCAGAACCTCAATCTTGGATTCGTCAATGTCCACGCACATCACATTGTGCCCCACATCAGCCAGGCAAGTCCCGGTAACGAGGCCTACATACCCTATCCCGAAGACCGTTATGTTCATCTTCTCCCTCCTTGTGCTTCAATTCCCCGTGGAAGGCACGGACGCGGCATCTATGCGAACGAGCTCATAACCATCCAGGCGGACCTCATCGTCCGCCCCCACATACACGCGCACCTCGAAATTGACCACCTTTTTATCCAGGGACACCCGTCCCGAAGCCAGCACACCCGTCTCACCCCCCGTCGGCATAAGTGCGAACTTCGCGTGCTGCACGCTGCCCCAATCCGAAACCACATCCACCCACGCCGACGAAATCGAGGTTGCAGCACCTCTCACAACAAGGCTGTACTCGCCGGCCTTCATGGGGACATGAGGTCCAAACACCAGGAAGCCCGGCTGACCGGTAGATACAAGCGAACCATCACGCAATTCGCCCACCTCGGAAGGCGTATCACATCTTTCGAAGTGACTCGCCAGCGCAACATCTATGCGAACGAGCTCGTAACCGTCCAGGCGGACCTCATCGCCCGCCCCCACATACACGCGCACCTCCAGATAGACCACATCTTTATCCAGGGATACCCGTCCCGAGGCCAGCACGCCCATCTCACCCTCCGACGTCGGCGTAAGTGCGAACTTCGCGTGCTCGACCCTCCCCTGACCTGAGACGACAGCCACCCACGCCGAGGAAATCGAGGTTGCAGCACCTCTGACAACAAGGCTGTACTCGCCGGCATTCATAGGGGCATAAGGCCCCAACACCAGGAAGCCCGGCCGGTCGGTAGATACCAGCGAACCATCGCACAATTTGCCTACCTGGGAAGGCGTATCCTCTCTCTCGAACTGGCTCACCCGCAACGTATCCCTCGTGACATCCACGGGAACGAGCTCGTAACCGTCCAGGCGGACATCGTCATCCGCCCCCACATACACGCGCACTTCGAGATCGCCCACCTTTTTATTCAGAGACACCCGTCCCGAGGCCAGCACACCCGTCTCACCCGCCGTCGGCGTAAGTGCGAACTTGGCGTACTGTACCTTGCCCCCACCCGAGGCCACATCCACCCACGCCGACGAAATAGAGGTTGTAGCACCTCTGATAACAAGGCTGTACTCGCCAGCGTTCATGTGTACATAAGGAGGTCCGGACACCAGGAAGCCCTCCCGACCGGTGGACACCAGCGAACCATCACGGAATTTGCCGACCTTCGACGGCAACGACGCGAGATTCTGTCCGTAGAAGTACAACTCGTATCTGATTGACCATCCTTCGGCCGTGTAGAACGTTCTCTCGCCCAGCGCTTCGTCTGGAATATTAAAGGGTTCGTCCCTGCTCTTGGCTACGAGGTACAAGCCCGAGCGCATCTCTTGGCCTAGCAGCACGACCCCTGGGATATCCTGTAGCTGGTTTATGTCATACGTGAACAAAGGGCCATCGCAACTATCGAGCCAATCGGAAACAGACATCCTCCTGCAGGCATAATCATAGAGGTAGAAGATGAAAAGCTTGTAGCGGTCTTTCTGTAAGACACTTGCACCAGCGGGCACCTTAGGATTAAAGCCAACACAGGAACCAGTCTCGAAATTTGTTCTCACAATGTCCACCAGCCCTGTTGGCTTGGCATAGTCGGCAAGGTAGCTCTGATGGAAGCGGGCAATGTGCACTCCCGAAAGCACACATGCACAGGCCAATAGGACCAGTGCTACAATCTTCCCGAGTCGCCCGAGTCGCCCGAGTCGCCCCAGTTGTCTAGCGACCTGGAACGCAACTACACCCAATGCCCCTATTGCCATCCAGACAAGGTAGTTGGGTGCCTTGGTGATCAGATATTGCGGCCAGAAGGAAATGGTGTTGACGATATTGTTGTACCACCCAGTATGTGCGGTTACATTCAGCAACGCCCCGCATCCAACGAGTCCTCCTGCGAGCAAGGGCAACCACCAGCGCCGGCAACTTGCCAGGAAGCCAAAAGCCAGAAACGGCAGCAGAACTCCCTCAGCATAGCGACCATGAATCCAATCGACGACGTTAGTATTGCCACCACGGGACAATGAGGCAGCCCCCATAAGAATGACACCCGCCATGGAAAGAACAACAAATAGAGAGGCATAGCGAATAGCCCCACCTCGTTGAGGGCTGTCTTGTGACCCGGCGAGGGAGTGGTCTCGAGCCAGACGAATAAACCTGACGAAACCAAGAAACGCTAATCCAAAACTGCTGATGACCAGATACGATACCTGGCCTAATGCTCCCACTGCGGTTCCGATCCAGAATCCTGGCTTTACGAGATACGGCGTAATCTGGGCAGCTGACGAGTAGTGCGCCACCGAAGGAAGCTCATTTAGTGCACTCGCCGCGCGGCGCAGCCACTCATGGATACCCGCATCGTAGGCGACTATCAGGGCCCCCGCCAGGGCGATGTGAACCACCAACGGAACGAACTGCCGCTTTCGGAAGCTGAAAACGGCCAGAGCCAATGTGGAAGCAAGCACCACCGCCAAACCTGTCGGATGAACCCAATACAGAAAGCCCACTGCCAGGCTATGGGGAACCACAGACCATGCTCGTCGCAGGTCAATGCTCAGGGCTGATAGCACTGAGAGCAAGAAGACAAGGACGATGGCGGTAGTTGCCAACGCATAACCAGACATCGCCAACCAGGTTGGATACAGCATAGCCACCACCACAGCCGAGATACGGTGCGCAGGCGCATGGTCCGGGAAGAAGCGATCAACCAGGCGCATCAAGATAAGGAAGGAGACTGCCCACAGTGCTGCGTTGAGCACCATCACGGCTTGCCAGATCTGCTCAGGCCCCGAGAAGATTCTGAACAATGGCGTCAGGAGCAACGAGTAGCCTGCATGCCAGCTCATACATGCACTTGCATCAAGCCTGTACCCAGCCAGCAGAGCGGCATGCCCAAGGTAGCCGATTTCATCACTCAAATATGCAGGACCCGTGTACATTCTGCTAACGCCCCAAAACAGAAAGAACACTGCACATGCTATGACCCACTCAGGCCTCAGTTTCTTAACACGGCATCGTGCCTTCAGGCTGCCTGCCACCTTCCCTGGCAATCTGCCGCCCTGCATCATCTTCGTTTCTCCTTTGGTTTCATCAAAGAAGCCACCTTGCGCAGAATGGGTAGCTTGGGTAAGGTATCGTCACCGGCGGGCTGCTCAATGACCCGCCGCGTAAGTACGAAATTCCCGATACCAAAAATGAACGCATTCATGACCTGCACCAAGATGTAGTTCAGGCCAACCAGTGAAGTCAAAACCACGTATAGGTAAGAGTTTGGTTTTCCCAAAATCCAAATACATTTTACCATATTCTATTAGTCTAACAAGTACGATTTTTGGAAAAACTTACCTGTTACACGCCAAGCGCAACCATCTCTCGATTGGAGTCGGATGTCTTGCCTCCAAGGCAAGACATTTGAACCACCATCATCAGCAGGTTCTGAATTCACTGGGTATCAGTAGTTATAATATCACCAGGTCCAGTAGCCACTTGATACCAACGTGTACAAAAAGGAGGCTTGTTTGGCAAGATAAAGCTTTGCTTCTGGGGGATGTGGCTGGGCTTGCTGACCCATTAACAGGTGAGGAGATTTATAACGCCATCCAGAGTGCCCAGCTTGCCGCACCAGTGATTGAGAACTTTTTAGTGAGGGGCAAGGTCGGGTTGCAGGATTACCAACAGATTGTAGAGAGTAAGATAATATCTGAACTGAAAATAGCGCGTACGCTGTCAAAAAATTTTGTCCACTTCCCTCGTCTGGCGTTTGGAATACTCAAGCGGAGTGATGGAGTATGGAGAGCTGGATGTGGCTTAATGTCTGGCGAGTTGAAGTACGCTGATATCAAGGAAAGGGCAGGCGGATTCAAAGGTATATTTAATCGTCTGTTTCGAACTTAGCTCAACAATCTTAGTGGCAAGAGCAGACAATAAGATTAAAATTTGTTATAATGTAGAATGGGAGTGTGTGGTGTCCAAGATTCTGGACAAAATAAATGACCCCAGCGATGTTAAGGGGCTAGATCAAGGTGAATTAGCCGAACTTTGTTCCGAGCTCAGGGAGTTATTGGTAAGCAGGGTTAGTGAGAACGGAGGGCACCTGGCATCCAATCTGGGAGTGGTGGAGCTTAGTGTTGCCTTGTACCGGGTATTTGATAGCCCGAAAGACAAGATAGTCTGGGATGTGGGACACCAAAGCTACGTTCACAAGCTGTTAACAGGAAGAAAGGAGCAATTTCCTTCCCTTCGCCAATACCAGGGACTCTCAGGCTTTCCTGATAGAGATGAAAGCCCTCACGATGCTTTCACTACGGGACATGGTGGCACCTCCATTTCAGCGGCTTTGGGCATGGCTCTGACCTGTGACCTTGCTCGCTGTGATCATCACGTGGTAGCTGTCATTGGCGATGGGTGCCTTACCTGTGGCATGACTTACGAAGCGCTGAATCATGCCGGGCATTTGGGCACAAGGCTTATTGTGGTGCTCAACGACAACGGCATGTCCATCTCGCCTACAGTAGGAGCGATAGCCAGGCAGCTAAATATAGTGCGAACAAGCCGTGGCTATATACAGGCTAAGAAACAGACGGGTCGGTTGCTGTCTCTCTTGCCCGGAGGAAAGAAGCTGCAGGAGACATTGCGCCGTCTTAAGACAGGAGCAAAAGCGGTAGTCATGCCCACCATGATATGGGAGCAGCTTGGCTTTGCTTACCTGGGTCCGATAGATGGTCATAACACTGCTGAATTGGAAACAGCTCTAACTCAAGCCAGGGATTGCTACAAGCCGGTCATTGTCCATGTCTTGACTACTAAGGGCAAAGGTTACAAACCAGCAGAGGATAATCCCACGCACTTTCACGGCCTATCTCCTAAAAGCGAGAGCGTGAGCACAATACCTACTTATAGTAAGACATTTGCTCGGACAGTCGGTGGACTGCTGAGGGACAATCCCAGGGTGGTAGCGATAAGCGCTGCCATGGTTGAAGGCAATAGCCTATCCTCTCTGGTCAAGGAGTTTCCTCAACGCATCTATGATGTAGGGATTTCTGAGCAGCATGCGGTTACCCTAGCTGCTGGTTTAGCTACCCAGGGCTTTATACCTATTGTAGCTATATATTCCACTTTCTTGCAGCGTGCCTTTGACCAAGTATTGCACGATGTTTGTCTCCCTGATCTGCCTGTCATCTTTGCCCTTGATCGCAGCGGCATTGTCGGAGAGGATGGCAAAACACATCAAGGGATATTTGATTTATCCTATCTTGGTTTGATGCCCAATATGATTGTTTGCGCACCTAAGGACGGGAATGAACTTCAAGACCTGCTCTATACTGCCCTCAAGACAGAGCATCCTATGGCAATTCGTTATCCCCGGGGTCGTGGAACAGGCGTTCCCCTGGCCACCGAGCTTCATCAACTTCCTGTAGGCAAAGCTGAGATAATAAAGCAAGGTGGAGATATAGTAATAATAGGCATCGGCTCCACCGTCATGCCTTCTCTGGAAGCAGCGGAACATTTAGCTCTGGGGGGCATTGATGCTATGGTAATTAATGCCCGATTCGCTAAGCCCCTGGATACAGAGCTTATTTTGGATGTAGCAAACCACGCTAAAAAGATGGTCATAGTAGAGGAGAACGTTCTTAGCGGCGGCTTTGGTGCTGCGGTGCTGGAGCTGCTGGCAAAGGCTGAAGCCTCAGATGTCAAAGTGAAGCGGTTAGGCATTCCTGACGAATTCGTAACCCATGGAAAGCAAGATTTTCTTCGCTCTCTTTACCATCTGGATGCCCCGGGAATAACAAAGGAATGCGTTGATTTCCTGGCTCACATCCAGGCAAAGGTGGAGA
>Ga0114922_10002731_pt1 | contig 16477 bp, 13 predicted proteins | sample AartaG_FD_100975 | JGI IMG/M metagenome (GOLD analysis project Ga0114922, IMG submission 100975) | Deep subsurface microbial communities from Aarhus Bay to uncover new lineages of life (NeLLi) - Aarhus_00045 metaG | ecosystem: Environmental > Aquatic > Marine > Oceanic > Sediment | place...
CGGCGCCTAGTGCTCTCTCTCCTCAGCCTGCGAAACTCCTTCTTGACCACGGCGTGCCGCCTGCGCGTACTCTCCTCCTCCTGCCGGGAAAGCTCAACGGCCTCGGAGTATCCGCCCCGGCAGGCAGCGACTTCGGGCGGCCTGATGAAGAGGCAATTGCCGCACAGTCGATCGAGAAGCTCCCTGTTGTGGCTGACTATCAGTCCGATTCCCCTGAAGGCGGGAAGGACGTTCAGCAGCATGTCCAGGCCGGCCAGATCGATATGATTAGTCGGCTCGTCAACGGCAAGAATCTCCGGCTCCCGCCAGAGTGCCACAGCCAATTGAGCGCGCTTGCGCTCTCCGTGGCTCAACGTCGGCCATCGCCCTGGCCAGTCGTTCGAGATATCAAGTTCACCAATCAGCCTGGCCGACAACGAATCGCCGGCCAAAAGGAATTCTTCGAAATCGGGAGGGGGATTATCCGTGCGCTGCTCACAATGAATAGCCGGCGCAGTCCTGACAACCTCGCCCTCCTGCGGCTGCAGATTGCCGCTCACCAGGCGCAGGAGAGTGGTCTTGCCGCTGCCGTTGACCCCGATGATGCCGGTCCAGCCGGGCGAAAAATGAAAGCTGAGCTCCCGGAAAAGCGGACTATCCTGGCCGTCGTAAGCGAAAGTTACATGCTTCAGTTCAAGGTGAGTGCTCATGCCATCCTCCGTGCGAAACGATAGTGGATGTGCAAACTGCTTGACTCGAAGGATGAGCGAATACGAGCTGCGAGCAGGGATGTTGCAGGAGTATTCAGCAACTGACGGATATGAAGGGTTTCTTTGCACCTGCCGACAATCCGGCGCACTCCGGCGAGCCGCCTGGAGCTGACACGGCAGCCCCTGTTGCGGCCCGTTTTCGCCCTCGAGATTGTCAGCCGGTCTACATGCCTGCGAGATCCTCTTCTCGACTCGTGATCGAACGCTACCGCCGGCGGGACCCGCTTGTCAATGGTACCATCGTACGCCTCAGCCGGAGCATGCATGCAAAACCGTCCTGATTTTGCCGTATTCGCGTCCGGGTGGATTTTGTACATAAGAAATGGTGGCTCCGGACGGATTCGAACCGCCGACGCAGGGATTTTCAGTCCCTCGCTCTACCAGCTGAGCTACAGAGCCACACTAACTCGAAGCACATAAGAATTTACGCGTACGGCTCGCGGCAGTCAAGCGGTTTTGAGGGATTGAAGGAGTGAAGCGCCTGTTAACAACTCTCCTGTTGTTGACCTCTTTGCCCCTGTAGCAGAGAGTGGGAAAAGAGCATCATCGGATCGTCGAAAAGATATTCGGCGCAATTGCTTGTTGAACGCATTGTAATAATGTGTACAATCCCGGCTCCGGTTGTAGGAGGGACGAGATGAAGGACTTGATCCTGAAGGATCTTCGCGAAAAGATCGAACGCCTTCAACATGAGCTCAAGGTCGAGCTCCCCAAGGAAATCGGCAGTGCACGTGAGCTGGGAGACCTGAGCGAGAACGCCGAATATCAGTCCGCAAAGGAGCGCCAGACCTACGTCAGGGCCCGTCTCGGCCAGCTTGAGGAGCGCTACAAGCAGCTCAGCATCATGGACTTCGGTAAGATTCCCAAGGACCGCATCAGCATGGGCAGCGAGGTAAAGGTGCTAGATTTAAACACCGACGAGGAACTCACCCTCCTGCTGGTTATCGCGGAGGAGACAGACGTCGCGGGCAACAAGATCAGCACCGGCTCGCCGATAGGGCGCGCGCTGATTGGTAAGCAGGAGGGCGACGGCGTCACCGTGAACGTACCCAGCGGCACGCGGGAGTTCGAGATTCTCTCTTTCAAGACCATCCACGACCTTTACGCTAAGTAACCAGCTCAACTTTCTCTCAAAATTAGACTTACAGGATATTCACTCCACGGGACTTTCCGAAGACTCTTTTACGTAATCACAATCGGAAGAGCTTAATCGAGTCAAAACAGGCGCTTTCCGGAGGTCGCGGAGTGAAACCTGGAAATAATGATCATACCTTTCTTTTCGTCCCCGCGAGGTGGGCCGGCAAGGGTATGTTATCGATAATAGGCGGCCCGAGCGAGCCGATCACGCTGGAAATCATCGCATCCCAGGGTGGGACGGGGACGATCACGGTGCACATGGAACTCGATTTCAGCCAGACCAAGCGAGAGGGTGGAGTTGAGACCATCTACACTTTGAGCCCCAACGGCAAGGACAGTTTCGAGCTGGTTCAAAATCACAGCAAATTAGGCAGGCTTGAAGGCCACGCAGTCCTCACCAAGCGAACGATCATTCTGACCTTCCAGAACAAGGATGGCACCTACGCCGGCTTCGAGGCGGCGGAGAAGATCGACGAGAACCATTATCACCTCCGCGGCGCACTAAGCCTAAACGGCATGCCCAGCAGCGTTCTTGAAGCAGCTGTGCGCAGGCTGGGCAGCCGGAATTAATAACCTCTGATCCCTGGCAAAGAAACACATAAAAGTGGTATAAATGTGTACATCCATCTGCCGTGCGACTCACCAGGTAATCTCTGCCATGGTCAACGTTTGCGGCAAGGAGGGGGAAGATGAAACCCGGAGACCTTGTAAGCGTCCAGCTCAACTCACCGCGTGAGCAGGTTTGGGGTGTGCTTACGCGGCTTGATCAGAGCGGGACTGAGTTGCGCGGAATCGAATTGGGCAATTTCGAGGAATGGTGCACGCAACTGGCCAAGGGAGGAGATGTTGAGCTCGGCCCCTCGACTGTTTTCTTCCCGGCCCACCGCATTGAGCGGGTCAGCCTCGACGAGCAGATCGGCGCCGTCCCCAGCATGGGGGAACGCTTCAAGCAGATTACCGGGAAGGAACCTCGCGATCTCCTCGCCCCCCGAACCTACATGGCCAGATAGCTCAGTATTATTAATACATTGTATGGTTGGATCCGGCCCGGCCTGTTTCTGCATTTCATTTATTTTAATTATTATCATTGCATTCTCTTTGCTATACTCTGCTTATGATTCTGGGAAGCCGGTGAGATTCCGGCGCTGCCCCGCAACTGTAACCGGAGACGAACGCCGCACCCGCCGCCAGGTGGCGGTCGGGCCAAAGCCACTGGCAGACGATGCCGGGAAGGCGCGGCGGGAGGACGACCCGGGAGCCAGGAGACCAGGAACCGTTATTAACCTTCGCGGGAGGGTAACGGTTGTTGAGCCTCGAACCGGTTCCGGCAACCGCCGAAGCCGACCTCACGACCAAACCAGCCCGCATCAGCGCAAGGAGTCCAAGGTGAGAATTGCATTTATCTCTCTCATCCTCACCGCTCTCATGCTGGTGCCGGCGTCGCAGATTGCGGCGCAACAGCAGAGCGAGAAGGAGAAGGAAAGGGTCCTGACCAAGCGCATTGTCGTCTCGGCCCGCAGGCTCTCTGACGAAAGCCAGAGCGCCGAAAAGGTTCCCGCTAACGTCACGGTAATTACGCGCGAGGAGATCGAAGAAAGCGGAGCAAGAACTCTCCAGGAGTTGCTCGCCGACTACTCGGGAATCATCTTCTACGACAACGTCGGCAACGGCGTTGAGACGACTATCGACATTCGCGGCTTCAGCGAAGGCACCTCCATGGCCGTATACGTCGACGGCGTCAGGATCAACGAGCCCGACGATAACGGGGTTAACTTGGAGTTGCTTGATCCCGCCGTCATCGAACGCATCGAAATCATCCCAGGGGGAGCCTCATTCAGCCACGGCAACGGCGCGCTCAGCGGCACTGTAAAAATCTACACCCGGCGCGGCTACGGCGAACCGTTCAGCGAACTCTCCGCTGGATATGGAGGATTCTCGACGCAACGCGCGGGGATTCGATCGGGCAGCACAATGGGACCGCACAGCTATTTCCTTTCATACGGCTATCTCGACAGCGAAGGCTTCCGGGACAACAGCAAAGTCCGCCAACACAAGCTCTTCGGGAAGTACGATTACGAGGTGCCGGGCAGCTACGGTCTCGAGCTGAGCTTCCGTTACTCGAGCGGCGAGCTGGGTAATCCCGGAGCGCTCACGCCGGACGAGCTGATACAGGATCGCGAGCAAAGTCCTTTCAATCTCGTCGATTTTAACAAGACCGATGAAAATGTTGTCACCGCCCGCTTCTCTTATAACCTCTCCGAAAAAACTCTGCTCTCGGTAGTAGGCCACAGGCGGGAGGCCGACATCGAAGTGCTGACGACAGGCCGAAATGCGGCGCTCTGGGGTGGTTTCAGATCCGCGAGCAAGAACGAGAGCATGGGCATCGCGGGGCAATTGACCTATCAGAACGACCTCGATAATTGGGGGCATTCTCTCACCGCCGGCCTGGAAATCGTAAGAGACAAGTTCGGCAACACCGGCTTTTACACCGACATCAACGGCGATCCGACCTCCGATGCCAACGATCGCGACACTGATCAGGACAGCAAGGCTTTCTACTTTCATGCCTCGCTCGATCCGACCGACTTTCTTACCTTCACCAGCGCGGTCCGCCACGACCGGGTGAACATGGACTTCATAGATAACTTCAGCAATGAAACCGGTGGAAAGGAATTCAGCAATACCACCGCCATGGCGGGCATCAACCTCGTGCCGGCAAGGGGAACTGCACTCTTTTTCCGTTATTCACAATCTTTTCAGACACCCACCGTCAACGACCTCTTTGCATTCCCGTTCTTCGGTTCGAATCCAGATCTCGAGCCGACTACCGGCGACACCTACGAGGGTGGTTTCCGCGCGGCGCTGGGTGAAAGCTGGAACCTGCAGGCCGCGCTTTATCGCATGGATCTCGAGAATGAGGTTGTCTTCGTCATCACCGATCCGATCTGGTTCATCGGCAGCAACGAGAACGTGGGAAAAAGCCGCAGAATCGGCTTCGAGATGCAACTCGACGGAAAGCTGGCGGAGGTCTTCAAGCTGTTAGCGACCTACTCCTACACCAAGGCCGAGAATCTCAGCCTGTCGGATGATCTTGGGGTAGACAATCTGAGGATACCTCTCGTTCCCAACCACAAATTCGCCCTGCTGGCAGGTTTCGATTTCGGCGCGTGGCGGCTGGGAGGAGAATTGCTTTACGTCGGCGAACAAGTGTTAAGCGGCGACGACACCAACTCCGGGCCGCTCCTCGACCCGTACACAGTCGCCAACCTCAGAGCATCGTTCGACATGGGAGCCTGGACGCTCAGGCTGGACCTGCTGAACACCCTCGACGAGGAATACGAAACGCGCGGGATATACTCTTCCGGCGCAATATACTTCACACCTGCACCGGGCCGGCAGTTTATGGCAACGCTGGAGCTTAAATACTGACCGACAAACATGTGTTTTTTCGGCCGCCGGCAGGTTTGCATAGCCGGCGGCCCTTTTATTCAACTCGCGGACGAGGCGAATCCGGTTGATCTCGGCGGAACGATCGTCGGCCCGAATCGATATAATCGAAGCCTGCTAAAGCCTTCCGTTATCTATCCAATGAATATCCGCTTCGCCCGGCGTACGCACAAAACGGTTTTTTATCCATGCGTCAGCGGCGTTATTGCGCACTTAAGGCAGGTTGTTATAATTTACTTTCTGACAAGGTAAGGGGAGCGGGAGCGTGAGGCACACCTACATCGCCGTTGACGGCCCGATCGGAGTTGGTAAAACATCGCTGACGAACCTGATCGCCGAACGCCTCACCGACGCGATGGTGGTCATGGAGAATGTCGATAACCCCTTCCTGCCGGATTTCTACAAGGACTCCGCAGGCTCCGCCTTCCGTACGCAGCTCTACTTCCTGCTCAATCGTTACGAGCAGCTAAAAGGACTGAGCCAGAGGGAGCTCTTCCTGCGAAGGGTGGTCAGCGACTTTACCTTCGAAAAAGACAAGATCTTCGCCTACCTCAACCTCTCCGACAGCGAACTCGTGGTATACGACAAGCTCTACGAGATGCTCTCGGCCCAGGTGCCGCGCCCCGACATGGTTGTCTATCTCACAGGAAGCCATCAGACGCTGATGAAGAGGATCCGCGAGCGCGGAAGAGATTTCGAACTGCAGATCAGTTCCGATTACATAGATGAGGTCAGCCGTGCATACAACTATTATTTCTTCAACTACACCCGCACGCCTTTGCTGGTGGTCAACACCGACGAGATCGACTTCGTACATCGTGAAGATGATCTGATCGATCTTATGGCCCAGATCGGCGCTACCGATCAGGGCACGCGCTACTACGTCCGCCGCCACTGAGCGACTGTCATGCCCGGCACTAAAACACGCGCCAGCAATCGGTTAGAATAATTGTCTGGAGAGAGAGCGAAAGGAGCGTGACGGGTAATGGCCGAGACAACGAGGCCGCGCGAGGAACTCATCAGTGAAATCGGCAGGCTGAAGCTGGAAAGAAACGCCACCCTCCTCGCTCACAACTACCAAATACCTGAAGTGCAGTTAATAGCCGACTTCCTCGGCGACAGTCTCGACCTGAGCCGCAAGGCGGCCGATGTTGATTCGGAAGTCATTGTCTTCTGCGGCGTTCATTTTATGGCCGAGAGCGCCGCTGTGCTCGCACCGGAAAAGATCGTCATCCTGCCACGCGACGATGCCGGTTGCCCGATGGCCGATATGGTCACTCCCGCCGCCTTACGCGAAAAGAAGCGGCAACACCCGGAAGCCGCTGTCGTCTGCTATGTAAATTCCTCGGCGGCTGTGAAGGCCGAGAGCGATATTTGCTGCACCAGCGCCAACGCCATAGAGGTAGTCAACTCACTCGAGGAGGAAAAGATCCTATTCGTGCCGGACCGCAATCTTGCCCTTTACACCCAGCGCTTCACCGATAAGAAAATCATCCCGTGGCAGGGCTACTGCCCGACGCACCACAGGGTCGACGCCGAAGAAGTCCGCAAAATAAAAGAAGAGCATCCGGAGGCGGTGGTCGTCGTCCATCCCGAGTGCACACCGGAGGTGATCGACGAGGCCGACGAGGTGCTCAGCACCAGCGGCATGATCCGCTTCGTCGCGGAGACCGCTGTTGAGGAGATCATCATCGGTACGGAACGCGGCCTGATGGAGCGGCTCGAGCGGGAGTATCCCGGCAAGAAACTCTACCTGGCCAGCAGCAAGTTGGTTTGCCCGAACATGAAAAAGACCGACCTGGAGGCAGTCGACGCAGCGCTATATGCGCTTGCGCCGCGCATAACCGTGTCGGAGGATGTCGCTACTGGTGCACGCCGGGCACTGGAGCGGATGCTCGCAGTACCACGTAACAGGTAATTCGAGTCGGCCCACAAGAAGTCGATCCCGAATAATGGAAGGGGAAAATCATGAGCGAAAAGATTTCACCGCACTGTGCAGGTTGCGGGATATCGAGAGATCAACGGATATGCAGAGACCCCGACGGCATCGGTCCCGACGACTGTCCGACGATTAACGGCAAGGATGTAGTTGCCGAGGCGATGCGGGAGTATGAGGATCCGGCGACCCTCAGGTTTGCGCAGGAATCCTCGCGCCAGGAAGCTGCATGTTACGTTGCCGCAGGTGATGAACTGCGAACGGTCAAGTGCCGCATCGAGGAGGTCTGCGAATTCGCACGACGCATGGGCTTCAGGCGCCTGGGCATCGCCTTCTGCAGCGGTTTGATTTACGAGGCGGCGATACTTGAGAAGATTTTCGAAGCCCACGGTTTCGAGGTTGTCTCCGCCATCTGCAAGGCAGGCCGTGTACCCAAGGAGAAGATCGGCCTGAAAGACGAAGAAAAAATCAGGCCGGGATGCTACGAGGCAATGTGCAACCCCATCTCCCAGGCGAAATTCCTCAACGCTGCAGAAACCGAGATGAACATAATGATCGGCCTTTGCGTCGGCCACGACGCCCTCTTCCTCAAGTACGCCGAAGCTTACAACACCGTCCTCGCGGTCAAAGATCGTCTGATGGGCCACAATCCCCTCGCCGCACTCTACACCAGCGGCAGTTACTACAAGCGCCTGCTGAATCCGGAATAGACAATCTTGGATTTAAGACGACCGAAAACCCCGCAGCCAGGATCTAAACATAGCCTGGGAACTTTTATAATTATATATCCAATATATGATGTTATAAATGTAACAGCGATAAAACCAATAATATCAATACGATAGGGACATGTCCTTATTCCACGTTACAGTACCCAAGCGTAGCCCAGTTTCACGAAAAAGGTGCGGTCGCTCTGCGTTAATCCCAGCTTCTGATCGCCGTAATAGTTATCGCTGTAGCCGATGAACAGGACTGTCCGCGGATTGACCTTGTAGGAAAACAGCAACTGGGTGAACAGATGCTTGTATTTGGGGTCGACGGGCGTGGTGTACAGCTCCGGCGTGTACCTGTAGTCGACATACTGCAGGATCGAGCGGAAGAACAGCCGCGTGCTGAATTGCAGGACACCGGAGAACTCTACGGTGTTGGCCATGTAAAGGCGCCCTCCCTGGACATTCAGGGTTTCGCGCGTGTACCAGCACCAGGTGCTGAAGAAATCACTCGGTTTGAAGTCGATATACAAGCTTGTGTGCAGTTGGGTTCCCAGGCGGGCGTTTGAGTAATCGATGCTGTCGCCGTACTCCACCCGGCCGCTCAAGTAGAACCAGCCGGTCGGGCTTGTCCAAGCCACGGCTTGTATCATTTTTTTGTCGAATTCAGTCCCGAGATAGGCTTCCTTTGTCGCTGAACCCTTGATGTCGAATCCGGTCTGCAGGGCACCCTCATAAGCGATCCAGAACTGGCCATAGCTTTCCAGTAGGTTTCCGTCGTCGTCTTCACTGCGGCTGTAGCTCCCGCCCAACAGGACGAGCGACCACCAGTTTCCGGGCTGGCCGATCCACCTGTAGTTGCCCCCCAGATAAGCACTGCGATAACCAACCCGCGGGATGAAGCCGAGATCTGCCCGGAAATTGCGGCCGTAGTCCCTGAAGGAAGCCGCCCAGCTCCAGCCATTCGTCCATATGTAATGGGTATAGCTAATATTTAGAGCTCTATCGGAGAACGATCCGTGGGGCTGTCCGAAACTGGAGGCGAGATAATCCGGATATGATGTGCTGCTGCCCAGAACCTGGAAGGAAACTCTGTCCATATTGGTCACGCGCAGGGCGCCGTCGAAGCCGAAAACACGGTTGGAATAATCCTCGGCTTCCCTGTCCGTGCCTATGAGACCGAGTGTATATCTGCTGCCGATATCGCGCTTGTAGCGGAAGGCATATGCTGTTGAATCCATAGCAAGTGATTTCGATCGCGAGTATTGCGGTCCGGGGAAGATAAGGTTGGTCAGCTCGTCGCGGACGACAAGAGCTCCGATGGAATTAGCCCCTTCCTTTCCCGTGAGCTTGAAGCCCCAAGAGGGATCGCGCAGCGTACGGGAATAGACGATTCTCGAATCGGTTTGGAAAAATTCCGCCCCTTCGTTGAAGAACGGCCGCTTCTCCGTGTAGTAGAGCGCAAATGGTTCGTTGATGTCGAGTTTGAGCGTGTCGGCCTCGACCTGCGAGAAATCAGGATTCGCGGTGGCGCCAAATGTCATGTTGCGGGTCAGCCCGTAACGCGCGGTGAGCCCCGCTTCCACCTCCTTATTCAGGATTTCGAAGCCGCCGCCGGAGACCTCGTTGCGCGCGTCGGTGCGCACGGCGGTGAGCGTCGGACTGAACTCCAGATTCAGGCCCGGAGAGACCTCGCTGAATCCCGTGATCTTCTGCATCTGGCACTGGTAGCAGTCGATGTTCCGATCGACCGGAAACAGCCCGAGCTGGTGAACAACGCTGCGGGGATAGTTTCTATATGCGTCGAAACCCCAAACCTGCCCGCTCTCGGAGCGCTGGAAGCGCATGGAGGCGAACGGTATCGCCATCTCGACCGACCAGCCCCAGTCCTCGATACTGCCGGCGGCATCCCAGATCGCATCCCAGCCGGTGTCCTGACTCTGGTACGACTCAGTGGCGTCCAACTGGACACCCCGGGGATTGCACTGGAATGTATAGGACGAGCGCTCGTCGTTGAAAGTGTCGAGCGAGACGCCGACCCAATCCTCTTTCCAGAGGTTATCGCGGTCCTGCAGGTGCGAGCGAATCGCCGCCGGTTGGGGATCGTAACAGCGAAATCCGATGTACAGTGTGCGGGCATCGTGGGTCACCAGCACCTCGGTTCTCACCGGCGCGGGGGTGTTTTCGCCGGGTTCGACCTCATAAGCCAGTTCCATGGCCAGGGCGTCGCGCCAGGCCGCTTCATCGAGAATTCCGTCGACAATGATCTTGCCCGCCGTCGCCGGCACGACGGGTAACGGCTTATCGCCTGAATCCTGCCTCCGCTCCGCGCCCGCGGCAATGGATGTTAGCGTGAACAGGAGTAATAACAGGACGGTAACATATGCGAAATATTTCGCTCTCGTTGACGGCATGATACTCTCCTTCCGGCACCCTAAGGGTGCGCTCACTCGATTGGGAATTGCTTGTTCAGGTTACAAAAGGGAACCCCTCCACAACTGTTTATCTCTCGTCCACGGCCATTAGGGGCCGAGTTTCATCGCTTCGCCGTTCATTGACACTCCCTATTGCTTCGATTCCGCGACTGTCCTATTTGGCCTCTCCCAGCTTGGCCAGCACCTTTTCCGCGGCCTCACGCACCGAGGGATCTCCGTCTTGAAGCGCCGCTCTCAGATTCGCAACAGCGCTTGCATCCCCTATCTCTCCCAGGGATCGTGCCGCCCAGCGCCGCACGCGTACGTCAGTGTCCCTGGTCATCGAGATGAGTATCCGGATCGCATCTTCGTCCCCGGTCTTGTCGAGCCCGAGACCGTAGGCGGCCCACATGCGCACATCGGCATCCCCGTCCGCCGTCGCGGCGATCAGCGCCCGCAGGGCTTGTTCATCCGCGATGTGCGCGAGAGCCCAGGCCGACCAACGCTGAACATCGGTGGAGGGGTCCCGCAGGGCGGCGGCAAGCGGGTTCACCGCCCGGGGATCGCGGGTGGCTCCGAGATGACGAGCCGCGTTCATGCGCGTCCAATCGCTTGAATCGCTCAATTCCTGAATCAGATCTTCGATGCCGACACTCGACTGTAACTTCGACAGTGCCAGTTGCACGGCGTTTCTAATGATCTGGTTCTCTTTAAACTCACTGCCAGTCAATTGCCTCGTTTTTTTGTTTTCATCTAGAAGGAGTCGCGTCAGAGGCTCGATCGCGACGGGATCGCCGATCTCGCCGAGAGCCCAAATAATCATTTGCCTGACCCGGCTGTCGGGATGCCCAAGCCCTTTGAGGAGGGGGTCGATAGCCCTGGTGTCGCGGATCGATCCAAGCGCCTCGGCCGCTTCGAGCACCACCTCGGGCACGTCCTGCTCGAATCTCTCAATCAGATCGTTCAGCGCGCGGCTGTCGCCGAAGACACCCAGGAAGTGGGCTGCCCTGGCACGAACGCGCGGGCGCTTGTCACTCAATGCGCTGATCAGGAAATCGATGTCGCGCTGAGTGCACTTACCCAGCCTGTCGAGCATTTCGAGCGTATCGATATCCCGGCCGACCTCGGCAGCAGTTTCCCTTATGCCCGCATCCGAATGGACGGAGGCCCGGGCGAGCACGGCCCCGGCCGCCCTGCCGTCGATCTTGTAGAGGGTGAGTATTGCCGCTTCCCTGACAATCTTGTTCTGGTGTTCCAGCGCCGCCTTGCTCAGCGCTTCGACCGCCGGCGCGCCGATTGCTCTCAAAGCAGCCGCGGCCTCAGCTCTCGGGGTGGACTTGGTTTTCATCCAAACGTAATTCCCGGGGCGCTCCTCGCTCTCAATTAAGCGGTGCAAATCAACATTCCTCTCGTCCGCAAGCATTTCGATGAGAAGGGGTGCGGCCTCGGCGGCCTGCTCTCCCAAATGGCTGAGTATGTATGCAGCCTTAGCGTGGACAAACGCGTCATCTGTGCTCAGTTCCCGCAGAAGTCGTGGTAGCTCATCGACACTCACTTTGAGGGGGTCGGTCACTACCCGTGGAATTTGCTCGTCGTCCTGCTGCCAGATGTTGAAGGCGGCCAGGCCGATCACGGAAAGAATTACAAGCAGGAGCACCGCGCTCGAGGTAAAACGGTTGCCGGTGCCGCGTCTGATGTTCGGATCGAGGATGCACAGCAGCCGGTCTTTCAAACTCGAACCTTCCGAGATGGCGGCGGCCTGCCAAAGCGGCCTGTCGAAGGCGCCGATGTCGGCCGCGACTTCCATTAATTGGGTCGCGTAGACTGAAGGCCTGGTACCGGCGTTGAGCACGATGTCGTCGCAGGAACGCTCGCGCTCGGCCCTCATCTTAGCCACTGCCAGCCATACGAGCGGATTGAACCACTGGATCGCCAGCGCTACCTGTGCCAGCAACTCTGAGAGTCCGTCCCAGCGCCTGATATGGGCAAACTCGTGGAGCAGGACCACCCGAGCGCGCTCTTGCGTCCACTCCTCCGCACTCTCCGGCAGGATCATCTTCGGCCGGAGAACGCCGAAGTTGATGGCGGCCTTCGTGATACCGCTCTTCAGCAGCCGAAAACGCTGTCTCACGCCGAGCCCCTCCGAAATCTCCCGCGACAGGCTCTCCCAGAATCCGCCCTCCAGCTTTCCCGATTTGAGCGTGATCCACCAGAGGCCGATCTTCCCGACGAGCAGCCACAACAGGTAGACGACGGTTCCACCGAACCAAAGGATTGATGTCCAGAGAGCCCAGTTCAGCGGTGGGGCGGATCCCTCCATCTCGCCGCGGATCTCGGTTTGCAGCGAAATCTGAGGGATGCTGATCTCTCCCTCCGCCGGTTCGTCGTAGAAATTCTGGCTCAGTGAAATAGCCATTTCAGCGCCTGCCCCAGACCGGGTGAACGCAGGATCGGGCAATATCTGCAGGGTTATCGACGGCACGATTAGCGAAACGAGAGGGATCAGGAAAACGCCCACGAGCGCGAAGATCCAGAACCGGCTCCGCAAGAAAGCAGAGAGTTTCTTCCGAAGCAACCAGGTCAGCGCGTAGGTGAAGATGAGCAAGGCCGATCCCTTGATAAATATCTCGGCCAGCAGTTTTACAATTTCCGGCGAAGCCGTTTCGATGGAGGCCATCTCTTCACCTTCCCTTTCTGCGGGCCGACTCGATCAGGCTTATGATCGACTCCACTTCATCTTCTGAAATACCGGCCTCGCCCTGCTTCAACAACGCTATCGCCGCCTGGCTTGCGGAGCCGTGGAAGAAGGTGTCCATCACATTCGCGAGAGCTGAATTTCTCGCTTCCTCGGCAGGGATGGTCGGATAGTAGAGATAACGGTTGCCAGGCATCCGCTCATGACGCAGAAAGCCCTTTTCCTCGAGGATGCTCATGAGCTTCCTTACCGTGGAATACCCTGGTTCGTCCGGCAGGCCGGACGCTACCTCCTGCGCGGTAGCCTTGCCCTGCTTGTAGACTATTTCCATGATCTGCCGCTCGCGGCGGCTAAGCTCACTCATAGAAGGCTTGTATGCCACGATGCCAACTCCTTTCAAGCCAACTCAAATATTCTTGGGACAACCCGGCGAATTTTTTCGCCTGCGAATAATTTCGCTCATGGCGGCGGTTTTGTCAAGAGGAAAATGCGAATTATTTCGCCGACAGTCTGGGCCAGGGCGGCATCCCAATTTTTAAATGCGACACACGCGTAGCCGCATCTCCAGTACTTACCAACGGGACACCACATTTGAAGTATCGGAATAATCATAACAGCGTCATGGAAACTGCGGATGTATACTATCTCCGTCACACTAACGACCGGGGTGTAAATCATGTCCACGATACTCTTCGTAGCAACGCGCGGAACCGACGATCCCACCATGGCCACGTTCCCGTTCGAGCTGGCTGTCGGGGCAGCCAAGGAGGGGCACAAGGCTCAGATCGCGCTGCTGGGCGAGTCGGTAGTGACGATGCGGGACGCTGTCGCGGAGGAGATGCACGGCTTCGGTTGCCAGCCGCTGAAAGAAGCGCTGGCGGAGGTGATCGAGCACGAGATCCCGATCTACGTCTGAGGCTCGTGCGCGAGGACCCGTGGGGTCCTGGAGTCCGATCTGAGGGGCAAGAACGCCTCGATCATGAACACAAAGATCTTCCTCGAGTTGACGCTCGGTTGCGACAAGGTGATCAGCCTGTAATCTGGTGTTGCCGTTAAGACACTGAAAGCAAAAGACATAACAAATATGCCTGTGGTGTAATTATATCTTAGATACCATGTTATTAATATAGTCTGCATCCCACTCGACACCGCTGGGCTTTTAGTGGAACGAACCTTCGATGCGAAACCGACTTCACGCTTACTATTGTTCTAAAGCACCCAGGCGTAGCCCAGCTTGACGAAGAAGGTCCTGTCGATCTGTGTGATGCCGCAGTCCAGCGTGCCGAAATAGTTGTCGCTGTAACCCAGGAAGAGCACCGTCTGGGGATTGATCTTGTATGAGAAGAGCAACTGGGTGAATAGGTCTTTTGTAATCGGCTCGACCGCAAAGGCGTAGATGTCCTGGTTGCGTCGGATGTCGGCGAACTGGAACGTCGCGCGGAAGAAGGTGCGGGTGTTGAACTGGTAGATCACGGTTGTGTCGATGGTGTTGGTAAGGAACAGCCTGTCACCCTTGACGCTCAGTTGCAGGATTTTGTACTGCCCGGTAAGGCGGAAGTTGCGCCCGAAGCTGCTATGCAAGTAGGCCAGCCAGTTGAGGCCCTTGGCCGCGCGGGCGTGGGCGTAGTCGATCCTGTCGTCGTAGCGGAAGTAGGTTCCGACCTCGAGATTGCCTATCGGATTTATTTCGAAGTCGACGCCCTGGAACGCCTGATCGAACTGCTTGCCCTCGTAGTACCTGTCGCGGATGCCGTAGAAAAGGTAGGTATTGGACTGCTTGGGACCCCACAGTGTGACTGAGCCCTCGATTTCCTCCTCGATCGGCGATCCGTCCTGTTCCACGGTCTTGTCCCAGTTGCCGCTTGCTGTTATGCGGGTGAAGAAGTCGCCGCTGTCTCCCCACCAGCGGTAGGTGGCGCCGATTTCGCCCTTCCTGTAGCCGACCTGTGGCATATGGCCGAGATCCGCACGAAAATCGCTTTCCCACGTCAGCGTACTGCCCATAAAGGCTGTAATCACGTGTACTGTGGCTGTAGTAGGCCTCCCATAAGTAGTCGCTGAAGCCGCCCTCGGGCTGCGAGAAGTTTTGGGCGATTTTCTGCGAATAGCGCGTGCTCGAGCCGTATGCCGTCAGGCTGAGATAATCCGTGTTGGTGAAGCGGAATCCACCGTCGAAGCCGAAGACGCGGTTGTAGTAGTCCCCACCCTCGCGGTCGGTGGCCATCACGCCGAGCGTGTACTTGGAGCCGATGTCGCGCTTGTAGCGGAAGACCGAGGCGGTGACGTTTTCGTGCAAAGAGGTCGCGCTCGAGCCCTGGCTGCCTGGAAAGATCAGATTGTTGCTCTCGTCGCGGACCACGTATGCGCCGATAGTGTTGGCGCCCTCCTTGCCGGTCAGCTTCAATCCCCAGGTGGGATCGCGCATCGTGCGGGTATATACGATGTCAAACGGCGTGCGGAAGAAGTCCGCGCCCTCGGTGAAGAACGGGCGCCTCTCGTTGAAATAGAGCGCGAACGGCTCGTTGATATCAAGCTGTAGGGAATCCGCTTCGACTTGGGAGAAATCCGGGTTGACCGTGGCGTTGATGGTCATATTCGGGGTAAAGCCCCAGCGGGCGGTGATGCCGGCCTCGACGTCGGAATTGAGCTCCTGGAAATCGCCGCCGGGGATCTCGTCGCGCGCATCAGTCCGTACGGCTGTCAACGTCGGTACGATCTCCAGATTCCTGCCGGGATCGACGCCGGCGAAACCCTTGATCTTCACGGTCTGGCAGAGATAGCAATTATTGTTGCGGTCGCGGGGGAAGAGCCCCATGCGATGATCGACGTTGCGCTTGTAGCTGCGCAGCGCATCGAATCCCCAGATCTGGTCTTCGCCGGTGCGCTGGAAGCGTAGCGAGGTGAACGGTATTGCTATCTCGACTGCGAATCCCCAGTCGTAGACCCGGCCTTTCGAATCCCAGATGGCGTCGAAACCGTTGTCTTCGCTGTCGCTGGTCTCGGTGAAATCCATCTGAATTCCAAACGGATTGACGAGGAAGTCGAAGCTGCGTCGTTCGTCGTTGAAGGTGTCGAGCACCACGCCGACCCAGTCGTCGTACCAGGCGGAGTCGCGGTCCATCAGGTGGGCACGGATGGCGGCGGGATCGGGATCGAAGGCTCGGAAGGCGATGTAGAGTGTGGACTTGTCATAGGCGAGCAGAACGAGCGTGCGCACCGGCGGCTCGACGTTCTCGCCCGGCCGTACCTCGTATTTCATCTCCAGTTCGAGCGCCTGATGCCAGGCCTCGTCGTCGAGCGAACCATTAATAACAATCGGACCGCTTATCAACGGGACCTGATGGGGAATCGTACTGCCGTCGGCCTTGTCGTCTTCGCCCTGGATCGAC
>Ga0114922_10002732_pt1 | contig 16476 bp, 10 predicted proteins | sample AartaG_FD_100975 | JGI IMG/M metagenome (GOLD analysis project Ga0114922, IMG submission 100975) | Deep subsurface microbial communities from Aarhus Bay to uncover new lineages of life (NeLLi) - Aarhus_00045 metaG | ecosystem: Environmental > Aquatic > Marine > Oceanic > Sediment | place...
ATCCCGCCAGGCCCCAATCCGCGAATCCGGTCGGCCAATTCGTAATGAATGTTGCTTGCGGTCAGCATGGGCCGGTCCTGAGGCGCCCAGTTGATATCCCGCAGCCGGTACTGAATCCGACGCCGGCGATTCCGAAGTTTTCGCCTGCGTTCGACGAGTTTCTGCTTGCGTCCGACGACCTTTTGGTGTATCCTGTCGCTCACTCGAAATGCCTCCTTGTGTATTCGTGCCATTTGTTTGACACAGTACGTTATACGCAATAAATTAAGGCCTTTCGAGTACTTTCTTGCAAAAAGACGCTCAAAGTACGCTTGATCAGGGACTAGGTGTGCAGAACTGACCTTCGGAGGCATATCATGGCCGCTAACGGACGTTCGACTCGCCGGCATCTGCCCGCCCCGGCTCGCCGGTCTACTAAGCTCGCCGGTTTACTACGGGCGCTTGCGGCATCAATGGCCTTGGTTCTTATCGTCTGGTCCGGCTGTGTTCGGGTATTTCCGCCGGACGGCAGAGACGGGACCGACCAGCCGACCTACGCCAACACCACCGACGCCGCCAACGATGGGGCAACCGATGTAGGCACCGCTGCCTGCAGCGCCTGCCATCCTTCCGTCGGCGAGCTGCACGCGGACCACGGCCACGCAGCGGCGGCCCAGTGCGAGGCATGCCACGGGCCGGGCTCAAACCACATACCCAACCCGTCTGCCCGTGACCTGTTCGTGGGCGTCGGGGCCCAGAACTGTGGCCGATGTCACGCCCGCGGCGACACCGACGTGATCGCGGGCGACGACGGTTTCATCGGAAACCTCCAGCAGTGGTCCGAGTTGCTCGCCAGCGGCGGCCACGCCGACTTCGATTGCATCATCTGCCACGCCCCGCACGTCTCCGCGAGGAACGATCGCGAAAACGGCATCCGCAATGACTGCACCGACTGCCACACGGATCAGAACCTCGGCTCGCATGAAGGCTACACATACGTGTCTGGCGACAACGAGGAAGACCTGACTTGCCAGAGCTGCCACATGCCGTTGGCCACCAAGGCCGCCGGCGGCACCGTCGAGCAGAACGGCCGCATTGGCGATAGACGAACACATATCTTCCGCGTCAACACCGAACCCGTGGATTACACCGAGATGTTCGCCGGCCAGGACGGCAGCGTGCAAAAGGACGAAGCCGGGCTGGCGGCGGTCACCGTCGACTTCGTCTGCCTCCGTTGTCACAACGGCAGCGGCAACGCTTTCCCCCTACCGGTGTCAGCAGCCGCCAGCCTCGCCGCCGGCTTCCACGAAGTGGAAGAGGAGGAGCCGGAAGAAGAAGGATAAGAGCCTATCCCAAAGCCACTGTGTGACCGGCTTAGCCGGTCTAACGTGGCTTTCCAGCCGGTCAAATGACGGGCTGGAAAGACCCGAGTCTTACCCACATCGAGACGAGGTGGGACACCCGCCCGAGGATAGAAGTGCCGGCCATCGATGCTGACGATGACTTGTCCTGTGCGTTCGTAAAGGCGGTAGGACGGGAGCCCTGGTTTGGGTCCGCGGGTCATGGGTGCGTCTCCGGCTTTTTCCGAGTACGTACTCGGGAATTCGCCGTTGAAGCCGCACCGTCGTGACGTCCGGCGGGTACGCTAAACCTGTCGTTCGGCGTGACTTACGTCACTAGCGGCGCCCGGACTTGAACCGGGGACCTTGGGATTATGAAGCCCACGCTCTAACCAACTGAGCTACGCCGCCTCGGATGACCAGGGCAGAGTACCGCCCGACACGCTTTACGGTCAAGCTCGTGCGGAGGCCTGACGGGCAAGTCCGCCGATCTCTGGACACTATCTCAACAATGTGGGACAGGTTTCTCCACCCGTCGTTTGACCGGCTGGAGAGCCGATTCCACAGGCCTTTGAGATAGACTCTCAGTGGCGACGACGACACCAGTCCGGCCGCACCGATCCCGGGCCGCACGTCAACAATGTTGATAGCGGACGGCCCACATAAGGTTATCGGACTTAATCGCGCGCCAGTTCAGTCGGTGAATCCGCACAACCCGGTAAGCAAATCCTCATTCAAACGACCAGGCCGTCGAATCGAGGGCTCAGTAAGCCGCCGCCTCGCTCGGATCGTACGATGAAACTAACGGTCCAACCCAGAATGACCGTTCACGAGTGTGCGGGGCGCCTACCAGAGTTTGGTAGGCGTCAGACCGGCACCCGTCGTCTCATTGTGGCAAAAACGACAAGGTCGTTTGGCACGAGGTGCAATTGCAGTGGCTGTTGAATCCTATATCGGTATCGATCTTGGCACGACGTTCTCCGTCGTAGCCTATGTGGACCCGAGCGGCCATGTCGTCTGCCTGCCCAACCGCGACGGGGAGATGCTAACGCCGTCGTTGGTGATGCTTGACGATGACGATCGGTTGGTAGTGGGACGCCCCGCGCAGGCGGCGTTGAAGTCACGTCCACAGCGGGTGGCTGAGGCGTTCAAGCGCCAGATGGGCAAGGAGCGGTCCTCGTGTCGGCTGGGCGAGCGGGACTGCACCCCCACATACCTTTCATCGTTGGTTCTGCGGCAACTGGTCGAGGACGCGCAGCGCACCGTTGGGCCGATCGGCGCGGCCGTGATCACCGTGCCGGCTTACTTCGGCGACCGCGAGCGGACAGCCACGATGGAGGCGGCGCGGCTGGCCGGTGTCGATGTTGTAGCCATGATCAACGAGCCGACAGCGGCGGCGTTGGCCAATGCGTTTGCCGAGTATGTAGCCGCCGGCGGCGACCCAGGCGACCTCGAGCGGGCGTCGATCGCATCAATGGCCCCCGGGATCAGCGTGGTGTGTGATCTGGGCGGAGGCACGTTCGACGTGACGGTGATCCGCATTGACGGCAGCGAATTCAACGTGTTGGCCACCGGCGGTTCGCTGAACCTCGGCGGGAGGGATTGGGATGAGCGAATTGTCGACGCCATGGAGCGACATTTGTTCGAGCAAGGTGGGCCTGACCCGCATCATGACCCGACGGCCCGCACGCGGATGCGGCTTGAGGCCCAGACGGGCAAACACGTTCTTAGTGTAAAAGGCGAGGTGGCCGTCCCCGCTCCCTACGACCGGGTGGCGGACATGATGTTCACGCGCGAGCGGTTTGAATCCCTTAGCGATTCCCTCTTGGAGAAGGTACGCCGCACGATAGAAGACGTCATGAAAGACGCCGCCTTGGACTGGGCCGGCGTTGACGATCTGTTGCTGATCGGCGGGGGCACGCGCATGCCGATGATTCGGCGGTTGGCCGGTCAGATCAGCGGGCTGACTCCGAATACGCGTCTTCAGCCCGACATGATCGTCGCCGAAGGAGCGGCCGTCTACGCTGCAATCTTGCAGGTTCAAGGCGAGACCGACGTTCCAGACCTCGCCGCGATCGACGATGTGACCGACGCAACGACGTACTCGCTGGCGTCGTTGGCACAGCAGGCTACGCCGGGGCACTGCTTTGACGACGCGTTCGCGGCGGCGGCGGGTTCGGTCAGCCTCAACGACGTAAACGCCCACAGCCTGGGAGTGATCGTCCGCTCACCGCGCTACGACCGCAAGGTCAACAGTATCTTGATTCCGCGAAACACTCCGCTGCCGGCTTCGCGCAGCAGGATCTTCGTCACGCGCAGTGACAAACAATCTCGCGTGTGCATTCCGATCGTCGAAGGAGAGGTGCGAGATGTGGGCACCTGCACCGAAGTGGGTGCCTGTGTTATCAACCACTTGCCGCCAAATCTACCTAGAGGAGCGCCAGTCGAGGTCACGATTTCGTACGACACCAACGGTACCGTGAGGGTCAAGGCAGAGGAATTGACCACACACACCGTAACTGAGACCGTGCTCGAGCGCGCACCGGCCAAGCGGGAAAACAACGACAAGATCGCAGAGCTTGCCCACGCGGTCGCGCAGTTCTCGACAAATTAACGGCCCACGCCGGGACTGCGGGACAGGCCTTCAATCCGTCGTTTGCCCCCCCCGGAAAGCCCGACCGTCACCAGCGGCCTGGCCGTCGTTGGCCGGGGGGGAGTAGGACGCGCGCCTTGTCCCGCCCCGGCATCGAGGCGTTGTCGGCGTGAATCACCTTCGAGGGCGGCAGCTATGCTTCGTGACATCGTGAAGAAGCGTGAGTAAAGCGGCGCCGGCGGGTACGATCAGAGTGTGTCGGCTAATAAAGCACCGGGCGGCGCCAGATGGCGTACAACCCCTCAAGTCGTCGCCACATAAACGCCGCCAGGTGCCGGGGAGGGAGGAAATGAAGCCTTCACCTGGTCTGGCATAAAGCTCGACCTCCGCGCCGGGTGACGACTCGCCGTGCTGCCACAATAGGCCCCCTCCGGAAAACGGCGAGCTGCACCCGACGAGCGGAAGTCAAGCGTAACCTCGCCTGCAGGTGTCTTGCCTAGGGGGGAGGTGGCAAGCGTGTTGCCGCAGGCGACATCACAAACAGCCGAAGGACCTTGGTGTTCCCTTCTTTTTTAGCAATTGCACGAGTAGCGTCAGGAACACGTCGTCCTGTCAAACCTGCAAACCCGTCACATATTTCTGCTTCGTTCTCCCCCGATATGCTCGCGTATACAGCAGCAATGCGGATACCAAGCACAAGGGCATGCCACGATTGCCTGTAACTTCTTGTAAAAAGTAATGTTACAGCTCTGTGGTTGGCCTCGGCGATGCGCGCACCGCCAACTTCAGAGGGCTAAATCACCCGTTTTGGGTCAAATCACCCTTGAGGAGCACGAGCCGATCCAGGCGAGCACGACTTTCCCAGGGAGTGCATCGGACAACAACCCGCCACTTCAACCTTCACTTCAAAATGGATCGCTGGAGAACCGGCTACGGGCAAGATTCTCTCTTTCGCAGGCGCGTGCCGCACGCCAGGTCAGCCGTTACGGTGTGACGACCGGAACTGACCCCGCTCCACTTCGCAGTGGCCTTTCCCTTCTGGTCGAACACCTTGGATTTGCACACACCACCGTCGAGATAAAAAACCACCGGAGCAGCGGGGATGCCGCTTTTAGCCTTGGCCTTGAAGACGTTCACGGTCTTGCGGAGGCGGCACTTGGCCTGTAGCGTTTCTTCTCCAGTACACCGGTCATCGGGGCATTCCATCTCGGCGCGAACCACATCACCACAGGCCAGCTCAACCGTAACCACCCGCAGTCCACGCTCGACCTGCGACCATGTCACCTTTTTGGTCTTGCCGCGTTTGTTGAAGACTCTGGCAACAGGTTGGCCGCCGTCCAGGAAGAACGTAGCCGGCGCGCCGTCGAAACCCTTCTTGGCTTTAGCGGTGACGACGTTCGTACCGCCCTTGTTCTTGCACTTGGCCTCGACGATCTCGGCCTTGGTGCACGAAAACCAGTCGATGGCACTTTGGACAAGTGCGATGGCGGCCGGGTTGAAGTGAAAGTCCGGATCCAGCGTCCAAACCACCACCCAACCGCTTTCCACCGGGCCGCCGCGGATCAGCTCCCAATTCTGATAGTAACTTGTGGCCAGCACCGGCAGATTCCCCGACGGCAGCCCGCCGTGGTATGAAGAGCCCCAATTGGAAAGGGACAAGCGATCGTCCTTGAACGGACGGAACAACGGATGGTCCGGATATTCAATGCGCACTTGATCACCGAATATGCGCACCCCGTCCGGTTGTCCACGGACCAACTCGGAGGATAGAAAAAGGTATTCCTTCCCGTTGGCTTTCGAACTGCCGCCATACGCCTGGACACCGACAATGACACGCCCGCCGCTTTTGATATAGGCGTCAATATCAGGCGCACGCCTACGAAGAGCGCGAGCATACCCTGGCGTTCCTTTTCGCCCCTGGTGGCTGGGTTTATCGGTGAGATAGACAATATCGAACTGCTCGAAATCCACGTGCGCGATCTTGTCCGCGTTCACGACGGTGACGGAGTGCCCACCGAGTCCTTCGAGTTCGAGGATGATACGGTTCTGCCAGCGATCCCCGGTCTTAAATGCCAGAACCTCTGCACTGCGGGCGATTCCACTCACCAATGCCGACACCAGCAGGATCGATGCAATGAATCGTGTCGACATCATACACCCAGACCGGGAAGGGAAATGACCCACCTGCCACTGAACACGCGAACCGGCTTCACGACCACGCGAGATTCGGTCCCATATCTCGCCCGCCCTGCGCGTTCGTACGGGGGAGCTGGAGAGCTACCGGATGCCAGGGCGCCTCGTCATCTCCGCAGTGCAAACTACCTCCTTGATTCTATACCATAATCGCCGGAATTCTCGCAAAAAAAGCCTCTTTGGCCTGATTTGTGACAGCCGCGGCGGTGGCAGATAACGAGCCAGACGGGCCGAAGTAACATGGATTGGAAAACGCCCGCCTCGCCACCCAGCCAGGTACCGACTGCAAGACCGCCGCAACAGCCGATCATCGTCGTCGCCCCTCCTACCAAGGCTACCGTCAGGCCTGCGCGTCTGGTCCGGCCGCTTGCTTCTGAAGCCGATATCGGAGTGCGTCACGGCTGATGCCGAGAATACGGGCCGCCCGACTAACGTTGTGCTTTGAGTATTCCAGTGCAGAAGTTATGATCTGATTCTCCACCTCGTCTAGTGTCGGTGTTCCGTTGGCGAAATCGACGCTGATGGTGCTCCGGTCGCCCAGCAGAACGTCCACACCACCTGGCGCAGACCCAGGCTGGATCGGCAGATGTTCCGGACGGATGACGTCGTCGTCAATCATCAGCACGATGCTCTCGATCACGTGGGAAAGCTCACGCACGTTACCGGGCCAATCGTAAGCTTGCAGGGCAGCCATCGTCTCCGGAGCGATGCCCCTGATCCGCACCGCACTGCGCTGGGCGTATTCCGCCACGAAATGCAGGGCGAGCGGCTCGATGTCCTCCACGTGTTCGCGCAGCGGCGGCACATCAATGGCGACAACACGCAGGCGATGATAAACATCCTGCCGAAACTCCCCCACTGCGATCGCCTCATTCAAATCGCGGTTGGACGCCGCGATCACGTGAAGATCAACCGGATGCTCCGCGGTCGCCCCAACCTGGCGAACGGACTTGTTGTCTATGGCGGCAAGCAGCTTTGCCTGAAGCGGCGGCAGCAGGTGTCCGATCTCGTCCAGGAAAATGGTTCCCCCGTGGGCTACTTCAAACAGCCCTTTCTTGCTGGTGCGCGCGTCGGTAAACGCCCCCTTGACGTGTCCGAACAACTCGGACTCAAAAAGCTCGCCGGGGATGGCCGTACAGTTGACATATACAAAAGGCTGCGATTGTCGCGGCCCCTCGTAGTGAATTGCCCGGGCGAACATGTCCTTACCGGTGCCGGTCTCCCCGGTGATCAGGACGGTCGGCGGGGAGGAGGAGGACATCGCCGGGCCGGCCACCAGTCGTCTGATCTTCGACTTGATCTGAACGATCGAAGCCGAAACGCCGATGATCCGGTCCAACGCGCTGTCCACACGCTCACGATTGCGGAAGTAGTCCAGGTTCTCCTCCAGGGTGCGCCGCTTCAACACGCGCTCGACCACGATGTCCAACTCGCTGAGCCGGCCGGTTTTCGTCACGAAGTCTTCCGCTCCGTCTTTCATGGCCTTGACGGCGGTCTCGATGTCGCCGTGGGCGGTCATTATGACCACCGAGCTGGAGACATGGTTCGACCGAAGGGCGCGCAAGACATCCATGCCGCCCATCTGCGGGAGCATCAGATCGAGCAGAACCAGATCTGGCTCAGTGGCCACGGCTCGATCAACGCCCTCCTCTCCGGTGGTCACGAGTTCGACTTCGTGTCCGGTGTAGCGCAGTGAATCGCGCAGATTTCGCCCTAACACCACTTCATCTTCGACAATCAGAATTCGTGCCAATTCACACCCACCCGTGAGGTTCTGCGGCTATAGAGGATCATTACGTCACCCACGAGGGGTAACGCTACACGAAAACGAAGATCATAACGTCACCCACGAGGGGTGACGCTACACGAAAACGAGGAACGCTGTAGGCTGGCGCTATCTTGGCCGCGCCGAATTCCAGCCGGGGGTCACTCGCGGCGCGGCCCTCGCCCACGACACCATTGCGAATGCGAACCGCTTCAAAGCGCGCCGATTCTCAGTGTGATCCTGCCCATTTTAACGTGCCCCAGGACCCTGACAACTACCTGACGGTGAGCCGGCCCCTCAACGCCCGGTGTAAGTCTGCCAGTAAGGACGCGGCTGGGCGGCGCCTGTGACTCTCCAGAACATCTCCACGGTCGCACGGTGCTGCCGGAGCCTGCTGTGCCTCCACCGGCGCCTGACTGCTCAACGCACACTTCGGCCAAAGCGCGCAGCCGGCTTGTATGCGGACGCACTAAGAGCCTATCCCAATATCTGTGGCACCGCCGTCTCGGCGGTGTCGACACAGGCGAGACGCCTGTGCCACGAAAAACCGAGCCGCGACCGTGAGGGAGCGGTTTTCCGCGGATGATACCGCACCGCTTCCTTACGGGCGCGGCTCGGATAAGACTACTCACATGGGCTCTGAGGCAGGCGGGCGAGACTAATCAGGCAAAAATGCGAGTATTGACCGTTTGGGCATGGCACCTGGCCGAGCTTTCGGGTATAATAATTGGCAAGACACTTTCAGCCGTTGCGGTCGCGGTCGAGCCAGTGCTGTCGCGTCCGCAGCCGCGGGGGGAACCAGGGACAACATGTCACGTCTGTCGGCGCACCGCTTGGCGCTTCGTGGGCGTACTGTTGCATCGGTCAAGTCATTAAGCGGGGACGGCGTGGACATGACCTGCGGCAAATGGCTAGAAGCGATTACGCGTTTGCCATTATGGTCGGCGGCAGGCGTTCGCAGTCGTCGCGTCGCCGTAGCAACCGCGTTGTCGTGCGCCGTTGCCGGACCGTCATTCGGTGCTGACTACCAGACGCGTTATGACCCGCCCGGCGACGCGGTCGTCCGCAAGACTGGTTCGGGACGCGTCAAACCGGGCAAACACCGCTTGCCTGACCTGCTGTCGATCACGGTCGGGACATGGCAGCCGGACGAGCCGGTCAAAGATCTGTTCACCGGGACATGGGATAGAAACGCCGACACGCCGTTCTTGCGGGTTGACGTTGTGCTTGACGGGCTGATGAATCCGCCCGGCCCATTCCTTCACAAAGGGGGCGGCGTTTTTGACCCGTTTCGTTTCGGCCCTCATCCGGTGTTCGGTTTCATCGAACTGGACGCCGACGAGAACGTGGACACCGGCGGCGAAATCAAGTTCCCTGAAAACAGGCATCTTGGAACGGCAGCGCGTTTCGGCGGCATTCCCTCGGAAGTCCATCGCAAGCTCAAGAAGCGGTTCGCTCTCAGCGCGGCCGATTTCGACCATAATTGTAATACACCCCCGTTTGTCGAATACACCGGTGAGGAGTTCCACCTCGCACTGCTGGGGGAGCAGTATGCCGGTCATACTGTCGTCGTCGAAAACCCCAAAGGTAGGAAGGGTAAGTTTGACGCCGGCGAAGTCTGGGACCTCAAGGACGGCACCTGGTTTCACCGCGCGCACGGGTTCAAGGGGTACAGTACGACCTGCCCCGGTGAGCCGGAGTGCCCCGGCAATCCCGACCAGGGCGAGTACAAGCCGCCCTGCACCATTCGCTGGTCGCACGACATCCAGTCGGACCCGGACCAGACCACCATCACGCTCGTCTTCCCGCTCACGCACCGGGCGGCCAACGCCATACTGGGCAACCCCGGAGAGGAACCGCTTGACCGCAACTATCTCAACCAGGCCTCCGTACATGAAGCCCTTACGGACCTGCTGTTCAGCGCCAGAGCGAACAACCCGCAGGGCCCCTGCGTGGAGCTCATCCTGGAGTGGGCGAACACCGATCCGCAGGATCATTTGGGGCCGCATAGTTGGGGAATTAGCGCTGTGTTGAGCACGAGCTACGTGCGCAAGGCTGACCGGAGTTTCGTCTGGACGGACCTGTATCCGAACTCGGAGGTGGGGGACTTTGACGGCGACGGAGATGTGGATCTGGAGGATTACGACGCGCTGTACGGGTTCATTCACGCCAATGACGGCGGCAAGATTGACGGCGACGGGATGGTCAACGGCGAAGTCGAGCTTATCGACTATAGCTGGAACTTCTCGGTGTTCGATATTGATTACGACGGCGTGGTGGGGGACAACGATGCCGCAGTGATCATTGGCCCGCACGACATGGACCAGGATCTCGACGTCGACCTTGAAGACTTGAGTGCATTTGTGGTATGCTTGGATGAAGTCTCAGTGGGCCCGCGCGCCCAGAATCCGCTGGGCATCGAATGCCTGGTGGCTGACTCAGACTTCGACGGGGATGTGGATCTCACCGACTTTGGGAGATTTCAGCGAGTCTTTACAGGACCGGATCCGTGATGCCGGCAAGACATTGCCAACTGGGGGGAGGCGCCGCAACCCGCGCCACAGCCTTTACGCTGTTGGAATTGCTCGTGGTGATGGCCACGATCAGCATGTTGCTCTCCCTGTTGCTTCCGTCACTTTCGCGCCTTCGCCAAGGGGCTAAGGCGGTCAAGTGCATGGCCAGCTTGCGCGTTGTGGCTTTCGACTTTCAGTTATTCGCCAACGACTCGTTTGATGAAGACCGCGGCGACAGCACACGGTTGCCTGGCGGCGTCTTTCATTTTGAGGATTTCGTGGAACGGCAATACAGGGTGGCTGAATTCTGGGATGGGACTCCGGGGGTTGAGCAGGCGATGAACCCGGCGACGGACCACATGCTGTGCGCGTCGGTCAGCGGCCAACTTGTTCGCGTTCCAGACACGCCGTGCAGCAGCGGCGCCATCCTGCCCCGAGCTAACGTGGGGTATTCGTTCAACGCGCGCCTGTTCCAGCAGACGAAGGTTGTCCTTGGTCGTCCCACCGCCGATCTGAAAACCCTGGTCCGATCGGACATCCTGCAACACCCGAACGTCCCCATCGCCTTTGACGTGGACGGCGAAGAAGCCGAGTACAAGGGGAAAGCCCCTTATTTTACGGCTCCTCCGCTCGAGGACGGGCGCAAGGACATCTATACTCCGCCTTACGGGGACGTGCTGTGGTTCCCCTCCTATCGTCACGCCGGCAAGATGAATGTCGTCTTCGTCGGGGGATACGTGCGTTCCACCGCCAGTGCGGTCGATGAACATGGGTGGGATTGGAAATACCAGCCGGACCCGCTCAAGTAGACGCGCGGGGCTACGACTTGCCGTCGATCCCGCATTTTGGTAGTTTCTCTCGACTGACGGTTCATCACCGCGCAAACCCGTCCAGTTTAGCACTTTTATGACTCTGCGCACCAAGTTCGTCTTATTGCTCGTGGCGTTCACCGCATTTTTGGTCGGCAGTGTCGCCTCCGCCGCGTGGGCCATCGGACTCTACCTCGACGCTTCCGTGACGCAGTTTGCAACCGCCTCCGGCCTGATCGAAGAGGTGAACCTCGTAGGCGACGACCTGAAGCGCAGTATCCACGAATGCCTTCAATCAGACGCGCCGCCCGAGGTGTGCGTGAATCCACAACTGAACTCGGTGATCGACGACTTGATCGTCAAACTAGATCGGGTCAGTCCGGCAGGGCAGGCCCCGTCCTTCGGACAACTCCTGGCCGCAGCGTGCAAGACGCTCACCGCGGACTACGCGCGGCTGCACGGCGATCTCCGTGTCGCCCCCCCCGAAGGCGACGCCCGGCGAGCGGACTTCGAGGATGCCACGGTCGACAAGTTGCTGCACGACCTGGCGGAGATCAAGTCGATGCTCAGTCGGCGTGCCCAGGCCGCCGCCGCCGCCGCCGACACCGTCCAGCGCAACGTGCTGGTGATCCTTGGCTTGAACACTGTGGGCGGCGTCATTCTCGCCGTGGTGGGGGCCTTGATGGTTCAGCGCTGGGTCACGCGCCCTATCCAGGCCCTGCGCGATGCCAGCGTTCGATTCGCCGAGGGCGATCTGGAGCACCGCGTACGGATCCAAAGCCGGGACGAACTGGGTATGTTGTCGCAGCAAGTCAATGATATGGCCCGGCGTCTGGCCGAGTCCCAGAGACGACTGGTTGAACGGGAGCGAATGGCCGCAGTGGGCGAGGTGTGCTCGGCGGTGGCTCACGGCATTCGCAATCCCCTAAGCGCTATCGCAAGCTCCGCCGAATTGATCCTTTCTCGCAACCCGGTGGATGATCAGACCAAGACACGCATACTTGACGTTCTCACTGAGAGCGCCCGCCTCAACCAGCGCATCTCCCGACTTCTGGATTTCGCCCGAACCACGCAGATCGCTGAAGAGGTGATTCGAGTCGACGAACTGCTCGATCAGGCGGCCACTGAGATGGGGCCTGTCCTGAAGAACAACGGAGTCCGTTTGAAGAAGCGGTTCGCCTCATGCCCGCTGTACGTCCGCGGCGACCGCGAAATGCTGGTGAACACGGTCATCGAGTTGATCACCAACGCCGCGGAGCAGCCTTCCGATAACCCGACGGTCATGCTCGGCTGCGATGAAACCAAAGACGGCGTGATCGTCGAGGTGCGTGACAACGGCCCGGGCTTCAGCAGTCGTGCCCTCCCGCGCGTCTTTGACCTCTTCTACACCACAAAGGCCAACGGCAGCGGCATCGGGCTGGCGTCAGTCCGCAAGGCGGTGGAGATGCACGACGGGAAGGTGCATATCGAAAGCGCCGAGCGGGGCGGGGCCGTTGTGACATTCGTCTTGCCACGGGTCCATGGGGCCGAGGAAAACGTCCGATAGTGCGGCGCGTGGCTTCCGGCACCCGCTGCGTCCGCGTAGGCTGAAGCCTGCGTCTCGCGCGGCCACCGGTATTGACAGACATCGCTACAAAGCGCACCCGGAAAGTGTAGGAAGGCCGCGATGATGGGACATAGGTCGGCGCAACTCGCTTTTGTCTGCTAAACTCTATGCATCGGATCAGACCAGTGGACGTTTCGGTGGCGGGGCGGGTGGTCCGAGTTATCCCTGCATCGATGGATCAGGCTGCCCGCCCCAGCGGTGCGGGTTGGACCGTGCAGCCTTCGTAGGGGCGACGGTTTCCGCTTGCTGTGTGGTGGGTTGCCTTCATGACAGACGCGCCTGGTGATGCGAAAAGCTGCGAACCGGAGCCCCTCCTGCGAGTATTGCTGGTCGAGGACGACGACGCCGTGTCGCAGGTTGTGGCATCCGGCCTCGGCGATGATGTGTTTGCTGTTGATCGCGCTGCCACCGTTGCCCAGGCGCGTAGTTTGTTGAACTCGCGGTCCTACGACGTGCTGGTTCTCGACCTGCTCCTGCCGAACGGGAGCGGGCTGAGCGTGGCTGAGGAGTTGCGCGGTGCCGGCAGCCAACTGCCGATCGTGATGCTCACATCGCGCGACAGCATAGACCAGCGCATAGAAGGGCTGACGTACGGCGCAGACGATTACCTCTGCAAGCCGTTTGCGGTCGAAGAATTGTCTGCCCGGATTCATGCGGTGTTGAGACGCTCGCGCGGTCAGCAAGCCCATCTGTTGCGATACTCCGACGTGCAACTTGACCTAATCAAACGCGTCGCCACCCGAGGAGACATCTCTACTGAGCTTTCCTCGCGCGAGGCGGACCTGCTGGCCTTTTTCATGCGCCATCCCGACGAGGTGCTCGAGCGGGAACGAATCCTCGAAGATGTCTGGGGAGACGAGGCCGACGACGGCAGCAACGTGTTGAATGTTTACGTCAACTACCTGCGCAACAAACTCGAGCTGGGTCTTTATCCGCGCCTGATTCACACCATTCGAGGCGTCGGGTATATGTTGTCCGACGTCGATCCGGAGGAGCATCTGTAACGGCCAACGCCGCGTACAAAAGACACACCTGATCGAATCGAACTGGAGAAACACCACACCGAATAGGACTACTCGCCTGCGGTAGGGTGGCATCGGTCTCGCGAGGCAAAGCCGTAGCCATATATGACCCCCGGTCCACCACAGCCCGGCTGCGCCAGACCGTGCCACCGGGCCTGCGAGGAGTCGTTTTGATCTGGACGCGGGCCCCGTTTGTGTGGTATTAGTGCGCGCATGAAGATTCTGTTTCTTGCATCGGGGGCGTTTGCCCTGCCGACGTTACGCCGGCTTGTTGGCGGTGAGCACGAAATCGCCACGGTCGTCACGCAGCCCTCCAGGCCAAAGGGGCGCGGGCGAAAGGCGGGGCGTACCCCGGTTGGTGCTGTGGCCCAGGACGCCGGGCTGAGCGTGCTGGAGGTGCGGGATGTCAACAACCCGGCCTTGGTCGAGCAGCTTCGGGCACACCGGGCAACGCTGGGTCTGGTCATCGCGTTCGGGCAGAAGCTCGGTCCCGACCTGCTCGGGTCGGTACCAGTCGGATTCATCAATCTGCATGCGTCGTTGTTGCCCAAGTACCGCGGGGCCGCGCCGATCAACTGGGCGATCCTTCGTGGCGAGGAAAAAACCGGTGTGACCGTCTTTCGGATCAACGAACGCATGGACGCCGGGGCGATCCTCACCACCCGCTGGACCTACATCAAACCGGAGGAGACCGCCGAGGAATTACACGACCGCCTGGCCGCCGTCGGCGTGGACGCGGTGGACGCCGCCCTGGAGTTGTTCGCCGGCGGAAACATCCCCGAAGGTGAGCCGCAGGACGAATCCCAGGCGACACGGGCGCCAAAACTGTCCAAGGCTGACGGCCTCATAGACTTCACGCGGCCCGCTGGCGAGGTGGTCAATCACATTCTGGGCATGTGGTCCTGGCCTGGTGCTGCGGCCAGATACGAGTCGGCGGACGGCCGGTGGGAGGTCGTTCAACTCGCCCGCGTTCGCCTGGCTGAATCCGATGAAGTGCCCGACATCCCGCCCGGCCAGATCGACGAGCGGCGGTACGTCGCGGCTGGTGGCGGGTACATCGAGATCCTCGAACTCAAGCCGGCTTCAGGCAAACTGATGAGCTGGCGGGAATACGTCAACGGGCGACACGTCAAAGCCGGCGACCGGTTTGTGACACCCGAATGAGCTGCTAACGACTCCTTCGTTACTTGGGCTTTGAGTAGGCCATGTTGAACCGTGCCCGCGCAGCGTTTTCGCAAGTGTTTGATCGTACTTCGGCGGTGGTCGTTCGTTCCCCGGGGCGGATCAACCTGATCGGCGATCACACCGACTACACCGGTGGTCTCGTGTTGCCGATGGCCATCGACATGTCCACCCTTGTTGCCGGCGCCAGGCGATCAGACGGCGATGTTCACGTCTACTCGGACGAACTGAGTGAGCGTGTGGTTATCGCCGTTGACGTGATTGCGGGCACGGCTGTGGGTTCGAGCGACGTCTCAGGTTTGGCGCCGTGGTCGCGTTACGTGGCCGGGGTCGCGGCGTTGCTGCGGAACGCGGGAGTCGAGATTCCCGGTGTGGACGTTTGGATCGGCAGCAACCTCCCGTTGGGCGGCGGGTTATCAAGCTCTGCGGCGCTTGAGGTGGGCGTCGGTTTGGCGATGCTGGCCATTACCGGGGCCGAGATGTCGCCGGTCGAATTGGCCGAGTTGTGCCGGCGGGCGGAAAACGATTACGCCGGTTCACCATGCGGGATCATGGATCAACTGTGTTGCACATCCGCCCAGGCGGGACACGCGCTGTTGATCGACTGCACCACGCTGCAAACGCGACACATCCCACTGGAACTCGCCGACGCCTGCATCGTGGTGCTCGACACGGGCGTTCGGCATTCAATTGCCGGCCGCGAGTATGCCAACCGCCGGACCGAATGCGCCGAGGGCCTCGCACGACTGCGGCGGACGGATCCTTCCATTCAGTCGCTGCGCGACGTGGACCGGCAACGGTTCGACCGCTACGCCGAGGAACTGGGTGAGTTTCTGACGCCGCGCATTCGCCACGTGGTCAGTGAGAACGACCGTGTGCGCAGGGCTTCTGTGTCGCTCGAATCGGGCGACGTCGCGACGTTCGGCAAGCTCATGCTCGAATCGCACGCATCCCTTCGCGATGATTTCAACGTCTCGTGCGAGGAATTGGACGCCGTTGTCGAGATCGCCCGGTCCGTTGACGGTGTCTATGGCGCGCGAATGACCGGCGGTGGGTTCGGGGGCTGCGCGGTAGCCCTGGTGGTTGAGGACGCCGTGCCGGAGTTGGAGCAACACCTTCGTGTTCTATACGACCCCGGCCACGACCGCCCGGTGAAGCTGCGGATCACACGATCGGCTGACGCGGCACGGGTCGTCCATCGCGACTGAATTCACGATACCGCACCGGGCAGCAGTACACGAGGCCAAGCGTGGCCGGCAACAGGCCGGTAACACTCAGAGGGTGTATGAAAAGTCTTATCCGAGCCGCGCCCGTAAGGAAGCGGTGCAGTGTCCTCCGAGGAAAACCGCTCCCTAACCCAACTTCCGCACCCTTGGGCGTTAGATGCTGTAATACAAGAGTCTACGGGTTTTTTGCGTCACTATCTGGCGCCTCACTATCGGACCAGGTCTTCCTTGGGGCCATGATCTTCGTC
>Ga0114922_10002733_pt1 | contig 16475 bp, 8 predicted proteins | sample AartaG_FD_100975 | JGI IMG/M metagenome (GOLD analysis project Ga0114922, IMG submission 100975) | Deep subsurface microbial communities from Aarhus Bay to uncover new lineages of life (NeLLi) - Aarhus_00045 metaG | ecosystem: Environmental > Aquatic > Marine > Oceanic > Sediment | place: Aarhus...
AACCGACTGTAAATTTCTTCAAAATGACGTTTTACAACCAATTATCACAGGTTTTCAGTTACAGGGGTACAATTTTCAACCGCCCCCCAAGTGGTACACTTTTGCTCCGCCGTTTACATGGTATTTGCCTGGTTTTTCACGTTGGAGGACCTCGAACAGCGTTTTGGCCTCAAGGCTGGGGTTATCCTTGAGAAATTCCTCAATCCAGGACCAGTCGTCCTTGAATGCATCTTCACGGGTTGGCCAGTCATGTACGGGTTTGCATTGGCTGGGCAGTTTGCCGGTTCTGCGATACTTGCGTGCGGTTGAACCGCCGACACACGGATTTTCAGTCGGTTGTTGGCTTTTGTAACTCTTTATGGTTAAACGATTAATGACTGTCAAAAAACAAGTTATGAAGCTGGCCGAGAGGCAACCGAGAGCAAACAGAGAGCCAGAGGAGCGCTTCTGTTGCACGTTTTGTTGCACATGGGGATCGGGTTAATCCAATTTCAGAGGAGATAGGTGCAGGTGCAAAGGAACACAACTTTGAACGGATCGATTTTCAATTCTCGAATCAGCAACCAGCACCGATCCAGATTTGCATGTTATCATTAGGCGACGACTGATCCACTCAGTGCCCTAGAACCGTAAACTTATTCATCCCATCCATCAAGCGGCTCTCCCGTAGAACTTCAAAATTACAACAATCATAAGATTATAGATAAAATGTGCTAAACTTTCTTGGCGCTACCTTCTTGACGCTACCAATTAACTGATAACAGACGGTCTAATTTCAACTAAAGACACCTGATCTGTTTTATGGGGTCATATTAAATATGGTCTGACCACATTTGTTATACCAGTCACTATGGGATGATCTCACGCTTTTGACCTACCCTCAATTTGTGAATTGAAGCTCAATTTCCTTACGCTTAATCTCTGGTAAATTTTTAAAACCATATGCAATTCATCCAGGCTTATAATTATTTGTGTATAAAAGTTATTGCAGGTTAAAAAAGATGATTAACATGGCACATTTATTCATATCTTAATGCCTCTACTGGAACCTTTTTGGCGGCTTCAACTGCAGGGTATAAGCCAAATACTACTCCCGCAAATATTGCAACAAAAAGTGCAACACAAATGATGGATAACGAAAGCACAAACGGAATATCTATAAAATGACAGATACCTAAAATCAGGATAATAGATAACAATACACCCAAAAAACCTCCTGTAACTGATATAAGAACAGATTCGGATAAGAATTGCAAAATAATGTTATTTTTGGTAGCCCCTACAGCACGTCGTATTCCTATTTCGCGTGTTCTTTCGGTTACAGAAGCAAGCATTATATTCATAATACCAATGCCCCCTACAACAATCGATATAGCGGAAATACAAATAGTTAAAATATTAAACAGCCTTTTTGATTGTTGCTTTTGTTTCAATAAATCTAAAGGAATAATAATCTGAAAGTCTCTTACACCATTATGTAGAAGTTCTAATATGCGATTTAATTTAACGCCGGCATCATATAGAGAATCTTCATCCACAACTTGAATGTGTAATTCATCGAGTTGACTTCTCATTTTTAAATGAGTTGTGCGATAAACTAATGATTCAAACGGTGCAATGACATCATAATTAACATCAGAAATACTTGTTGCTTCAAGTTCTTTTGTATCTAAATGTTTATCATTTAGCACGCCTACTATATTATAAGGAAGACCGCTCAGAAACAATATTTCATCAATAGGATTATCCAAGTTCATCTGCTGCTTTATTGACCACCCGATAATAATAACCCGAGCCCCAGTAGAATAATCAAAATGGTCAAAATTTCGACCTGAAAACAATGATAAGTTATTAACTTCAAAGTAATTTTCTGTAACCCCTAATATCCTATAATTAATAATGTCAGTATTCCATTTTAAGTTTAATTTAAATTCTCTTGATGCAGACACCCAAGCTATTTCGGGTAAGGCTTCTTCAATTTTGTCCTTATCCGCAAGACTAAGTCCATTCGAGCCGCTTAGACGCACATTGGACAGCATGCTTCCTTCATACAAATTATCTTTCACTTTTATTAAGTTAGCACCCAGTTCTCGAATTTGATTTATTTGTTTTTTATTTGTCCCCAAAGAGAGTGATGACATTGTTATAACTGCGGATACGCCTATAATCATACCCAGCATTGTTAAAATGGTTCTTAACCTATGGGACAACAAGCCTTCAATAAATCCAATTTTTATCAGATTAATAAGATGCAGCCATAAATTAAATCTAATTTCTTTTTCCCCTACATCTTTCGTGCAAGAATTTATTTGATTGAGTCTCTTTTGCTCAACAATCCGGCCATCTTTAACCACAACCATTCGTGAGCTTTGCTGAGCTATATCCATATCATGAGTAACCATTAAGAGGGTCAATCCATTTTTATTAAGTTTTTCCAATAGCTCTATGATCTCTTTGCTGGTTTTAGAATCAAGGTTACCAGTAGGTTCATCTGCCAATAATATTCTTGGTTTGTTAGCTAGTGCACGTGCTATTGCCACCCTTTGCGCCTGACCACCTGAGAGTTCATGGGGGCGATGCTCTAATCTATCTCCTAATCCAACTTGACAAGCACAGTGTTTTGCAATTTCATAACGTTTTTGACGTGTTATGCCACTATATACCAAAGGCAGCGCTATATTGTCGACAACCGTTAAATGATTTAATAAATTAAATTGTTGAAAAATGAATCCAAAAAACTTATTTCTTAAGTTAGAAATTTGAGAATCATTACATTTAGATAAATTTTTACCCTCAAGAAAAATATCTCCTTGCGATAAGTTATCCAGGCAGCCTATAACATTCATTAATGTAGACTTGCCGGAACCAGAAGTCCCTACAATTGTAACATATTCTCCTTCGTAGAGATTAAAGTCTACACCATCTAATGCTCGCACTACTGATTGGCCCATGTTATAGTAGCGACATCCATTTTGAATATTAAGAAGCAGCCTTTTCAAATATAATTTTTTATCCTTTCTTTTTATTTAAAGCATATTAGGATATTTATGTATTAACACTCCCTCTTCCAAGCCTTTCACAACCAGAAAATATTGTTCATTATAATATATACCTTCAATATTAACTCTCTCTATATCATCCCCATATTTTACAAACACATAAAATCTATGCTTCCCCCGACAAACGGCACTTCTAGGAATAATCAATCCGCGATTGGACTTATCAAGAATTATTTCAACCACAGCAGACATACCAGGGCAACAACGCGCATCGATATTATCAAATTCTACTGTAACATTAAATACCGTTACTCCAGTTAAAGCTTTATCTTCTTGATTAAGAGCAATGTCATATCGGTCTCTTCCAATACCTCCCAATTTGGTAATCTTACCCAAAAACATTCTATCTGGATAGCTAGGCAAATGAATCCGAACTGGCATACCAACTTTTACATTTTTAGCGTCCAGTTCACTTACTTGCAATTCTATAACAATAGAGTCAGGATTAACTATGTCAGCCACGACTACAGAACCGCTCATATCACAACCTGTTCGATAACGAACCCAATCACCACCTTTTCGCCAATCTTGAAACCTCTTAACTAGAACAATACCTTTGCAGTTAGAATATACATTAGCTTTTTGAAGCAATCGCTTAATATGCTCCAGCTTATAATTTTCTCTCGTAATATTTAATTGGTTCGATGAAATCTTATTGTTATTCTCACCAACCCTTCTATTTAAACGGTCTTGTCCACGTTCAACATTAGCTTTTGCATGCTTTACCGATTCTGTTAATTCTATTATTTCCTCTTTAGGAATACCTTGCTTCTTAACATCTTTTTTAATTATCAATTCATTTAATTTCACCTTCCGAATACGGTATTTTCTTTCGTATGAGTCTAATGTAGCTTGCGAGATATAATTTTTTTCATAAAGTTTTTTTTGTCTCTCATAATCTTGTTCTGATTGCTCAAGATCAATCTTTGCCAACTCTATGTCTATATCTAACAAACGACGCTCTGATTCAGTTAAGCCTTTTATCTTTACTTCTTTTTCATAAATTTTATAGCTTAATATTTCTTTATCTTGCTCAGCTTTAAGTTTTTCTTCATATTTTATAAAATCAGCATCCGCCTTATAGCTTTTTGTCTTAACTTCATATGTCTGAATAGTTAGTAGCGTTTTCTTAAGTACATCTTTCATATTATGATCATCTACAGTTACTAATATTTGATTGGGTTCTATAATAGAATTATGTGGAATTATATATTTTATTTGCGACAAAGCCCTTTCTCCCTCAAGACCAGCTCCCCCCATAACTTTAACAGGAACAGATTCTTTGCAAATGATTACCCCTCTTTCAATTATTGTTCTCTGAACTTCCTTACTCTCAATAAGATAAAATGTGTCATTATATTCATTATGTTTTTTTTCGCTTGCAAAGATAATTGATATTAAAATAAAAATGATATTAAACATTTACACCTTTTAGCGCAGTAACTACTAGTTATTAAATTAATCAATCTATAGCAAACATTTGACGGCTAATTGTTTCGAATGGGAAAGTAACGGATACAGTAGCTCCAGCAGCAACTTTTGATTTTTCATACACCTCAGGTGGCAATAAAACTTTAACATAAAATATTGTTTCCCCTAAAGGTTCATGGGTGGTGTATAGTCCAGTTTCACTATCTGATATTTTTTTACTTTCAAAAGTATATTCTATCTCGGAAACCTTACCCTTAAAAGGTTTTAAATCAGATGAAGGTAACTCAACTTCTACCAACATACCTTTTTCTATATAGCTAAAATATTTTTCAGGCAATTCAACACGCACATATAGCTGAGACATATCAACGATTTTCATGATTTCGTATCCCATAATAACTACTGTTCCAACTGCTACTTTAGCGACCGTACCAGCGTTATATACTTTTTCATATTTAATATAGCCATCACTGGGGGAACGAATCGTGAAACTTGCTTTTTCTTTTAATAAACGATCTAAATTCTTTTTTTTATCTTGTACTTGTATTTCTAATTCATCTAATTCATAATTACTTTTAATTAAGTCTATTTCTAATTTCTTTTTTAATACATCTGCCCTTGTTTTTTGAACCAATAGATCTGTAAAAGCTTTCTTACGTTTTAAATCATCTGTTCCTCTTTGTAATAAGTCTAATTTTATTTGCGAAGCTTCCTGCCTTAATACAAGTTGCTCTCTATCTCTTTTAAGTTTTCCAATTTCTACAGGTGAAATTGAAGACATCTTGCTCTTCTGAATTCTATTCAGTCGCTGATCAATATAATCTAAGTCAATATTTAACTTTTGTAAATCTTGTTGTGTCGCATAAATAGCAGGATAATCTAATTTACTCTTAATATCTTGATAGGTAAGTTCAGAAACTTTTAAAATATTTTCTTCAATTTTTAGTTGTAATTTATTTAACTCCTTCTTGGCATTTATTTTTTCTAATAATGCTTTTCTCTGATTAATGATCAATTGTAATTGGCCCTCAGCATTTACTATCAGATTTTCAACATCATCACTTTTCATTAATCCAATAGCATTGTTCTTTTTAACATATTTTCCTTCTTCTTCTAACCAGGTTATTTCTGGAGGTTCGCAAATTTCTTCTATATAAACCGACTTGAATTTAACCGGCGTAATCTCGCCAAATGCTACATACTTTTCTGATTTTATTACCTCCTTGGAAATAGCATTTAGCTTCTGAAAGGAACCATATAAATCTATCTTTTTCCCTAAATAAGAATCATCATACAACAAATATTTATCATTTATAATTTCACCATCCACCTGCTCATAAACACCATTGACAGATATATATGTATCTCCATTTCGATGTTTTACGTAAGATGCAGGTATTGTTGGGCCTGAATATTTTTGAGAAGATATTAATTCGCATTTTACATGAGAACCAATCCTTAATGCTTCTGATAAACCTGATAGATTTTTATTTTGTAGGTTATTTGAATCAGTTAATTCAACATAAGCATCGTATATTTTAAGCCCGGAATCTTTTTTCTGCTGTCCCCCATAATCACTATCTTCTGCTTCCATCAAATCACGTGAGGTATTACCAATACTTGAGATATTACCTAAAAGTAAATCTGTATATCCTGGTATAATAATTTTTGCTTGATCTCCCACTTTAAAATTGTTATATTCATTTTCGGGTATTTCAATTTTTATTCCAATAGAGGACATGTCAGGAATATATGCGTAAGAATAGCCTTCCCAGGAGAAACCTCCATTTCGAGCAAGTAATTTTTTAAAATTACGCAAATAGACAATATAACCGTCTTTTGGCATTTTTACCTTACAATCATCTATGTTGGCCTGCATAACTTCAACTCTTTCTCTCAGTCGGCTTTCTTGCTCAGTAGCTCCTTCCGTATGAATAGCCAAAAGATTTGTTTGTTTAGTTATTTCTTTTGCTAATAGTTCTATTTCTAATCTTATGTTTTCAATTTCCAAATCAACCTGTTTCAACTGAATATCCATATTGGGATTTTTAATATAATCTAATATTTTTTCATGGTATTCTAGATATGATCCAGACTCTAAATAAGCTCTTTTATAATTATATAATTCCATTTCAGAAATCATGCCTCTTTTTAATCTATCTTGAGCCTTTTCATAATCTTTTTCTGCAGTTTCATAAGTGATTCTGGCAATATTAAATTGTCCTTCAGCAATACGGACATCCTGAGGACGAGGCATAGATAACAGTCGCAGTCTACGTGCTTCTAATACAGCATTCCTATCAATAAGCTCATTAGTCTTACTTTTTATATTAGTTATTTTATTGCTTATGACTATTTCTTTGCCTTTTAATTGGTTTTTAACAATTTCTTCATCCTTAAATAGATTTCCGAGATTATATTTGTACATAGTAGTATCAAATATCATGACTAATTCATCTTTATTTAAATAAATCCCATCTTTTGTTAAATATTTCACCATAGCATCAGTTACTGGATAAGTCAGAACCTCTTTGTTTTGTGCAGCTACTGTTGCTCTAAGGATCAATCGTCGTGATAATTCTTCTTGTTTAATTACATGTTCATTGTTAGCAAATGTGTGATTTACACAAATTGCTATACATATAAATATGCATTTCTTTTCTATATATAACATATATCTATTCGTTTTATCTGTTGCTTAATCGGAACTCTGAAAAATTCGAAGATTTCCATTTAATGTATCCATCATCCTATTTCCCTATTGCAAAACTAAGTTCAGCTAACATTTCCATATAGGATGTCTTGAGGATGACAAGTTGAACCTTACTATTCTCCAAACCGTCCTGGCTACGAATTAGTTCCAGGATATCAATCTCTCCATGGTCATAGCGGTCCTGATACAGTTGAACAAGATGATCCGACGCCTTGACAAAGTTCTCCTGTAGCAGAACAGACTCTTTCAGTTCCCCCAGTCTACGAACTAGTTCGCGAACCTCCTTTGCCTTATCTTGCCTGAGTTGAAAAAGCTGCCACCTAAGGTCATGTATCAGACTTCTAGTCTGCCTTAACCTCGCTCGATCTACACGGTCTCCCAGAGGCCAGCTTACTGAAAGTCCCAAGATTTGCATGTCATCTCCTTGAAAATCTGTTCCGGTCGCACTATCCTGGCGGTGTTCTGCAAAGAGCCTCACCTCAGGACCGCGTAAAGAGCGAAATATGTCAATATCCAGTTGGGCAGATTTAGCCGTCAGAGCGTTATTCAAGATATCTTCGTCATTGTCATAAGCAAATGCCATTGCACCAGGTAGATTTACGTCCTCAACGTGATACTCAAACTCCTTAGCAGTATCAAAGGGCATATTCATATCCAAACCAATAAGTTCTTTCATCAGATCCAACGAGGATTCTATGTTTTGAATAGCTCTAAGCTCCACAGCCTTTTCTTCCGGTACTTCGATGTGAGCAATAGCAATATCGAGAGGTTTCTCCCGGTCAATAGCATGTTCGAGATTCTTCTCTGCTCTGGCAAGCTTGAGCTGCTGTATTTTAAGTGTTTGTGAATCTCTGATAATTCTGTAATACGCTTGTTTAACTTGAAAAATGATGCGGCGTTTTTCCTTGTTCAACTGGTTGAGAATAACCATTTCCTGAATAATGCTGTCGTCAATTCTATTACGAGACTCCAATTCTGTTCCGCCCCCGAGTATTATTTTAGAAAGAGCAACAGAATAACTGCCAAAACGGTCGCCTGTACTTGCTTGGTCGGTGACATCCAAGGACGTTGAGATTTCAATACCACCTATAATCTCCTTTTGAACCGAAAAGCTGCTGCCATCTAACCCGCTGGCCACATCTCTGGAAAGACCCGCAGAGAAGTTAAAATCAAACCTTGCCTTTTCGATGATTGTATTAAGCTGCTGCAGATTTTTTTCAATTTCCTTTCTCTTGATTTTCGGAGAGTGTTCAAGAGCATAGTCAATGCATTCATTCAAAGACATAACATTTGCATGGCACAGGCCACAAAAAAATCCAAACAATAATAAAATAACCAAACAATTATTCATATATTAATTCTTCAAAAGGAGTCCTATTAGCTGCCTTAATAGCCAGTTATAAACCAAATGCCAGCCCAGTTAATACCGCTACACTCAGGTAAATACTTAAGCCCAACAAAAGAGTTTTTACAAAAAACTGAACAAACGCAAAGTTTTTACAAAATTGTGAGTTTTTCAGAGGTCCAACCAATTAAATCTTCTTACTTTACCAGAGAATTATCATTATCCTCCAAATTGACTGATATACATTTTAGCTTTTTTGGAATATGCATCTTCCAAATCTTCATTAATAAGCAATTTAAATAAATCCATTGCTCTTTCAATATTACCCTGCAACATATAACAGTATCCAAGCATATATTTTGTCTCATTTGTATTTGATAATTCCGGGTATTCCATCAATAATTTTGAATATACCTTTAAAGCATAATCTGCATTTTGATTTTGTAAAAAAGAATCTGCATGCATTTTGAGCATAGATGACATTTGAGTTCTACTCACATTATTATTTAAGACGATATTTCTATTTACCACAATATTAACTTTATCATATTCTCCCTGGTCAAACAAATATTCAACGTATTCTGGTTTATATATTAATTTATCATAAAAGTTCCTATCATCGCCAATTGACTCCAACAAGTCTTTGGCATCGGAGTAATTTTTATTAGAAATCAATTGGCAGAATATTTCAAGCAACAAGGAATGGCCAACTATATCTTTTTTTACATAGCTTAAAAAGCAATCATTTTTTGCGTAATATTTTATTAATTCTTCAATGACAACTTTTAAATTTGCTTTATCCAACTCTTCTAAATATTTTATAACCAGCTTAACATTGCCACAATCATTATTTTGTTCAAACATACTTTTGAATATTCTTCTAATAGTACTTTTTTCAAAACTCTCGATGATTTTATTATACAATGGCATGTTGTCTTTGCTATGCGAACTTAAAGCTAACATGTTCTTATCCAGAAACGACAAAGCTTCGGCATAATTTTTTCTTTGTATCATATTGCTTACTACTTCATTAATTACATCAAGACATTGCTTATAATCTTGACTATAATATTTGATGATAATCTCTAAATAGTCATTATCATCAGCGACTGAGTAAATATTTGATAAAGCCTCAGCCTTTGTCCATAATGCACTATCACTTGCTAATAAATATTTTTGATGCAAATTGATAATTTCTTTATGGGGATATTTTCCCATAAGTATTTCTGCTTTTAGTAATTGAAATGTTGCATCAGATATATATTTTTTAGGCGGGATACATTTGCTAGGCCCATTATTTCGATCTAAATAATCAATGATCAGGTTAGCAGCTTCATTTCCTTTTCCTTGAATGATTAATTCTTCGCTACTCTTGATAATATAAAATACTTCTTTTAACTCCTTAGACATAGACATTTCTAATATATCACTGGAATTACCATAAAACACCTTGGGATTTATATATTCAATCTCGCTATGCCTGAATAAAGAGTTTACTTCCTTTGCACTTAATACATGGTCATAAAATACAAATTCATCCAACATGCCGTTAAAATATCTTTGATTTCCATTTAATGAGCCTAAAGTAGCTACATCAAAATATATTGGCCCCAATGTTTCCTTTTTTATTCTTACCATTTTACCGTTTATGTATAACTTGCTCTCATTTACAAAACAATTGTATGTCACAACGAAATGAGTCCACTCATCTAGATTTATTTCATCATAATAAAATTCATCCTCTTTATATTTTTGATTTGAAATGGCAACAACAAGCACATTCGGTACTCCTTTTTCAATATTAATATGGCATCCTTGAAATAGATCGGGATCGGACATCCTTGTTGAATAAATTGCCTGTCCCTCCCAAACGCTCAATCCATGATATATATTATTTTCACTTTTCACCCAAAAAGCAATACTCCATTCAGGCAGGAGACCAAAACTATCAATTTCAACATATCCATGTAAATCACCAAAAGAAATTGCATTGCCAAACTTGCCTTTTACAATTTCCAAACCCGCTCCTATTAATTCTGAAGGTCTGCCATTAATCCCATTAAATATCTTTTGCTTTTCTTTTGTGTCAAATTTTAATAAAGAAACCACCTTTGCTTCTATTGTACCAACAAAATATAATCCGATAATAATAAACCAATAAAGACACTTTTTGTTCATTACTAATTATTCCTAAAAAGATGTAATTAAATTGATCTACGGATTTATTTTTAACATGTGATAGTAACGAGCAATTTTAGAATACTCAGTTAAGGGGTGTTCTAAATTCAATCGTTCAAACATTCCTACAGCTTCATTATCATTACCCATTAAAGAATAGCAATATCCCAAATAAAATATCGCTTCAGAATTGTTTTCATGTATAAGTTTAAGTTTTTTTATTGCTTTATCATAATCAGCTAAATGTAAATACGATTTACCTATTAATAAATGACATGTATTATTGACATTGATATTTATTGATTGGCTATTTATAATATTCTGACATTGTTTTATCACCTCACCGTACTTTCCTTGAGAAAATAAAATATGACATATTTTCAATTGTAGCTTATCTGCAATTGTTGATTCAACACTATTACTATTTAATACAATTTTGTAAAGAACATATGCTTTCTGATAATCTTTGGATTCATAATATTCATCGGCCATTACACATTTTCTAGCAATCTTCAGCTTTTCATCTTGATTTATTACATAACGAATTGACTCAAAAATATAATTATTATAATTACCCTTACAACTTTCCCTGATAATTATCATACACATATAGGGATACTTGTCACCACTTAGTAATGTATTTAAAAAAGGATATAAGCCTGGCAAGTCTTTATCGGAGCGATATTTTACAAACACTTTTTTAAATATATCAATCAAATTTTCTTGATTGCCTTGCCTTATCATAGTAACTAAAGCTTTGTTGTCACAATATTTTGGATGCTGAAGTAGCCACTCTAGCGACTCTATTCTTTTAAATGTATAAGAGGGCAATGATGGCTCAAATACTTTTATATAGTTTTCAGCCAAATCCTTTTTAGAAGACTTCCTATTTTTATTTATTTGCGCCAATTGATAATATAATTCTGGCAGATAATCCTGTCCTAATATTTTACCTGCAGTCTTTTTCTTATATGATTCATGTATTATTAAACTATCTTCAATAAATTTTTTTGCGACAGATATATTTTTCTCTGACAGCAATTCTTTTGCTTTAAGCTCTACGGACTTCAAATACACCGGGTTATATTTTGATAATCCCAAAATAGTTGTTTTGTATATATCGAAATCGTAACAACTATAAATCCAGAACAGTATATCACCTAATTCTTTTAAATAAACATGTTGAAACTTTAGTGCTTCATTGTAGTTTTTTAATATTTCGCCCTTATTCTCTTTGTTAACTTTCTGTATTTCTGCTAATAAATAAAATAGTTTGAACTTGATTTTTTCATAGAATTCTTGTATATCACCTTCTTTGTTTTTCCATAAATCCAACCGCCGCATTTTTTCATCTATTAATATTTTTGCTAATTTATATTCTTGTTGTTCAATCTTGTCTTCAATTTTTAGAAGACTATTATAAATCTCCTTTAAATCTCCATACAAAAATGACTTGCCACCCAATTCATAAAGTTGACGAATCTCATTTTCACAAAGAGCATGGTCAAACACTGCAGCATCATCTATCATATAATTTGCATAATCAATATCTCCAATTTCTAATCTATTGAGTCTCTTTAAAGTATTTGGTTTTATATTAGTGTCTCTTTTGCATCCTCTTTCATCACATAGCCATATATCAGTTTTGTCCGGCTGTATCACTAAAACACATAACATCCATTCATTAGTTACAATGTTATGATTGATTATCCATTTATTTACCTTCTCATCATCACGATCCCATATATAAGATAATTGATTACTAACAGCAAAATAACAAGCAAGATCAGAATCTTTCAATGTTATCAGAAATAATAGCATATTCCTATTTCCAAAATCTAATATTTTATCTATATATACCCATACAGATAATGTAAGCACATTGGTATTCATATTCATGTCATAGTTTTTTACCTGCAATCCCTCAATATCTTCGGATCTTTTAAATGTAAGAAACTTAATAGCTCCACTAAATTTGCCATCATAAGGCATAAATTTTTGTTCTTTTCCAATAAGACATTCTTTATTTGAGATGCTGTCATACGCGACATTGCCATCTGCTTCATCAAATTCCCACAGAGCAATCAATTTTGCATTACTTTTTCCTGAAATGAAATTAGTCATTATTAATACGACGACAAAGAGTATTTTAGTAATATTTAGCATAAGTCCCTCAAATTATATTTAATTCAACTTTTTCTAATTCATCATCAAGGTCTATTATTTTTCCTAAAAATAGATACTTGTCTAATATGGGTATTAAATAATTATCAAATATTATTTCATATGAATAATTTTGTAGATTGTTTTTTAAGTCAAAATCAATAATCGTTCTATATGGAATAGCCACTTTATAATTTTTAGAATTTTCTAATTCATGTAGAGCAATTACCTCACTCAAATTATTCTTTTTAAAGGCACTAACTCCACTTATAGCCATTGGTATTGTGTTTTTTCTAATTGTGTCTATATTATCAAGCATAATTAATTTCTTTAGATCTTTTCCGCTAATTTGTATAGTGACAATCCATTCATTTGGAAAGTTATTGCATAAATCACGATATGAACTTCCAGTTATAGGCAGAGTACATATAAGATTACTTAAAACAACATCTACTCTTAATTGCTTTCTAATTATGTCTGCTAACCATTGCCGCCACTTCCAATCAGGATATTTATTGGCAATTTTATATATTTTTTTTGACCATTTTTCATGCCAGTTCCAAGTTGTATTAAACTTCTCATAAATATGCCATATAACAGAATCGTTATCATTCACATGAAATACACCTACGTCACAATCACGTTTAGATCTTAACATTTCATATGCAGGATGAATCATTTCTAAAGATTTTAAAGAGTTTGCTCCAAATACTGATATGTATTTTTTAGGATTTAATGGGTTTGGATGTATTAACATAAAACCCAAATCAGATTGTGTAAATTGCATTTTATTAATTTCAATTTTATTTTCTTCTACTTCAATCGATATTGATTGCAATATTTGAGACATAAAAGGGTTAGTACTTGACTTACCTATAAATATGACATTGTATTCTTCGATCAATTCAGTAGTTAATTGATCATCCGATATTAAAATAGCCTCTTTATTAAACTTACCTGCTATTTCTTTACACAATTTAGTATAATTTAAATCATCTTTTATTTTAGGATACACAAGTATATAAGGATCTACAAAAGCATCCCATATCGGGCCATGAATTACTTCGTTTTTAATATATTTTGCGTTATCGTATTTATTTGCTTTTCTAGTAAATATTGTATTTTTTACATTTCCCAGATTTATTCCATTTTCGATAACATCAATCTCTTTATCGTCAATCAATTCATCTGTTAAATTTAATGTATATGCATCTATATTATCTGTGGTTAGATATATCTTATCTTCTTTAAATGAAATATCGATATGAGATATATAATTCTCATCAATACGTCCGTTTATTTTTACCCAATATGCTTTTGATTCTTCAAATGAATCAGATGAAAATATAATTCGGGACGGATAATTATTAAGAATTGCATTTGGCAAAAGTTCCCCACGAACAACCGCTATATTCGATGTTAAGCTTGCCTTTAAAAAAGGGCTATCATATCTTTCAAAACATTTAACACCAAAATGGTACATTCCAATCAAATTTTCCTCTGGGTGTCCACCTTGAACATAAATCATTGGCAAATTATAACTATTACCAGCTAAATGGATATTCCGATACCCTAAGGACACACTACATTCAGCCCACTGACTAGGATGCTTTAGAGCCAATGACATACACGCAATTCCATTTCCACAATCTCCGCTTATATAAATCCTATTACCATCAATATTAAATTGATTACGTAATAGATTTATTATATATCTATAATCTTCCCATTCATATTCACCAGTATCATAGGGAAAATGCCACCATATTTTAATATAACCTTTACTTTCAGGATAATCACTTGACATACCTACTCGTCTAGGATCCGGCAAAAGGATTATAGGCCATTTTCTTTCAGATGCATCTCCATCAGGTATATGTATTGAAAATTCAGTAAGCTGCGCTCCCCGAAATCGCTTTAGCCGAATTTTATAAATTCCCTTTCCAAATCTTGGAAATTCATCGCGCTTATAATGCGTCTCACTGTCAATCGCATCCTCTAATTCATGTAATATACTATAGGACAAAATGTTGGACCGCTGAACATGTCTGACTACATTCTCATAATGAGATGCAACTATACATGATTTTATTAACTGTACATCTGGATTTGATTCGATATTAAACTTACGTTTAATACAAAATGCGATAAGATCTTTTTTCCAATCTTCTTTTACAATAAAATACAATTTATCTTTCTGTTCCTCTTTTCCTTTGGCAGTTAAACAATAAAATCCCTCTTGCTTAAGATTTGATATTTTTAGAAGGTCATTATCAATCGTTACGCCAGAATTGGGGAAAGCTATCCATTCTTCCTTATTAAGCAAGAATAACTCACTCTCTTTATATTCTCTTAAAACACTCGCTTGATTTTTTGGTAAATTTAAATTTACAATCGGTCTTAATACAGAGTCATAGGTAATATTATTTTCATTTTCACCTTTTTCATTTTGACTTATAATTCTTCTAAGAAGAGTATTCTCGGAAAATTGTTTGATTATCAACTCCCATGGTAAGGTATTAGAGCCATCTCCCTCCGCTAATTGTGTTGACAAGAAAATCTGAAATATACAAAAAACCAATAATAATTTATCTCTCTTCATCATTTTTTTCCTGGTAGCGTCAAGAAAGTTTCGCACATTTTTTTTATAGCTTATCAATCTGGTCATTTTCCTGTCCCAGCCCACCCCATGGGGTGGGCAAGTTATCGGACTATCCGGCTGTCCTGATCTGCTCCTTTTTCATATTCCATAAACGCTTCATACTCACGTACCGCTTCGTCCCCCACTTAGTGCCGGCAACGTGTCGAAGTCTCGCCGCTGATAACATCAAAGCCGAGTTGCCGTCAGGGAAATTGCCGACCACACGAGTACGTCTGCGTATCTCTCGTATCACCCGCTCAAGCATATTGTTGGTGCGTATTCGCCGCCAATGCTCCCTCGGAAAGGATGTGTATGATAATGTCTCTTGGACACCATCACGAACCTTCTCGGCAGCCTTGGGCAGTTTCATCTTCTTAAGCTTGTCCGCAACAGCCTTGGCCTTGTTCAAAGCTTCGGCGCGGTTCTCCTGGGCGTGAATCGCCTTGAGCATCGCTGCTACTTCTTTGATCTTGCTGTTCGGTACAACTGAAAAAACATTTCGATACCAGTGAACGATGCAGCGTTGCCACTGGGCTTCGGGGAAAAACTGTGCTAATGATTCAGTCAACCCCAGGCACTTATCGGAGATCACTAACTGAACAGCATTAAGACCACGACGTTTTAGTTGACGAAGGAAACCGCTCCAGCTTTGCTGATCCTCCTTGGCTCCCTCAGATATACCCAAAACCTCCCTATAGCCATCCTGGTCCACTCCGACAGCTATAAGAATCGCTACATTGCGGATTTCACCGCCCCAGCTACGTTTCAAATACAAACCGTCAAGATATACATATGGATGTTTTCCAAGGATAGGCCGATTACGCCACTTTTCAATCTGTGCGTAAATCTTTTTGTTCAGCTCACTTACCGTGCCGGGACTTACCCGTGTGCCCCACAATGCCTGGGTAATATCCTCGACTCTCCTAACCGACACGCCCGCCAGTT
>Ga0114922_10002734_pt1 | contig 16475 bp, 11 predicted proteins | sample AartaG_FD_100975 | JGI IMG/M metagenome (GOLD analysis project Ga0114922, IMG submission 100975) | Deep subsurface microbial communities from Aarhus Bay to uncover new lineages of life (NeLLi) - Aarhus_00045 metaG | ecosystem: Environmental > Aquatic > Marine > Oceanic > Sediment | place...
AGGCGAATCGAACAGTTCAGCTGTACACCAGGGATGGCAAGAAGTCCATTCTGCTTAAGAACAGATGCACCTACTTCGGTCCCGGGTCGGACGCCCTGTACAACATAGACCGTCTGACCGGCCGGCTCAGATTTTCTACCCTGGATGACGTACGGGAAAACGTGCGCATTGCCGATGCGTTATCCGAGCTCGACTTTGTAATGTCCATGGCTCTGCCCAACGATGTCGAGCACCGCCTCTACCCAACGGTTTTCGTTGAGATGGTCAAGAACACCGTCAAGCCGATTGTGGTAACGGCAACCGACTTGGACGATATAAAACAGATATACCGAATTTCCACCATGGTAGCGGGCGGGGAGCAGGAGCTTCGTGATAGGCCTTTCTTTGTCGCTTATCTGGAGCCGAACTCTCCCTTGCATGCCGATCGATCTGGCGTAGAACGGCTTCTGTTCTGCGCGGAGCACGAGATCCCGTTTCTCTATGCGGCAGGCGCCAATATCGGTGCAGCGGCGCCGATCAGCCTTGCCTCCGCCGTAGCTCAGGGAAACGCGGAGTCACTCTCGGGATTGGTGCTGGCCAGCTTGAAAAGCGAAAACGTTCGTTTCATATTGGGCTCTAACAGCTCTTCAGTGGATATGAGCTGCGGAAAGGTGCTGTACGGTGCGCCGGAGTGGTTCAAGACCGTGGCCATGTACGCCGACATGGGACAGTTTTACCGGCTGCCTACCTGGGGAACCGGAGGCTGTAGTGACTCGCACTGCGTCGATGCTCAGGCGGGTTTCGAAGCATATGAAGGGATTCTGCTCAGCCTCCAGTCGGAACCGACAATGGTCCACGATGTAGGCTTTCTCTCCTACGGGTTTCTCTACGACGCCCGTATGCTGGTTCTATCAAACGAAATGATTCGCCGGGCCAGACATTTGACCGCCGCTGTCGATGTTGACCATGAGCAAGAGTCTTTTCAAGCTCTGAATGAGGTGGCTAGGGGAACCTTCGGGTACGGCAGTTTTTTGGATCACCCAACCACTGCTGAGGGATTCCGTAAGAATCTGTGGCTGCCTCCCCAATTCATACAGAGGAAATTGCTCCATTCAGGCGCGCAGCCACAACGGGAGCTGAACGACAGGCTGACCCAACAGGTCACCACCATTCTGGAAAGCCACCAGGTAAAATCCATGACGGAAGAGAAACTCGCCGAAATCGATCGATACTTGAATTCGCTGAATGGTTTGTAGTTCCACTGATGCCATCTCGCAGAGAGCTTCAGGCGCAAAATCAGCTCTATCTACTGCAACGGCCGGATACCAATTGCAGTCCACTACAATTCGAAGTGTTGCAAATGCAAGGTAGTGCAAGCGGCTGGATAAGGGTGTAGTACCCACAGGGGCTATAGACGGGGACATGGCGGCAGCTCACTAGAGTTAACGGCATTTTTCTTTGAAGAGAACCGGGCTCATCTCCCGAGTCTCGAAGATTTCTCTACTCCTGCTCATGAAAAAATCCATGAAGTGATCCTCATCGTAGTTGATAATCGGGGCAGAGCAGTAAACGACACTAAAGGTTACCGGTGTACAGCAAAGCCAATTCTGAACGCTTCAAAGAAATCAAGTTCAAGCATATACTTCTACTTGAAAACCAACTGGCGAGCTGAGAATGTTGCGCTTTTTTCGGTACCGACTCAATTTCAAGATATTCTTCTCCTTTATGCTGATCATCTTCATTACCACGATCAGTGCGCTTCTTATCGGATACTTGATCATTCGCAGATCCATTGACAGGGAAATCCGGATCCGCCTAGCCGACAGCATCACGGCTTACTACCAGGAAGTTCAGTTTATTGAAAAGCAGTGCCTACAGGTCGCTGAAGAGCTATCCTCCGACCGGGAATTGGTCGTCTTGCTCATGAATGGCGAGTTTGACGCCCTGGAAAAAAAACTCGTGCATTACTACCAACTTGGTATCTTCGACATCATCGAGATCGAAGACGTAGCGGGCAAGGTTATTCTGAGAGGGCACCAACCTTCTGTTTTGGGAGATGTGAAGATCAACCAAACGATTGTGAAGGAAGGGCTGGCCGGCAGGAGCGCGGTGAGCTATGAGCAGGGCCAGTCTGGCATCGCAACACGGGCTGTGTCTCCGATCGAAAACGGGAACGACATTGTAGGATTGCTCATGATCGGATCTCTGTTTTCCAGTGACTTCGCGGAGCATATCAAGCTGCTAACAGGAATGGAAAACGGCATCTACCGGGGCAACGGTAAGGTTATGTCTACTTATCAGGGATATAATTATCTACCGGAGGAGGTTGTATCCCAGCTGACAGCTAATGAAACAGTGTTCCTCAGAAACATTCGGCTCAACCAGGAATCTTGCTACTTCATGCTTAAACCACTGTTCCTCAAGGACAGCTCCTACTGGGGAGCTCTCAGCCTGGGTGTATCCCAGAGGGAAGAAAACAGATACCTGAGCTTCTCGCAAAATTTGTTATACCTGATGATCGGGATAGGGGCTCTCCTTGCTTTCGTGATTTATGTTTTTTTGGCCAGAAATATCAACACCTCGCTGGTGAAGATTCTGGCGGGTATGGACGGTTTGAACATAAATAGATTTGACAACCGCATCGAGTTAACCAGCAAAGACGAATTCAGGTTGATTGCCGAAAGCTTCAATCGCCTTGTACGAAAACTTAGTTTGTACAATCAACGAATACAGAAACTGCAAGACGATATGATTAAATCAGCCAAATTGGCAACGGCCGGTCAATTGGCCGCAGGCTTGGCCCACGAGATTCGCAATCCATTGAGCTCGATCAAGATGATGGCCCAAATTCTTCGCGAAAGATATCTCAAAGGCGAGGCGGGTAAAAACGAAATACTAACAATTCTTGCGGAAAGCGAAAGATTGAATGATCTGATTAAAGACATGCTGGAGTTTGCCCGTCCGAGCCCCATGCAGTTCAGTCGCCACGCCGCCGGTGAGATCGTGAATGACATTTTAAGACTGTTTAAGTACAACATAGAACACCAGAACATCGAGGTCATAGCCAGATTGGACCGACCCATACCTCCCCTGTACCTGGACCGGGATAAATTCAGACTCGCGATAATGAATTTGGTTATAAATGCCATCCAGGCGATGCCTCAGGGCGGGACGCTCGAAGTAATAATTCGCCGCCATGAAGACGGGCGCGTACTATTCCGTTTCTGCAATAGTGGGCCGGAGATCGCTCCGAAAGATCTAAGTATGATCTTCGAACCATTCTTCACGACCAAGAAGGAAGGCACTGGGCTGGGGTTAGCCATCGTGAAAATGATCGTGGAGCGGCATTTTGGAATCGTAGAGGTCCAGAGTGATGAAATGCATACTTGTTTTTCGATCATTATTCCAGAAGATCTCGAGCAACAGATACAAACGCTGTAGAGGAGATAATTTTGGCGAAGATTCTTGTCATAGACGACGACCGCGGAGTTTTTGAAAGTTTTTCGGCGCTGTTTCGTGGCAGGCACACCGTTCTGGGAGCCTACAATGGAAAGGAAGCGGAGAAACTGCTTCAGGAAAACGATGTCGAACTCATTTTTCTCGACTACCGGCTCCCGGGCGACGACGGCCTCTCGGTGCTGAAGGCAATACGGTCCAAGGCGCACGATGCGGATATCGTGATGATTACAGCCTACGGGAGTTTGGAGACTATAGCGCAGTCCATATCTCTGGGAGCTCGCGACTATCTGGAAAAGCCTCTGGACGCCGAGAAGATCAAAATCATCACACAAAGAGTGCTCGAATCACGGAAAATGCGTCACTACGTGCGGGTGATTCAGGATGAGCAGCTGCGTACCTACGACCTGACCCGGGTGGTTGGCAAATCCGAGGTCATGCAGAACGTTTTCAAAGCCATAGGACGACCTGTAAACAACGACATCACCGTGCTCATCACGGGGGAAAGCGGCAGCGGAAAGGAGCTTATTGCCAGGGCCTTACACTACAACGGGAATCGCAAGAACGAGCCTTTCATCGCCGTGAACTGCTCTGCTCTTCCTGCGGCTCTCCTCGAAAACGAGCTTTTTGGACATGAGGCCCAGGCTTACACCGGAGCTACGACCCAACAGGCGGGGAAGTTCGAGGCAGCTGCGGAGGGAACGGTTTTTCTGGATGAGATCGGCGATCTGCCCTTATCCATTCAGACGAAGCTTCTCCGGGTCCTGCAGGAACGGGAGTTCCAGAGACTTGGAGGATCGCGTAACATAAACCTCAAGGCCAGGGTCATTACCGCGACAAATAGAAATCTTTTAACACTCATTAAAGATGGCAATTTCAGGGAGGACCTCTTTTACCGCATCAATGTCGCTTCCATAGAAGTACCCCCGCTGCGGGAACGCAAGGAGGATATTCCCCTGCTTGTGGAGCACTTTGTCAATGTTGCGGACAGCAAGCTGAACAAAACTCTGCGTGGAGCGACAGAAGAGGCACTGACCATTATGGAAAACTACCCGTGGCCGGGAAACGTTCGAGAGCTGGAAAATGTCATCTTGAGCTTGGGGATAAACTGCCAGAGTGGGGTCATCCAGGCTGCGGATATACCCCGATATCTGAGTGGAAATACTGAAGTTCAGGATCTGTTCTCTGATTTCACAACCCTTTTTTTAAAAAGATATGCAGATCAGAAAGGGCTGCTCAAGCTGTTGTACAACAGTCTCGAACCGCTCTTGATTCGGAAGCTTTTAGCGAGGCTAGGGAACAATAAGACCGCAGTAGCCGACCGATTGGGGATCAGCCGAGTCACCCTCCAGCGAAAACTTTCCGAGATGAAGCCGCAGTAAAGTTTCTGTACGGGGGCTGTACAGTTTCTTGACACTTCGGTTATCTACACACCTGTTTGCCTGCCGAAAATAATTCCGCTCAATTCCTTGTAATAGAAGGATTAATATGAATATGATTCGCTCTCTTTCTAACTCCGGCACGATATTTGCTAATCAAGTTTTTATATATGAGAGGAGAGACGAGAAATGAAAAGCCTTGGTAGCGTTTTGTTTCGACAGAGAATCAAACTCGACGACTATATTATCAGCGGAATCGATATACTACGCAATCTTGTTCATCAGCTGTTGATCTCCAAACAGGGTGCGGATTCCGAGCAGTCGGATGAAATAATCGATCTCGAATTGCAGTTCGAGGACAGCTTTGGCTGTTTCCTGCAAAGCTTGGACAAAAAGTACTATCTGCCTTTCTACTGGGAAGACATGTACGAGGTCTACTCGAATCTGAAGAAGATCGTCGCGATCTTGCAGACTTATGCCACAGAGAAACGGATTTACAAAGTCCGTTTCTCTTTTTCGCACTTCTTCGAGCTGGAAGATCGGATTTTGGATAATGTAGTAGAGTTCTTTCGGGAGTACCTTGGCAACCGGAAGTATGCCGGGGAGCTGCTGAAGAATAACCAGCACGAGCTCAAGAACTTCGTTCGGCTCTACTACCAGGGGATCGCTTCGATCAGCCGGGAACAGGCGCAGTCCCATATCACCTCAAGGCTGTTGGAGATCTTCTTAGAAATCAATACGGTAAACAGCGCAATCCAGGACTTGCTACAGAAGATTTTGATCGGGACCAATCTGTGACGGATTCACTTGTCGTTGGGGCGATTTTGCTCAGCTTGTTGTTCGCGTTCACCAACGGCATGAAAGATGGTGCGAACGTCTTTGCGACGGCCGTATCTTCCCGCTCCCTGACCTTCCGACAAGCCCTGTGGCTGGTTACACTGGCAGAGCTTTGCGGACCTTTTCTCTTCGGGATTCCGGTGGCTCTGACGGTTGCCAAGGGTATCATCCGGGTCGACCTTCTTCCCCGGGATATCAACTCTTTTCTCCTCGTTCTCAGCGGAGTAGCTGGAGCTCTTTTTTGGAACGGTTTCTGCTGGTTTGTCCGGCTTCCCACCAGCTCATCCTTCGCCATGGTAGGCGGACTTGTAGGGCCCGTTCTTTTCTGTTACGGACTTTCCGGTATTCCGTGGGCCATATTCCTGATCAAAGTAGTAGGGGCGCTTGTACTATCGCCTTTTCTCGGACTTTTTATCGGCGGTCTTGTACACCGGTTCCTAGTTCGGATTCTCAAAAACGCCCCTTGGAAAGCCGTCAGATATTTAAAAAAGCTGCAGATAGGCAGCCTCATTGTTCTGGGCATGAATCACGGGACGAATGACTCGCAAAAAACCATGGGGCTCATCGCCTTAATACTTTTTTTAAGCTATAAAATACAGCAGATGGATGTTCCGCTGTGGGTGATGGCGGCCAGTGTCGTCAGTCTATCGCTTGGAGTTACTATGGGAGGAACAAAGATCCTGCGCACTGTGGGCTATGACATTTTTCGGGTCCGACCTCACCATTCGTTCAGCGCTCAGCTGGCTTCCTCGCTGATCCTGTTGATATGCAATTTAAGCGGTGCACCGGTAAGCACGACTCAAATCATCAGCTCTTCGGTCATAGGTGTCGGCAATGTTCATCGGCGACAGGCAGTACGCTGGCAGGTGATTCGTTCAATCCTGTTTGCCTGGATTCTAACGATCCCACTGGCAGGGGTGCTGTCGGTGCTGCTGTATTTGATACTTCGGCAAATTATTAACTAGATATCCAAGGGGGAATGTAATGAAACTATCTCTATTTCGCAAAGATACGAAAACTGATTTCTATCAACTACTCGTAGATCACGCCAGAACGGTCTACGACGCCTATACCATTCTGGTTCATGGATTGGAAACGGGCAATGACGACGCCGCGGAGCGTGTCTACTTTCTAGAACGTGATGCGGATGATCTGAGAAGAATCCTGATAGATCGCCTGAACCGTACGCTGATCACACCTTTCGATCGAGAAGATATCTTTGCCCTGTCCCGAGCTGTGGATGAAATAATCGATGCCGCCCAGAGGACTGTTGAGGAGCTATCCATCTTCAAAGTGCAGCCGGATGATGACCTGATTGCCATGGCCAAGGTTTTGGAAAAAGGCACGCTGGAAATCTACGATGCACTGAAGAACATGAAGCAGTACTCCACCGTAGCCTTGGAGCATGCCAAGAAAGCCAAGGCCACGGAAAACCAGATACATCACATCTACCTCAAAGCTCTGGCTGATCTATTTGATAATCCGGAAAACTCAGCCGGATACATGCTGAAGATGAGGGAGATCTATCGGCACCTCAACCGCTCGGCAGACAACTGCGATGAGGCGGCGAACATAATTTCCGATATCATAATTAAAACCAGTTAGGTGGTTTTAGACAGCTGAAAACGGAATAGTGAGCATCCTGTTGACAGGTCTCACTATTAAAGCTGTAAAGAGCCCTTGATTTCGCATTAGAAACAAAACAAAACGGTTTTATCAAATGTTTCATGTCAAGGAGTTTCTGAACTTCTGGGTGTGAGCGTAGTGATGGAAAACGTTACAGCCATTGGCAAGTACCAGCGGCTGACGATGGATAGAGGAGCCCGGGGGAATTGCTTTGCCAACTCTTCCGCCACCCGTTGATATTCCTAGAGGATCTCGGTTGATAACACCAATCGGATTTTTCTCATCGCGCCATGCCTTGAGCATTCTGAAGATAGCTTCGTGGAAGAGTCTTGATAGGCATTACCCGCTTAGTGAGTCGCAAGTCGCCTGCGCACCGATCTGCCTGATTCCCGCCTTTTCTTCTTACCTTTTTGTGCCCCGGAACTCGTGAACCGCATCGACCATGGCCACGACATTCTCCACGGGGGTTCTGGCCTGGAGATTGTGGATCGAGTTGAAAACGAAGCCGCCTCCTTTGGAGAACACCTCGCATCGCTGCAGCACCTCTTCACGCACTTCCTTGGGCGTACCAAACGGCAGTGTTTTTTGCGTGTCCACGCCTCCGCCCCAGAACGTAATTCTCTGGCCGTAGCTGTTCTTGAGGTGCTGCGGATCCATGCCCGCGGCAGAGCACTGCACCGGATTAATGATATCGAAACCGACCCGAATGAACTGCTCCATGAACTGATCCACCGCGCCGCAGCTGTGTTTGAACACCATCCAGCTGGTATTCTGATGGATCCAGTCGGTCATGCGTTTATAGTGCGGGGCGTACAGACTCTCGAAGGTTTCCGGAGAGCAGAAAGCGGAGTTCTGGGAGCCGAAGTCGGTACCGCACAGAAACACTACCTGCGGAATGTCACCGACTACTTCGTAGATCTTCCCGTAGTTCTCAATCGCAACATCGATCTGCCTGGAGAAGATCTCGTGCAGATAATCCTGCCGGGTCACCGTGGAGATATACCATTCGGTTACGTCTCGGATCCCCTTGGGGTGCTTGAGGAAAGGGGCGGGCACCAGAGCGATATCTCCGAGCCCTGTACCGCCGAAGTTTGCCATGAGCGCTCGATCCGATTGGGACAGCGCTTGAGCTTCCCGGCGGTAGTACTCCAATTCGTCCTGCGCGATCGGAACGAATTCCTCCAGATTGTCTTCCGGATTCAACGTGCTTTCATCGATCGGCTCCTGCCTTATAATCGAATCGAAAAAGAAACTCCCCGAAGGCATTCTACCGCTGGGAGATACGCTGGTATCCCCCTGGGCATAGATGTACACAGTGTCGCCTTCCGTCTTGGTCACGAAGTCGCCGGGCACGAGCACGAGTTGATTCCACGGCGTTACCCATTCCTTCCAATTTTCGTTGGTAAAGCCGAAGATCGTCTTGTAGGGATAGAGCCCGTCCACGTCGATACCCAGTATCTGTTTCAGCTCTTCGTCCACCTCGCCGAGCATCTGGTAGGGCTCGTTCACCTTGATCGGCTTCTGTTCCAATCCGTAGTACTGCCTGAGTTTCTCTACGATGCTGACGTGTATACCCGTTACCGCATTCGAACCGAAGTCGATGGGAACTTCTACGTCTTGGTGGCTCATCGCTTTCTTGATTCTTTCTTTCCCCGAGATACGTTGTGTTGTTTTCATAATGTACTCACATCAATACAGATTCATGCAGAGAACCAGTAGCGCTGTTCATAATCGTGTCCTCATTGATTTCTCCATGACCGAGCAGCGCGGTCATCGTACCCTCATGCATAACCACAACCCGATCGGCAATGGCGACGATTTCCGGCAGTTCAGAGGAGATGAGCAGGATTCCAATACCCTGCTTTGCCAGCTGTCTCATAATCTTATAGATCTCAGCTTTTGCGCCCACATCAACTCCGTGCGTAGGTTCATCTAAAATGAGAACTTTGGGCTCTGTTGCCAGCCAACGCGCAAGGGTTGTTTTTTGCTGATTCCCACCGCTGAGGCTGGAAACGGGATACTCCGGAGAGGAGATTTTTATATTGAGATTTCGAATGAATTTCTGTACCAACTCGTCGATTCTTTTTTTTACAAGAATCCCCCCGGGGCTTATACCGGGCAGCCGACTGATCGTGATGTTCAACCAGATCGGAAGACCCATAAACAGAGACAACTCTTTACGGTCCTCCTGAAGCATGGCCAAACCGCTCTGGATAGCCTGCCTTGTCGATTGGAAGTGAACGGCCTTTCCTTCCAGGAGTACCTCGCCGGAATCGTACGGATCGATCCCGAAAATAGCCCGAGCGATTTCGCTGCGCCCGGCTCCAACCAATCCGGCAAAACCGAGTATTTCTCCCTTGTGGAGGGAAAAGGATACATCCTGGAAGCGGCGCCCTGTCAAATTTCTGACCTCCACCAGCACCTCCCCGGTTCTGTGCTCCGAACGCACCATCTCTCTCTGCAGTTCCCTGCCGACCATCATCTGCACGATTTTTCCCTGAGTAGCGTCAGCGCTGTCTATCGTGCCGATGTATTTGCCGTCCCTAAAAACAGTTATTCTGTCTGAAATCTGCAGAACCTCCTCGATCTTGTGCGAAACATAGATGATCGAAATATCTCGCTTTTTCAGTCCTTCGATCACGGCAAAAAGTTGTCGGGTTTCAGTCTGGGTCAGAGAAGAGTTTGGTTCGTCCATAATAATCAGGCTGGCGTTTATCGAAAGTGCCTTGGCGATCTCAATGAGCTGCCTTTGCGAAATGCTGAGATGATGCACCAGAGAGTACGGGTCGATGTGCAGCCCGACCTGGTTCATGGCCTCTATCGTTTTCTGCTCCAGTTTTTTCCATAGTATTTTTCCGAGACGATTCTCCATGCGTCCCATAAAAATATTCTCGATAACGTTTAGGGTCGGAAGCATCGAAAGCTCTTGGTGAATCACGGCGATTCCCGCTGAGATGGACTCAATCGGACTGGAGAAATCAACTTGTTGCTGCTGGAAGGCCACCTCCCCGCTGTCCCTCTTTATTATGCCGCCGAGTATCCGCATGAGGGTGGATTTTCCTGCGCCGTTTTCTCCTACCACGGCGTGGACCTCCCCGTAGCGGACATCCAGACCTACTTTGTCCAGCGCCAACAGGCCGCCGAACCTCTTGCTGATTTCTTTCGCGGACAGGATCAGGTTTTCATTCACGCAATGTTCCTCTGAAAGACTTGGGACAGCGGGGCTGCAACGGTAAGCCGCAGCCCCGTTTCTATCTCATTTACTCCAAAACTCGTCGATATTCTTTTTCGTTACGAAGTCCGCCTTGGTCAGCAGACGGGCGGCGGATGGTATTTCCCCTGCCACGAGGTAGTTGAACAGACGAATGGCAGGATCGTGCCCCTGAGCAAAAGGTTGCTGGCCGATCGTCCCGGTGATCACGCCTTTTTGGACGAACTCCATCGTTTCGTCGACAAAGTCATAACTCACGATCTTGATGTCCCCCGCCTTGCCGGCGTCTTCCACAGCGGCCGCTGCTCCAAAGGGGCCCCCCGCGGTCACGTAAATTCCCGCAAGACCGGGATTTGCAGTCATGAAGTCCTGTGCCTGATTGTAGGCAATATCGGCCTTGTCCTGGTTCTCTACACGGTCGACGATCTCGATTCCGGGAGCATTGGCCTCGACGTATTCCTCGAAACCGAGCCGCCTCAGCTCGTGAGCTTCCACGGCAAAAAAGCCGGTGATGATGGCAACCGTGCCCTTACCACCGAGCACTTCGGCCATCCGTTCTCCGGCGGTTTGGCCCTGTTTGTACAGATCCGCACCGACGAAAAAGCAGCGTTTGTTTTCGGTTTCGGTTTCCGAGTTGAACGTCGCCACGGGGATTCCCGAGTCTACGGCACGATTGATGTACGGAACGATCCCGCTGTCTCCCGCGATCGTGGCGATGGCGTCGTATTCCTGGGCGATCGCCGCTTCCACGGCTTTGCTGAACACATCTGTCGTGTGCTGAGCTCCTGCGTTGATCCAGTCAACCGTGCAGTTCAATTTTGCGAGCTCCTCAGCAGCGGCCTCGCAACCCTCTTTTACGGGAATCCAAAACGGATTGTTTTCCAGTCCCAATACCGCGATTCGTAGAGGTTCTTCGGCTTTCTGGTTTACAGGTTTTACCGAACCGCTGTCAGGGGGAGTCTCCGCTGAGGAGAAATTCGGACAGGCCGGCAGTTCGGGTTTCGCCTCCTGTCCTGCCCCCGACCATAGCAGGGCGATCGATGCTGTGAGGAAGATCACAACAAGAAGTGAGACCTTCTGGGTAGATTTTTTCATATCTACTCTCCTTAATTATTTTTTTTCCGAACCAACGGTTCGGATCGACCATAAGATCCTAGGGACCTTAGAATCGCTCATTAACCCTTGCCGGGATGCGTCCTCAGGTTGTCTGCCGCAACAGCAAGGATGATGACCACTCCGATGGAGACGGTCTGTAGAAATGCGGGCAGATGCAGCAGGACGAAGGAGTTGCGAATCAGTGCCATAATCGCCGCACCGATGATGGCGCCCAGCACCGTGCCCTCACCTCCGAACAGGCTCGCACCTCCGATCACGACCGCCGCAATGACGTCCAGCTCGTTTCCCTGGCCCGCGTTCGTTGCGGCGGTAGACAGCAAGCCCGCGTTGATTATTCCGGCCAGGGCGCACAGAGCGCCGGTAACCGTATAAGCGAAGATCTGAACCCGATCGACGTTTACACCCGACAGTCTGGCTGCTTCCCGATTGCTGCCCACAGCGTAGATCTGCCTACCCAAGACCGTGTGTTTCAGGAAATAGGAGAACACGATGATGAGAACCGCCATCTCAATGATGGGAAAGGGAACCGGTCCGATATAGCCCGCTCCCAGGAAGTTCACGGCATCGTTGCGCATCGGAACATTGCTGGCGACCGCCCCTTTTAATCCTGTCGCCAACAGATACGTCAGTCCTCTTCCGATACTCAACATGCCTAAGGTGGTGATGAAAGGCGTGACCTTGGCTTTGGTTATAACGAATCCGTTCACCGCACCCAGGCCGATGCCGATTGCGAAACCCCCGACAAGCGAGAGCAGCGGGGGCAGACCCGTGTACATCAAACGTGCACAAAACATCCCGGATACCGCAAGAAGGGAACCTACGGAGAGGTCGATGCCGCCGGTGATGATGACCATGGTCATACCGATGGACATGATTCCAATCGTGCTCATGCCGCGAAGTACGTTGAAGATATTCGTAGCTTTCAGAAAATAGGGGCTGGCGAAGCTCATCACAATAACCAGAACGACCAGGGCGCCAAGCACACCGATCTCTCTGGCCTGGAACAGTCTCTTGATGAATGGCCGCCTCTGCAGGTATGACTGCTGTTCGGCTCCGCTGCCGTTTTTCATAGGAAGTACTCCTTCTCTACCAGGAATCAAATCCGGTGCGATGCAGACACAAACTGTACAGCAATAAGTATACCGAACTCTGCGATGCTTTAATTCTTTGGAGGCAGGTGAGTTAACAAAAGGACAAAAGGAACTGAAGGATCTGCATGTATCCATAATTACTCAAATCTGGACGCAAAATGGGTAATTTCTTTCACATTCGCAACCGCCGTTCGGTACTTGTTGACAGCTCAGTTTTCAGCACACATAATTGAGTGTCATGCAGCACACCGTGCTTATTGTCGATGATGAACTCGAGGTTTGTATTTCCCTGAAGGAGATCATCGAGTCTTACGGGTATCGAGTGCTGTACTGCACCGATTCGAGGCAGGTTGTCGAGCTCCTGCGGGCAGATCAGATCGATCTTATCCTGCTCGATATCCGCATGCCTTACATAGGCGGCGTCGATCTGCTGAGGCAATTGAAACAGGAGTACAGCTGTATTCCGGTAATCGTGATCTCAGGGCACGCCACGGTTGAGAACGCCGTAAAAGTTATGCGGTTCGGGGCGCTGAATCTGTACACAAAACCAATTCGCAGCTCCGTGTTGATGGAGGAAATAAACCAGATCACCCGCATGTATTCCACCCGACATCCTTTTTCACCTGCGAACAGTCTAATCGCCGAATCCGGAGAAATGAAGTGTCTGTTGGCGCTGGTCGAAAAGGCGGCTCCGACCGATGCCACGGTTCTGATAACCGGGGAGAGCGGTACCGGCAAAGAACTTATAGCCAGCAGGCTGCATCAGCTCAGCCCGAGGAAAACTCATCCCTATATACGGATCAACTGCGCAGCCATTCCGGAGACCTTGCTGGAAAGTGAGATGTTCGGCTATGAAAAAGGCGCCTTTACAGACGCCACGGAGCTGAGAAGAGGGAAATTCGAATGTGCCAATGGAGGCAGCATTTTTCTGGACGAAATCGGTGATATGAGCCTCCACACCCAGGCCAAGATGCTGAGAGTCCTGGAGGAGAAGAAGTTTAGTCGCCTGGGAGGTTCGCAGTTGCTGGATCCGGATTTTAGGATCATAGCGGCGACCAATAGAGAGCTTCCTAAATTGATCGAGGAGGGCACATTCAGGGAGGATCTTTATTACCGCGTCAACGTAGTAGAGATCAAGGTTCCACCCCTCCGTAGTCGAAAGGAAGACATCCTCCCTTTGATTGATCATTACCTGAATTATTTCAACAGGGTTTACGATAGAAATATCGAGGGAATTTCGAGTGAGCTCAAACAGATTCTCTTGAATCACGATTGGCCCGGCAATATCAGAGAGCTGAGGAACGTCATCGAGCGTGGCGTTATTTTCAGCAGCGGCAAAAACCTGGGAACCAAATCGATCCCACGGCAGTATGAAATCTGTCTGGATGAGGATTCCGAATCCACCGCAGACCTGAACAACCGCTACAAGACTCTGGCGAAGGACATTATCGTTGAGGCGCTGCGGAAGGCAGACGGAAAAAAGGCGGAGGCTGCTAAGCTGCTGAAGATCACACGCAAGACCCTGTACAACCGCATGAAAAAATTGAACATAGAATGAACCATCGTCCCTCGCGTTTTCTTCTGCAGATGAGAAACATCTCGGTACAATACGGGAACCTCTGGGCCCTGCGGAACGTCGACTTTGATCTGTATCGCGGCGAAATCCATGCACTGGTAGGCGAACATCGAGCAGGGAAATCCTCCTTGGTAAAGCTGTTGAGCGGTGCGGTGAGGAAAAAAGAAGGGGAGATCATCTTTCAAGACAGGAAACTCGGGGATGTCACTCCCAAGCAGGCGATCAGACGAGGTATCGGGATCGTGTATCAGAATCTGAACGTTATTCCCGCCCTCAATGCGGTGGAAAACATTTTTACCGGAAGGATGATCCGCACCTGGTACGGAACTCTCAACCACTCCCGGATGATCGAGCAAACGCTGAGGTTGTTTGAGAAGATCGAAGTGGATATCGATGTAATTCGATCTCTATACAAACTGCCGCTAGGTCATCAGCACATGGTGGAGTTCGCCCGTGTTCTAATGATGGATCCGGAACTTGTCATTCTTGATGAACTGTCCAACAAGCTCACCCCTGAGGAGATGAAAAAGGTTTACCGAATTGTCTTCGAGCAGAAAAACAAGGGTAAAAGCGTTATCTACATAACTCACAACATGGATGAGATCATACGCCTTGCCGACAGGGTGACGATACTAAAGGATGGTTTGCGAAGGGGCACAGAGCAGGTCAAGGAACTGGACAAATACAGACTGTTTCAATTGACCTACTCCTTCACCGTTGATCAGCAAAAATTGGAATACAGTGAGAAAAAGCTCTTCCTCATCACCCGATACATCAACAGTATCGTGCAGAACCTCCCGATCGGAGCTGTGGTACTGGACCCGAAGAATCGAGTTCACCTGATAAACAGCAAGGCCAGAGAAATCCTGAACTATCAGGACAGTGACGTGATCCTCAAACCTGTCGATTCCCTGTTGGCGGAGATCGAAGATCACGACCGAAAGTACATCATCGAAATCATCGACAAGGGGGAAAAACAAAGTTTGGGAGAGCTCGAGACCGCCAATGGGTTGAGCGTTCGCTGTGTCATTTTCCCTTTCAAAGATGAACGAAACGTCGTGCTGGGAACGGTACTGCTGCTGCAGGATGTTTCCCTGGATCGCGACATGGAGAGCTACCTCATACAGAGCGAGAAAATGGCTTCGGTGGCAGCGGTCTCCGTTGGGGTGGCTCACGAGATAAACAACCCCCTGTTCATTATCCAGAATTACGTCGAGCTGCTGAAAAACAAGGGTCTCGAAGAGGATGTACAGCTCAAGTTATCGAAAATTGAGAAAGAGCTTGGGCGAATCATGGAGATCGTCAGCAGCCTTCTGTCCTTCTCCCGTGTCAAGCACACGCCGCTCAAAGTGGTAAGCTTAGCTGCCCTGATAGACGATGTTGTCCTGCTGCTCCATCACAATCTGCTGCAAAAGAACATCGATGTGCAAAAAGCCTACGCAGACGGAGAGATCAAGATTGAGGGAGATGAAAATCGGCTGGAACAGCTCGTGTTGAATTTGATGATGAACAGTATCGAGGCGGTTCTGGACGGGGGGATTATTCGATGTTCTCTCGCCGAGGACCGGCAGGCAGGATTTGTCGAAATCGGGGTACGCGACAACGGCTACGGGATCCCTGCCGAAACCCGGGATTACATCTTTCAGCCCTTCTACAGCAGCAAGATCAACAAGAAGAACACCGGTCTTGGTCTGTCCATCTGCCAGCAGATCGCAGAAGAACACGGCGGGTTCATTGATTTCAAAAGCCAACCCGGGAAATATACCGAGTTCACAGTTCGGCTCCCGCTGTAACAGTCCAACCATGATCAGCCTATCCTGGTTCTGAGATTTCTAGACGGTGTGATTCCGACACCGCTCGATGTGTGTATTCCTGATCATGTTCGCCGTGTTCTTCATATCGACCATACAGATTGCGGCCGATGAAATTGACTTCGGTACCATTCAGGATTCGGTTTATCGGAATGAATACTTTGGATTACCCGTTCCATACCTAGAGAATCGTGGAAGATGAGCACGCCCATGAGCAGAAGCTCATCGGCATGATCGAGGAGGAACGCCTCAGCTACGTCGGTTCGGTCGTGCTGGGACTAAACGATGCCCTGGTGGAGCTGACCGGGGCGCTGGCCGGATTCACATTCGCCCTGCAGAACACCCGACTGATCGCCAACTACTTCATCTGTCTTGCCATAACGCTGGGCATGG
>Ga0114922_10002735_pt1 | contig 16470 bp, 11 predicted proteins | sample AartaG_FD_100975 | JGI IMG/M metagenome (GOLD analysis project Ga0114922, IMG submission 100975) | Deep subsurface microbial communities from Aarhus Bay to uncover new lineages of life (NeLLi) - Aarhus_00045 metaG | ecosystem: Environmental > Aquatic > Marine > Oceanic > Sediment | place...
GGAGAAATCCGCGAAATTAAAATGGATCAAGCAGTTCTTCTTATTCAGCACGAAAGAAACTCTCCTGTAGCATCAGTTTTGGTAACCTCAAAATCATCAAAATCTTTGAAATATGGGCTTAAAAAGTTTAATAGCGAATTCATAGAGACTTTCCAATCTCAGTTTGACGGATTATATGAAGTTAGTAGGTTTAGGGATGCTAAAAAAATAGTTGAACACATTTTCGATTTTGTACCTGTGTATCAAGATTAATAAGAAAACAGATAAAAACGGAAAAATAATTTAAACTTTCAAATCTTTATATTTTAAGTATAAATTTTCAATAATAGAATTAAACGCTTCAACAACCCCTTGTCCGGTTTTTGCTGAAGTTATAAAATATCCAAGAAAATTATTTTCCTTTACGAGTTCAGCACATTTTGTTGTATGAATTTTTTTCTCGTCTACTAAATCAACTTTATTTGCACAAACAACGACGGGTATCTCTCCACAATACGAAAAAATATCTTTAACCCAATTTTGAATATGCTTAAAACTGTCTTCTCCGAGTTTATTATCTTCTAAACTAAATACGACAATGGCCGCTCGACTATCTTTAAAAAAAGCTGGTCGTAGAAAAGTGAAGTCGTCTTGACCTGCAATGTCCCAGAATAACAATTTGACTTTATCTCCTTCGATCTCTTTATCGTATACAGAAAATTGAGCCCCGATTGTTTTAATATAATCCTTAGTGAAAGTTTCATTCGTGAACATTTGAATTAGAGAGGTTTTACCTACTCCACCATCTCCTATGACCGTGATTTTAAACCCAAATTCTCTAGCAAGTTCAGTCATTGAAATTCTCCGCTAATCATAAGAATTCTTATATATAATATATATTAGTTCCTTTTTTGAATTTAAAGCTTTAGTATGAATAAAATAAGTATGAAGTTCCAAAAACCTAAGCATCGCATTGAATGCCAGTTGTAAATGAATAGAATTTAATTTGTTGCTAACCAACCACGATTAGTTTAGAATTTATTTCCAGTTTTTAATTCAATATTTTATGTGGAGTTTGATTAAAGTTTAGAATAAATAAATATAAATAAACTCTTATATAATATATAGTTTATACACATCATTATATACTATGCCTACGCCTATTAATTTTCCTCCAGAAGAAGTTATAAAACCGATCTTTGGTAAAAAAGATTTTGAATTAATCATATTGTGGATGTTAAATAACAACGAAGTGTGTTCGTGGTCTAATTTGAAGCAATTGGTCAAACCATCCACGTTATCAATTTATCTTAAGAACTTACAGGAAAAGGAATTAATTGTAAAAAAGGAGTTCAATCAGTACAGTATTTCCTCTAAAGGTAAAGACAGGTTTTATGATATATCTCGAGCGAAAAAAACAAAGAGAAAACTAAACTTTCCACCGGATGTAATATTGTGGAAGAGAAATTACGACCATTGGATACTTTGGATGGTATATAACAATAGCTTTTGTAAATGGGCAGACTTTCTTAATCAACCTCTTTCGATTAATAATTCTTCTCTTTCAAAAAACATGAATATCTTAATAGAGAATAATTTTGTTAAGAAAGAAAACAAGGAATATAGAATTACTCAATTGGGTAAATCAGAATATTCTAATATGCTAAGAGATTATGATTTAGACCGACAATCCATTTTGGAAGAAGAAAGTAAACGAATTCAAGATATTACTAAAAAAACGCTAAAATTCTTCAAAAAGTTCAGAATAACAGAAGAAGAAACTAAATTCCGATTTCTTAATAACCTCTTACGGTTACCCTATGAAAGAGTCAAATCAAACTTAGATAGCGAAGAAGATTTCCATAAAATATTGCTCTTTTTATCTATAAATCACCCTACGCAATACCCCAATTCTATATCAACAGAAAAGTTCGCATTAAAGTATAAGATGGAACTTGTGACTCTCGAGTACTATTTACATCAAATTGTTGAAAAACAAATCTATCCAACAAAATTTTTTAAATTGAATGCGGATTCTGCTGGAAATTATTACCTACAAACAAACGAAAAGCTTGAACAGATATTAAACGCGATTGTCGAAGAACACATTACTCGATTTACATATTTAAATAAGCTCTACGAAGAAGAAAAAGATAAAACCTATTCGCCTAGTTTAGAATCAGCTATTAATGCTATCTTAAAAGAAGCTTGCGGAAATCTCTTTAAGGAAGGGATATGTGGGGCTTTACGGAGATTTTTACCAGACTATATCGACTATCTGGCCTATAAAGTGGAAAAAGAGAAAAAACTATTCGACGCATACGATAAGTTAAAAGGTTTAATATGGCACGAAATCCTAGTCTATAGTTCAGAAAAGAAAATCGCACAGAAATACGAAAACTACGAAGAAAGTATACAAGAGATTAACGAAGCTATAAGTTCAAATCCTGACGATTTTGATCTTTATCTTTCTAAACAGAGCGTGTTGATTTATTTTAACAAATATGATGAAATTTTAAGTTTCTTAGACGAAATTATTAAAAGATTTCCTAACGAACATAAAAATGTTGAGATTAAAAGGGCATACATTCTAAAGGAACAGAGAAACATCGAAACTGGTCTCGAAATTATCAATAATCTTATAGTAAATTATCCAGATGATAAAGATTTACTTGTTTATAAGGCATATTGGTTACAATATTTAGCTAAAAAAGAAGAAGCTATTGAGACAATTCAAGAATTAATAGAGGAGAATCCCAATAACGGAATGTACCACGATACATACGGAGAAATGTTAATGTCTTTTCAAGATTATGCTACTGCTAAAAACGAATTTCTTACGTCAATTGATATAAGCTCCGACGACTGGTACATCTTCCAAACTTACATTAAATTAGGAATCTGCGATAAAGAACTAGGACATTTAGAACTTGCTCTCGACAATTTGAATAGAGGAAAAAAATTGATGGAAACAAGCAAATCTGAAGAAGAAACCAAACAAAAATGGCTCCAAATTGCAAATCTATTTCTCGCAGAGATTGAACTTTTGCGTCAAAGTAAAGGTAGTTATAGCAAATAAGTTTAATTTACATGCAATCTGTAATTTTTTAATTATAAAATATTAAAAATTCTCAAAAATACATTACATTAATTATTAAAAAAGATGTAAAATGAGGGAGTGAACAGTAACTTGATAACAAGCGAGCTTGTCCATGATGAGAGAATACGAGAAATTATTAATTCAGATTATAAAAATGATGATTTCGTGAATTTAATGCGAAATATTACTCAAAACGCTATTGAAATGAATTCTTTTTATAAAGAACACACAACTAAGGAGAATTTCAATTTAGATGATTTGAATAAAATTGACGATTTAGCTTCAATACCTACCGTACCTGGTATTCTTTTCAAAGAATCAATGGACCACTATGAAAAACTTCTAAAAATTCCTTTAGAATCTCCCGAGTTTGAGCTATGGAATGTTTCTTCTTGTACTTCAGGAGATCCGTCCTTGGTCGGTCGCTCAAAAGATGATATTGAACTATTAGCGAGCATGACTATTAAATGTATTTACGAATTCATTCCAATTCCAAAAGATGAATGGTTTAACACAATCTCTTTTGATTTCGCACCTAGTGTGACATTTTTAAATAGAATTGCCATGAGATACACAAAAGTTAGACCTATCAAATTATATGGGAGTATCCTCCATGAAATATCTACAAGAATGTCGAACCCGAAGTTCTTAATTAAATTCTTTCCACTTAAAGCGGTTAAGGCAATGATAGAAAAACGAGGACTAGCGGGTGCTTTTGGAATAAATACAAAATATGTTTTTAACCAAGTAAGAAAAAACTTAGAAAAACCAAAGGATAAGCAAAAGCATATCTCGTTCGGAGGAAGCATTCATTTACTAAATACATTTATGAATACAATCATGAAAGAAAGAAAGATAAAATTCGACTTACCTGATAGCGTAGTAAACTTTGGTGGCGGGGGATGGAATGGGCATAAATCTCAATTGAAATATCCTCCCATAGATAAAGCCAAATTCGTAACTGATTGTGTAGATTATTTTGGTACCAAACCTGAGAGAATCACGGATATGTTTGGTTTTACTGAAACACCGATAACTTTTGGTAGTCACTGGTCAGATAAGCATCAGGACTTTATATTCCATTGCCCATCTCAAGCACGGATAATAATTAGGGATCTAGTTTCTCAAGATCCATTAAATAGACCCGGAGATAAAGGTTTTCTAGAAGTTCTTACTCCGTTTGGTGTATCAGCCTCAGTAAATCATGCGGTAACTGTTAATGATTTAGTAGAAATAGTAGCTAAAAATAAATGTCCTGAGTGCGGATATGAAGGCGATACTTTTCTTGTTCATGGCAGAATTGAAGATAAAAAAGGGCTTGGTTGTTCTTCAATTTTAGAATGGATCTAATAACGTTAGGCAATTCAAGGTAGATTGAAGTAAAATATCTTTTTCTATTATTTTTTCAAACTAAAAGACTCATAACTCTGACGATAGAGACACATATTTATGATAGAGATTTTCAATAAGAGCATTAAAGGCTTCTATAACTCCTGAACCGGTTTTAGCACTTGTCTTATAAAACCCAAGAAGGTTGTGATTATCTACTAATTTTTGAATTTTAGAATCATCAGAGCTGCTTTTATTCACTAAATCTACTTTATTTGCAAAAACAACGACGGGAATCTCACCACAGTTTTCAATAACATCCCGATACCAATCATTAATGTGGTTAAAGCTTTGCTCTCCAAGTTCGTTATCTTCCAGAGAATAGACAATTATAGCTGCCCGACTTTTGTTGAAAAAAGAGATTCGCACAAAATTAAAATCCTTTTGACCTGCGATATCCCAGAATAATAACCTAATTTTATGCTCGTTAATTTCCTTATCAAATACAGAAAATTGTGCTCCAATAGTCTTAATGTAATCCTGGCCAAAGGAGCCTTGTGTGAATTTTTTAATCAGTGAAGTCTTACCGACCATTCCATCACCAATGACAGCAATTTTAAACTTGAATTTCGTTCCACTAGTATTCATGTAATTTCCCTCCTGAAAAGATCTAAAATTGTTATTTTTAAAGTAAGATTGCCAATTAAGAGTAGAGTTATTTTAATTTAAACTTTTATGTATAAAAAGGTGATACTCTATTTTAGAGAATGGATAACTTCATCTAAAAAAAATCTCATTGATTAGAGTAAAATTGTTAAATTAAAAATAGAAGGTAATAAAATAATTATTTAAAATTTGGGAGGAAAATCTCTATAAATCTTTCAAACTAAATCGGAATTTTTCAGGATTTAGATAATAATATCCTTCTGATTTTTTCCATTTCTTAAGCAATTGTGCCTTAGTTTCTTTAATTTCTTCTTCCAATGTGAAAGGAAGCCGTTTTTGTTCCACAGGGAGTTCTTCTAAAACTATTTGTTCAATTTCAAATGCAGGTTTTTCATAAGCTTGAGTCATTTTTTTCTTTCACTTTTATTGTTTTTTTATTAATAATATAATACATTAAGATTGTATAAGTAGTTTAGTCTGATGGAGTTCAGATGGAGTCTTGGACTAACTATGGATCATAAAGTATAAATAGATTTTGATATGATATTATATTAAGGACCATTAAATATGGAGTTCTAATTGTGGTTTCTACATGTAATTATCCTCCTGAAGAGATTATAAAACCTGTTTTTGGTAAGCCTAACTACGAATTTATCATACTATGGATTTTGAATAATAATGATGTATGCACTTGGGGAGACTTGAAAGAAAAAATTTCGCATTCTACATTATCAAACTACCTTAGCAGACTTAAGGATAAGGGATACATCGAAAAGAGCATGTACAATCAGTATAAAATTACCTTAAAAGGTAAGGATAGGTATTACGAGCTCTCTGAAGTAAAGCAAAAAATAAGGAGATTAAGTTACCCTCCCAATGCTATACTTAGAAGGAGGAATTATGACCACTGGATTCTGTGGATGCTGGCTAACAATAATTTTTGCAAGTGGTCAAATTTTTCTGATCCTCCACTTTCGATAAATCAATCTTCTTTATCAAAGAAATTGAATTCTCTACTAGATAAGGAGTTTGTAAAAAAGGAAGAAAAGGAATATAGGATAACCAGATTAGGTAAAACGGAATACTCAAACGTTTTAAGATTGTATAATCTAGATAGACAGTCAGTTTTAGAGGAAGAAAGTAAAAGGATCAAAGAGATTACTAAAAGCATAAAGAGTTTCTTTAGTAAATATGCGATAGAAGAGAGAGATGATAAATTTCGGTTTCTAAACAATAAATTAAAATTACCATATGAAAAGGTCAAATCCACATTAGATAGCGAAGAGGACTATGATAAAGTTTTACTTTATTTGGCTCTAAATCATCCTAACCGATTTCCTCATTACACATCTCCGGAGGAGTTTTCTGAAAGATACGACATCAAATTGATTAAACTTAATTTTGTTATTCTTCGTATCGTTGATGATAATATTTTTCCAGTAAAATTTTTTAAGTTAGAGTTAACCAACGGAAAGACATATTATTTTCAAGTAAATGAAAAAGTAGAGCAGATGCTTAATGTGATCGTGGAAGATCACGTTACTAAGTTCACATATTTAAATAATCTAGAGGAGAATACATCTGAAAGATCCCCTCCATTAACTATGGAAAGTATTGTTAGTGCAATATTAGAGGAGATAATTGAAACTTTATTTAATCCCGGTTTAAAATCAGCATTAAGAACTTTTTTACCAGATTACATTAACTATTTGGCGTATAAAGTTGAGAAAGAAAGAAAATTACTTGATACTTTCGACAAATTAGAAGGACTAATTTGGAAAGAAATCATGAATTTCGAACATTCGGAAGCACAAGATCATTCTTATATCGATCCTGCTAAGAGCTTTGAAGAAAATTTAGTAGAGATAAATAAAGCCATTGAGCAAACCCCTGAAGAAATTGGACTGTATTATATTAGGAGTAAGATTCTAATGTATTTTGATAAATATAACGAAGTATTAACTCTTTTAGATGAAATGCTAGACATGTTTCCGGAGAATGAAAAAGATCTCAAAATGAAGAAAGCAACAGTTCTTAAAAGAATGAGAGATCTTAAAGGAGGATTCGAGATTGTTGATGAATTAACCAAAAAATACCCCGAAGACAATGTTCTTCTCAATTGCAAGGCGCTTTGGTATCAATACTTAAATAATAAGGAAGAGGCCTTAAAACTAATTCAAAATCTCATAGAGCGAGAGCCAGATAATGGAATTTATCACGATTCATATGGAGAAATTCTGATGGCTTTTAATGACTACGAGCTAGCTATAGTTAAATTTCAAAAGGCATTAGAGCTGGATCCAAACAGTTGGTATATTTATCAAACCTATATTAAACTTGGAATTTGTTATAGGGAACTGGAGGATTACTATAAGGCGCTTGAGCATCTGACGAAAGGTGAAGAACTTATAGATCAATCTTCTAGTGAGAACGATACAAAACAGATGTGGCATTCTTACGCTAAACCCTTCATAGAAGAGACTAAGGTGCTTCTTGAAGATTTTTAATAGTAGAGTTACAATATTTTTTTCCAACGAATTTTAGCTGAGCTCGATACGATGCGAATTCATAACTTATTTTAAATTGGAGTTATTTACTTAACTTGAATCGCTAGATATGTATTTATAGATATATAGCTAAAAGTTAGTTATGATTAAAAAGGAGTTCAAACAACAATGAAAGAGTTTAAAGATAAAGTGGCAGTAATTACCGGAGCCGCAAGTGGAATTGGTCTAGGTTTAGCAAGGAGAGCTGCCAAGGAAGGTATGAAAATTGTATTGGCTGATATCGAGAAAGATGCTCTAAATCGAACTGAAGAAGAGTTGAAGAGATCGGGAGCAAATGTAATATCAGTAATAACTGATGTCTCTAAGTTAGAGGACATTGAAAATTTAGCTCGATTAACAATAGAGACATTTGGAGAAGTTCACATTTTATGCAATAACGCAGGAGTAGGCATGGGAGGATTTCTTTGGGATTGTACTTTTACTGATTTTGATTGGGTTATAGGAGTTAATTTGTGGGGTGTAATCCATGGGATTCGAACTTTTATTCCTATAATGCGGCAACAAGATAATGAATGTCATATAGTTAATACCGCTTCTATGTCAGGATTAATAACGGGAGAAGCTGCAAATGGAATTTATAGTATTACCAAACACGGCGTAGTAGCGCTTTCTGAAAGCCTGCGTACAAGTTTTAGCTTAAGGGAGAGTAAGATAGGTGTTTCGGTTGTTTGTCCCGGGATTGTTAACACTAGAATTACCGATTGCGAGAGAAATCGACCGGCAGAATTGTGCGGCCCAGATTATGAACTCAGCTTAGAAAGGTTTATAAAACTCTATCCAAAAGCCGAAGAAACTGTAAAAGCATATACAAAGATGTACGAAGAAGGAACATCTCCCGATCAAGCAGGTGATGTCATATTTGAGTGTATCAAAAAGAATATTTTTTATATTTTTACGGAAACCGGAGATCATTGGAAAGATTATATGAAAACCCGATTTAGGGGAATCTTGAATGATTTCAAACAAAATAAAACTATATTAGAGAATTTATGATTATTGACAATTTCTAACATTATTTAATTCTTTCTACCAGGATTGATATAATATTATTCCCAAATCCGCCGAAATTGCATGTAATCCCCGTTTTAGCTCCGTCAACTTGTCTCTTACTGGCCTCACCTCTTAATTGCCAGACTAATTCTACAACCTGAGCAACTCCAGTAGCTCCCAGTGGATGACCTCTTGCCTTCAACCCTCCTGAAGGATTGATTGGGATTTTACCTCCAATCTCGGTCTGACCTTCGTGAGCAGCTTTAGCACCTTTACCTTTATCAAAGAAACCTATATCCTCGCTCTGAATTGCCTCAAGAATTTCAAAAGCGTCGTGTAATTCGGCAACATCAATGTCTTTGGGGGTTTTATGAGCCATTTTATAAGCGCTGTCAGAGCATAATCGTAAAGCTTTCAGAACGGTAAGTTCTTCTCGTTCAAACACAATTTGAGTATCTGTTGCTTGTCCAATACCTGAAATTAAAATGGGTGTATCGCAATACTCTTTTGCTTTTTCAGCGTTACATAAGACTAAAGCAGCAGCACCGTCCGAAATCGGGCAGACATGGAAAAGTCTCAACGGATCGGCAATTATCGGATTTATCTTATCGTCGTTTAGGAATTCGTGAACATCCTCCCAAGTTCCTTTTCCTTTCTTAATAGCGCTTTCCATAATACTCTCAATTGTTCTCTGAAAATGAGCGTTTGGATTTAAAGCTCCATTCTTATGGTTCTTAATAGCGATATCGGAGATCCATTCTAGTTTTGCATCATATTTCTCGAGATAAGCTCTTGTTAGTAATCCCCCTAGTGAAGGAAGTGAAACGCCTTGTTGTCTTTCAGCTTCGTGGTGTGTTAAAGTTGCCACATTCGAGGTGACATATCCCGGAGTTGTAATATGAGTCATTTTCTCTCCCCCTACAACTAATACTAAATCTTCCATACCGGAAGCGATTGCTTGAAATCCTGCCTTGATAGCAGAGCCTCCACTGGCAGGACCATTTTTAATATGATCAGCAGCAGCAGGCAATAAACTTATACGATCAACTAAAGCACTTGCTATTCCAGATATATTATTAAAAGCAGCAGGGCTCATAGCTCCAACGTAAACGGAATCAAAATCTTTATCGCTAGTGGTTGAGTCTTCTATTGCTTTTAACGAGGCATCTGATAATAAATCCAATAAACCTTTATCTTGAAACTTTCCAAATTTTGTATGTCCAACTCCCACAATAGCAACTTTATTCAGTAATTATCACCTTGAATCTTATAATCTTATGTACTTTTGAATAATATATATTATTAATTATGTATCTAGGTTTAAGATAAAAATGAAATATAATTTTAATAGAATCATTGATCGAAAAGATTCATTTTCTCTTAAATGGAGTAAAGAAGCACTTCAGAAGTTTTTTGGAAAGAATGATGAAGATCTTTTGCCACTCTGGGTGGCAGATATGGATTTTGAGTGCCCAAAACCCGTGGTTGATGCGATTAAAAAGGAAGCAGAAGGAGGTATTTATGGCTATAATTGGCATAATACTCCGAAATATCTAGATGCGGTAACCGGATGGATGGACCGTAGACACCAATGGGAGGTCGATCCTAAATGGATTGTATATAGTCCAGGAATAGTTCCCGCTATCAACATGATGGTTCAAACCTTTTCAAACATAGGAGATAAAGTCATCGTTCAACCTCCCGTGTATTATCCTTTCTTCAGTGCTATAACTGAAAATGGAAGAAAACTCTCGCTAAACCAATTGCATTATGAGAATCAAAACTACACCTTTGATTACGAAGATTTTGAAGAAAAAGCAAAAGATCCACTTACAAAGATATTTATTTTATGTAGCCCCCATAATCCAGTAGGAAGAGTATGGAACAAAAAGGAACTCAAGAAAATAGGAGATATCTGTTTAGAACATGACATTCTGATCATATCAGATGAAATTCACCACGATCTCATACTTCCAGAGAATATACATACTTGTTTAGCAACTATGTCTGAAGAATTTGAACAAAAAAGCATAATTTGTACAGCACCAAGTAAAACGTTTAATCTTGCAGGTTTACAGGTGTCAAATATCATCATACCTAATGAAAAACTACGCCAATCGTTTATTAATACCATCGTTCATAAAAACGGAATAGGGATACCAAACTCGTTTGGAATCGTAGCAATGATCGCAGCATACAACAAAGGAGAGGAATGGTTGGAGCAAGTATTAAAATATATAGATTCAAATTTCCACCTATTACAAGAATTTGTTAAAAACGAACTACCCAATGTTAAGTATGTCGAACCAGAAGGAACTTATCTAGCGTGGTTAGATTTTAATTCTTTGGGTTTGAATGACGAAAAGCTAAAAAATCTTATTTTAAACGAAGCAAAAATAGCACTTGATGGGGGTAAATTATTTGGATCCGGTGGAGAGGGATTTCAAAGAATTAATGTGGCGTGTCCAAAATCAATTCTCGAAGAAATGTTACAACGTATTAGAAAAGTAGTAGATCAACGAAAAGACTAATAATCATCGAAATTATTTGAAATGTTTTAAATTTCTTAATTAATTAGATTATAGAAGTAGTTCAGAAGAATGAGGTAATTAAAAAATGGCTAGTAATTACGAACGAATTGCGAAAAAAATGGGAACTCCTTGGTCAGAAGACATGGAGAAGATTCTTAAAAACCTTTTCACACCTGACGAAGCTGAAATACTCATGGTATTTAATGGCCCATATATGGATCGCTTTTCTGCACAAAAAATAGCAAAAAAGCTCAAACGCCCTATTGAGGAGATTCACCCAATTTTGAAGGAAATGGCTCGAACACAAAGACTATTCTCAGCTACGAAAAACGATATGACAACATATTCAATGTTTCCTTTAGTTCCTGGGCTCTTTGAATTATATTTTGCTAACCATGAGAGAGCCTTAGCAGAGGAAGAAGATGTTTTGAAATTATTTGCTGAGGAATACGAGAAGTATTATGACCAAGGATATGTTGTAAATTCTATGAGCTCCTCCTATCCTTTTATGAGAGTTTTTGTAGACCAAGAAGTTATTAATGATACAGTTAACAGAGAGAAAGGTGCGCTCTTAACGGTGAACGAAGAAGTAGATGTTATAAAAAACAAAATTTTGCCTTTTGAGCAGGTAAGAACTTTAGTGGAAAAATCACACAGGGTTTCTGTTATGGATTGTGCTTGTAGAACCCATATGAAAATAAATAACGATGGTGTTCCTGTAAATGATTACCCTATAAATGTATGTATGAATTTTAATACTTTTGCTGATTATTGTATAGATCAGGGTTTCGGAAGAGAGTTGACCAAAGAAGAAGCTCTTAAAACTCTAACGGGAGCAGCCGAAGCAGGTTTAGTCCATACTACTCAAAATATAACTGAAAAAACTTCGTTTATCTGTAATTGCGATCGCGATTGTTGTATAATGTTACGAGGAATACGACAATTTAATAATCCAAATATGGTTGCAACTTCAAATTTTTTACCAGATTATGACAAGGAAAATTGTATTTTTTGCTTAAAATGTACAGAGATTTGTCCTATGGAGGTAATCGAACTTGTTGACGAGGGTAACGATGAACAACGAATTTCTGTTAATATTGATAGGTGTATAGGTTGTGGGGTTTGTGCCTACAATTGTCCTGAAGAAGCTTTAACGATGGTTAAGAAGTTTGATGATGTTCCTGTAGAAAACATGATGGAAGCTATGATGAAAACAATCGAAGGAAGGAAAAATTAAAAATTATTAATTAAAAAAATTATACGAAAAAATTTCATATCTAATTAATAATAATTCCTATACGAAAAATGTTACCTAAACGAACTAAAAGAATAACTTCAGAATAGTTAAATGAAGTTCTTCACGACTCTGGATATCTTAAAGATTTCACAATTGGATCAATTTCCAGAGAACCATGGGGATTAGGGGAGGGATTTGGGAGTGATATGGCAAGATTAACAATTACTTATTATAAAGATTTGCCATAATTCTTCATTTCTTAAGAAATTTTATAGATTCTAATGTATTTTTATTAATTAATTATATTTTAAGCAATTACATATCTATTCATAATAATCAATATTGTGAAAATAATATGTTAAAAGGAATACACTTTCTCCTCACTTACCAATGTAATTACGAGTGCGACCATTGTTTTTTGTACTGTGGGCCTAATTCTGAAGGTACTTTTACTTTAAAACAAATTAGAACCGTTCTTGATGAAGCTGTGAAAATTGGCACGGTAGAATGGATTTATTTTGAAGGTGGAGAGCCTTTTCTGTTTTATCCTATAATGCTTGAAGGGATTAGACTCGCAAAGGAAAAAGGATTTAAAATCGGAATCGTAACAAATTCGTATTGGGCAACATGTACTGAAGACGCAGAAGTATGGCTTAAATCTCTTGCTGATTTAGGCGTAATGGATTTATCTGTAAGCGACGACGAATTTCATTTTGGAAATGAAGACGAAAACCCTTCCAAAGTAGCAAGAACCGCAGCAGATAAATTAAAACTTCCTGCTTCTTCAATCAGTATCAATGAACCAAAAGTAGAAATGAGATCGGAGTCTGAGTATGAAAAAGGAGAACCCGTAATAGGTGGTGGAGTAGTCTTTAGAGGTAGAGCTGTTGAAAAATTAACTGAAGGCTTACCTAGGAAAAAATGGGAAGAATTAAAACAGTGTCCATACGAGGATTTAAAAGGATTAGGGAGAGTTCATGTTGATCCTTTTGGTAACGCCCAAATCTGTCAGGGTTTAAGTATCGGTAATTTCTGGCAAACGCCTCTTTCAGAGTTAGTAAAAAATTATACTCCTGACAATCACCCGATATGTGGTCCTTTATTTCGGGGAGGTCCAGTTCAATTAGTAAGAGATTACGATATCGAACACGAAGATTCGTATGTGGATGAATGTCATATGTGCTATAAGGCACGATTAGCCCTAATCGATAAATTTCCTCAATATCTTACACCGAGACAAGTATACGGATTGGATCAATAATAGAATTGCAAGTACGTTAAAAATCTACATATATCGCTGGCTTAAATGGGACTGCTTTTTGAACCCGCTTTTTTGGATCATAATCGGAATTAATGTGTATCTTACCATTAATTCTTTTTTCAATGTAATCTCTGTATCCTTCTAATAAGAGTTCCTCCTTTAATATAGTTATATCCTTTTCCCAAACCCTATCTTTTATCTGGCTCTTAACATAAGAAATCAGATTTTTATTTCTCATTAAGTCGTTGCTAAATTTACATTCATCGATTACTTCTTTAAAATTCCCTTTTTTTGAGTGAATTATCTTATATACTTTCTGTTTCCATTCAGGGGCAGTATATAGATAGATGTCACCAGAGTTGCTCGATTTCACAATCTTTAAAATATTGAAGATATCCTCAACAATATCAGAGATATATCCAAACTCAACTTCAAGTTTACTATCAACATAATTTCTGTTAAATTCGGTCCAAATCGTAGTTGACAAAAATTCTTCATTTCCCATCATCTCCCAGAGTTCTTCGCATAAATGTGGCATTGTAATTGAAAGAATTTTAATCCAATCTGAAAAAATAATTTTATAGACTGCTAGTATATCGTTCTCATCCTCGGCAAATTTACTAAAATCCTGTAATAAGTTAAAAACCTCGTAAAATGATAACTGTAAATACCTTCTTAAGTTCAATTCTGCCAAACTTTTTTCCGCTTCAATAAATATATTGATACATTTGGATAAGACGATTTTAGAATATTTAGTCTTAACATTTTCGATAGTTCCTTTATGTTCTTCTATGAGACTAAGTTTATCTGCGATAAAATTGTAAAATCGCGTAATATGATTTCTTACCGTTTGAATTTGCTTCTCTCTCCAATCTACCATTATTCCAAAATCCGCGCTATGGGAGATATAAAACCTGAATAAATCTGCCGAATATTCTTTCTGAATATCCGCAAGTGATATTACATTTCCTTTCGATTTTCCCATTTTTTGACCTTCTATGATTACCGGTTCTATTAGGGAGACAATCCTGGGCCAGTGCTTTTTTGGGAAAATAGCTACATGATGAAAAATATAAAAGCTCAAGTGATTAGAAATGTGCATTATCGCAGTGTGTCGATGATCTACGGGATACCAATAGAAAAATTCTTCTTGCATTTGTTTTAATAATTTAGAAGAAATTTTCGTTTTTTCAGCTAGATTTTGCACATTTCCTTTACCTAGGTAAATATAATCAAAAAATTCCGGTATGAGCTGATCAGGTGTAATGTTATTCTCGTTTAGTAAATGAATAATGGTGTAGAAACTCATGTATATTGTAGAATCGCTCAAAGACTCAATAACCCAATCCTTGTCAAAGGGAAGCTGAGTCCCTAACCCTCTCTTTCTTGCACAAGGTCTTTTTTCTAACCAATTGAAAATATGCTCAAAATTCATTCGATATTTTTTAGGGACAATATCCATACCGTTTAAGCATTCAAACGCTTTTTCTTTCCAATTTCCCGCGTTAAAGTTTAAAAACCATTGATCTTTCAAAATTGAAACTATAATCTGCTGACCGCACCTACACTTGAGATCCTTGGTAATGAGAAGATAAATTCTATCTGCCTTACTATTTTTGATTAAATTTGCAATAACATTTTCGACAGCATCACTAACCTTCATCCCTTTATAATTTCCACATTTTTCATTTAGAATCCCATTATAATATTCATTTTTATAATTTTCAGCAGTAGCGGTATCCAGTTTTTCAAAATCTTCTTGAGATTCTACTTTAAACCTCTCACAGTAGACTTTCGCAGGAAAATCGTCGAAACCATCTAAGTCTATAATTTGTATTGGTTCAATTTGCTCTACTTCTTCGGGGTCCAATTTAAATTGTTCAAGCATCTCTTTATTTTTCTGCAAATCAAGTAGAGCAATGTAATCGTAGGGTGCGTGAGCAGGAACAGAGTAGACCACTCCAGTTGCAACGGAAGTATCAACGAAAACACCCGGCAAGATTAGAAGTTCACGAGAACCAGAGACCTCCTTAACTTTTTTACCAATTAATTCCGAACCTTTCAATTTTTCAAGTATTTCTACAGTTTTATTTTGGTTTCTCAAAAGGTGAGTTGCTTCCTCGGATACAATCCACTTTTCTCCGTTAACTTTAGCATACACATATGTTCCAGTAGGATTTATCCATAAATTAGTCGCACCATAAATGGTTTCGGGTCTTAATGTAGAAGGCACTAAATAACCGTCTTCAAACGGAAATTTAATACATGTGTATTCGTTTATGTCCAGATTAAGTTCGTCTCCTCGTGAAATATCGTCCTCACCTACAGCGTTTTCACATTGAGAGCAATATAGGATAGGATATTCTCCCTTTTCCAAATAACCTTGATCAAATAATTTATGAAATTGCCACTCTATTAGTTTGTTGTATAATTTATCTCCAGTTGTAAACTCTCGTCGCCAATCTAAACTCATACCAATCGATTTAAAATCAGTTTTATATGTGTTTGAAAAATAATTGACGACATTCCATGGTTCTACAAAGCTTTCAACAATCTTAGTAACCTCATTTTTATCGTTGGTGTGTAACGAGACATAGTCTTTCATTCTCGAAATCGTCTCTTCTTCTCCTCTCTCAATGGACGATGAAATTGCTAATACAGGTGTCCCGGTAATGTGAAACGCCATAGGATACAACACATTATAACCTTTAGCGCGATAATACCTTGCAAAAACATCACCATTTACAAAACTCCTACCATGCCCTATATGTGAAGGACCTGATGCATATGGATATGGAGACGTTATAAAA
>Ga0114922_10002736_pt1 | contig 16465 bp, 11 predicted proteins | sample AartaG_FD_100975 | JGI IMG/M metagenome (GOLD analysis project Ga0114922, IMG submission 100975) | Deep subsurface microbial communities from Aarhus Bay to uncover new lineages of life (NeLLi) - Aarhus_00045 metaG | ecosystem: Environmental > Aquatic > Marine > Oceanic > Sediment | place...
TCGCTACTGCCCTTAATATTGTCTCCGTAAAACTCAAGGACATTCTCCCCAATCCTGCTAACCAGGTTTTCCTTTACCCCTTTATGAACGAGGAGGTAATCCGGCGCGACGCAAGTCTGCCCGATATTTACAAGCTTACCCCAGGTTATCCTTCGCGCGGTTTTCTCAAGATCAATATCATTGTCGACAATACAAGGGTTCTTACCACCAAGCTCGAGAGTTAAAGGAGTAAGATGCTCCGCCGCTGCCCTCATAACTATCTTCCCGACGAACCCGCTTCCGGTATAGAGGATGTAATCAAATCTTTGCTCCAATAGCTTTTGAGCCACATCTGCATCTCCCTGGACTACGCGGACGTAATCCTCCTGGAAATATTCGTCTATCATATCCTGGATGACTTGAGCGGTGCTGGGTGATAACTCTGAGGGTTTGAGCACAACGCAATTCCCTGCGGCTATTGCGCCGATCAAAGGAGTAATTATCAACTGAAAAGGGTAATTCCAGGGGGCAATGATAAATACGATCCCGTATGGCTCATACAGAACAAAGCTCTTTGAGAGCGGGAAAAAGATCGGACTTCTTACCTTTAGCGGCTTCGCCCATGATTTCAGATGCTTTGTGTTATAGCTTATTTCGCGCAAGCATAATCCAATCTCAGTGCTATATGCTTCTGCTTCTGACCTATGAAGATCGTTATACAACGCCTTTGTAATCTTACCCTCATAAGCAAGAATAGCAGCCTTTAGTCCCTTAAGTTGCTCTATACGAAATTCAACGTCTTTTGTTCTATGAGTTCCGAAGAAAACTCTTTGCTTTTCCAGGATCTCATGAATTGATGCCTGCTTTCTCTCCATTCTACATCATACTCCTGTAACCTTTTCTCCAGTGCGACAATCGCTTTTAGTAGGCTGCTTTAAGAATTCCCAAAGCATCATCAAATTCCACCTCTTCCGGATTGAAAATCAACGAACCATCGTTAATGGCTGTTCTGGCAATTTCCTCGAGTTGGCTTTCTTCAACGCCAGATTTCTTCAGTGATACAGGTAATCCACACAGATTGCTCAAAGCCGCGTTCAATTCCCGGATCGTTTGTATGGATCTCCTGGCCCTATCGGAGGATGGAGTGCTGGCAAAAACTTCATCGCCTGCCAACGGCAACAGGAGTTCAGCGTAATAATGGGCCACCTTACCAAGGTTATACTTCATCACCACTGGAAGAAGTATGGCCATTGCGGTTCCATGGTGAATATGAGCTATCCCCCCGCAAGCATGACCGACCGCATGAACCGCTCCAACCATGGAATTGGAAAAAGCTGCTCCTGCCATCAAAGAAGCATTTGCCATGGCAAAACGGGCGTTTCCGTCCTTTACGTCTTCCACTGCCTTGATCAGGTTTTCCCTTATCAGATTTACCGCGGAAATGGCATAGGCATCACTTAATGGATTTTTCTGAAGACAGGAATATGCTTCAATAGCATGCGCCAGTGCATCCATACCTGTTGCAGCAGTGAGCTTCGGAGGCAAAGATAAAGTCATCCTTGGGTCTAAGATCGCCACCTTCGGAAATAGCAGGCTTGACAAGAATGGCGTTTTCACCTTCTCCACGGGGTCAGATATTACAGCAGCCATAGTAACTTCAGAGCCAGTCCCGACAGTTGTGGGAACAATAATAAGCGGCTTTTGGGGAGTCACCAGTCTATCTACTCCCGAATATTTCATAATGTCGTCAGTTTCTTCCGATATTACAATGTTCGCACCTTTGGCTGTATCGATAACTGATCCGCCACCAACTGCAATTAGCGAATCGCACTGGCTATCATGATATACCCGGGGTATTTCATTTACCACCTCGATAGATGAGTCCGCCGGAGTGTCATCATAGATCGCTCCGATAACAATATCCGAATCTCTGAAGGCTTTTACCAATATTTTAAGAAGCCCGGCTTCCACAATCCCTTTATCGGTAATGATAAGAGGTCTTTCAGCGTTAAGCCGGTTTAACTCATAAGGAATACTCTCCAGTGCTTTATTGCCTGCAATGATTTTCACAGGGTTATAGAATTCATAATATTGAGGCAACATCTCCATCCCCCTCCTTGTGAGATTATAATCCAAAGACAATGCCCGGAAAGTAAATCATAAATCTGATACAGAGCCTTTTCAGAGTCATCTTAGGCAATCTCTTCAGTATTTTTCTGGATACGAATTTCGGAAATAAATAAGCTTCAACAGCATTCAGGCACCGCGTCAGTATCATTGCATCTACCGTATTACCTTCCAACGCTATCCTGTTTTGAGCATAGGCATGGAAAGTGCCTATCTGAGCGGTTACCATTAAGAACGCCGTATCCAGATTCTTCATGATTATGGCTAGATCAGCTTCCACAGAACCGGATCCCATATATCTAATCTTGCCATTCGATTTCCTCCACGCCAGAGAGGGACCCTCCGGTCGGACTTTCATCACAACCGTGAACCCTTCATTCCAGCACGAGATTTCCTTCTTTACATAGCTGTCGAACCTCGAAGCAGCCTGCAAACCTCTGCCCAGAATGAAGAAATTTGCCTTAACGATGAATCTTTTCGTCCTGTTAGATCCAGGAGTGATGTCTGTCAGGATATTTGAGATATCCATATACCCCTCCCAAAATGCCTTTGCTTCATAGAACTTAAAGCGTAAGGCGCATCTGCAGCTATTCACGTCTTACGCTTCGCTTTTCACTGGCTAGCTATTTATCCCAGAACCCATCAGATTGCAAGAAGCTTACATTGCGATGTGCCCTCACATGAGTACGCCGGCTACAGCACTCCATACACGCGGTACACCTCGTCGATAGGCATTCCGTCAGCCAGGGCTTTGCGCTCCTCGTTTTCCTTCTCAAAGGTGGCCTCGACGCGCAGCAACACCTCGTCCACCAGATCCTTGGGGATCGACTGCACGCCGTCATTGTCGCCAAAGATGAAATCGCCAGGCATGACACGGACATAGTGTGTCAGGTGACCGGGAAGGTAGATAGGCCTGTCGACCTCGGTTATCATCCAGCCGCCAAAGGCATTGGGACGCGTGCCAAAAGAAAATAGCGGGAAATCGGGCATTTTGAGTACGTATTGAGTGTCGCGGCAGTTGCCGGCCAACAACATACCCCGGCAGCCATGTGAATAAGCAAGCTGACAGCTCATCTCGCCAAAATGGGCAGGCTGCAGATCGCCGCCGCAGTCAAAGCAAAGCACGACCCCAGGTTCTGCGTCAGCAACCGCTCGCATCATGCGCTTCTGCGGATGACCGCCTTCAGCTTCCCACTTCTTCTGCATTTCCTCGCGTAACCCGGGCAGGTTGTGGTAGCCCACCTGTGAGTGCAGCTTAATAGGCAGTGCACGGCCGACCAACTGCATTCCCTGGCGCAAAGCCTTGAAATCCGAGGAAAAGACAGTATCGCGCACACCCAAACCGCTCAGAGCATCAGACACTGAGCCGCCGTAGCCAGCGCGACGAAATCTCTCGATCCTTTCCAGGTCGGTAATATCCAGAGTACGAATTTCCTTTGATCTAGATTTTGGAGTTGACATTTTATGCAATTCCTTTCTGTTGCTTCTGAAGGCATCTTCCTCAATCACATTTCCGCTTCCTCTCAGACATAACTATTAACCTATCTGGATTATTTCGTCAACAGTTTTCTTCTGGATATTATCTATTCCAATCAAACACGGTATCGATCATCGCTTTATACTGTGGGAAACATTCCTCGCCTCTGCCGCGGATATATGGCGAAGCCGTTGGGCTTACGATAAGTCCTTTGCAATCGTCGAATGCATCTCGAATCAATTGCTCTGTTTCCTGCTTTATTTCCTCCGGTGTAGCTTCATACATTCGGTCGATCTGGATATTGCCCTCAAGGCACATTCTGCCGCGAGCAAGTTCCTTTGCTTCACGCGCTGTTATATCACCCATAGGCGGAGCCTCAAACGGATGCAGCACGTTCACTCCCATGTCCATAAAGCCCTGAAACACCTTCTTAATTGAGGCGTGACAGTGTATGTGGACATATCCGCCCGCTTCATGAACCAGGTCAATAATTGGCTTGTCGTACTTCACTATAAAATCGTAGAAGTCGATGGGACCATGAAGTGGCGGAACTATATATTCCTCACCTGCCAGGGAGAAAAATGGCCCGATCTTACTGTCCAGCAGGAATTTCAACCGGTTAATGGAAATGCTCATCTGCCGCTGACATAGCGCATGAATAATGTCCCTGTCGGTCACAGACATTATGGCAAAGGTGTCAGTTCCGAACAGTGTAGCCACAAAACCTCCCGGATTCATGTCCAGAGAAACATCCACAATTCCATCGTCGCCAATCTGTGCCCCGGCAGCGAAAAAAGAGGATACATCTCCTCGGATCTCCGGCAAAGGCAGCGAGAGATATTTCTCTGCATCTTCACGGTTCTTAAGCAGGTAGGTCTCCGCCAAACCCGGTTGCCCTTTCAAGCTGACCAGTTGAGAGGATTGTAAATCACCTTTGGGTGTATGGAGTATAGTTACGCGACGCTCGAAATCTTCTGAGTGCGTTTCTCGGTAAGACTCGGTAGGATAGGACGTTTCAAATCTTGTTGCAGACCACGATATTTTAAGCTCGGAGTGAGCCCGGAGATAGGATTTGAGTTTGTCGTAGGTCGGATCATTGTTGGGGAATCCTGTTCGACTGTATACTCCGGGACGGTCAAGTTCCTGGTATGAATAGCATCTAGTAAGTCTCTCTCGACGGCTCATAGAAATTACCTCACATCGCGCCAGATCATAGCAAACTCCCGCTTAGAGATGGCCCAAAGCCATTGGCCTATGCTTTCTGCTCTTCGTCCTCTGCATTGACATCAATGTTCCCTGACTTGCTCATCACATCCATACTGCCGCTGCCACGGAGGAAGTTAAGATGTATGGAGTCCGGACCCTCACTGGCTCTTTTGCGATCTGGTTTGTCTTCAAGGAGCGTACAGGTAACATTGCCTTTTTCAGACTCGGCCGTCAAACTGCAGTCGCTGCGATGATCCAGCGAGACCTCTATATCGCCGCTTTCGCTTTTAATATTATAAGACATGCCGCTCATAACTACACCATCGAAGGCTATCCTGCCGCCCTTTGTGGACAGATCCAGATTCGACGTGCAGGTATTGATCATGGTAAGCTCTCCCCGTATCAACTTCGCTTTGCAGGCACCAGACAGGCCTGTACTATTGACATTCCCCAAGACTGACCTCAACTCCAGATCCGCCCTGGAATCTATTACACTTATGTCTCCGCAAAGGGCTTCCACCTCCGCTTTGCCGTCCAGATTGTCCATGGTTACGTCTCCTGATTCCGCATTCACTCGGAGATTGCCAATCACGTTTTCGGCAGAGAAAGAGAATATGGTGCAAGCCGCAATGTTAGCCTCAACGTTCTTCATCTGAACGCTGTCACAGAGTCCAACCAGGTTTGGCGGATATGAGCTGTTATCGATCACCGCCCCTCTGGGCACAAACAGCTTCAGGTTAACCATGGGCCAGCCCAGAAGATTGTAGAATCTACTATCCCTGATCCATATCCTGTTGCCTTCGAGAAATGTCAATATCTCTATGCCTTCCAGTTCTTTGCGCGCTTCATCCTCCGTATCTGCCCAGCAGACTTTCTCCGCGATCACTTCCAGATGATCACCTTCAGACTGATAGATCTCGACGGAATTTGGTCTGTGCAACCTCAAAATATCCCCCCTGCGCATAGGCAAGGAGAGTCTGAGTTCCTCAATTGCAGGTTTCTGCCGGGCAGAATCGCGGAGAATTTTCTTTGATCTATCCAGATCGAAACTCTCCAACGCTGAACAGCCAGAGAAATCCTCCAGGTGCTTAAAAGCCGCCAGTGTGCTCAAGGCACTCAGCGGGCTCTGACGACGAAGGTAATCAACGTTCACCATAAGTGGATTTTCACCGAACTGATCAGGATCGGCTGGGCTAAGGGTCTCTATCTTCTCCAGGAACGCCTTCAGCTTTGCGCCTGTAAGACTCCTCAGCTTATCCTTCAGTTCCTTGTTAAGCTTCGTCCTTTCCAACCAGATCATATCGTTGAGCATGGTTTGAGGTCGCGATTCCTGAAGCCTCGCCATGAACCGTCTCGGATCGAATTCGCCTTCCTCTTCCCATACCGATTTGCGCTCCGCCTCGTCCATGGCGAGGATCATCTCGCTGGCGTCGTGATAGCTTATCTTGCCTTCCTCAACAAGCTGACGAAGCATTGACATTTCCCTTTGCATAACGCTCCCTCCTCTCAACGTATATCCCTGAGCACCGTTATGGCTTCTTTCGATGATATTCTGCCTTCCTTCACGGCCTCTAGCAAGTCATACCTTTGCTCATCCCTGGACTTAACCGGCGTCTCTCCATATCCTAACTCAGCCACAAGCCTGTCCAGACGACTGCGCACGGTTGGGTATGATATGCCCAGTTCTTTTTCCACATCCTTTATGACCCCTCTGCATCTGATGAAGGACCGCAGAAAGTTCAGACTGTCCTCTGAAAGCTCACAAAACTCACAGTTCTCGAACTTCCCCCTCATCTTCAGGGAGCACGATTTGCAGGTGAGTTGTGTAATGGTTAGATTCCCGCCACATACAGGACACTTTGTTAATCTCAATTCTCTTCACCTCCATCAATCAATATTATAAGCAAATAACTTAATTTTGTCAAGAAAAAAATGTTTATAATGTTAAAAAAATTGATATTGGTGTTAACTATATTGATATAACATAATAATCCTTTGACAAATTCTGGAATTTTATTTATGATCTAATTGAGTGTATAGCGTGGTCTTAAGCATCTTGGTAAATGCTAATTCCTGCAATGTATGAGAAGGTGCAGGGAACAGGCTCTTGAAGGAGGGCGACATGGTAAAATTGGTGGAGAGATTTCTGGTTAGTATTCTCATTCTAATCTTCGTCAGTTTCATGGGATGCAGCACAGATGACGATGGGGAAGAAAGCGAAAAGCCACCTGAGCTTCCGCCAGATTCCTCTATGACTATGGATTTCTCAGCTTTTGGCGGAGGAAAGGCAGCCCCGGGTCTGCTCCTGCCCGGGACGCATTACATAAACGCCGCGACCAGAGTTCTACTGCTGGACGTTGCGGTTATTGTTGCTCTGGCGCCACCAGCGGCGGTTTTCAAAAACGCGAGGAGCGCCACTCCGGTGCCGCAGGACGATGGCTCGTGGCTCTGGAGCTACACAAGCATCTTTCTTGGGATCGAGTACGAGGCCAATTTGATCGGATGGCTCGCGGGCAACGAGGTCGCCTGGTCTATGAGGATCACCACCAACTCTCTCAAGACTCCACTGGAAGATTTTAAGTGGTACGAAGGTGAAAGCGCACTGGACAACCAGTCCGGAATCTGGCGCTTTTTTGATCTTGCCAACTCAGACGAATCCAATCAGATCGCGACCATCGAGTGGTCGGTGCAGGACATCGACAAAGCTGAGATAACGTTCTCCAACACCAATTCCAAAGGCCCAAATTTCGGCGATACGCTTCTGTATAGTATTGAGGGGGCAATAGCTCTTGTTTCGTTCTACGATGCCTCTGAGGATTTGACGGGGGAGATCACGTGGGATATTGAGACTATTACGGGGAGCATCAAAGTGCCGTATTACAACAACGGCGAGCGCGCGTACTGGGACGAGGAAAAGCAAAACGTTAATATGTAAGTTTGAGGGCGTACTCATAGAATTTGAGAAATAAATCGGGTAATAGATAGACCAAAATCAATGCTGTTCATGTCATTCTGAGCGAAGCGAAGAATCTCCACAAGGACGTTGTTTTCTTAGAGATTCTTCGCTTCGCTCAGAATGACAAATGTTGCCCGGTTAATTATTCAATGTTCATAAGTGCGCCCATTAATCAAGCTTTTTCAACTCAGTCCAAATATGATTCGAGTTCCTCATGCGTGGGAGTAGGTGTAGATACACCTTCTTTCGGCACCTCTAATTTTGCTGTCCAGACGATAGCGTTGAGTACGAATTTGCGCAGATCGTCAATTGCCCATTTATCGTGGAAATGCCCTCCTGTGAATCCCAGGCCGCGTCCGCCATCTTCCCGCTCGACACACCAGGCCAGGTGCTGCGGCTCCTTGTTGGCTACAGCTTTGCGCACGTGCGGATTGCCGCTATGCGGGCCGTCCGGCCTTTGCAGTGTGGAATCAGGTGGAACCGTGCTCAACAAAGGCGTTACACCTTTCATCTTCTCACGGAACCGCATGTGGTAGTACCATTCGTCCTCCATGGAGAACGGTTTCACTCCCCGGGTAACAGGATGTTCAGGGAATGATGTGAAGTCCGCCACCCAGTGCGGATTGACCGACCAGTGCGCCTCGAAGTAACCGCCAATCCACTTCAGGAAGCAATCCCCAGGCTCGCTTTTGGGAACTTCCACAGCGTAATGCATGACCGCTAGCCCGACACCTTGCTTCATGAGTTCTGCAACCTGGTCAAGATGGGGGATGATCATGTGGCCTCCGCCGCCATCGGAATAGATGACAATTGCCGCGGCATTCTCGAACGCGTTCGGGTTTCCCGGCCACCCCCGATGAACTACGGCCTCGACGCCGTCCACATGTTTGTTTAACAACGCTGCAAGCAGCGAACAACCGGCGGGATGCTCATGAGAACCGCGGTTGTGACTTGCGCTACCTGCAACCATAGCAATCTTCGACTTTGCAGCCATTTTTGCCTCCTCTAATCAGATCTATGGACCCTCTATCCATAGCCTGGCTTTTATGTATCTATTATACTCCTCATAAGAGTCTTTTAATACTTCGACGCTATCGCCGGCTCCCCATTTTCCCAGAATACAATCTGCAAGTGTGAGAGCTACTGCGGATTCTGCTATAACGCCTGCGCCGTGGACAATACACCGATCAGTCCGAACAGAACTCGCCTTCCTCTTTAGATCCTCTTTCCTGTCCGCAAATATATCGACCGAATCAAGGGCCTTGCTTTCCCCGAGAGTCGGTGGAGGTTTCACATAAGCCCTCATAACGATGGGCTCGCCATTGGTTATTCCACCCTCTACTCCACCGGCGTGGTTTGTCTTACGATATATTCCGCGTAGATCGTCATAATCAATTGCATCTTGCACCAACGAACCATACGATTGGGAAGAAAATCCCGTACCGAACTCAACTGCCTTAACAGCGGGTATGCTCATAATAGCTTGCGCTAATTTGCCGTCAATCTTACGATCCCAGCTTACATGGCTTCCCAGTCCAATGGGTACATTCAGAGCGACAACTATAAACTCGCCCCCCAGATTGTCTTCATAATGTTCGTTGTCTTTGTCGTAGAGTTCCTCAATCAAGGCATACATCCGCTTAGCTGCTTCTTCATCCGGGCATCTGAGCTGCGCTCTTATAGTAGCATCACGCATGCAAGACGCTTCTTCTTCCGCGTGGGGCTTTTTGTACATGCAAGGAGTGCCTTCCATGCATGGAACGACCCTCAATTTTCTATCCTTTCGGGAGTATTCGCAAGGCTTGTCCAGATAGTCAAGCATTTCTCCTTCAAGAGCCCGGAATACTGATAGTACCTCATTTGTTTTGGCGGAAGTAATATCGTTGAAGGGCTCCTTACTCAGATCCATCTCTTCACTTCCGATCCTGGTAACGAAGCTCAAGACCTCAATTCCGCAGATTCCCCGAATAAGCTGTTTTGCTATTGCCCCAAACGCGACGTGGGTTGCGGTTTGCCTCGCACTGGCTCTCTCTGGTCCATAGCTTACTCTGGGGTAATTATACTTCAGAGCCGCAACTAAGTCTACGTGACCAGGCCGTGGTATGCTAAGCTGCGATGCAATTCTTGTTTCAGGCTTGCTTTTTTCCACACCTTCTTTCTCAATAGCCCCAATTCTTAGCGAGATTGGTGTGCCAAGTGTTGTGAGACCTCCAACACCAGGCTCCATCGCAGCTCCAGAGGTAATATCCACCGCGTGCTTTCGCCCCAGAGACCTGGGCCCACGCCCAAAGCCCCACTGACGACGATGCAGGTCTCTGGTTATGAGCGCTTCATTCAGAACCAGTCCTGCCGGGATACCAGAGATAATACCTGTTGTTTTGGTCGAAAAGTGCGACTCACCACCATCTCTGAAATCTAGCAATACTGACCTCCAGTTTAGTTGATAATGTCTTCAGTGAAAACACCACGAAAAAACAAGCTATGGCTTTCCCCAGGTTATTGTGGAAGCCAAAAGTCGTGTTCTGTCCAGCTCCAGTGTTACAGCAACTTATATAATAATATATAATAACCGGATCTTTGTCAATAACCTTGCGTAAATTAGCACAGCAAGTTCTGGGAAAAGGAATTGTCTTTGGAACAGACACCCGGTGTTGAGATAGGACTGATTGCAATGGCAATGCTATTCATAACCGTTAAGCTTTTTGGATGTTGGTTCAGGGGAGGGAAAGCCTGCTAAGGTAGGCTACATAGATTGTGACTGAGTTGTGAGCTTTTTATAAGTAGTTCCTATTCGGCCCCAATAGTAGTACCGGTCATGCTGTAGAGTTGAGCGATCTCTTCTACAGTCAACGCCCGGTTAAACAATGCAACCTCATCAATTGCTCCATACCAAAAACCGCCCCGGTGGAGGTCTATACCACCGATATACAATGTTCCCTTAACTCCACTGGTCTTTATGTTTCCTGCCTCCGTCAACCCGCCGTTTCTGTAAATGCTCAAGTTATGTCCGTCGTGGGTGACTGATACATGCGTCCAGGTTCCTTTAGCAAGCCGCCAATCGTATTCGTTTAGCTCCACATCATCACTAATGTAAACGCCGACACTCTCTCCTGTATTGCCTTGCAACGCGTAACAATGCTCACCATCGCTTAACAGGAATATTCGTCGGTTATTCAGATCGTCTGTTGCTGCTTTCACCCATGCAGAGAAAGTGAACTCCCGCAAATAGACATTCGTTACGCTTATGTAATCCTCGTCCCCATCAAAATACATCATCCCGCCTAATATATTGTCCTTCGCGTACTCGGCCCCATACACTTGACCGTGGTAGCTTCTGCCTGATATGTCGGTAACGGTCTTTTGGCCAACATCTGTATGGAATGAATAATACATAACCAGATTCTCATTCAGATGGGATGGTATTACCTCCGAGATCGAGTTGATGGCACCCTTTACTGGATAACCATTGACGATCACATCCTCAAAGTGCTCAGGTAGTTCCGATTGTAGCTCTTTCCTGTATCTATGAATACCATCTCCCAGATGTTTAAACGTGAAGCCATCGTCACCGTTGCGTGGGAAGTAGGACGAGATCGGAATGTATATATACACTCCTTCCTCCGCTTCATAGTTCTCACCTAGCACCACCACGAGATTCATTCTGTGTCCATATACGCGAATCGGTTTGAGTCTTTGAATCTCCTTTGTCCAGAGTTTTGGATCTATATTGCCACTCGGTATCTCTGCGGCCACAAGAAGCCTATGGGATACCATCTCCTCCGCCGACCGACTCAGCGTGGCTGTCCCTATCTGCTCCACAAGGCTTTCGATATCAATTGTTTCCATTTTTCCATAGGTAAGCTTACGCTTATCGACAATCGGAATATTTGCTGGCAGGCGGATACGGCTCAGATCGATAATCTTTCCATCAGTCACAAGTTCGATATCGATTCGAACTCGATACTTGAAACTCACTGCCTGGGGTGCTTCTTGCTCAGGTATCCAACTACCATCTTCTGCCTTCACGATATATTCCGGCAATTCGCCGGTTGGCAATCTTACTGAATTTGGCCACTCCGATTCAATTCCGGAGGTAATGCCAAGAGACATAACTACATCAGTGTTGAATGGAGGAGCAAGGATACGTACTGACGGAACTTTGTTATCAAATAATCCCATTCTTGTTGCATCTCTAGATGTATCAGAGCAACTCACTAGCCTTATTGGCGCGCCTTTGCTTTTGAGGCGCAAAATCGTCGGCCAAATCTGCTCAAAATCCTCACGATCTTTGAATCGGATCTCATAAATATTCAACTGATTACCTTCTGCGACTTGAAATGTTTCTGCCTGCTTCCGGTAAGGTTCAAGCTCTTTTGGCCAGCTTTCGGGCCAATGACACTCTTTATCGACCATAACCAGTGCTAAACCCACTGTAGAGAAAATAAAGATGATTACTATGGAAAACACACAGATTGTTATGGTAAGCTTATACATTGTGATCGCCTCCCTTTAGTTGGCACTATATTATATGGCTATAATATACAACGTCCATATTCGAGCATTGTTTGATGGAGCACGAATATTTAGGAGGCATCGCCGCCAGATCGGGAATGGAACATAGAATATTGCTACTGGCTGGTGAGGTAAGCTCTGGTCGGCTCAATGCGGGTTTATCAACATATCAGACCTTCTGGCAAGATCGGCTCTTTGGGGCCGGCATCGTTTTGCTTTCCTATAACCAGAATACCAGTATCGGGATCAATATAAAAATCCCCCTCAACATTGCCGTCTTCAAGCTCTTTGTAGGGCTTCAAACCTATGCTTTGCAATATCTGTTTTCTTGCCTCGGGAGTACCGTTATGGGGACCAATATCAACGTCTTCTCCAACCCAGATGTTTTTATCCAGTATGGCATACTTCAAGCTTGAGCCTTTGCCTATGCGCATAGTGTTGCCTTTTCCCTTTTTGCAGTTGCGATGTGACCCATTTCTATCTGCTCCCAGGAGTATACATTGATCTATCTTGCAATCTTGCTCAACAACAACCCTGTAACCTAAAACGGAATTTACGATCTCACTTCCTTCGTAGATCGCGTCGCCGGAACTCAAGATCACACCCTCGACTGATACACCGTTGGCAATATGCGCAAACGGTAAGTACTCACCATATACGTCCATCTGACGTTTGAGGAGTTCTATGGGTGGAGTGCCATTTGAGAATTCCATGTTACAGTTGAAGTAATCCTCAATCTTCCCGACATCGCGCCAGTATCCATTGAAAACATAAGCTTGTAGTAATCCTCCATTCTCCTTAGCAACAGGGATTATGTCTCTCGCAAAATCTACACCCGGGGAATTCAGGAATTCCTTCAATCTGTCCCAGAAAAAGGCATAATTACCCATAGAGGCCAGGAAATTCAGTTCAGGATTATCAATGCCCAGACGCTCCTTTATTTTGCTTGTGAGTTTGAAACTCCGGATCAGTTCCTTACCTTTGGGCTTCTCGGCAAAGTCGATTACGCGGCCTGATTCATCTATTCTCACAATTCCTAAGTCACTAATTCTGCTTTCTGGCACAACATTGGTCATGATGGTCACATCGGAATCGTTCGCTTCATGGTACTTTATGAAGCCGTTGTAGTTCATATTGTAAACATGATCACTGCCAGTGACAAGAACGACACGCGGATTGTACTTATCTATTCGGTCAGTGCTTTTTCTTACAGAATCAGCAGTTCCTTCGAATACCAACTGTCCTCCTGCTTCTTCACTGGCATCAACTATCTCTAGCTTTTTACCATTTCCATTAAATCCCCATGCCTCACCGCTTCCTATATAATCACAGAGCGATTTAGACTGGAACTGGGTTGCTACTAAAGTCGTCGGTATTCCCGTTTCTGCAATGTTTGACGCCACAAAGTCGAATATCTTGTATTGACCCAGTATTTCAACTGCTGGTTTGCACTTGTCTCTGGTTAGAACTTTGAGCCGAGAGCCGCGACCTCCTGCCATTATAAAGCTTAGAACATGGGTGTCAGGAATCATGATGAATCATCTCTTTCAGCTATTTATCTATGCAGGCGAGCCGGAATTCCCATTGTTAGACGATCAGTGCAACATACTATTGGCTGAGTTCTCCCGTAGGTCTTTTGAGTCCAAGATTTACGTGCTTGTCCATCTTCATCACCGGCAAATGGAGGCAAAACGACACAAAACGCACAAACTTCCGCAGCTATTGACTTAAAGAAGCTACGTTGCTACTGTCCGTTGAACTAAGAGACAGACCTCTTTCCATCTTTGTCGGCCTTACAGATAAAAGCTTTCCAGAAACTAACCGTTATATCTCAATGCCAACATGGTAATGTCGTCGGACTGTAATGCTCCTTGGGCAAATTCCGCTATCTGTTCTCTTACCGCATGTATGATTTCTTCCACGTCCTTGTCCTTCAGACCTGATAGACATTCTTTGAGTCTTTCATCGGAGAATAATTGACTATCAGGATTCATAGCCTCCGTAACCCCATCAGTATATAGGAAGATAGTGTCATTTGGCTTGAGGGTAAGTTTTTGAGACTTATACTCGGTATCAGGCATTGGTCCTACAACAAAGCTCTTAGACAACTGAATAAACTCGAATCCCTCGCCGTTGGCATTAACCAGGGGTGGGTTATGACCAGCATTGGCGAATTGTATTTCACCGGTTTCTGCATTCAATATCACGCAGAAAAGCGTGACAAACATGCTTGCATCATTTTCAGGACAGAGCGTATTATTAACGTTATAGAGGATCTCATCGGGTGGGATGCCGCGCTGCGCCTCAGTCTTTAACAGAATCCTGCTGATCGCCATGAACAATGCAGCCGGGACACCTTTGCCAGAGACATCACCGATAAGAAAACAGAGCTTATCCTCATCTATGAAGAAGAAATCATAAAAATCCCCGCCTACTTCCTTTGCAGGCTCCATAGTGGCAAAAATGTCGAATTCCTTCCTATCAGGAAAGGGTGGAAACGTTCTGGGTAGCATACTGGCTTGTATTTCACTGGCTATCCTCAATTCGCTCTGAATGTGTTCTCTTGCTGCCGTCGTTTCCTCCAGGTCCTTCATATAAGCCTTAAGATCGCTGGTCATCTTGCTAAAAGCGTTAGCCAGGTCTTCTATCTCATCGCCCGTTCTTACTTCCAACTGATAGTCCAGATTTCCGCCGCCAACGATTTTCGCCCCTTCATCGAGATCCAGTATGGGTTTGGTGATCCGCCTGGACATCCTATAGGCTATATCAGAGACAGCAAGAAGTATGACAATGAAAAGGCCAATAAGGAGAGCTTGTGTGTAATTCATTGATCTCTTAACGCTCTCAGCTACTCTTATCATCTCCTTCTCTTCCATTACTATGCCTAAGACCCAAGGAGAACTATTGACAGATGACTGTATACAGGTAATAGGAGCATAAGCAACATAGTTTTTCTCACCTTTTTCATCTTTATATTTAATGGGCTGCCGATCCCTGTGAGGTGGATTTTTCACTATATCTCTTCTCTTTTGCGGGATAAACATGTCAGATTTTTCCTGATCAATAACGTTGCCATCTTGGTCCATCAAAAAAGCATACCCCTCTATATCGTCTGGGGTTCTTATGATTCTTCTACTTACTGCATCCAGAGTTATATCCGCCGCGACCACACCTATTATGTTCTTGCCGTCTGGTGCGAAAACCGGCTCCGAACAGGTAAGTATATATGCGCTATAAACGTTTAGTGCGTCCTCTTTCCTGATAGTGTAGTCCCAATTATCCATCACGTGCCAAACACCGTCTTTCTCAATTGAAACAGTAGCATTTTCGGAAAGCAATCGATCTGCTTTTCTGAACCTCTGGAGCAGTTCGGGCGTGACGACACTCTTGCTCAGATCATTCTCGAACTCCAGCCCAATATTAAATAGCTTTAGCTTTGCACCCATATCATCATAGATGTTTAGTGTATACCCTTTTCTTATAGTATAGCTCCAATTATTCATCACGTGCCAAACGCCGTCTTTCTCAATTGAAACAGTAGCACTCTCAGAAAGCAGTCGATCTGCTTTTCTGAACCTCTGGAGTAGTTCGAACGTAACTACCTTCTTGCTCAGAGTATCCTCGAATTCCAACTCAATACTAAACGGAACTCCTTCTGCGCTCCAATTTATGTATTTCTCCCAAGAAATCTTGCCCTTACTAAGTCCTTTCGCTCTCCTATACCATGGACGTATCCTCGGGTCGTATTCTTCGTATATGTTAAGTCTACCCTCCTCTTCCCTGACCGAGTATATTCGTCCATTATTCGCGTCAGTTATCAACCATTCGCTGACCTTCCCTTTGGTTGAAGACGAAACCTTGGCATCTGAAGACATTTTGAGCCCCTTGTTCTCAAATTGCTCCTTTAGTTCATGTGGGATCTTGCCGTCCCTAAGATCACCCTTAGAATTCATATCAATAGTCAGCAGCGAAGCATCAGTTTCATCATAAACCCTCAGTTCATCTCCCTCTTTCCTGACAGAGTATGTCCGGTCATTATCCAGGTCGGTTATCAGCCATTCACTAGCTACCTCTTTGGCTGAAACTGAGATTCCAGCATTTGGGGATAGTTTGAGCCGCCTTTGCAGATCCTGCGGGATCCTGCCGTTCTTCAGATCATCTTCAAGCTTTACATCAAGACTAAAGAGCAACGGAGCATCAGTCGCCAA
>Ga0114922_10002737_pt1 | contig 16460 bp, 17 predicted proteins | sample AartaG_FD_100975 | JGI IMG/M metagenome (GOLD analysis project Ga0114922, IMG submission 100975) | Deep subsurface microbial communities from Aarhus Bay to uncover new lineages of life (NeLLi) - Aarhus_00045 metaG | ecosystem: Environmental > Aquatic > Marine > Oceanic > Sediment | place...
ATGAGCCAAATGGCAAGTCAAGAAGATGTTAAGACTTTGATCATCCAAGAGAGCGATGTTGAGGATTTTCGTGACCTCTGGCCTGCAATAAAAACCGGAGTCTCTGAAAAGAAACCTGAGAAAAAAGCCATGTATTCCATAAATCGGAGATGGGCTTTTGCTGCGGCCAGCGTTGTTGCCGTGTTCCTGGCCGGGTTTTTGCTCTTTAGGATCCTCTCACAGGATGGAGCCCTTTTGGATCAGGAGGGAGAAGCGAGATTTCAGATCAATTCTATTCGAGTCGGGGATGAGCCGGCAACTCCGTTTCTTTATCAGCCCAAAGATTCGGACATGATCTTGGTCTGGGCTGAAAAAAGTATGTAAAGGAGATATTTATGAGACGAAAAAAAATACTTTGGATAGTGTTCGGATTATTTTTGTTTTCGGGTCTCTTACTTCATGCCGATTATGTGGTGGAGTTGAAGACGAGGTTTTATGAGGGTGCGAGGGAAGGGAAGGTTGAGGCCCCTGAGTTTGTCACGTCCTCCTATCTCCAACCAACTGTGACCGCAACCATTCCTGCTAGGTTTTTATTGTCCGAGGAGAAGGCGCAGATCGGCAAGGTTTTCAATCTGAAAGATGTGAATTTGATCGCTGAGGCAGACCTCAGGTGGGGCGCTAAAAAAGGAAAAATTTCCCATCTCCTTAGGCTCAATGGAAAGGCCTACCGGATAGAAATTGCCATGCAGGCAATAAAGCACAAGATTTCTGAAGATTCCGGCAAAAAAGATTCCGTCCATCAGTTCAAGATCGGAATTTTCGAGCAGGCTGAGGGGAAAGAAACTCATCTCATGGATACAGATGTCATCCTCCCACAGAAAAAGATGGCTGTCTTAGGGTTCGAGAATAAAGAGGGAAAACCCTATTTTCTCTCTTTCCATGTGACGAATGTAGTCGGGACTCCGCCTCCTCCGCCATCTCCTCCACCTCCACCTTCGACATCAAATTATCCAACATCTGCACCGGTTCCTCCCCCGCCTCCTCCAAAAGAAATCAAACAAAACAAAAAGAAGATAGAGGAGTTCGAAAAGGGAGCAGTACAGTGTGTTGGTGAGATCAAACCCCCGAAGCTCATAAAAAAGATTGCTCCGATTTACCCAGAGAAAGCAAGACAGGCTAGAGTTGGAGGGATTGTGATTCTCGGTACGAGGACAGACACCCAAGGCCGAGTTTCCCGGGTGATGGTTTACAGGAGCAAAACCCCTCTATTGGATACTGCCGCCATCGCTGCGGTGAAGCAGTGGGTTTATGAGCCATTGATAATCGATGGCAACCCTGTTGAAGCGGTTTTCACGACGACAGTACGCTTTAATTTAAAACCGGAAAAGACTGAAACAGCCGAAGTTGTCGGAGGTATTGTAGGCGGCGTGCTGAAACTCGGAGATTCTGTCGAACGGCCCCGGATTATCAAAAAAGTCGATCCCATTTATCCGGATGAAGCAAAAAAAGCTCTTGTCCAGGGAGTTGTGGTTCTTGAAGTCACGACGGATGAAGAAGGCAACATTGCAAAGGTGTCGGTAGTGAAAAGTGATAGTTCTCTTCTCAATCAAGCATCGATCGATGCGGTCAAACAGTGGAAGTATGAGACAATGATGAGCAAGGGCAATCCCGTCTCTGTGTCCTTCTATGTCACTCTCACATACAGGCTAAAATAGGAGGCTTAAAACCAGAACGGGGATCCATCCGATGATGATGAATAAATCAGCGCTTCATCGGCAATAGAATCGACTGGGGGGTAGTCGTGTCCGTGTAATCCAGTTCAGAGCCCAGCAAGCTGTGGGGGATCAGGAATATAATCAGGAGAAGAATGGCAGCAGCCAGCACCCATCCTCTTGCAGGTTTGCCTTTGCGACCCGCTATCAGAGCGATGACCCATCCGATAAAAGCGATCAGTGTCTTATTATCCGTCAGGTCGAATCCGAAGGGGAATCCTGTCCATAGGGCGCCGAAAGCGAATTTTTGTACAAGGGGTCCCAAAATGAATCCCCCCACGAATAGAATCCCCGTTGTCCATAGCGCCAGCGTACGAGGATTACTTTTGGGCCTGAAGGCTTCTATTCCTGCTCGTGCTGAAAACAACATAGCCAAGAACATGATGATCACATGAGGTATGAGAGCCCAGAGAGGGACAGCCCCTTTAAACCTGATGATCACCGGTTTTTCACCTGTAAGAGATGTATCTTCTCCTTGATGTGAAAGGACGACTTTATATTGTAGTTTTCCTGCCGGAGGTTGAGAGGGGAGAGCACCAACGAGGGTGTTTTCTTGTCTTTCCATCGGAATACTGGTCCAGAGATCAGAGGTTTTGTGTCTTTTGTACAACACAACTCCAGATATCTCCGGATTTTGCACCTCGATCTGGACTGGACAGTCTATTCCGGTTTCATGTGTTGTGAGTAATTCGTAGCGAATCAGGGTGTTAGCGATCGTTGTTTTTCCATTGATAGGATAGGTGGGTCCGGTTCGTCTCTGGTAGACTGCTGTCGACAGTGTAATCAAAAACGCTAGTATCCATAAAGCCGCTTTTTTCATCTATTTCTCCTTCAGCACAATTTTTCGTTTCAAATTCCTACTCATTTCATAGACTTTATAACAAATCTATGTTTTATTCAATAAAAATTTATCGGCATGATTGGAAAGGAAAAGGAGATTTGGTTAAGGAAGGTTGGGATTTCGGGAAAACCTGATAAACCTATAAATGAAAGGATTGAGATGAAATAGAACCATTCTTTCTAGAAGTTCTTTTCTTGCATCGACTCTGGATATTTTGACTAGGCTTGCTTCTTCTCTTCTTTGTCCTCATTGCTGCCGCCACCTAGGTTCTCATCTTGATCATCATTGTTGAGTTCAACTTCGACTCCTAAGAGGTTAGCTGTGGCTTCATAGATCTGCTGGAAGTGTTTTTTCGAGGCCTGGAGATTTGCCAGGATTTCCCGTGTCTTCTGGATTTCCTGCTCCATTTCTGCGTCGATGTTTTCGAACTGGATTTTGGCTTCATCCATAGTCTTTTTGTAAAGTTCTTCTTGCTCTTTCGTTAGAGGCATTCTTTTCTCCTTTTTGGAGTGTTTCGTGGCTCATTATAGACCTGAGCATTTATGAGGTCAATCACCCCTTGAGAGGATTCAGGCGATGATTTTCCTTTTACCCCGAGAGGGAAAAAAAAGTGCGAGAGGGTCAGAAGAAAATAAATTTTATTTGGGAATAATATTGAATTGAAATTGTATATGATACGACTCTGGAAATTCGATTTGAGGAGAAGGATATGCAAAAAATAGTCTGTTTGTTAGTGCCGCTTATGTTTGTTTGTATTCTATCGGCAGATGTAGTGAATCCCGACACACCCAAAAAGGGTGTGTGGGATTTTCAGCTCGAGAAGGTTTGGCAAATCGAAAAAGCAGGTGAAGATGTGTTTGGCCGCCCATTCAGCCTGGTGGTTTCGGATGATGGGCACGTGTGCGTTTATGATGCCGGGAATGATATCAATTATATTTTCGATGGGGATGGCCGATTCCTAAAGGCTTTTGCCCCAGCAGGCCAGGGTCCAGGAGAGATTCAGCGACAGGGATCGTCTTTTATTACCGACAAAAAGATCATTATTGATGGCATGGGCAGCCTCAATTATTTCAATAAAAAAGGGGATTACATCAAATCCAAAAAGAAGGATATTCTTCAATCCGTCGTCCATATTTTTATTTCCGAGGACGAATGCATAACAGCCCCATTGACCCTGATCCATATGTCCGATGGAAACGGGAAGATCCGGAGGTTAAATCTCGAGTCGGGGAAAGATAAAGCAATTGCTGCCTTCTCGGTGTTTGAGGGCGGTGTGGCGAGCAGCAAAAGTCAAGTCGTCGATGTTATCGTCCCCGGTTTGACTCCCACGATGACCATGGCCTATGCAGAAGGCCGGCTATATTGGGGTATGAATGATTCTTATGTCATACATATCTCGGGATTGGAGGGAAATGAACTTGGTGTTTTCAGAGTCAGGCGGAAAAAAGCAAAAGTATCCGATTCCTTCAAAAAACAGTACTTCAGCAACGATGATATTCCACCCGATATGCTCAAACAACTTGTGGATGGCCTCCCGAATGAGATTGCCAGTTTTCACAGGATCGATGCTCAGGAAGGGCTTGTTTATGTGTTTGTGCCTGAGTTGGAGTTGGGTGAGAAATGGCCGAATATTAAACAGATCGATATTTTTTCGCTGGAAGGAGAATACCTGTACAGGGCGAAATTGGAGTTCGGCGACGATCTGAAGCCTTTGTTTTCCCCTCTTCATAACATCGCGATAAAAGGGAAGGATCTGTATATCGTTCTCACAGATAAAGATGATAATGTCCTCGTCTCCAAGTACAGGATAAAACTCCCGATTGATTCTAGATGATTTTTATTTTATCGGAGTGATGTGCAGCTCGTAAATGTCGGTTTCATAGTTGTACGCCAGATGGAAAATCTTATCTTGGCCAATTTCGTATGCATTGCTGAACAGAGTGAAGCTGTAGGATGCATCCTGGTATGGATGAAGCGGGAAAGAAAAAGATCTTTTTAGGATCTTCCCATCCAGATCCATCACAACCACCTCGTATTTTTCATCTTTTTTTTCGTATGTTGTCACGTAGATCTTTTTATCGGCCACTTTGAAGCTGAAGAAAGCCGGGAAATTTTCTTTAAATTTGTAGTTGAACTGCCTTTGCAAACTCTCCCAATCCGGAAGGGCCTGTTGTCGTTTCACGTAAGCTTTTTTGTATTCCTTCGGAACTTTTTGCAACTTGTAGTCTTTGTCGATCTCATACAGGAGATTTCCCCGTTTGTCGAAGACAGAAATGTGAAAGCCTTTTCTGTTGTCAGCCAGAAAAATTTTGTCATCCACAATGGCATAATCCACATATTCTGGGATCGCATTAAAATCTTGTTTGGGTGTTGGCTTTGGTTTAGTCCCTGCTCGAGGAGGCGGAGGGGGAGGAGGAACCTGAGGACGTATTGCCTCGCAAAGCTGTTTGGTGGGTTTAAATTCCTGATTGTACAGGCGGCCGAAGTGGCGAAGCCGCATGGCCCCAGGATTGATCTTCTCTACTTCCATCGGGAAACCCACGTAATTCTCTCCGATAGGTAGCAAGGGCCACGTTCCATAATTGTAGGGAATGATGATCTGTGTTTCTTTGACAATATCCCCATCATAGGAGTAGAAGATGAGTTTCCCCATGGTGTTTGCCAACAAATGATCGGGAAAGGCCGTTATTTTGGGGGGATAATTAAATTCGCCCGGCCCTGCTCCTCTGCGGCCGAATTTTTTTTCCAGGTGAAAATCCTCCAAGGAAAAAATGGCAATGTGTGTCCGTTCGGGGATAATGATTTTATCATTGGCAACCAAGAGAGAAACAGGTTCTATAACATCAGGCAATGGAATGATCTTCGACTCCAATTCTTGTGTGTCAAGGGTCCAGCTGTACCTGGCGATAAATAATACTGAAATCAAAGATAAAAGGACAAAAGAATAAACCAAAGGCCTTTTCAATTTAGGTTTTATCTCCCATTAAAATATGGCGCATGGCTATCTGGATTGTCAAGCGAATAAATATAATCTGCTTTTCAGCGATCTTACCTCTGGCTATTTTGATGATGGCCGTTTTGATAGGAAGTCTTGTGTGGGCCTATCAAGATGCTGAGAAAAGAGGGAAATCAGGGTGGCTTTTCGTCCTGAAATCAAATTAGGCTAATTTGCCAGAGGTTGATCGATGACAAAGGGAAGGGGAACATCTATTTCTTTTAACTGCCCTGTTGAATCGTGACAGAATGATTTTTTCAGCGATGTGAATCCACAACCTTTCAACACCATTTCCAGAGTTCCATGATCAAAACAGTACGTCAAAAACAGCTGCAGAGTCTCTTTCAGGTTTTCAACCGCGTTCTGTTGGGTTTCCCCACATGCCCAAACATCCAGGGTAGGACAGGAAGCGAGGTAATATTTGACCTCTTTTTTGACTTCGATCGGAAAAGATACGGTAAAAGTGATTTTTGCTTTCATTGTTGACTTCCATATATATATACGGACCAGAAGGCATTTTTGTTGCTGGGTATTAAATTTTATCCCTGCCAGATATACCTGTGCACCTCCATAGAGGTTATTCAGTAGATTATTACGGCAAGAATTATGACAAAGTGTCAGAATACTTGATTTTGAGTTTGGCCTCGATAAGAGCATCATGATCGAGTTGGAGCAATTTTGACAATTTGTGGACGAAATGGTCTTCGTACTTGTCTAATTTTTCGTCAGCATAGATGATTTGCCAGACTGCTTCGACGACTTTTGTCTTTTCTTCTTTTGTGTAGTTTTTGTTGACAATGTTGGTGAATTCCCAGAGATCTGTGCTTTCTTCACGTTTCCTGTCGGCTATCTCCATCAGTTCTTCGGCGGCCTCGGCCGAGAGCTTGAATTTCTTTTTCAAAATGGCTGTCAGTGTTGTTTTTTCTATGCTCGAAAATTCATCGTCGGATTTTGCAACCTCCAGAAGGATTATGCATGTGGCTATTTGTATCCGTTCGAATTCATCTTGCTCTTGTATAGCGGAATCCACCTCTGGGGTTTTCAGCAACCTCTTCTTCAAGTTGAACATGACACGACCTCCTGATAAAGAATACCAGCAAGCTCGAGTCGAGTCAATTTTATGTGGATATTAGGTCTTTTTCCATTTGAGCCCACTCCTCCCACCACACCCTGCAATATTGGTTCGCCCAAGGGGTAAAAAAAGCATTGGCATTTTTTATGAATAGTTCAGGCTAAGCGAATGGGGGAAATATTTCGTATCACTTATTGGGTCTTGTGATGATATTGTATATGATAAATTAGATGAGAAACGATAGTGCAGAGTTAATCGAAAAAGCCTGTTCTGGCGACCTTGCTGCATACCAGGAATTCATCCGAATGTACAGCCCGCGTGTTCATGCAATAGCTTACCAAATGGTCGGGAACTCGATCGATGCCCAAGATATTGCTCAAGAGGTTTTCATAAGGCTCTACAGATCGCTGCGCACATACAAACCTCAGTTCACCTTCACAACATGGCTTTATCGTCTGACTGTAAACCATTCGATAGACTACCTGCGTAAGCATAGCCGGCACAAAAACATATCCCTAGAAAATGTACAGAATGAATCGATGCTAAAGGACAGCGCTCCTTCTCCCGATAGATCTCTGGAATTGAACGAGCTGAAAGGGGCCATCCAACAGATTTCAGAGAGGCTGACTTGGAAGCAGCGCAAAGTATTTGTGCTCAGAGAGTTACAGGGCTTTTCGACGGATGAGGTTGCTCAGATCCTGAAGTGTCGTGTTTCGACAGTTCGGGTTCATCTATCCAAAGCCAGAAGACATATCAAGGATGCTCTATTGAAACATGGTTTATCGAGACGATCAGGCTTGATAAGCCAGGAGGATTAATAAGATGAAATGCCAGAGGGTAATAAAACAACTTATCTTGTTCGTGGGTGATGATCTTCCGGAAAGAAAAAAGAAATCCGTCGAATCTCATCTCAAGCATTGCCCAACCTGTATGAATCAACTTGAAGAGTTTAGGAAAATGAAAGAAAATGTGCAGGAAATTGCACGATTGGATCTTCCCGCCTCACTCCGTCCCGATTTTCCCGAGAAGGTCATAAAAAATATTCGGCCCTCACGAACTAAATCCTCGTTTTGGTTAGTGCCAAAACCTGTCCGTGTCGCCGGAATTTTTGCGCTCGCGACCATTCTGATTGCATCAGCAATTGTCATTTTTCTTTCATCCGGCAAAGTTACATCGGATAGGCTGCTAGAGGAAATCTTATCGATCTCCGATAGGGGATCTTCGGAGTTGGCGTGGGATCCGGAGCACATCTTCTTCAAGACCTTCGATGGCCCTTACCGGTTGGATAACTGGGAGGCTCCTAAACAATCCGGGGTGTATGCTGTATTACACAAAACGACCTCCGATGAAGGGCCAATCACTTACATCATTGATTACTGCGGACAGGGCCGAAACCTATCTTCTTACAGGGGATATCCCTGGATCCATCACCGGATAAAACGTTTGGTCGCTCGCACAGGCGCAACAGAGAATGTTTACATTGCCGTTTTTCTGATGCCCGACTCGTCAAAGCTGGAGCGTCGGCAAATCGAAGAGGCTTTGGTAAAAACTTTCAATCCTTATTTTAATAGAGGAGTATGAACATGAAATTATGGAAATCATTAATTATCAGTGCGTTTATTTTAATTCTTGTTTTATGGATGACGGGATGTTTTGTGTTGTCTGTCCATCCATTGTATTTCGAGAATGACCTGGTTTTCGAATCCGGTCTTGTGGGGACTTGGGGTGAGAAAGAACATGAGAAAGACCTTGAAGAACTATGGATCTTTAAAAAATCTGGGGATAAATCCTACCGATTGATCGTCAAGGAAAAAGATATGGGAGAGGGAATGTTTGAAGCTCATCTGCTCAAACTTGGAGAACACCTGTTCCTGGATCTCTATCCTGAGGAGCCCGAAACAGGCTCTGAGTTTTACAACATGCATGTCATTCCGGCCCATTCCTTTATGCGGGTTTCGTTGGAAGGCCATGTGCTCCGCCTGGCTTTTTTTGACCTAGATTGGCTGAAAAAAAATATCGAGCAAGGTAATGTGAACATCAAACATGAACGCCGGGAAGACATGATCGTTCTTACGGCCTCGACTGAAGAGCTCCAGGAATTTGTACTGAAACATGTTGAAGAAGCTTTCAAATTTGAAGAAGAAAGCCTGCACCGGTTTTGGTAGAGGGAGATCTCAGGAGATTTTTTTTACAAAAACGACATGGATGATGTAGGCATAGGAAAATGAGACAAGGATGGATACCAGAGTTCCCAAGAATAGTCCGAAGGGAATATAGGAGTAGCGGACAAGAATGGCATAAAGAACTACACTGGAAGCGCTGAGAAGGGCCACTTTCATCATGGCCGAGGAAAACAGAGATCCGTGAGAAAAATACGTGATCAATAGTGTGCCCGTGAACATGGCAGGAAACATGGCGAACATTCCACCTAAAAGCGGGCCTCCGATCTTTCCCATAAAAACAGCCAAAGCAATGATGGTCCCGCTGAATAATCCCCTAAAGATCAAAGATTGAATCGTACTCTTGAGCTCGCTCCCTGATTCTGATTTGACTTTTATTCCTTTTTCGATCAGGAAAACCGACAGGAACGCCACGAAAACATAGATTGCTATCGCATACAAAAAGTTATCGAAATTCATATGGACGAGGAAAAGAGAAAGCCCGCTCCAAACAAGGAATGAGCTACCAAGAGCAAGAAAAAAGTTCGTTCTGACCAATGATATATAGACGACTAAAAACAAAGCGTTTACAGCGCCTATGGCAGGGATTATTGTTGTGGCATCAACGGCAATAACAGGAGTTTGGGTCCATCCTATAAAGAATAAGGCAATAAGAGCAGTGGAAGGGAGACCGGTGATGGTGCCGCCGATTTTTGTGCCGTGTTTATCGGCGAGGTGGGTGGCTACAGATACCCAAGCCCCTCCAATCAGAAAAGACAAGACTAATTTTAAAATGAAAATGTTGTTCAATCGATAATCTTCACTAATCTGCCCGCCTTGTTATTCATCGGTTTTTCGGGATTTTCTATGACGGTATGAGCAGAGAAAAATGAGACCTTTTTCATTCTTTGAGCTGATTTTATATGAAAGGATGTGAGGAATTGACTTTTATAAAGCTTGTACTTTTGTAATCAATTGTCTGATTTCGTCTATCGTTTTTTGTATTCCGGCTTCTTCATTCAACGCTATTCGTTGGAATGCTGAATGTTTTGTACGAAGACATTTGTCTTTAGTATCTTCGAGGATTCTGATCGCTTGGCTCAGCTGGTTCGACACTTGTCTGCTTATTCTCCCAATTTCTATTTCTTGGTTTTGGCTCATTTTTCCCTCACTTCCTTCTGCTTTATATTATTTTTTTGCCCATCTGTCCAGTATTATTCGACTTAAGCCGTTTCCCAGCGATTCCAAAAAGGTGCGGATAAAGAATATCGATGCATATCGTTTGACTTGGGGTGAAAAGTTGGATTTAATTATCACAGAATGAGAACACCAGGGAAAATTGTTGTTTCCTTAGGAATCGTTATATTAATGCTGGTATTGGGCAGTAGGAATGGTTTTTCCGCCCGTGAAGGGATCGATGCCCTTTGTGGGGAGTATGTATCGACATGGACAATGTTTTATCCATCACGAGCCTATTCTCGTGGTTTCCAAGGATCGATATTCCATTTTGAAGATTTTTCCCAGAAGAAAATCCATTCTTGGATCGAGTTTAATCAACAGACTTTGAAGAGCATAAAAAATATAATGCCGAAACTCACTGTAGATGAAAGGATCAATGCCAGGTTGTTGCGGACACAGATCTTATTTGAGCTCGATAAATGGGAAAAGGAAGCCCCACACAATAACTCCCCTGGATTTTATTCAGGAAATATTGCTCAGGCTGTTCCTCGCGTGTTGAATTCAAACATTTTGATGCCGGGTGAAAAAGTCAAATTGATCCTCCAAAGAATGGAAAAAGTCAGAATCTTATGTGAGGCAGGAAAACAGATGCTGGAAGATGGAAGCCCGGAAGATTTACGACGAAGTATCAGAACTCTTGAACGATCGGCCGCCTTTTTTGAGGATAGACTTCCTGGCAGGGTCAAGGAATGGCTTGAACCGCTGGAGCTTGAAAAATTCACGAGCGAATGCCGGAACACGTCGAATGAGGTTCAAAGCTTACTTTCTTTTATCAAGGATAAGATAGAGCCCAATCTCACTCTCTCCGACAGCCCGATCCTGGGCCGGGAAAAATATGCGCAAAAACTGAAGCTCTACACAGATAGCGATTTAACACCAGGGCAATTGGAAAAAATGGCCTTTAAAGAGATCCAGGAAGTCCGGAAGATCATGGCGGAAGCGGCAGTAGCGTATTTGCGAGAGGCTTATCCCGATCGGGATATCCCCGATGAGTATGATGCTTTGGTAAATGCTGCCCTAAGGGATATGGAGGAAAACCGGCCCTCCACGGAGCAGGAATATCTTTTGAAACTGAGAGATTTTGCTAAACTAGCGGAAGATTTTGTGCGGAAGAAAAAAATTGCGACCATTCCCAAAAATCAGACTTTAAGTATCGAGCTGGCGCCGGAAAGCGCAGGCCCTTCAGCCAGAATCGGTTATGTGAGACCAGCACCTTCTTTTTCGCCCAATCCCTGGACGACCTGGTTTCTCGCCAATATTCCCGATTCCTTTCCTGAAAAAGAACGGGAAGATTTCTGGCGTTCGTTCAATTTCCATTTCAAAAAATTCATCGTTATCCATGAGTTGTTTCCAGGGCACTATATCCAGTCAAAGATCACACGCGAAAATCCTCATCCCGTCCGTATTCTTTTTCCCTATGGACTTTATTCTGAAGGATGGGCCACCCTTTGTGAACGTGTAGCCTTAGAAGCCGGATGGGATAACGGAAACAAACTTACCCTTCTAGCTCAATTAAGAAAGAGATTGGAAAACGCCAACAGAGCCTACACCAGCGTGCAGGCCCACTGCCGGGGTTGGAGCGAGGAACAGGTTCTTGAATTTTCTGTGAAAACATCCCTGCTGGCCCCACAATTCGCCAAAAGCCTCTGGGGACGGCTGATGCGGTCTCCGATGCAGATCACATCCTATTTTTTGGGCTATAAGAAGTTTGATGAGATCTATGAAGCTGAGAAAAAACGTCTGGGTCCGAAGTTCCGGACTCTCGATTTTATGGACACCATCCTGCGAGCTGGCCCTGTCCCGATCGATGAATTTCCCGCCATCTTCGCAACTAGACAGAATTGACATCCGGCTTTGTTGCTCATATAACTTTGTTGAAGATGAAAGTTGTCCGGAAAACCACTGAAATCGTCATCATCTTTTTATTTGTGGTCCTCGTAGCTGTTGTATTTTATCAAGTTGTAGCCAGATATATTTTTAACGATCCTCCCTCTTGGACTGAGGAGTTAGCCCGGTATTGCCAGGTCTGGATCATCCTTCTCACATCCTCCATTTGCATCCGTAAGGGCAGCCACTTGGCGGTGGACTATTTTGGCCACAGATTAAGCGCGGGAGTAAAAAGAAAAATAAACATCGTGATGAACATACTCATCGCTTTGTATATTTTTGTCGTTATCATATTTGGATGGAAATTGATGGTTGTGGGGCAGTATCAGCTTTCTCCAGCATTGCAGGTGCAAATGTCTTTTGTCTATGTCATTTTTCCTTTGAGCGGAGTTTTGATGTTACTTGAAGCCATCATCAAAACAACCGGTCTTATCAGAGAAAGAACTCATAATCCTCCGGAGAACTAGGAAAGTGCTCATTTTATTTTTATCCATTTTGATTCTCCTTTTACTGGGAATGCCGATCGCATTTGCTCTGGGAATTGGCTCCAGTTTTTCTCTCCTGGCCGACAGCACCTTGCCCATGGTGTTGGTGCCGCAACGGATGTTCACAGCCCTGGACTCTTGGCCGATCATGGCGATCCCGTTGTTTATGCTGGCAGGGGAATTGATGGATAAAGGAGGTATTTCCCGGAGGATCGTGGATTTTTCAAGCGCCTGTTTCGGATTTATCAAAGGAAGCCTGGGGATGATTTCAGTTATGGCCTCGATGATCTTTGCCGGTGTCTCCGGATCATCAACGGCTGATACGGCGGCAGTCGGTTCCATCATGATGCCTGCTATGAAGAGAAAAGGATACGACATGGATTTTGCCACAGCCCTGATCGCTGCAGCCGGAGCTATTGGGCCGATCATTCCCCCCAGCATACTGATGATCCTGATAGGTTATGTCACGGATACGTCTGTTGCCAGTTTATTTTTAGGGGGAATCGTCCCCGGTGTGTTGATCGGGATCGGTTTGATGGTAGTGTCCTTCCTTCATGCGCAAAAAGGGGGGAAAGCCTACGTATCTGCATCGAAATTTCGTTTCCAAGAAGTGTTGAGAACCGGGAAAAGAGCGCTCCCCGGACTTGGTTTGCCATTCATTATCGTATTCGGCATTCTGGGAGGAATCTTCACGGCCACAGAAGCTGCTGTCGTGGCTGTGGTTTACGGATTGATCGTGGGCATGTTCGTGTACAGAGAGATAACATTGAAGGGACTCCCGAAAATATTTTTAAAATCGGCTGAAACATCTTGTGTGGTCATGTTTATTGCATGCACAGCCTTTCTTTTTGCCTGGATGATAACCGTTAAACAGTTGCCCGCGCACTTGGGTGATTTTCTGAAAGACAGCATCGGAAGCAAGGTGATGTTCTTGGTATTGTTGAATATCGTTCTACTGATCATTGGAATGTTCATGGAAAGCTTCTCCGCCATTATCGTTTTTATGCCCATCCTATTCCCGATCGCTCAAAGTTTTGGAGTGGATCCCATTCATTTCGGGATAATCGCCACTGTCAATCTTGCCATCGGCTATATAACGCCACCTTATGGAGCGACGCTTTTTGTATCTTGTGGAATTTCCGGGAGAAAAATAAGAGAGGTCACACCTAGGGTAGTTCCGATCATTGTGGCCATGATCGTTATTTTATTGATCGTGACCTATTTTCCGGAGTCATTCATGTGGATACCCAAGTTGGCTATAAAATGAAAAGAATCCTGTTTTTAAAAGTCATTATGATTGTTGTTGTCCTTGTGTTTGGTGTGGCGTGCAAGGGAGATGGAGATAAGGTTTATATTATTAAAACCAGCCTCAGCCAGAATCCCCAGGAACCTCAAGTCAGGGCTGTGGAGTTATTTAAACAGATCGTCGAGGAAAAATCAGAGGGAAAAGTCAAAGTCGAGATCTACCCGAATAACCAGTTGGGGAACCAGCGTGATGTGGTGGAAGGAATACAGCTGGGAACGATCCAGATGAGTAATTGTGCCAGTGTTGTGGCCGGTTTTGTCCGTGAATTGAATATCTTCGAGCTTCCGTTTCTCTTCGAGAACAAGGACCATTTTTACGCTGTTCTCGATTCCGTAATAGGGGAGAGCCTTCGACCTGCATTTGAGAAACGAGGGTTCCATCTTTTGGGGTATTTCGATGCAGGGGTCAGGCATGTCATGACGGTGGATAAACCGGTGAATTCCATCGGGGACCTAAAAGGTCTCAAGATCAGGACGATGGAAAATCCCCTTCACCTGGCAGCGTTCGAAGCATTTGGAGCCAATCCCATGCCCATGGCTTACGGCGAATTGTACACAGCGCTAGAGCAGCATGTGATAGATGGGGCAGAGGCGGCCAACACCAATTATTTATCCAAAAAATTTTACGAACCTGCCCCTCGATGGGCAATGGTAGGATGGATGCATCTAATTGAAACAGTCATCATGAGCCGGTACTTTTACGAAAGATTGCCACTCGAATATAAAAAAATCATCGACAAGGCGGCATTGGAAATGATCCACAAAGAACGACAGTGGTACAGCGAGAGTGAGAATAATGCCCTTCAAAAATTGGTTAAAGAAGGTGTGAAGATCACTCACCCTGAAAGAAAGCCGTTTGTGGAGATGTCACAAAAGGTCTACATAGAATGGGCGAATAAAGTGGGTGGCATGGATTTGATCGAGAGAATTATTCAATTCGATTACAGCCAGAATAAAAATTCCGCAGTAGAGAAAGGGAGGAAATGGTGGAATATCGCCTTTTGGGTCGAACAGGATTGAAAGTTTCTCCTCTTTGTCTGGGAACAGCGAATTTTGCCGACCCCACGCCGGAAGAGGAATGTATCGCTATCGTGAATAGGGCCATCGATGCAGGGATCAATCTGATAGACACCGGGAACAATTATGCCAAAGGGGAATGTGAACGTGTTGTTGGCAAGGCCCTTTCTCTTAATAACAACCGTCAAAAAATGGTGTTGGCCACAAAAGTCCACTATCCGATGGGCCCGGGTCCCAATGATAGCGGGAATTCACGGCTTCATATACTGAAGGCCTGCGAAGACTCGCTACGTCGGTTGAACACAGATTATATCGATATTTACCAGATCCATCGTCCTTCTCCCGATATCGCGGTGGAGGAAACATTGGGGGCTTTGACCGATTTGGTCCGGCAGGGAAAAATCCGGTATGCCGGTTGTTCCACCCATCCTGCCTGGCAGGTGATGGAAGCATTGATGGTTAGCGAAAAATACGGGTATGCAAAGTATATTCTTGAACAGTCGCCGTACAACCTGCTGGATAGACGGATAGAGAACGAACTCATTCCGTTGTGCAAAGCCTATGGGCTGGGAATAATTGCCTGGGCGCCGATGGCCATGGGAGTTCTGATCGGACGTTATTCTTCCGCTGAAGACTATCCTGCAGATTCTAGGGCTGCGCTTCGTGGAGGAATCTATGCAGAACGGGTGACAGAGAAAGGGATCGAAGTGGGAGATCGTTTTGTTCAACTGGCTAAAGAAAGCGGGATTTCTCCGGCACAGCTTTCCATATTGTGGGTCAAAAACCAGGATGGGATCACGGCTCCCTTGATTGGACCGCGTTCGGTCAAGCAGTTGGAAGAGCTCCTTCCTGTTTTGGAGATGCAGATTGATAAAGAAGTGAAGGAATCCTGTGATGGATTGGTCCCTCCGGGGAGTGCGACGGCGAATTTTTTCAATTCAGCCGAATGGATGAAGATGAAAATTTTATAAAGGATGTATGAGATGAAAAGAACTTCTCTCTATCTGGTTCTTTGTGCTTTTATTTTAAGTATGTTCTGTGTCCATGCCTTCGGTCAGACCGAGGGGGATATCGAGGATCTTTATAAAAAAATCGAACAAAACAAGGATCGCCATATCGCTTTTCTTCAGCAGCTCATCCAGGCTCAAAAGGGAGGGGAAGAAAAGGTCCAAGCTCTTGTGGCAAAGAAGTTTGAGGAGCTGGGATGCGCAGTCGAAACGCTGAGGATCAAACCCACCAGCTTGAAGTTCAAATACCAGTTTGCGGCTGAAGATGTGATTCCGGACAAAAAAAGGATAAGCATTGTGGGAAAATACCCGGGTTCCCGCAATGGGAGGAGTCTCTTAATGTTTGCCCATCCGGATAGCGAAGATGTCCATTCGACAGAGATATGGACGCACGATCCCTTTGCCGGCGAAATAGACAATGGGCGGTTATATGGATGGGGCGTGGCCGATGATCTTTCAGGTGTTGCTGTCATGACTGGGGCTCTCTCGGCATTGCTTTCTGCAGGGCATAAGCCCGGGGGAGATGTCTTTCTCTGCAGCACTCCAGCCAAGAAAAATGCACAGGGAGTGATCGCTCTTTTGAGCAGAGGGTATGTGGCCGATGCCTCCATTTATCTTCATCCGGCTGAATCGGGTGTGGGCATGAGAGAGATAAAAGCCATCGCATCAGGCTTGCTCCAATTCCGGATAATAATTCGGGGA
>Ga0114922_10002738_pt1 | contig 16456 bp, 12 predicted proteins | sample AartaG_FD_100975 | JGI IMG/M metagenome (GOLD analysis project Ga0114922, IMG submission 100975) | Deep subsurface microbial communities from Aarhus Bay to uncover new lineages of life (NeLLi) - Aarhus_00045 metaG | ecosystem: Environmental > Aquatic > Marine > Oceanic > Sediment | place...
CACAAGGTGAATCGCCGTCAGGCGAGAGAGGGTGCCCTGGGGTACAAGGTGAATCGCCGTCAGGCGAGAGAGGGTGCCCTGGGGTACAAGGTGAATCGCCGTCAGGCGAGACAAGGTGAATTGCGCAGCAAGACAAGGTGAATCGCCGTCAGGCGAGAGAAGGTCCCCTGGGGGAGAGGGTCCTCTGGAGGAGAGGGTGCCCTGGGGTACAGCGTGTCCCTTCAAGGTATGGGGGCTATCTAATGTACTCATTAGTAGCAGTCGAACTGGTGTACCCCGCCAGGGTGGATTTCGAAATTTTCGAAATCCACGCATGGAAACAGATCCGGCTTCAGTGCAAGCCGCGCTCCCGGTGTGCCACTCTGGACTCCTGCAGCTTGTTCTTCATCAGGTTCAGCGCTTCCAGATAAGGCACCGTGCCGTTGGAGCGGATCACATCCCTGCCTTCCTCAGTATCCGCGTAACGTATGAAATCCTTGATCACGTCCGCATGCGGGCTGTTTTCGTTGTAGACCAGATAGAGCGGCCGGTATAACAGGTAGTTCCCGCTCTTCACATTTTCGTAACTGGGCGATTTACCATCCAGTGTGAGGATCTTCAGATCCCGTTTGCGCACACTGCTGATACCCGAAATCGCCAAAGCATTCTGGTTGGTGACCAGCTCCTTCTCAAGCGGGCCTGAAGATTTGAAAATCCTGGTTGCTGCGAATTCCTGTTCATAATCGTTAAACAACAACTTGCGGGCCGTGCGACCGACGCCGGAAATCTTTCCCTTACGCGCAAACAGCTCAATCGGAGCGTCATTGCCCCCCAGCTGGCGCCAGTTGGTAATCTCTCCCAGATACACCTTGCGCAGATTGTCCAGGGAAATATTTTTGACGGGATTGTTCTTGTGCGTGATAACAACAAGCGCATCCCAGGCGACCGGCACCTGGGTAGTACCGCGTTCTTCCTCGGCACTGAAAATTCTGCGCCGACAACTGCCGCCGATGTCGGCTGACATGGCGGCAACTTCGCGAATGCCACGCGTTGCTCCACCGCCCTGTACGTCGATGACAACACCCGTCTTCTTTTCGTAAGCCTTTGCCAACGCAACCAGATAGGCTTTCTTGGAAATCCCGCAGCCCACCCAACGTAACGTCGGTTTTTGTTCCGCCAAAATCGGCTGCGCCCAGATTGCCAGCGAAACCAGCCACACCACTAATATTGAAAGCTTTTTCATCACCATACCCCCCCGGGGTCAAGCCATGCCGTACCGGTGCGCTACGCTACAGCCTGCCCCCGGTACCGACCTGGTATTTCCTGACAAAATCGATATACAGACTTTTCAGCTGTATCGACGGGGAAGATTAGAAATTGAGCCTAAACTGAAAGATATGCTTATCTGACAAGGGAGCCGTGAAATATCACCGCCTGTCCGGAAAACCGCAACGAGGCGGCGCTGAAGATCTCCAAGGCCGTTTTCGGAGTATACTGCAGAGCTGTCCGCCGGCGCCTGTCTATTTTGGCAACATAGCCGATTCACACTTAATTAACAGCGCCTTATACGACATTACAGAGCACGTACTGTGGCCATGAAATTGTCGCCGGAGCAGTGGTGTCTGACAAAGCACGACTGGAGAAAACCACCATGAACAGAAAGAACTTTCTCCTCATTGTCTGTTGTTTGAATGCTCCGCTTCAAATCACTTATGGACAGATTATTGCCACCGAAAAGGTACAGCTTTCTTCGGCCTGCCCCTCGGCACAAGAGTTGGCCGTGTTCACGGGAAGCAGTGTTCCGGCCTTGCTCGGCACACCGGTTCAACAGATTTCATTACTCAACTATTCCCAGGGCCAGTTGTCACCGCTAAGTTTTCAGATCGATCAGAAAGATCTGCAAGGTCGTTACCAGATCGAGGAAACTCCACCCGGCGGACCACAGTCCCGGAGCGCGGCTCTGGACGAGAATGACGAACTGGTTTTCAGGATCGCGGACAGCGGTAATAAATTACCAGGGGCATCGGAATTGGTGAGGCGGTATTCACTGGTCGAACTTCAGGTCAGTGACCCGAATTCGGGGATATCAGGTTGGATTTACGCCAGTATTTCAAGCCAGCACGGACCAGTTTCATCGGGCAACATCATCCGCTATCTGCCGGACACAGACTCGGTTCGAAGCGGGCTATATCACATTGGCTTCTCCGAACAGTTGCCGTTTCTGGTCGATACATTCCATTGGAAGCTGGATGGTAACCACGCCTGGAGTCCGGATATCAGCGACACGATGAAGATCCGCCACCGTGGAACGTTTCTCGGCTTCATCCCCTTCCAGAGAACTCAGAGCGATTACAGTTCCAGACTCGTTTCGGTAAAGGAAGGTCCGTTAAGGATTATCAGGCGTACCAGCAACCGGATACGCATGCTCTGGAAGCTGAAGACACCTACGCTTTATGTAGACTATGTGATGATGCCGGATGGCTTTGTCATGGATACCATCATTGATATTCCCTTTAACATTGGCTTGTTTTTCAGCAATGTTGAAACCCTGACCACCATGGACTGGAATGATGCTCCGGAACTACCGAAACTGACCATTCATTCCCCCGACGGCGTAACGGAGCTTGCTGTCGATGGACGCATGTCAGCCGACAAGCAGGCGTTCAATACAGCCAACACACGCCATTTTTCAGTCAGCAGCTCGTTTGGGGATATGTTTGTAAGTCTGGATATCCCGGATGATTTTCCGATACAGCCCTGGCTCTATCTGCGCGATGACATCGAAGAGGCCGATTCACCTGAAAATCATGCCGGTCAATTTGGTAACGTCGGTTTCAGAACCACAGAGTGGGAGCGGATCGATACCAAAGTACAGCACTTGACGTTCACCATATGCATGAGCGCCGCATCTTAACCAAAAAAAACCCCACCATAAGGTGGGGTAAAAACGCTTTTCAGCGTCGGAGGAGTCAGTCACACATCAAAACTGTTTCGAATTTCCTTTGGAGTACGCCTTTAAACAAAGGCGCAATCCTAAAGGATTCCATCCCTGGATCGAGACTGCCGACCTTTTCCCTGCTGTCGGTCGGCGCGGTATTTTCTTTAGGCATCCACTTGCTACCGCTTCCCTTTCCTTGTCTCTTACTATGCAATGCTGATGCCAACTCTCTATAAATAATATTTAACCCTTTATATACAGCCTATTATGCATATTTCACGAAAACAAAGGGGGACATACCGACTGCCGGTGACGTGAAACCGTTCTGATAGCGTCGGCAGACCGTCAGGCATCGACGGGATACCGGCACAATCAGGCTGTAAATGTGGTCTCCTGGCCTGCCAGCCCTTCATTTGTGTGATCGTAACGGATTCAGCATTATTACCTGAACGTGACTGCGTTGAACAGGATTAACAGCTGCCCGCCAGGGTGGGCTGCCCGTTATTCGTCGTAACTGCCATCTTCTGCTCGTTTTTTTGCTTCAGCGTAGCGATCAGGCCCTCTACGCCTCTGGCTTTTATTTCTGCACCGAAGGTGCTGCGATAGTTGGCGACCAGGCTGATACCTTCGATACGCACGTCGTATACCAGCCAATGCCCGTTTTTCCTGTACATATGGTAGTTAACGGGCATGACTGCCATGCCCTCCGGTCTCACCTCGGTGCGCACGACCGTTTTATCCGGCGCACCGGAATTTCGTTCCGGCAGATAGCTGATGTCTTCAGGTGACACTCTGTGAATGGCCGTCGCGTAGGTACGAATCAGAAGCTGTTTGAACTCCTGCACAAACTGTTGCCGCTGGCTATCACTGGACTGCTTCCAGTATTTACCCATGGCCAACCTGGACATACGTTCAAAATCGGTATGCGGCAGAAGAATTTCGTCTACCAGCAGAGACAGGCTTTCGGGGTGCAATGTTCGGCCACCGCAGTCATGCTGGAGCGCCGCGTACATCCGGTCGGTAGCCTGATGAATGACCGCTTGAGGGTTATTGCTAACCCCTGCCTGTGCTGACACGCCCGACAGAAGAATCAGGCTCATACACAAACCGACAAACCAGGAGAATCCATGCATCGTACACCATCCTCTCGGCGTTGACTGAACGCTAATCAAGTGTGTCATGATGCATTCGACTTGCTGTCTGTCGACGAGTTCCCCGACCAGAGCCCTCGAGCCGTCGTATAACCCTGGCCTCACTCAACAATTCATCGAGCCGCATCGGCTTTGATGGGCACGCGGATAACACCAGGGCGCGCAGTAGTTCATGTCGCTTGAGGACGAGAAAATAGTCTTCCGGGTGCAGAATATGCGCCGCCAGTTCGAATCCGCTATCCAGGTGTTGCCACGCCCGGTCGGTCTTGCGCGCGATCAAAAGCTGTCCGTAGCACAGTTCCAGCATGGCACGTTCGCGGCGCCCCCTAAGCAGGGCCAGCATATTTTCATAAGCAGCGTCGACGTCGTAGCCGTGCCAGTAGCGCAGCACCAGCTCCGCCAGCTGAACAGCGCGCCCGTCATGCCCCGCGCTGACAGAGGCCTGTGTCCGGCGCCGGATCTTTGGCAACCAGGCTTCAGCCTGTTGCCGGGTCAGCGGACTGGCAAACCAGCTGGCGAGCGAGGCCATCTGGCCGGAAAGCAGGACTGGCAGGGTGTCTGGTTCTGTCACTGAGTTTGTCTCTGTGCGTCAAGCAAGAGTCAATGTACACTGTACAATCACAATTCCCAAGATCCACAGGAGCATGACCTTGTCCGCCATCCAAACCGGCCCTGGCCAGTATTCAAGGGTACGTATGCGCCGCATGCGCAGGGATAATTTCTCCCGACGCCTGATGCGCGAATCCAGCGTCAGTGCAGATGATCTGATTTATCCCGTTTTTATCCTGGAAGGTAAGCAGCAGCGTGAAGCCGTAGCATCCATGCCGGGTGTTGAACGCCTCAGCATCGACATGCTGGTCGCGGAAGCCAGAACGGTGGCGGATCTGGGTATCCCGGCGATCGCTTTGTTTCCGGTCACTGCGGTGGAAAAGAAAAGTGACGATGCAGCCGAGGCCTACAACGCGGATGGATTGGCGCAGCGTGCCGTGCGCGCCCTCAAACAGACCTGCCCGGAACTGGGCATCATTACCGATGTTGCCCTGGATCCGTTTACCAGCCACGGCCAGGATGGCCTGATCGACGATACCGGCTATGTGCTGAACGACGAAACCGTGGAAGTGCTGGTTAAACAGGCACTGTCGCACGCTGAAGCCGGCGCCGATGTCGTGGCACCTTCTGACATGATGGATGGGCGTATCGGCGCTATACGCGACGCCTTGGAACACAACGGATACACCAATACCCGCATTCTCGCCTATGCTGCAAAATACGCGTCGAGTTTCTACGGTCCATTCAGGGATGCCGTGGGTTCAGCGGCTAACCTGGCCGGCGGTAACAAATACAGTTACCAGATGGACCCGGCCAACAGCGATGAAGCGCTGTGGGAAGTCAGTCTGGACCTGGAAGAGGGCGCCGACATGGTCATGGTCAAACCCGGCTTACCGTACCTGGACATTGTACGCCGTGTGAAAGACCAGTTTGGCGCACCTACTTTTGTCTATCAGGTGAGCGGTGAATACGCCATGATCATGGCGGCTGCCAACAACGGCTGGCTGGATGAGAAAGCCGTGGTTATGGAATCAATGCTGGCGTTCAAACGTGCCGGTGCTGATGGCATCCTGACCTATTTTGCCAAACGTGTCGCCCGGTGGTTGCGTGAGGAATGACGACATCAGCCTGTGAACTGTGCCGTGAGGACTGCTATGCCGTTATGGGCAACCCGATTGCCCACAGTCTATCACCCCGCATTCATCATTTGTTCGCCCGGCAAACCGGGCAGTCCCTCAGCTACGATGCGCTTCTGGTAGAAGCCGATGGGTTTGCACAGGCTGTTGCCGCTTTTCTGATTGCCGGTGGCAAGGGCCTCAACGTTACCGTACCGTTCAAACAGGAAGCGTACGAAATTGCCGATGAGCTCAGCCCGCGCGCTCAACGCGCCGCTGCGGTGAACACGCTGCTGATTCGCGATGAAGGCGCGCTGTTCGGCGACAACACCGACGGTGCAGGACTGGTGCGTGACCTGACCGGCAATCTCAAGCTCACACTTGGCGGAAAACACATTCTGCTGCTGGGTGCAGGTGGTGCGGCTCGTGGCGTACTGGCACCACTGCTTGAGCAAAAACCGTCACGACTGCTTATCGCCAACCGCACAGCCGAACGCGCAATACAGCTCGCCGATTCATTTTCCGATCTCGCTGAACTGGAGGGCTGCGGATTTGATGCCCTGTCCGGCTCCAGCTTTGACATCGTCATTAATGCAACGGCCGCGGGACTACAGGGCCAGGTCCCGGACTTACCGGAAGGTGTGATCGGTCCACACTCCTGCTGTTATGACATGATGTATGGATCGGAACCCACAGCGTTCATGTGCTATGCGCGCCAGCGCGGTGCACAGAACACTTTTGATGGCCTGGGCATGCTGGTAGAACAGGCCGCAGAGTCCTTCCTGATCTGGCGCGGTGTATTGCCGGATACAGGACCGGTTATCGAGGCATTACGTAAAGTTACCTCATAGTGACCAGTTCCTCGGCACTGGTGGGATGAATGGCCACCGTGTCGTCGAGGTCCTGTTTGCTTGCACCCATGCGAATCGCCACGGCGAACCCCTGCAGCATTTCGTCGGCACCCGGCCCGATGACGTGACAGCCGACCACTTTTTCCTGCGCACCCACGGTAACCAGCTTCATGGCGGTTTTCTGTTTGCGCTCGGTCAGTGCGTTATACATGGCGGTAAAACGGGTCTGGTAGACCTTGACGGAAGCGCCGTGCAGATCACGCGCCACGCTCTCGGTCAGCCCTACCGTTCCGATTGGCGGATGGCTGAACACCACGGTGGGAATATTTTCATAGGGCAGATACCGATCCGTCATGCCACCGAACAGGCGGTCACTGAGGCGGCGGCCGGCGGCGATGGCAACCGGTGTCAGTTGCGCCTGACCGGTGACATCACCAATCGCATATACCGATTCAACGTTGGTTTGCTGAAATTTATCAGTGGGAATATAACCCTGATCATCGACAACGACCCCGGCCGCATCCAGATTCAGGTCCTGCGTCAGGGGATAACGCCCGATAGCCCAGATGAGTTCATCGAAACCATCCAGTCGCTGGCCGTTTTCGCACTCGATGCATAAACAGCCATCGGCCTCGCGAAGCACTTTTTTCACCTGGGTACGGGCCAGTATATCGATACCGTCACCCAGCATTTCTTCCATCAGGTTTTCACGCAGGGTGGCATCGAAGTTTCGCAGCAGGTGCTCACGCCGCAGCAACATGGTCACATCCGAACCCAGCGCATTCAACATGCCGGCCAGTTCCACAGCAATATAACCGGAACCAACTACCGCGGTTCGGCGCGGCAACTGTTCCAGTTCGAAAAAACCATCCGAGCTGATACCCAGCTCGGCACCCTCGGTATCTGGGATCATGGGAGTGCCGCCCGGTGCAATGACGACGTGATCTGCACTGTATTGCTGACCCGCAACCTCGATAGTCCTGGCATCCACGAAGCGTGCTTTACCGGTAATTTCATCGATATTGGAATCGGACAAATAGGTGTGATACCAGTCATTGATGCCCTTCACGTAGGCATCCCGGGACGCTTTCAGCTTTCCCCAGTCGAAGCGCTTTTCACCGATCTCAAAGCCGTAACTGGCGGCCTCCGTCATGGTGTGCGCAATGCTGGCGCCAAACCACATGACTTTTTTAGGTACACAGCCCACATTGACGCAGGTGCCGCCCAGCGGGCCTTTTTCAACCACGGCACATTTGGCGCCATAACGGGCTGCACGTTCTGCAACCGATAATCCACCGCTTCCGCCGCCGATGGCAATCAGGTCATAATGCTGCGTCATTGCTCAATTCACTCCATAATTCAAAAAACTAGTGTACTGTCTCATATAGACTGGCGAATTCTACTGAAAAGCTGACGAGACACCATGAATCCACTACTGGAACAAGGCCATTTACCTGCTTTTGACCGTATTCAAACCGAACACGTGGTACCCGCCGTCGATCAGATCATCATTAATACCCGGCACGATATCGAACAATTACTCCAATCGGGTCCACCGTACAGCTGGGAAAGCCTGCTGGCGCCTCTTGAACTGGCGCTGCAGCGATTACGCCAGGTCTGGTCGCCGGTCAGCCACCTGAACGCGGTCGTTAACAGTGATGCGCTTCGCGAAGCATACAATGCCTGCCTACCCGGACTGAGCGCATTCGAAACCGAACTCGGCCAGCACAGCGACTTGTATCTTGCCATCAAGTCCATTGCAGAATCGCCCGAATTTGAGCGTCTCGACCGGGCACAAAAAAAATCTATCGAAAACCGCTTGCGCGATTTCAAACTCACAGGCATCGAGCTTGATGCCGATGCGCAGCAACGCTTCAAGCACATTCAACAACGCTTATCGGAGCTGCAGGCAAAGTTCCAGGAAAACCTGTTGGACGCTACCGACAACTGGAAAAAACACATCACCGATGAAGCCTTGATGTCCGGTCTGCCGGAGACCGCCAGGGCTCTGGCCCGACAGACGGCTGAACGGGAAAACCTGGAAGGCTGGCTTCTGGCACTGGATTTTCCCTCTTACTTCCCGGTCATTACCTATGCAGACAGTCGATCACTGCGCGAAGAGCTGCACACTGCGTATGTCACGCGTGCCTCTGATACCGGTCCGGATGCGGCGCGCTGGGACAATAGCGAGGCGATGGAAGAGATTCTCGAACTGCGTCATGAATCGGCACAATTGCTTGGCTTCGATAATTTTGGCGAACGTTCTCTGGCCACAAAAATGGCCACTTCAACGGCACAGGTGCTCGACTTTCTGAGCGATCTTGCCGACCACTCGCTTGAACAGGCCAGAGACGAGCTGAGCGAAGTTCAGGACTTTGCCGGAAAATACGGCTTTACCGGTGTGCTTCAGGCCTGAGATATACCCTATTATTCGGAAAAACTCCGTCAGCAGCGCTATTCTCTGTGCCAGGAAGAACTCAAACCTTTTTTCCCGGGGACGCGCGTGGTACCGGGACTTTTTTCAGTGGTACAACGCCTGTACGGTATTGAGGTGCGGGAACGCCCGGACGTCGCCAGCTGGCATCCGGATGTACAGTTTTTCGAAATCTTCGACCCGCAGGGTGAACTGCGCGGTCAGTTCTACCTCGATCTCTACGCTCGACCCAACAAGCGCGGCGGCGCCTGGATGGATGACCATACCACCCGCATGAAGCTGGATAATCACAGTCAGGTACCGGTTGCCTACCTGACCTGCAACTTTTCACCGCCTATTGGTGACCAACCGGCATTACTGACCCACGATGAAGTGATTACCCTGTTCCACGAGTTCGGGCACGGCCTGCATCATATGCTGAGCCGTATTGATTACCCGAGTGTCTCCGGCGTCAACGGTGTAGCCTGGGATGCTGTGGAGTTACCCAGTCAGTTCATGGAGAACTGGTGCTGGGAACGTGAAACGCTGGACCTGATCTCCGGCCATTACCAGACAGGCGAAACAATCCCGGCCGCGCTTTTCCAGCGCATGCAGGCGGCGCGAAACTTTCAATCCGCCATGCAAATGGTACGGCAACTGGAGTTCGCGCTGTTCGATATGCGATTACACATCGAATTTGATCCGGCACGCAGTGGCCGTATCTATGAAACCCTTGATCAGGTCCGCAAGCAGGTGGCCGTCGTTGAAACGCCACCCTTCAACCGCTTTGCGCACGGATTTTCTCATATCTTCGGGGGCAGCTACGCTGCCGGTTATTACAGCTATAAATGGGCCGAGGTCTTGTCCTCGGATGCCTTCTCACTGTTTGAAGAAAACGGAATTTTCGACCGTGATACCGGATTGCATTTCCTGCGCCAGGTGCTGGAGCAGGGTGGCGCCGTCGATCCAATGGATCTCTATGTGGCTTTTCGGGGCCGCGAACCCAATATAGAAGCGCTGTTACGCCACAGCGGCCTGGCAAGGTGAAGCAGCCGATACATCTGTACTCTATTGATATAACGGATCTTTATCAGGCAGACCTGTGTCAGCAAGTAAAATCAGTCGTGGTCTGGGGAAGCCTTCTCAAGACTCGCAATGAATACATCCCTGTATGCTCGATGGCCGCGTCCATGCGGCCAACGGTCTTGAGAAGGCTTCCCCAGACCACTGATAGCCACTGACTTGGGTTATCTTTTCAGCTAATCCGACGACCAAGGCGTACTGTTTTCAGGGACGTCGACAGCAGGGATGCTGTCGTCGAGCTTACAGGGATGTATTCACAGCGATCCCTGAAAACAATACGCCTTGGTCGTCGGATTCTCCTTATTGCGCCAAGGTCATGCACTCATCGGGAAAAGAGCCTATATACTGAACCGTCCACAGGCTGAACATGCACCGCAATCTGCCGGGAATAACCAGTACAATCGAGAATCCAATCCACTTCGGTACCGCAAACTATGCACTATCAGGATCTGCGTGACTTCATCGAACAACTCGAGCGCAACGGCGAACTGCTGCGTATCCGGCACCCGGTCGACCCCTATCTGGAAATGACCGAAATCTGTGACCGCACGCTGCGCGCCGGCGGACCCGCTCTGCTTTTTGAAAATGCCAAGGGCTTTGACATACCGGTACTGGCCAACCTGTTTGGTACGCCGGAAAGGGTCGCCGCGGGCATGGGTGCTGATTCTGTGGCCTCACTCAGGGAAGTGGGCAAGCTGCTCGCCTTTCTCAAGGAACCGGACGCCCCGAAAGGCATGAAGGACGCCTGGCAGAAACTGCCGGTCTTCAAAAAGGTGCTGGACATGGCGCCGAAGATACTGAAACGAGCACCGTGCCAGCAACAGGTTCTGGAAGCTGACGACGTCGACCTGGGCAGGCTGCCCATCCAGACCTGCTGGCCCGATGATGCCGCGCCGCTGATCACATGGGCACTGGTGGTTACCCGGGGTCCGCGCAAGGAGCGGCAGAACCTGGGCATTTACCGGCAGCAGATACTGTCGCGCAACAAGGTCATCATGCGTTGGCTGGCCCACAGGGGTGGGGCACTCGACTACCAGGACTGGCAGATGGAAAACCCGGGCGAACCGTTTCCCGTGGCCGTGGCTCTGGGCGCCGATCCGCCGACCATTCTGGCCGCCGTCACGCCGGTGCCCGACACCCTGTCCGAGTATGCGTTCGCCGGGCTGTTGAGGGGTTCAAAAACCGAACTGGTGCAATGCCGGACCATTGACCTGCAGGTTCCGGCCAGCGCAGAAATTGTGCTGGAGGGCCATATACACCCAGGGGAAGAAGCGCTGGAAGGACCGTTTGGTGACCACACGGGTTACTACAATGAACAGGAACGCTTCCCGGTTTTTACCATTGACTGTATCACCCACCGCGATAATCCGATATATCACAGCACCTACACCGGCCGCCCACCGGATGAACCGGCTATTCTGGGGGTAGCGTTAAACGAAGTCTTTGTCCCGATACTGCAAAAACAGTTTCCGGAAATCACCGATTTCTACCTGCCACCGGAAGGCTGCTCCTATCGTATGGCCTGCATAAGCATGAACAAACAGTACCCTGGTCACGCCAAACGCGTCATGTTCGGTGTGTGGAGTTTTCTGCGCCAGTTCATGTACACCAAGTTCATCATCGTCACCGATGACGACGTCAATGTGCGCGACTGGAAAGATGTTGTATGGGCCATGACGACACGTATGGACCCCGCCCGCGATATTACACTGGTGGAAAAAACGCCGATTGATTATCTCGATTTTGCCTCGCCGCAATCAGGCCTGGGCAGCAAAATCGGCATGGATGCCACCAACAAATGGAAGGGCGAGACGGAGCGCGAATGGGGACGCCCCATTAGCATGAAAGCGGATGTTAAAGCCCGTGTCGATGAGATATGGGATCAACTGGGAATCCGGCTGGACTAGTGCGCCCGGCAACGGAGCACTTCCATGCTGTCCATTTCCATGCCTTCCAGTTCCCGCTAACCGGGCAAGCGGCGGAGGCAGCACAGCATTAGCACAGCATTCATACGTTTACCCTGCATCGAAAATAAACGAGAATGAAAATCCTTATACTATTGATTTATTGGAAAACTGCATGACATTCCAGGTCAGGATCGAGAACAGTCAGCATCACTTTACCGTTGAATCCGGTGAAACCATCCTCGACGCGGCGTTGCACCAGGGTATCAGCTTGCCCTATGGCTGCCGCAATGGTGCTTGCGGTTCCTGCGTTGCGACACTGCTTGCGGGTCGTGTGCAGTACCCACACGGCGAACCCGATGCGCTTGCTGATCAGGACGCAAGCGATCAGATTATTATCTGCCAGGCTCATCCGCAAAGCGACCTGGTGATCAGCACCCGTGAAATCGAGGCCGGCCAGAGCACCACTGTAAAAATCCTGCCGTGCCGGGCTGAACACATCAAGCACCTGTCCCACGACGTTATGCAGATACACCTCAAGTTACCCGACACCGAACGCCTGCAATTTTTTGCCGGCCAGTACATCGAGTTCATTCTCAAGGATGGCCGCCGCCGCGCCTTTTCCATTGCCAATGCACCGCATCAGGATGAACACCTGGAACTGCATGTCCGGCATGTGCCGGGTGGATCATTCACCGGACACGTATTCGATGAAATGAAAGACAGGGCGTTGTTACGGATCGAAGGGCCCCTGGGATCTTTCTACCTGCGCGAACAATCGCCACGGCCAATATTGATGATGGCAGGCGGCACCGGGTTCGCACCGCTAAAAGGCATGCTGGAGCACGCCTTTTATATCGGTTTCGACCGGCCTATCCACCTGTTCTGGGGTGTTCGCTCCAAACGCGACCTGTACATGGATGACTTACCCAGGCAATGGCAGGAACAGCACCCCGATTTCGAATACACCCCGGTGCTTTCGGAGCCGCAAGCGCAAGATCAGTGGCAACATGCGACCGGGCTGGTTCACGAAATACTGATGGCCCGGTATCCTGATCTCAGCGATTTTAATATCTATATGAGTGGTCCACCGCCGATGATCGAAGCCGCAACACGTGCTTTTGACAGGCAAGGGGCTCAAGCTGATCACATGTATTCCGATGCCTTTGAATTCGCCAGCGATGTGCTGGACAAGATCAAGCAGAATGGCTGAGCGGGGTTGCTGTCTGAGTCAGTTTATCGGCCGGCGCAGGCAGTGCAGCTTCCGGCATACCCTGGCCGATCAGCTCGATGCCTTTCCGATAGCACTCCGATGCCTCATCCACTTCATCCATCCGCTCCAGCAACGAGCCCAGCAAACGGTAAGCTTCCGGTGTCGCCTGCTGCTTGATACTGGCCTCCAGATAACTGCGCGCTTTTCCCCACAGTTGACAACGCAAACTGATTTTACCCAGTGTTAATAACAGCACCGGATCCTGCGGATGTTGCTCCAGCCAGCGCTCGGCGCGGTCCTGCTGGTTGCTGGTATCCGCAGCCTGCAAATCACCAAACAGATAGACCAGACGCTGATTCCAGCCGCGCTTGATCTGCGTAGCAAGCAGCTGTTCAGCCTGCTTGTCGGCACCCAGACGAATCAGTTGCTCGATATAAATCGTCACCAAACCTTCATCCTGCTGTACCGGTTGCGGCAACTGTTTCCAGCCTGTTTTCAGGCTGTCAACATCGTTGACCGATGAAAGCGCCACTACCTGCTCACGATAAACCTTTACCGCCAGCTGCTGCCACTGATTCCCGCTCAACAGCTTACCGCGCCGCAGCGCCGGCAACAGATCGCGCAAACGCTGCCAGTCCTGTTGTTGCAGATAGAGCTTCATCAAGAGCTGTAAGGTCTGTTCACTGCGGGGGGCCAGTGTCTGTAAACGTGTCAGCGTAGTCTGCGCCTGATCCAGTTGCGACTTTGAAAGCTGCAACTCAGCCTGTGTAAGGGCAACGGCTATCCGGGCCGAGGGGTGACGTTGCTGCGCAAGTTTCAGATACTGGTCACGACGATCATCGAAGCCCAGCTGACTGGCGGCACGAGCAGCCGCCAGATAAGCCTGCACCGGCGCCTGTGTTGATTTCAGCAAGCGTGCCAGGCGGCGTTCAGCACGTTCAACACGTCCTTCCGCCAGTTCGATAATCGCTTCATCAAAAAGGCTGTGCAGGCGTCGATCATGACGATGGTGTTCCCAGTCGCTCACCCTGGCCGGCACGTGCCAGAAGCCGGCGAGTATCCGTAGCGCAATATAGGCCACCGCCAAAACCACCAGCAATACCAGCAATGAAGTCTCAACACTGTACATGCCAAAACCGATCAACACATAGCCGGGGTCCGGCAAGGCCACCAGTGCCACGGCGACCGATGCAATGAGCGCCAGCAGCGCAAGCGCCAGCCATTTCATGGTGCCGTGCCCTCGTCGCTTTCCTCCGGCGTCCCCTTCAATTCCGGCTCGCTGGCACCGGCCGCCGTCTGATCCGGTACAAGCGGTATTTCGGCCGACTGCTCGCTGAGCTTCATCTGCTGGCGCAAGACCCGCAAAGACCCGGTAATGTCCGGCAACTGCGGCGCGGTATTAACAGCTTTCAGCTGTTCAAGTTCTGACACAAAGTCGTTCACTTTGGCATCATCGCCGGCAAAGTAGGCGTTAAGCCAGTCCTGTGCAGTAGTCAGTATCGCCTGATACTGCACGCTGTCATCACGCAACAAGGCCAGGCGTGCGGCAGACAATTGCAGGCGTAAATTTTCGCGCAGGAAGTACTCCCGCTCCGGGGCCAGCATCGGGGTCACCGGCTTATCGTGTTCACGTATGCGGAACAGGCCGGACAGCGTTGACCACAACAGCCTGGGTAATTCGCGCCAGTCGCGAATCGTCGCCCGGGGTTCTGGACTTTCGGTTTCGGTGCCCGAAGCGGGCTGGTAACGGCTGCCGGCGACGGACAGCTGATCGATACCCGCCAGCGCCGTACTCAAGCTTAGCGAGATCCCCTCAACATCCACGCCCGGCACCGCCTGTACGGCATCAAGATCCTTTGCGAGCTGTTCGCGCACGCTCAGGAAATGTGGATCGGCCAGATCATGCAGACGCTGATCGGCCGCTATGAGCGCTTGCTCTGCGGTATTAACATCACGCTGTAATTGCAAACGCTGGTTGGCTATGCGCAACAGATACTCCACCTCGGCCAGGCTCCAACCCTGTTCGCTGCGCCCCATGAGTTCGGCCAGCGCACTCACCCGGCGATCGGCATTGCGCTGATTTTCACCCAGTTTTTTCAACTGCTGGTCAACTTGCCGGCGTTCGCTTTGCAGCGCCTGATTGACAGTACTCAGCGATGTCTGCATGGTCTGATTGACATCGCTAAGCGATGAACGCAACGGTTGAATGCGATCCTCGACCTGCGCTTCCAGCCTCGATTGTGTACCCGTCAGCTGCTGCACCTCAGTCCAGGTGAAATAGGCGGCGACAGTCAGACCAATGGATAAACCCATGGCGAGCAGCGCCAGCACCATTGACGCAGTTCCGGAGGATGCTGTTGACTGTGGTGGTGACTGTTCCGGCGTGGGTTCAGGTTCAGCAGGCTGGGCGGCAGGAGTAGTGGGTACAGCAATGGACGTTGATTCGCTCATAATAAAATGCCGGATAATTTTTTAGTGGCCGTGGAGCTGCATTGTACCTCAAGTGACAGCAGCACTAATGATGGGGTTGCGCCTGCTTCCAGGCCAGCAGCGCGTCCACCACTGCTTTGTCCGTCGCATTATCCGCCACTACCGGCGCATACTGGAAACCCAGCTCCTCGGCCAGGGCAAGCATTCGTTCGCTGACGACCAGCAGCGGCGTCCCGGTTAACAGGGATTCTCCAGCCTTACCGAGCATCCGCACAAGATTTCTCAAGCTCTCGGCGCTGTTGACCAACACGATGTTGACAAAACCCTGCCGCCAGCGCTGTAACAACTCAGCGCTGTCAGATTTTGGGCACACACGCCGGTAGGCTTCGGCGTATTCCACCCTGGCACCCCGTTTGCGCAGCGTATCAGCGAGCATTTCACGACCCCCGTTGCCACGGAAAATCACCATACGCTGACCGCCGACCTCCTGCATGTCCGGTAATGCCAGCAGCGCTTCGCTATTGAATTTATGTTGCGGAAAAAGATCCGCAGTCAGTCCGAAGCGCTTCAACTCTTCAGCAGAACGCTTACCGATGACGGCGATTCGAAGCGACTTCGGCCAGTCGTATTTTCCCGCAATGTGTTCCAGCGTCCTCTTTACGGCGTTAGCACTGATGAACACAGCCCAGTCGAATTCCTCAAGGCGGGCAATAATTTGCACCAGATTTTGCGGATCGGCCGGAGGCTGGATCTCGAGCACAGGAAAGCGTATCGCAGTACCACCTTGTTGCCGGATGAGCTCACACAGTGAATCGGCCTGGTGTGCCGGA